>Ga0163163_10002675_pt1 | contig 15066 bp, 12 predicted proteins | sample S65metaG_FD_119766 | JGI IMG/M metagenome (GOLD analysis project Ga0163163, IMG submission 119766) | Switchgrass rhizosphere microbial communities from Kellogg Biological Station, Michigan, USA - S6-5 metaG | ecosystem: Host-associated > Plants > Roots > Rhizosphere > Soil | place: USA... | reverse complement strand
GCCCGCGCCGCGCACGGTCTGGATGCTCTGCCGGCCGAAGGGTGCGTCCAGGCGCTGGCGCAGCGCCCGCACGTACACCTCCACGATGTTGACGTCGCCGTCGTAGGCCATGTCCCACACCTCATCGATGATCTCGGTCTTCGTCACGACCTCGCCGGCCCGCCGGCCGAGACAGGCCAGGACGGCGAACTGCTTCGCGGTCAGCGGTACCTCGACCATCCCGCGCCGGCACCGCCGCTCGGCCTGATCGATGGACAGGTCGCCGACCCGGAGCACCAGTGGACGCACGGCCCCGCCCCGACGGATCAGCGCCCGGAGTCGGGCCACCAGCACCACGTAGGAGAACGGCTTGGCCAGGTAGTCGTCCGCCCCGGTGTCCAGCGCCTCGGCCTCGTCGTACTCGCCGTCCTTGGCCGTGAGCATCAGCACCGGCGTGGTCACGCCGCTTCGCCGCAACTCGGCGCAGACCCGGTACCCGTTCAGCCCCGGCAGCATGATGTCGAGGATGATCGCCCGGTACGGCTGGGTGCGGGCCAGCCGCAGGCCGTCGCGACCGTCGTAGGCCACGTCCACCACGTACCCCTCGGCGGTGAGTCCGGAGCGCAGCGAGGCCGCGAGCTCCCGCTCGTCGTCTACCACGAGAATCCGCACACATAGCATCCTGCCAGCCGGATCGCCGTTTGCGCTGAAGCCGATTTCAGGTGATCTTCGCATCGCTTCCGCGGGCATTCAGCGACGCGTCTCGATCATCGCCGGATGCCGTACGCGCTCGCACTGGTCTTCTTCCTCCTGTACGCCGCGCTATCCGTGTCGCGGCAGCTCCAGCTGCGCACGACCGGCTACGACCTGGGCATCTTCGAGCAGGCCGTGCGGGGATACGCGCACCTCGGTCCGCCGGTCGCCGAGCTCAAGGGTCCGGGGTTCGTCCTGCTCACCGACCATTTCCACCCGATCCTGGCCGTGCTCGCCCCCTTCTATTGGGCATTCCCGGACGCGCGCACGCTGCTGGTCGCGCAGGCCGCGCTGCTCGCCGTGTCGGTGGTACCGGTGACCCGGCTCGCCGTCGAGCGGCTCGGGCGGTGGCCGGGGCTCGCGGTCGGCGCTGGCTACGGCCTGTCGAGCGGGCTGCAGGCGGCGGTCGGGTTCGACTTCCACGAGGTTGCTTTCGCGGTGCCGTTGCTGGCGTTCTGTACGGTCGCCCTGGTCCGCGCGCAGTGGTGGGCGGCGGCGTTATGGGCGCTGCCGCTGGTACTGGTGAAGGAGGACCTGCCGCTGACCGTCGCCGTGATCGGTGGCTACCTGGTGCTGCGCCGGCAGCTCCGGCTCGGCGCGGTGCTGACGGCGTTCGGACTGGTGTCCTATGTGGTCATCGTCCACGTGGCCATGCCCCGGTACGCGTACACGTCGTTGATCTCGCTCACCAGCGGGCTGACCGGGTGGGACATCAAGGCGCGGACCGTGGTCGAGCTGCTCGCCCCCACCGCACTGCTGGCGCTGCGGTCGCGGGTAACGCTGCTGGCGGTACCCACGCTGGCCTGGCGGTTCTGGTCCGACAACCCGGCGTACTGGGGCATCGGTTTCCACTACGGCGCGGTGCTGATGCCGATCCTGACGGTGTCCTTTGTGGACGGAATTCCACGCCGGCTTCTTCGGATCGCCCCGGTCCTGGGTCTCGCGGCCGCCCTGGCGCTCTGCCCTCTGTTGCCCTTGCGCGATCTGGCGAGCCCTTCGTACTGGGCCCGCTCCGGTTCTGCCACCCGGGCGGCGTTGGCCGCGATCCCGGACGGGGCGACGGTGGCCGCGAGCAACGCGCTGGCGCCGCAGCTGACCTCGCGCTGCACCGTGTTCCTGTTCCCCACGTACCCGACCGCCGACCTGCGGCCCGGGTACGTGGCTCTCCTCGACCCGCCTGACACCACGCTGTTCCCGTTGGGTGCGATGGACGCCGCCGCGGGGCGGTTACCCGGCCTGGGGTACCGGATCGTGGCACACCGCGACGGCGTCGTCATCTGGCGCTACGGCCCTCCTGCTCTCACAGCATCCACAGTGGACGTAGCTGCCGGCCCCTAGTGGAACTTGTGCGGGAACTTGCCGATGATGCCGGAGCTCAGCAGGTCGGCCATGTCCAGGATGTGCAGGTGGATGGCCTCGTAGTCGGTGACGCTGTCTGCGTAGTCGGCGCCGAGTTCGTGCGAGGCCTCGGCCAGGGTCTGGTCGAGGTGCGTCTTCATGTCGGCCCGCATGACGTCCTGGGGCCAGAACCTGGGGTTGGCCGCGGCGAGGAAGTCGGCGATCTGGTTGGCGTTGGCGTACCAACGGGCGTTGGCGTCGTTGAAGGCGGCCGTGGCGACGGCGCGAGAGCTTGCCGAGCGCCCATCGGCTCCAGCCTTCGCCGCCTGGAGCAGCTCGACGGCGATGGTGATGTGGTCGTGCAGCAGGCTGGTCAGCTGGGTGCCGGCCGCGTCGCCGAAGAACGGCTTGATGGCGTCGCCGATGTCGGTCTGGTTCTGCAGCAGGCGGCCGGCGGTGGCGTTGAATCCGGCCGATCCGTCGGCGAAGGTCACGATCGCCAGGCGGGTCCACGTGACGTGGTCCTCCCAGAGCTTGCGCATCTGGTCGTGGAACGCGATCTGCGCGGGGGTGCGGGGCGCCGGCAGGTCGCCGTGATCGTGGTGGCTCTCGGCGGCGCTTGGCGAGCTGGCCGCGCTCGAGGCTTCGGCCGGCCGGGTCGCGATGAACACGGCCAGGACGACCAGCAGGACCGAGGCGCCGATCGCGGTGAACGGGATCGCCGAACGTTTGAGACCGCGCAAGAGCTTGCCGAGCGCCAATGTTGTGGAGACTGTCATCTTCGGGTCCTCCCGGGGGGTCTCTTCTAAGAGACGGTACGATCGACGTTAGGACTGCGATTCGTCTTAAGTCAAGCGCAGTGTCCGATAGAAATTGCGAGAGAGACGAGCCCTGTGACTGAGGACGTGACCGAGGACCTGGCCGCGCGACTGAGTTCGATCGCCTCGCTGGCGGAGCCGGCGCGGCGTGACCTCTATCTATACGTCGCCGCGCAGCCCGGGCCCGTCGGCCGGGACCAGGCGGCCGCCGAGACCGGTATGCCCCGGCACGCGGTGAAGTTCCACCTCGACCGGCTCGTCGACGAGGGCCTGCTCGAGGTCGAGTTCCGGCGCCTGTCCGGCCGGCAGGGTCCCGGGGCCGGCCGGCCGGCGAAGCTCTACCGCCGGGCGGCGCGCGAGGTCGCGATCACCCTGCCCGAACGCCGCTACGACCTGGCCGGGCGGATCCTGGCCGCCGCCGTCCACGCCGCCGACGAGGGGACCGGGATCCGGACCGCGGTGGCCCGAGCCGCGGCCGAGGAGGGGCGGGCCGCGGGCGCCCACGCCCTCGCCACCGGGGTCGCGCCGGTCACGGCCAGCGCCGTCCTGGCCGCGTACGGTTACGAACCGCGGACGGTCGGCGACCAGACAGTGCTGGCGAACTGCCCGTTCCGTACCCTCGCCGTCGACCACACCGAGCTCATCTGCGGCATGAACCTCGAGTTCCTGCGGGCGATGACCCAGCAGCTGGGCCTCACCGGCGTCGATGTCCGACTGGAGCCCACCCCCGGGCAGTGCTGCGTGGTACTTCGTCCATAGTGGACGTATCCAGTTCGGCGCGGTCGGAGTAGATTCGCGGCATGAGTGACATCGGCCGAGCCGTGTCGTTCGCCTCGCTGCTCTACCGGCAGCGCGCCGCCACTCTGTTCGCCGGCTACGTCCTGCGCGACCCGATGGCGCGGCTGCAGCTGCGACCTGGCCGGGCCGATCCGTACACCATCTACGAGCGGATGCGTGCCGTCGGTCCGCTCGTCCCGACCCGGCTGGGCAACTGGGCCAGCACCAGCCATCGGATCTGCAACCTGGTCCTGCGCGACCGCCGGTTCGGCGTACGTACGCCGGTGAGCCTGGACGGCGTCGTTAACGAGCAGTCCAACACGTCGTTCCTCACCATGAACCCGCCCGACCACACGCGCCTGCGCCGGCTCGCGATGCCCGCGTTCAGTCCGAAGGCGGTCAACACGTACCGGGGTCGGATCGAGCGGACGGTCGGCGACCTGCTCGACCGTGCGTCGGCCGCAGGAGAGTTCGACCTCGTCTCCTCCTTCGCCGCGGCGCTGCCGATCGCCGTCATCACCGACCTGCTCGGCATCCCCGACGCCGACTCCGCGGTGTTCGCCCGGTACGGGACGGTCATCGGCAGCGCCCTGGACGGGATCCGGTCGATGCGGCACGCCGCCGACCTCGCGGTCAGCGACGCCAAGCTGCGGGCGCTGTTCACCGGCCTGTTCGAGCTGCGTCGCCGCGAACCCGGCGACGACATCGTCAGCCACGTGGTGGCCGCCGAGGGCGACCAGATCAAGCCGGCCGAGATGATGCCGCTGTGCGTGCTGCTGCTGGTGGCCGGCTTCGAGACCACGGTGAACCTCATCGGCAACGGAGTGCTCGCCCTGCTCGACCACCCGGAACAGTGGGAGGCGCTGCGCGCCGATCCGGCCGGGATGGCGCCGAAGGCGGTGACGGAGGTGCTGCGATACGACCCGCCGGTCCAGCGCACCGGTCGCACCGCCCTGGAGACAATGGAGATCGAGGGCACCGTCGTCCACAAGGGACAGTTGGTGGCCACGCTGATCGGCGCGGCCAACCGCGACCCCGAGGTGTACGACCGGCCGGCCGTGTTCGACATCTCCCGCGAACCGACGGTCGACCACCTCGCCTTCTCCAGCGGCATCCACTACTGCGTCGGGCAACCTCTGGCCAGCCTGGAGGCGACGATCGCGTTCCAGGTGCTCGCCGAACGGATGCCGAAGCTGCGCCGGGTCGGCCCGGTCCGCCGCCGCAACGCGACCGCCATCCGTGGCCCCATCCACATCCCCGTCTCCGCCACCTGACGCCGCAGAAACGGTCGCTACGCGCGGGCGAACTCCGTGGCGCGGTCCACGATCAGGTCGGGGCAGTACACCGGCAGGTCGTGGCCGGCACCGGGGACGACCTCCACCCGCGCCGCCGGAACCACCGCGCGCAGCCGGTCCGTGACCCGTTGCGCGTCGTAGCGCTGGCTCCGCTGCCCGAGCAGCACAAGCATCGGGACGTCGACCGGCGCAGCTCGTCGTCGGAGAGCGTCGGCGGCACGGGCAGGCGCCGCCGGAACGCCACCACCAGGCGCAGCAGGCGCCTGAACAGCCGTGCTTCATGTCCCGGCGCTTTAGGCTTGCTCTGGCCGGACCAATACGCCCGGGATCATGGTCCCTGGCGGTTAGGGTTTGCGGGCCACCGCGGCCCAACCGCCGCTCAGCGTGGGGTCTGTCGGGTCGGCGCTGGTCGGATGCCACTCGGAGAGCCAGGCGATGCCCGGGTCGACGAGTTCCCAGCCGTCGAAGAAGCTGGCGAACTCGGCGCGACTGCGCGGTTTCGCCGAACCGGTCATGGTGCGCTGGTCGTAGGCGCGCTCGATCGTCGAGTACTCGGCCTCGGACGGTGTGCGCTCGGTGGCGCCGTGCGACGCGGCGAGGTAGCTGCCCGGCGCCGCCGCCCGCTGAAGCAGCTCGACCGCATTGTGCGCCACCGCATCGTCGGGCACGAAGTGCAGCACCGCGACCAGAAGCAGGGCGACCGGCTGGTCCAGGTCGAGCAGGTGCCGGAGCTCCGGGTGCGCCAGGATCGGCCCCGGATCGCGAAGATCGCCGCGCACCGCGGTGGCGCGGTCGTTGCCGGCGAGCAGGTCCATGCTCTCGGCCACCGCGAGCGGGTCGATGTCGACGTACACCACCCGCGCCTGCGGCCGCACCTCGGCCAGGATCTCGTGAACGTTGCCCTGGGTCGGGATGCCGGCACCGATGTCGATGTACTGGTCGACTCCCACGGATGCCAGATAGCGCACGGCCCGGCCGAGGAACGCCCGGTTGGCGCGGGCCACGTCGCGGGCGTGTGGCATGCCGGCGATCAGCTTCTCCGCCACGTCCCGGTCGGCCGGGAAGTTGTGCACGCCGCCGAGGAGGTAGTCGTAGATTCTCGCGGCGGTCGCCGGCTTGGCCGTTGAGTTGTCCGGAATCGTGGACATCGTCGCCGTTCCTCCCACTGCGTTCGGGATGCCTGCACTCCACGGGTCCGGCGACGGAACGACGGGATCCGATGCGGATCAGGTTACCCGACGGGGTCACGTCCCCAGCCACGCCGCGGGCTAGCATCGGCGGGTGGCGATGTTCGCAAGCGCCGATGGCACGCGCCTGGCGTACCACACGATCGGCACCGGACGACCGCTGGTCTGCGTGCCCGGCGGCCCGATGCGGGCCTCGGCCTACCTCGGTGACTTCGGCGGGTTGTCCGCCCGTCGCGCCCTGGTGCTGCTGGACCTGCGCGGCACCGGCGACTCGGAGGTCCCGGTCGACCGGGCCAGCTACCGGTGCGACCGTCAGGTCGACGACATCGAAGCGCTGCGCGTCGAGCTCGGGCTGGACCGGCTGGACCTGGCCGGGCACTCGGGCGGGGCCACGCTCGCCGTGCTCTACGCCGCCCGCTACCCCGACCGGGTCGACCGGCTCGTCCTCGTCTGCCCGGGCACGCGTCCGGTCGGCATCGAGATCGAGGACGCGGACCGGCGCGAGGTCGCGGAGCTGCGTCGGGGCGAGCCCTGGTTCGCCGACGCGTTCGCCGCCTTCGAGCGGATCTGGTCGGGCGAGTCCACCCCGGCCGACTGGGAGGCGATCAGCCCGTTCATGTACGGCCGGTGGGACGCGGACACCCGGGCCGCGGTCGAGACCCGACCGGGGCAGCGCAACGAGGAGGCGGCGGCCCTGTACTACGCCGAGGGCGCGCTCGACCCGCCGGCGGTCCGGTCGGCGATCGCTTCTCTGCCGGCCCGGGTGCTGCTCCTGGCCGGCGAGTACAACGCGGCGCTCCCGCCCAAGCGGGCCGCGGAGTACGCCGAGCTGTTCGCCAACGCCGAGCTGGTCGTGCAACCGGGTGCGGGACACAGCCCGTGGCTCGACGATCCGGAGCGGTTCGCTCGTACGGTCAGCGATTTCCTGGGCTGATCAGGGCGGCCACGGCGGCGGCTGTGTCGGGATGCTGGGCCACAAGATTGAGTCCAGGACGGGCAGCAGGAACGGCGTCGAGCCCGAACAGCGCGGCGACCGCGTCCACTGTGGCCGGATGCGACGCCAGCAGTACAAGCCCGGTGCCCGCCGCGATCGGCTCCGCGACAACAGGGGCGTCCGTCCACGGTGGAGTCCACTCGTCGAGGGCCCGCAGCGTGCCGGGGAAGATGCGCCCGGCCTCCCGTACTAGCGTCGGCATGAACTCCCGGGCGTGCGCCCGGACGGTCGTGATGAGGTTCGGCAGGCAGGGCAGCAGCACCTCGTCCGGGAGCGATCCGAAGGCGTCGGACACCACCTCGACCACGAACGGGGTCAGCCCCGGCACCGGGTCCAGCGCCAGCACGAACCCGGTGAGGTAGTGCGGGAACGCCGGCACCACCATCGGGTTGCCGAGCAGCCCGGCGACCCGGGACCGCAGCTCGTCCAGCGGCAGCGAACCGAGCGCGTGCTCGGCTCCCCACAGCAACGCCACCTTCGACGGCTCGGACGGGTGGGACTGGCGGACCGCGAGCTCGAGCTGACTGCGGTCGCAGCCGAGCGACAGCGCCACGCCCTCCAGGCTGAGCAGGAAGCCGAGCATCGCCGCGACCTGGCGGACCGGGACCTCATCGTCCACAAAGGACGTCGGGAGCAACGTGCTGTAGTGCGCGTACCCGGTGGTCACGAACGACGCGCACCAGTCCGGCAATGAAGGCAGGGTGGAGCGGTAGTGGGCGAGCAGCCGCCGGATCCGCCGCAGCACCTCCGGGGCGTCGTCCACGGTCCGCTCGGATGCCAGCAGCGACACCGCCCGGGCCCCCAGCTCGTCGGTGAGGCGGCGGCTGTCGAGCAGCAGGATGCTGTCCTCGACCGCGCCCAGCGCCGTCGCGGCGGTCGCCTGCGGGTCCCACACGCTTCGCCGCAGCCGCTGCTCGAGGACCTGCTCGATGGAGATCCCCTCGTACCCGAGCTCGATGAGCGCCCGCTGGTTCTTGCCGATGGCGAGGTCCCAACTCTCCTGAATGGACCGTGCGCCCAGGCGTCGCTCGCCCATGATGGGCCGGACCGCATCCCGCGGCATGAGGTAGCGCAGCGCCCACAGCAGATCCGAGGCCGGGGTCAGCTCGGGCGTGGCGCGCAGGTCGATCAGGACGCGCTGCACCGTCCGCGCGTCGAGGTTGGCGCTCAACGGCCTCAGCCGGTCGTACACGTCCTGGGCGAGCGGCGGCAGCGCGGCGTAGCCGACCTTGCCGATCCGGTCGCCGCCCAGGAGGATCTCGCAGAGCCGCCGGATGTCGCGACGGCCGGGCACGGCGTCCTTCTCCAGGCAGGTGACCGCCGCGTCCTGGAAGTCGTACGGCGTGGGCCGGGCCCGGTTGCGCAGGCCGGCCAGCAGGATCGACGTCTCGAAGATCGCGATCGCGTCGGCCGTACTGGCGAGGTAGGCGTTGCGGCGGGCCAGGCGCACGATCTCCACGCACCAGCCCACCAGTTCGGCCTCGTCCATCGGGTCGAGCACAGGCGGCCGGGACAGGAACCCGGTGAGCCGGTCGCCGTCCGTGGGTGGCGCGGGCCTTTTCGGCTTCGCGGCGGCACGGCGGCGTGGCGGGGGCCCGCCGAGGCGGTACGGCGTCAATCCGCTGCGCGCCACCGACTTCGCCCACGAGGTTGCCGCGATCGACACCGAGCCGCCGGCCAGGCCGAACTGAGCCTCGATGGCGCCGTGGCTCGACGGGATCAGCCCGTACCGCCAGGTCGTCGGGGTCGGTGGCGTGATCGTGAACGTATCGGCGCCGGCCACACCGAACTCGTCGACCCGGCTGGCGGCGTGGAAGGCGCCGCAGACGTACAGGCAGTCCTTGACGTCGACGCCCGAACCGGCGAGGTGCTGGCGCATCCGGGTCCACATGTGGCGTTCCCGGTCCTCGTCGCGATCATCCCTTGTGGACTGTGACGGGCGCAGGCGCCGGAACAGGCTGCCGATGAGCACCAGGACCTGGCGGTACGTGTCGTAGTCGGCGTCGGCCAGCGGCTGCTCGACGTACTGGTCCCACCACTCCGACCAGTGCCGCACCTTGCCGTGCCGCAGCAGGTGTTCCTCGAGCTCGGCGAAGCCCGGCCGCAGGTCGCCGATCTCCAGCCCGACCGCGTCGCCGTGCAGTCCGGCGTCGTCCGGGTCGACCTCCGCCTGCTCGTCCGACGAAGGAGCCGTCCGGGAAGGCATCCACTGGAAGACGTGGTCGGCCGACCGGTCGACCAGGACCAGTTCGACGTCCGGGGTTTCCAGCGCGTACGCGATCGCCTGGTACTCGGCCGACGCCTCGGTGATCGGGGCGATCACCGACAACGGGGCCCAGTCCTTGGCGAAACCGTCCACTTCGGACGCGAACGCCTGCACGGCGACCGGCAGCTGGCAGTTGGACAGCTCACCCAGGATCGGCCGCAGGTCCTCGCACAGCTCCAGGTAGATCACCTTGGGCGGCCGCTCGCGCAGGCGCCGCACCATGGCCAGGGCCGACGCCGGCGAGTGGTGGCGGACCGGGAAGATCTCCAGCGGCTCGGCCAGCGCGCGCTCCACGTCGTCGACGATGCCGACGAGGATGCCGGCGAGCGCGTCCGGTCCGTCGGCCAGGTCGGCCGCGGCTGACGTGAGCTGCTCGCGGAGCGCGTCGAAGGTCATGTCAGGACAGGTTCGCTCAAGAGAGGTTCATCAGGGCCTGCTTGCCGCCCTCGAGGAAGGCCGGCCACTCGCCGCCGGCGTCCTTGCTGCGCGGTTCCACGACGCCGTGCCAGTACTTGTTGAGGATCGCGAGGTCCTCCGGGCTGCGCCGGGCCAGCGACCCGACCAGCGAGCTGGCCAGCGTCTGCGCGCGCAGCGACCGGTCGCCGAAGAAGTTGCTGTGCAGGATCGCGTCCTCCAGCACGCCGATCTGCTCGGCCGTGGACAGCGCCGACTCCAGCCGCTCGTCGTCGCTGGTGGCTGACGCGGCCGCTGCCCGCAGGTCCGCGAAGCTCTCCAGCAGTACGTCGAGCAGCGTCGGCGGCACGTCCAGCTCGATCTGGTGCCGGCGAAGGAGCTCGGAGGTGCGGAACCGCACGATCTCGGCCTCGCTGCGCTTGTTGGTCACGACCGGGATCCGTACGAAGTTGAAGCGCCGCTTCAGCGCCGACGACAGGTCGTTGACGCCGCGGTCCCGGCTGTTGGCGGTGGCGATGATGGAGAAGCCGGGCTGGGCGAAGACGATGTTGTCGTCGTCGAGCTCCGGGATGGACACGTATTTCTCCGACAGGATCGAGATGAGCGCGTCCTGTACGTCGCTGGTCGACCGGGTCAGCTCCTCGAACCGGCCGACCACCCCGCGCTCCATGGCGGTCATGATGGGCGAGGGGATCATCGAACGTCGGGACTGCCCCTGCGCGATCACCATGGCGACGTTCCACGAGTACTTGATGTGGTCCTCGGTGGTGCCGGCGGTGCCCTGCACCACCAGTGTCGAGTTGCGACAGATCGCCGCGGCGAGCAGCTCGGCCAACCAGCTCTTGCCCGTACCGGGGTCGCCGATGAGCAGCAGGCCCCGGTCCGAGGCGAGGGTGACGATGCTGCGCTCGACGAAGCTCGCGTCGCCGAACCACTTCTGCGCGACTTCGCGGTCGAGCCCGTCCGACCGCTGCGAGCCGAGGACGAACAGCCGCACCATGCGGGGGCTCAGCCGCCACGAGAACGGCTTCGGGCCGTCGTCGATGGACTCGAGCCAGTCGAGCTCCTCGGCATACTTCACCTCGGCGGGCGCGCGCAGCAGTTCGGTCATGCGGTTCTCCTAGGCGAGGAAGGTCTTGAGCTCGACGACGAGTTTGCGGATGTGTCCGGAGATGACCGGCGTACCCATGTCCTTGAACTTCTGCCGGAACCACGGGTTGACGCTCGCGTTGCCGGAGCTGTTGACCGACCCGACCGGGATGAACTTCGCCCCGGACCGGTGCACGGCCTGCATGCTCTCGAACAGCGGCTGGGACTCGGACTCGTAGAAGTCGGAGATCCACACCATCGCGGTGTTGCGCGGCTCGGCGACCTTCGGCCGGGCCAGCGTCATCGCCACCGTGCCGTCGGTGCCACCGCCGAGGTTGGTCCGCAGCAGGACCTCGAACGGGTCGTGCACCCACGGAGTCAGGTCGAGCGCCCGGGTGTCGTACGCGATGAGATGAACGTCCACTTTGGGCAGTCCGGCGAAGATGGAGGCGAGGATCGTGCAGTTGACCATCGAGTCGACCATCGACCCCGACTGGTCGACGACGACGATGAGGCGGTTGGGGTTGTTGCGCCGCGCCGTGTGCCGGTAGTAGAGCCGGTCCACGTAGAGGCGTTCCTCCTCGGGGCTCCAGTTGGTCAGGTTCTTCCAGATCGTGCGCTGGACGTCGAGGTTGCGGAACACCCGCTTCGGTGGGACCGAGCGGTCGATCGCCCCGATGGCCGCCTTCTCCACCTGTGTCCGCAGCACCTGCGCCACCTCGTCGACGAAGCGCCGGATCAGCGACTTGGCGTTGGCCAGCGCGATGCCGGACAGGTTCGCCTTGTCCCGCAGCAGCTGTTCGATCAGGGACATGCTCGGGGTGAGCTGCTTGGCCAGGGCCGGGTCGGCCAGCACCTCGCGCAGGTGCATGCGCTCGACCAGGTCGGCCTCCAGCTCGCCGAGCGTCTGGCCGAGGCCCTGGTTGTCGTCGCTGGTCCGCCCGGCGCGCAGGCCGCCGGGCATCAGGCCCAGCGCCTGCTCGAGCCAGCCCGCGTCGCGCTGCCACTGGGAAAGCTGGGTCGCCGACACCGGGCCGGATCCGGTGCCGAACACGTTCAGCAGCACCTTGGAGACCAGGGCCGCCGTCCGTACCGGATCCTGGTTCTTGTCAAAGGAGGTCATCACCCCTTCGAACTCGGCCGCGAGTGCGGGGTGGCGCTGCACGATGTTGTCGATCGACACCGACGGGTCCAGCAGGGCCACCGGCAGGCCGAGGTCCTCGACGATCGCCACGCTGGCCGACTCGAGCGAGGTCTGCTCCTGGTTGTCGAAGAGCCGGGCGAGCAGGCGCCAGTAGAGCACCTGCCGGCGCCGCGGGTCGCTGGCCGCCTCGTCTTTCATAGGCGCCGCCTCGGAGGTCATCGCCGCAGCAACCTTCCGGCCCGTTCGCGGAGCACCGAGACGGCATCGCCGGTCGCCTTGGCCACCTTCGGATCGGTCGGGCCCATGGCCCAGTCGGCGGTACGGACGGTGACGTTCTTCTTCTTCACAGTGGTCTGCACGGCCATGGGTTGCAGTCGCCAGGCGCCGCCGTTCCAGCGGAGCAGGCCGAGGCAGGCCGACGAGGCGGCGACGTGGGCGGGGGAGAGCGGTCCGGCGGCCGGCAGCCGGTCGAGCGCGAGCCCGAGTCGCTCGCCACCGAGGACCAGCGCACCGCCGTCGCACCGGTATCCCTCGACCAGCACGACCTCGCCGATCGTCGCCGGATGCCGGTTCAACGGCGCGACCGCGGGCGCGACCGCGGTCGGGAGTGCCAGCCGGGCGGTGGCGAACTCGTCGACCGGGTCGCCGGCGGCGGCCCGGTCATCGGCCCAGAGCAGGTCGCCCTCGGGCAGCAGCGGCATGTCGGTCAGGTGCAGGCAGCGCCGCTCGGCCAGCGCCCGCAGCAGGACCGGGTGGCGGTGCAGCAGCGGCCAGACCCCCGGTCCGGCGATGGTCTCGACCTTGCCGGCCGAGACACTGGCCCGGACCAGCCTCGTCTGGCCCTTGTGCTCGAGCACGCCGTGCAGCTGGAGTTGCACCGCGGTGCCGTGCTCGTGCATGTCGACACCGAGCGGGAGTAGTCGGCCGTTCGTCACCGGTGCCGCCGAAGCATCCACTGTAGACATACGGCTGAGCAGGACAGCCCGGGTCCACAGATCGGTCCAGCGGCGGGCCGGCAGCTGAGGCAGGTTGGCGATCGGCACGCAGGCGCCCAGCTCCTCGCTGAGCCCGGCCAGCACCATGGCCAGCCTTCTCCGGGCCACCACCGGGTAGAGCGACTCGATCGGTTGGCCGGCGGCGGTGATCAGGTCCTCGTCGACCCCGCGCCAACCGGCGATCGCGACGTCGCGCAGCCACGACCGGGCGCCCTCGACCGCGGGGTCTTGGCCGGGCTCCTGCACGACCGCGGGCGCCGGCTCTGACCGGGTACGGCCCAGCGCCGCGTCCAGGGATGTGAGCAGCGCGTCGTGGACAGCGCCGAACACGGCGGTCCGGGCGCCGGCGAGCAGGGCCACCTGGTCGTCGTCGACGCCGCCCCGCACGACCTTCTCCACCGCGGCCCGGACCGGTCCGCCCAGCGGGGAGTCGGCCACGGCCGCCGCCAGGCCGGCCAGCCCGGTCGACGTCGCGTCATTGACGCGACCGAGACCGGCGACGATGACGTCGTCGAAGCCATCGATGACCGTCAGCGCTTCGGCGACGCCCGGCGGTTCGGTGAGCGCGGCGAGTTGGTTGGCGAGCATCAGGCCGCCTCGTGGCCGGTGATCATGAAGACCCTCCGGCCGGGAACCAGTGCAGCTCGGGCAGTGGCTCGGTCGAGTCGGCGATCTCCAGGTGGGCCAGGTGGTGCAGGAACCGGCTGAACACCGGAGCGGCCGGGCTCGGGTTGGGCTTGGGGTGCAGCGCGCCCAGGACATCCTCGCTGCCGTCGGGCAGGGTCACGCCCAGATAACGCGCGACCCGGTCCGCCCCGTACTGTTGCACCGCCTCGTCGACCAGCAACCGCAGGTGGTTGCAGAGCGACCCGCCCGCACCGCCGCACGGCCGGTTGTTGTTGGTGGAGCAGCTGAACTCGTGCGTGCGGCTGGCGATCGACGAGACGTAGACCCGCTCGATGTCGGACCCGGATGAGACGACGCCCTGGAGCCGGCGCTCGGCCAACTCGACAAAGGGCACTTTCGCCAACTTGCGTGGGCGAATCGGCGGCGCGACCCGCACGACGCTGCTCGACCGCCAGTCGTCCTCGCTCACGATCACCTCCCCGTACCCCGGAGTCGTTTGTACCCCATCCGGCAGGCGGCGTCGATCCCGCCGATCGCCTCGATCCGCGTCGATGCCTCTCGTGGCCGGCCCCGTCAGGTCACGAAGGGCTCTCGGTCGGGTCACGGGGACGGCACGGCCACGTCACGGACTCCTACCTGGACAGTCACGGCGCTAACACCTTGGTTGCGCTCGGGTCACGACCCTTGGCCGAGCGCGGCCCGATGCGTCTCAATCAATGGCAGATCGCACGGACACCAAGGAGACCACATGGTCCACAAGGGATGGAAGGCGGGAACCGCGCTTCTGGTCGCGTTGGCGATAACGGGATGCACGGCCTCATCGAACGCCCCCAATTCTTCCGCGCCACAGTTCAATCCCAACCGCGGCACCCAACCCGGAATCGGGAGTCAGGTCGATCCGAACGATCAGCCCGACTCGACCTTCGGCCTCGACATAGACACCGCGTCCTACTACTACGCCCGCCGGCAGCTGCTCGACGGGAGCACCCCTAACCCAACGACGGTACGGCCGGAGGAGTTCGTCAACGCCTTCCGGCAGGACTACCCGCAGCCGACCGGCGACGGCTTCACCGTCAGCGTCGACGGTGCCCGACTGCCGACCTCGTACCGGGCGTCGGACGAGGACGGCGACGTCCGGCTGCTGCGCATCGGTCTGCAGACCCGGGCCGACAGCGCCGCCAACCGACCCGACGCCGCGCTCACCTTCGTCATCGACACTTCTGGATCGATGGCCGAGCCCGGCCGACTCGACCTGGTGAAGGACGCCCTCGACTACCTCATCGACCAGCTGCGCCCCACCGACAAGGTGGCGATCGTGGCCTTCAACGACAGCGCCCACGTCCTGCGCGAGATGACCGCGGTGCGCAGCAAGAGCGACCTGCACGCGGCG
>Ga0163163_10002671_pt1 | contig 15082 bp, 8 predicted proteins | sample S65metaG_FD_119766 | JGI IMG/M metagenome (GOLD analysis project Ga0163163, IMG submission 119766) | Switchgrass rhizosphere microbial communities from Kellogg Biological Station, Michigan, USA - S6-5 metaG | ecosystem: Host-associated > Plants > Roots > Rhizosphere > Soil | place: USA: Michigan... | reverse complement strand
CAGAGTAGGAACTTCACCAACCCAACCATGACCCCACTCACGCAGGATGTCCGGTTCGCGCTCCGCACGCTGCTGCGACGGCGCGGGTTTGCGGCCATCGCCATCGCCACCCTGGCCCTGGGGATCGGTGCCGCCACCTCCATATACACCGTGGTGGACGGCATTCTGTTTCGCCCGCTGCCGTTCCGCGACGCGGCAAGGCTCACCGCGGTGTGGCAGACCTTCCCGAGCTGGAAGAAGGATCCGATCCTCTCGCGGAGCTGGGACAAGATCGGGTTCTCGATTCCGGAATACACCGACTGGCGCGTCGCCCAGCGATCCTTCAGCGCCGTGGCCATCCAGGGCTGGGGCGCCAAGATGTTGTCCGATGGCGCCACGCACGAGCTGGTCGCGCTTTCCACCGCCAGTGCCTCGTACCTCGATGTGCTCGGGGTTCGGCCCGTGCTCGGTCGGTTCTTCCTGCCGGGGGAGGATGCGGTCGGTGGACCGCCGGTCACGGTGATCAGCTACGAGAACTGGCAGGCCCGTTACGGCGGGGATCCCGCGGTGCTGGGACGGCCCGTCCACTTCGATGAGGGCACCTACACCATCATCGGCGTGTTGCCCAAGGGGCTTTCGCTCGACCACGGCGAAGCCACCAGCCCGTTCTGGATTCCGGTGGGGCAGGACTCGGAGAATGCGCAGGAGCGCGGCAATCGCGACTACGACGCGCTGGCCCGTCTCAAGCCGGGCGTCTCGGTCGCCGCCGCGTCTCAGGAGCTGGATGGCCTGCTTCGCGACGGGCGGACCCGGGATGCCTACGGGGTGCGGCTTCAGGACTGGCAGGGCGATCAGACCCGGACCGTGCGCACTCCCCTGCTGTTTCTGCTGGGCGCCGCCGGACTGCTGATGCTGATTGCCTGCGTCAACGTGACCACCCTGATGCTGGGCGAGGCCGCCACCCGACAGCAGGAGATGGCGGCGCGGATCGCGATGGGCGCAGGGCACCGACGCATCGTGGGACAGCTGCTCACCGAAGGCTTCGTGCTCGCCGCCGGGGCCTCGGCGCTGGGCACGGTGCTGGCCTGGAGCGGCACCAGGCTGCTGGTGGCCATGGCGCCGCCCCACATTCCCGGACTGCTGGACGTGCGCATGGATCTCCGGGTGCTGGCCTTTGCCATTCTCGTTACCCTGCTGGTCGGGATGATCGTGGGAATGGCCCCGGCGCTCACCCTGGCCCGATCGAATCCCGCCGGCATCCTGCGCGCGGGCAGCGGTCAGAGCGAGCGGGGCAGGGGTGGTCTCCAGCGATCCTTGATCGCGGTGGAGCTGTCGCTCTCGGTGGTGTTGCTGGTCGCCGCCGGACTCCTGTCGCGAACGCTCGAGAAGCTCACCGCCGTGGACCCGGGTTTCCGCCCCGACAACCTGCTCGTCCTCAAGGTGCTGGTGCCCGGCGCCGTTCCCGGTGCGGAGTCGATCAGCCGCTTCTACGCCGAGGTTGCGGACCGGATCGGGGCGCTGCCCGGCGTCGCCGGCGTGACCGCCATCACGACCTATCCCTTCGGCCGCGGATCGAGCAGCACCTCGTTCGAGGTCGAGGGGGAACCCGAAGTCGCCCCCCCGGGCCAGCCGCGCCACGAGGCCCAGCAGCGCACCACGCTGCCGGGCTTCTTCGAGGTGATGGGCATTCCCGTCCTCAAGGGCCGGGTCTATACCAGAGACGACGGTGCCGGCGCACCCCGGGTCCTGGTGATCAACGAGACCCTGGCGCGGCGGGACTGGCCCTCCGAGTCTCCGATCGGGAAGCGGATCAAGTTCAAGGGCGAGTGGCGCGAGATCATCGGCATCGTGGGCGACAGCAGGTTCAGCCGGCTCTCCGTCGACGCCGAGGCAATGGTCTTCGCGCCGCTGGCCCAGCGCAGCAATGCCGGGCTCGCGATCCTGGTGCGCGGCCGGCGGGATCCGTCACCGCTGGTGGCCGGTCTCGGTGCCGCAGTGAAAGAAGTCGATCCGAACGCCGTGCTCCTCGGCTCCGATCTGATGACCGACCTCATCAGGCAGTCCTTCGGGGAAGAGCGCTACCGCGCGGTGCTGATCGTCCTCTTCGGCGTCATCGCCGCGGTGCTCGCCGCCGCCGGCATGTATGGAGTCACCTCTCGCGCGGTGGCGCGGCGGACCCGCGAGATGGGCGTTCGCATGGCGCTGGGGGCCAATCCCGCGTCGGTCACCGGCATGATGGTGCGGCAGAGCCTCGCCGGCGTGGCTATCGGTGTCGGCATCGGGCTCGTCGGGTCGTTGCTGCTGGCACGGTATCTGGCCCAGTTCCTGTTCGGCATCACCGCCACCGATCCGCTCACCTACCTGGTGATGCTGGCGTTCCTGGGTGGGGTGAGCCTCGTGGCGAGCTGGCTGCCGGCGCGGCGGGCCGGGCGAGTGGAACCGGCGGTGGTGCTCCGGGGGGAGTGAGGCCGAGCGGGTCAGGGTCCCGGCTTCAGGATCGGACGAAGTTGAGTAGTTTGGAGGACCCGCTCAACGGAGTATGCAATGAAGAGGACCGGGTCCCTCGCGGGGCTCACGGTGGCGCTTGCCATGCTCGGCTGTGGCCGCGCCGAGCAGGCGGCCTCCGCGCCCCCCGCATGCCCAGCCGACTGGCCCCGAAGCGCCACCGCCGATTCCACCCTGACCCTCTGCCTGGCGCCGGGATTCACTCGGCTCGACGCCCACACCTGGCAGCGGTCCTCTCCCAGCACGGGAGAAGATCTCGCGGATTTCTTCAGCGTCGAGCTGCTCGACTGGCCGGCCGATTCCGCCTCGGTTCGGGGCTGGCCCCCGCAGATGGCGTCCAGCGATTCCTGCCAGGCTGACTGCATCACGGTGGACAGCGCCGACGTGCACCAGGACCAGTGGTCCGGCTTCGATGCGCACACCGAGACCGGACTGGCCAGCGGGGGCCTCGCCGGCCTCTCGCGGAGGCCGGTCATGGCCTCGGCCTGGATCATCTCCGCTACGCGCCGGGGATTCGCGCAGGGCTGGAGCGCGCTCCCGGCGACGCTCGACACGCTGCGGCAGATGCTCCGGACCGTGCACGTGTCCCATTAACCCGGAGACGCCCTCCCCATGACCACATCTCTCCGGGCCGTCGCCATCGGCCTGGCCTGTCTCGCCGGCGCTGTTTCCCGGGGCGAACTGCGGGCCCAGTCCACCGATGCCGATGTCTCCCGCCTCACCGGTGCGATGCTGGGCGATACGCCGATGCTTCGCGACCTAGAGCTGGTGACCGATCGGTTCGGCGGCAGGGCCACCGGCTCGGAGGCCAATCGCCGAGCCATCGAGTGGGCGCTGGCGCGGTTCCGGGAGGCGGGCATCGAGGCCCGCACCGAATCCTTCCCCATGCCGGGTCTGTGGCTGGAGCGCTCGGCGGCCGCCACCATCGAGGGCCCGGAGGTGAGGTTTGCTCCCCGGGTCGCCGCGCTGCCGTTCTCCATGGGGACGGCGGCATCGGGAAGCTCCGGGGCTCTCCTCGACGGGGGGCGGGGAGATTCCGCCGCCTTCGCCGCGCTGGGGTCCGCCGCTGCGGGCGCCTGGGTCCTGATCGAACAGGATGAGCTCAAGGACATCGACGGATTGTTCCGCGAGTATGCCGAGTCGGGCCAGATCGAAGCCCGCGCCTGGCGGGCCCGTGCCCTGGGCGTGGTGTACATGGGATCGCGGCCCCACAATCTGCTCTACCGCCACAACATGAATCTGGGATTCCAGAATCACGACCACCTGGGTCTGGTGATGGAACGCGATGCGGCGCTCCGGGCGCTGCGTCTGCTGCGCGCGGGGACCCGCCTGTCGCTCACCGCGGTGCTCGACCTGCAGCGGGGTCCCGCCTACGAGAGCGCCAACGTCGTGGGTGAAATCCGCGGCAGTGTCCGGCCCGAGGAGATCGTGTTGATCGGGGCCCACTACGACAGCTGGGATCTGGGCAGCGGGGCGCTGGACAACGGGGCCAACGCCATGATGGTGCTGGACATCGCGCGGCAGATCAAGCGACTTGGCATTCATCCCACCCGGACGATCCGATTCGTCCTCTGGAGCGGAGAAGAGCAGGGGATGTACGGCTCCTGGGGCTATACCAAAACGCACGCCGCCGAGCTCGACAAGCACGTCATGACCACCAGCATCGACATCGGCACCGGACGGATCAACGGATTCTTCACCGGCGGCCGTGCCGACCTGTTGCCCGCGGTCGACCAGGCGCTGGCACCGGTGGGCGGCCTGGGCCCCTTTGCCCAGGTGAATGCGCCGATCGTGGGCACCGACAATTACGACTTCATGCTCGAGGGCGTCGCCAACCTGGTGGCCAATCAGGAATCCGCCAACTATGGGCCGAACTACCATGCGCGGAGCGACGAGTTCGGGGCGGTGGATCAGCAGCAGCTCCGCCTGAATGCCGCGATCCTCGCCGCCATGACGCTGCGATTCGCCGAGATGCCGGTGACCTGGGGCCGGCAGAGCCGCGCCGACATCGACCGGCTGGTGACGAGCACCGATCTCAAGGCCCAGATGGAGCAGTTCGGCATGTGGGACGACTGGGCCAGTGGGGCGCGGGGCCGGAAGCGTCCCTGAGCCACGTGACCCCGCTGGCCTGGGCCATGCTGGCGCTCCTGCTCGGCCTGGTGTTGAGCGGCATCGATCTGGTGCGGGGTATCTCCAGGATCGAGCGACTGGCGGATCTTCCCTCGCTTGCCGGCCCGGCACCGCTGGTCTCGATGGTGGTGCCGGCCCGAAACGAAGAGCGCAATGTGGAGGCCGCGGCGCGCTCGCTCCTGGCGCAGAAGTATCCCGCCCTCGAGATCATCGCCGTCGAAGACCGCTCCACCGACCGCACCGGCCCCATTCTCGACGCCTTGTCCTCCGGAGACGCGCGTCTCCGGGTAGTGCACATCACCGAGCTGCCGCCCGGCTGGCTCGGAAAGAATCATGCGCTGGCGCTGGGCGCCGCGGCCGCGCGGGGTGAATGGCTGCTCTTTGCCGATGCCGACATCATCATGGCTCCCGACGCGGTCTCCCGCGCCGTGGCGTACGCCGAGCGGCGGGGCGTCGATCACCTGACGATCCTGCCCGACACGCTGATGCCGGGTCTGTTGCTGAAGGGATTCGTGTGCGTGGGCATCGTCATCTTCGGGATGGCGCTCCGGCCCTGGAAGGCGCGGGATCCCCGGAGCCGGAGCTTCGTCGGGGTCGGCGCGTTCAATCTGGTTCGGGCCGGCGCCTACGCCCGGGCCGGCGGACACGAGCCGATCCGGCTGCGTCCCGACGATGACATCAAGCTCGGCAAGATCCTGAAACGCAGTGGAGCGCGGCAGGACGCGCTGGCGGGGCGCGGGATGGTGTCGGTCGAGTGGTACCGCAGCATCGGCGAGACCATCGACGGGCTGATGAAGAACTCGTTTTCCGTGGTGCAGTACAATCCGCTCTGGATGATTCTCGGCGCCGGCGTGTACATCGTGGTGGGCCTCGCCCCGCTGGCGGCGCTCGCGCTCGGCTCCGGACTGCTCCGCCTGCTGGGAGCGGGGGCCGTGCTGGTGCAGCTGCTGGTGCATCTGTTCGTGGCCCATGAAGCCGGGCTGCCCAGGCGGGCGGTGCTGCTCTATCCGCTCATCTATCTATTGTTTGCCTGGATCCTGGTGCGGGCCCTGGTGCTCAATCTCTCCCAGGGCGGCATTGTCTGGCGGGGAACCTTCTATCCCCTGAGCGAGCTGCGGAAAAACCGGATCTGACCGGTTGGTCGGACCGAGCAATCGCGTGATAGCCGCGGAGGCCTCTCCCACCCACAATCCGGCACTGCCTGTCTTCATCAAACGGACGCTCCGTCATGGCTCGAATCGCTCTCCCGACCCGCCTTATCACGCTGCTTCACGTCACCGGTTTGGCCCTCCTTGCCCGTCCGGCCGCGGCCCAGCCGGGCACCGCGGTGCCGCCCGAGGTGACCGTCGCCCAGGCGGCCCTCCGCGCCGGCGATGCCGACTCGGCAATCCGGACCCTCGAGGGGTTCTTTCAGCGAAACCCCCAGGCCATGACCGGCCGGCTGCTGCTCGGGAACGCTTACCGCCAGAAAGGCGATCTCGACAAGGCGCTGGCCATCTACCTCACGCCGAACCTCCCCCGCCCGATGCGGATGCAGGCCACCTACAACGCGGCCAGCGTCCAGGCCCAGCGAGGCAATACCGGCGAGGCGCTCGCGCTGCTCGAGAAGCTCAAGGCATCGGGCGCCTTCGACATGGATCTGGCCAAGGCCGACACAATGTTCCGCGGCATCCGGGCCGATCCGCGCTTCGAAGCGGCGATGTTCGCCCCGGGCGAATTCAAGAATCCGTTCGTCGAGCCGGTCCGGGTCCTCCATGAGTGGGTGGGGGAGACGAAGGGCGACCAGTTCAGCTGGATCGCCCGAGGCATCGGCGACGCGGACGGAGACAAGGTGAGCGACGTGGTGACCTCGGCGCCGACCTATGGTGCGAATGGTCAGCCCGCCGGACCGGGGCGGGTGTACGCGTACTCGGGCAAGAGCGGCACACTCCTCTGGACCCAGACCGGCACCGGCAACGAGAGCCTCGGCATCGGCGTCGAGGGCGCCGGTGACGTCAATCACGACGGCATCGCCGACGTCATCGCCGGTGCCCCCGGGTCCAGCCGAGCCTACGTCTACTCCGGCCGGGATGGCCGGCTGCTCCTCACCCTCGCGCCGGACTCGGCCAACGAGGGCTTCGGGGGGAGCGTCTCCGGAGCCGGCGATCAGAACGGGGACGGATTTGCCGACGTGGTCGTAGGGGCATCCGGCGCGGGTCAGGGGACCGGCCGGGCCTACCTCTTTTCGGGAAAGGACGGTTCCCGGCTCCGGATCCTCGAAGGCGAGCATCCCGGAGACGCCTTCGGTACTACCGTCTCGGGTCTCAAGAGCGGCCGCCAGACCCCGCTCGTGGTGAGTGCTCCCGGCGCCGGAGCGGGACATCACGGGCGGGTCTACGTCTATCAGGGCGCCGCGCCGGCCGCCCGGTTTACCATCGAATCCGACTCCACCGGCGTGGCGCTCGGCGGGGGATTCGTTTCGGTGGTCGGCGACGTGAACGGCGACAAGGTCCTCGATATCTACGCATCGGATTTCCCGAACGCCGCGAAGGGGGCTTCCACCGGGCGCGTGTACGTCCACTCGGGCGCCGACGGGCACCGGCTCTACACGCTGACCGGAGAGGGACCCGGTGATGGATTCGGGATCGGCTCGGCCGAGGCCGGAGATGTCAATCGTGACGGGTACGACGACCTGCTGATCGGAGCCTGGCAATTTTCCGGCGTCGCGCCATCGGGCGGGAAGATCTATCTCTACTCGGGCAAGGACGGGACCATTCTTCGGACCATCACCGGCCGCATTCCCGGCGAGACCCTCGGGTTCGACGCCACCGGCGTCGGCGATGTCGACGGTGACGGGATTCCCGACCTGCTGGTCACATCCTCCTGGAGCAACATCAACGGATTCCGCTCGGGACGGATGTATCTGATTTCGGGGAAATAGAATTCTGAATTGCTATTGACCCAGTCCCACCGCGCGCCGGGCCTGCGCCAGGCGGGGCTCGTCCTTGAGCGGCGCGAAGATCGGTGAGTCGAGAGGCTCGCTGGTAAAGAAGGGCTCGTGGTGGGCCACGGCCTTGTCCAGCGCGTCCAGGGCCTTGGCGTTTTCCTTGAGCCCGATGTACGCCTTGGCGAGCGCCGACCAGGTGTTGGGCCGGAGCGGATTCGCGGTCAGCCGCCCGATCAGCTCCTGGGCTCGCTTGCGATCTCCCAGGGTCGCATAGGCATAGGCCAGCAGTCCGAGCGCCTGCTCGTTGTCCGGCTCCAGCGCCAATGCGGCCTCGAGATTGCCGACCGCCTGCAGCGCCTTTCCGTTGAAAAGAAACACCGCACCTTGCATGAGGCGGACCGCGGCGAGTGCCGGGTCGAGGCGCACCGCCGCCTTGGCCACCGCATTCGCGGAGTCCGGCTTGTGCAGCAGCGAGAGTGCCACGCCGTACAGTGCCATATGGATGGGTGACTTGGGATCGAGGACCGTGGCCGCGTGGAAGGCGTCCGCCGCCTCGTTGGGATGGCCGGTCATCAGCAGCAGCTCTCCGCGCCACTGCACTGCCGCCGCGTTTCTCGGATCCAGCTTCACGGCGCGTTCCAGATCGGCCCGGGCCGGGCCCCATTCCCAGCGATGCATCCGCACGATGCCCCGCGACGCCACTGCTTCCGAGGAAGCCGAGTCGAGCCGGACCGCCTGATCGGCGTTGAACAGCGCCAGGTTGAGCGCGGAGTCCACCGGCATATCGCCGTACAGCGGCATCAGCACGTAGGCGTCCGCCAGACCCGAATAGGCCGGTGCGGCGCTCGAATCCAGCGCGATGGCGGCCTTGAAATGATCGATGGCCTCGCGCAGCATCGGGGCGCCGCGCTGGCCGAAGGCGTATTTGCCCTGCAGGTACCGGTCGTACGCTTCGGCAACCCGGAAACCGCTCTTGGTATCGGCGGCCGGTGCCGCGGCCGCGCCGCGCTGCCGTTGGAACGCGGCCACGATCGCGTTGGCGATATCCACCTGTACCTGCAACAGATCGGCGCTCTGCCGGTCGTAACTCTCCGACCAGAGGGCCGCGCCGGTCTCGGTGTCCACCAGCTGCACCGTCACCCGGATCCGGTCGCCCTGGCGCTGGACCGAGCCGTCCAGCAGCGCCGCGACGCCAAGGCTCCGCCCGATGGCGCGGGGCGGCGCGGTGCGCTCGGCGTATTCCGCGGTGGCGAGGCGCGAGGCGACCCGAAGCGCCGAATCGCGACCCAGCGCGGCGGCGATGGCATCGGTGAGCCCCTCGGCCAGATAGGCGTCGGCCGAGTCGGCGCTGCGGCTCACGAACGGAAGCACCGCGAGGGTGACCGGCGCCGTGCTGCGGGCGGCGGCGCCACCGCCGGTTCCCCGGGCCAGCCGTACGCCTATCGCGGCGACCAGCGCAACGGCGAGGAGGATCAGCACACCGCGAAAGCGCCGGGTTTGCACCCGCACGGCCTGGAGGGTCGGCTGGCTGCCGCTGCCGACCGGCAGATCCTCGAGGATGCCCAGGATTTCGTCCGCCGAGGCGGGACGATCGTCCGGATTCTTGGCGAGGCAGCGTTTGATCAGCGTGGCCAGCGCAGGAGGAATATCGGGGCGGAGTGCGCTCAGGGGCGGCGGAGCCTGGGTCAGCTGCGCCGTGAGGAGCTCGCGCGGGGTCTTGCCGTGAAAGGGGACTTTGCCGGAGAGCATCTCGAACGCCATGACCCCGAACGAATAGAGATCGGCGCGATGGTCGATCGAGGTATCGCCCGCGGCCTGCTCCGGCGCCATGTAGGCAGGCGTGCCGATGGTGAATCCGGCCCGGGTCAGGGTGCCGTCGCTGGTGCTGCTGGCACGCTCCGCCGCCGAGGTGATTGCCTTGGCCACGCCGAAATCGGTCATCACCGCCGCGCCCCCGGCCAGCAGCACATTGCCGGGTTTGATGTCGCGGTGGATGATGCCCTTGGCATGGGCAAAGGCGCAGGCCCGCGCCACGTCGCGCAGGATCGACACCGTCTCACGCACCGACAGGGCCCCGCGATCGTCGAGGAGGTTCCGCAGCGAGCGGCCTTCCACGAACGGCATGATGTAGTAGGGGATGCCTTCCATCACGCCGGCGGCGAGGATGCCGACGATGTTGGCGTGGGAGAGGGATGCGGTGAGGCGGATTTCGCGCTGGAACCGGTCGGGGGAAAGACCGGGGAGACGATCCTCGGGCAGCAGCTTGACGACGACCATACGGCCGAGCGTGCGGTCCTCGGCGACGAAGAGCCGGGACATGCCGCCACCCGGCAGCTCCTCGGTCACCGCGTAGCCTTCCTCCAGTGCCTCCTGGACCCGCTCCGCCAACGGTCTCACCATATGGTTCTGAGCATATTGGGTTAGACCGACCGGGATGGCAAATCGTTGCGGGTCACCGTGGTAGACCGGACGGCGGTCCCGGCGGCGGAGTTTCGGAAGCCCTCTTACCGGCTTCTGACCACCGACGGCGTTCGCGCCATTAGACTCCAGCGATCATCAGCCACCGAGGCCCCGATGTCCCCGACCCCATCCAACGGGAAGATCTGTTATGTCGAGATTCCCGCCACTGATATTCGGCGCTCGGCCGAGTTCTACCAGAAGGTCTTTGGCTGGGCCATCCGGCAGCGCGGCAACGGCAGCACCGCCTTCGATGATGGAGTCGGACAGGTGAGCGGCGCCTGGGTACTCGGCAGGCCGCCGGCCACCACGCCCGGCCTGCTGCTGTATGTGATGGTCGATAGCGTGACCGAGACGGTCGAGGCGGTCACGGCCGCGGGGGGCCGGGTGGTGCAGCCGCTCGGAGCCCAGGCTCCCGAGATCACGGCCTGGGTCAGCGATCCGGCGGGCAACGTGATCGGCTTGTATCAGGAGCCCGGCCGGTAACTGGACCTCGATCCGGGTTTCACCAACATCGCCCGTTTCCGGATCTATCGGCGCGACCCGATCATCTCGATCAGCCGCGCCTGCCTGCTCCGGCTCACCGCCAGCCGCGATCCATCCGCCAGGGTGACCGTCGCGCCCCGAAGCGCCCGTCGCTCCAGGCCGGTCACCCGGGTCAGGTTCACGATCGCGGAGCGGTGGATCCTCGCGAAGACCGCCGGATCGAGCCGCTCTTCGAGCGAGGCGAGCGACTCCCGGATCACGTAGGCACGTCCTCGCGCGTGCAGCTCCGCGCAGTAGTCCCGCGCGCCGATCCAGTCGATGTCGCCCACTTCGACCCCGAGCTTCTTCGATCCGATGCTGACCAGAATCCGGGTCGGGTAGCGGCCAGCCGAGAGCTCCGGCTCGGCGGACTGGATGCCGTATTCGTCCAGGAGGGCGCGCACTCGGCGCGCCAGCGTGTCGGTCCGGGGATCGCGCCGGGTGGCCTGTAATGACTCCCGGACCCGCCGCACCGCTTCGCGCAGCCGGCCTTCGTCGACCGGCTTGAGCAGGTAGTCGAGCGCCTGGATCTCGAAGGCCTGGACCGCGAATTCGTCATAGGCGGTCACGAAGATCACCCGGGGGAGGCCGTCGGGCATCTGCTGCAGCGCCGCGCGGAGCACCCCGAAGCCGTCGAGCCGGGGCATCTGCACATCGAGAAAGACCAGGTCGGGCTTGAGGCCGACGATCATCTGCACCGCATCCCGACCGCTCAACGCTTCCCCCACGACGGTCACATCGGGTTGACCGGCGAGCAATGCGCGCAGGCCGGCATTGGCGAGCGGCTCGTCGTCGACCAGGAGGGTGCGGATCGGCGTCACCTCAGGCCGCCTCTCCGGCCCGGGCGTCCCGGGTGGCGGGCATGGTCCGAAGCGGGATCGTGATGATGGCCGCGACGCCGCCGCTGGCGCGGTTCAAGAGCTCCAGGCCGCTGGGGCTGTTATACAAATGCCCGAGTCGGGAGCGCACGTTGCCGAGGCCCACGCCCACCGAGCGATCGAGACTCCAGCCGGCCGGCAATCCGGGCCCGTCGTCCTCGACGCGCAGCTGGAGCATGCCGTTCGCGGTCTCCGCCGACAGCTCGACCAGCCCGGCGCGGTCGTGGGAGGCGAGGCCATGACGGATGGCATTCTCGACCAGCGGTTGCAGGATGAGGTTCGGCACCGCCGCGTCGAGCAGCTCCTCGGGCACCCGGATCGAGACGGTGAGCCGATGGCTGAAGCGGGTCTGCTCGATCTCGAGGTATTGCCGCAGGAACGCGAGCTCCTCCCGGAGCGGCACCTCCTGGGTCGGCGCGGTCTGGAGCAGGTGCCGCAGGATGTCGCCGAGCTGGGTCAGCACCTTCGCGGCCTTGACGTTGTCGCTGGTCCGCACCAGCGCGACCGCCGCGTTCAGCGTGTTGAACAGGAAATGCGGATGCAGCTGGGCGGTGAGCGCTTCCAGGCGGGCCTCGGTCAGGCGTCGTCCCAGGTCGGCGGCCCTCACCTGCTCTTCCCGGAAGCGGTAGTAGTACTCGACCCCGTGCTCGAGGGCGATGATGGTCCAGTAGGTCAGGATGCTGATCGGGAGCCAGTCGAGCAGGGTCCCCTCGAAGTACTGCATCAGTCCGAGCGACGAGGGACGCAGCTGCAGCAGCCAGCCGAAAGTCACATGGACCAGCGTGTGCAGAGTTCCGATGACGCCGCTGAACGCGATATGCGCCAGGACTGGTCCGGGTTTGGCGGGCCACCGAAGGGGGACCCGGCGTCCGAACCAGAAGATCGCGGGAGCCAGGAGCGCCCAGGCTTCCCAGCCGGGAAATGCCGCCGCGAGGGCGCGCGAGAAGGGACGAGGAGCGCCCTGCAGCTTCCAGGACACGAAGTAATCGACCGCGTCCGCGAGCGACAGCAGGGTCCACAGCCCCAGACTCGCCCACCAGAGCACCCACCCCGAGGGGCGGTCGGACCCGGTGGACGGGCGATCGTTGCGTGGGGTCATATCGTGGCTGGTATGATCGCGGCGGCGGAGGTCGGGCGGAAGGGTGGGCCGAGCCCATTCGCCCACTCCCGCGCCCGCCGGCTGCAGGAGTGTTCCGCTCCCTGCAAACCGTGCCTGGGCGCCGCCGGCGGATTCTAGATTGGCGTCGATTCCATCAAGGCGCAGCGTTCCATGTTTCGGGTTCCGCGCAGTACCGTGATCGTCGTATGGGCTCTGCTCGGTTCCAGGGTCCCGGCCCAGGAAAATGCCGCCCGAAAGGTGACCCCTCCCGATTCGGCCCGGGCGGCCGCCGCGCTCGCGTTTCGGACCATCGGCGCGGTCCGGATCAAGGGAGCGCCGCCGGTCCTGGATGGCCGTCTCGACGATGCGGCCTGGCAAGGAGTCCCGGTCGCGAGCGACTTCACGGAGCAAAACCCGGTGCCCGGCATTCTCGCGGCCCGACGGACCGAGGTGCGCATCGTCTATGACGATCGCGCGCTGTACTTCGGGATTCGCGCCTACGAGGAGCACCCCGAGTGGATCGTGGCGCCGTTCCCCCGCCGCGATGACGAGACCCGTTCCGACTGGATCTTCGTCGAGATCGACAGCCGGCACGACCGGCGCAGCGGGTTCGGCTTCGGGGTCAATCCGCGCGGGGTCCAGGTGGACGCCACGTTCGATCAGTTCATGGGGTACGACAATGCCTGGAACGGGGTGTGGGAAGCGGTGCCCCGCATCGATTCCCTGGGTTGGGCCGTCGAATACCGGATTCCCTTCTCGCAGCTGGCCTATGCCCGGCGGGGGAACGCGCCGCTGTCCTTCGGCCTCAATGTCTATCGCCGTGCGGTCCGCGCCGGGCAATCCTCCGACTGGTCTCCCCGGCTCCCGACCTATTCCGATCTGGTCTCCCATTTCAACGATGTGACCGGCATCGCGCTGTCCACCGCGTCCGACCGGCTGGAGCTGGTGCCCTACTCCGCGGCGAAGACGACCTCGGCGCCCCACGCTCCCGGTGATCCGTTCTCCGATGGGCGCCGGGCCGGCGGCTCCGTCGGCGCCGACTTCCGATACCGGTTGACACCCGGGTTCACCCTGACCGGCGCCATCCACCCCGACTTCGGACAGGTCGAGGCCGATCCCTCCCAGGTGAACCTCACCACCTACGAGACGTTCTTTCCCGAACAGCGACCCTTCTTCGTGGAGGGGGCGACCCAGTTCGATTTTCCGATGGGACTGACCTTCGCGTCGCGGGGGAACTCCTTTGCCTCGGAGCAACCCTTCTACACCCGCCGCATCGGCGGGCCGCCCCACGGGAGTGTCCCCGCCGACGCCGGCTTCAGCGACGTCCCGACCGGCACCACCGTGCTGGGCGCCGCCAAGCTCTCGGGTCGCACCGCGAACGGGTGGTCGGTCGGCGCACTCGGCGCCGTCACCGGATCGGCGGATGCGCGCTACGTCGATGCCCTGGGAGTCGAGCAGCGGACCCCGGTGGATCCCACCACCGAGACCGGCGTTCTGCGGATCTCCCGGCAGTCGGACGACGGACGCCGCGCGATCGGCGGTATCGCCACGGCTCTCAATCGCTCCGGCATGAGTCCGGCCCTGGAGGACGTGGCAACGGCGCGGGCCTTCGCGCTGGGCGCGAGCGGGCGGCTTCGCTCCCGCAACGACCTGTGGGAGGTCAGCGGACTCCTGCTCGGCAGCTACCTGGCCGGCGCGGCGCCCGCGGTGGAGAAGGTGCTGCACGGCCCGGGACATTTCTTCCAACGGCCCGATGCCTCGTATCTCCATGACGACCCCACCCGCACCTCGATCGGCGGTGCGGCCGGGCAATTGAAGCTCTGGAAGGTCGGTGGCGTGTTCAAGGGGGGAGTGACCGGGTACGTGGTGTCGCCCGGCTTCGAATTGAACGATCTTGGGTTCCAGCGCAACGCCGACTGGGCGATCGCCACCGGATGGCTGAACTACGAGCGGTTCCGCCCCGGACGGTTCATCCGGCGCTGGGCCGTCGGGTCGAATCAGATCGGCGCGGGATGGAGCTTCGGCGGCGAGCGCCGCGCCACCGTGGCCGACGGCTATCTGAATTTCACCTTGAGGAACTACTGGGGCGGATCGCTCACGCTGGGCCATGAGTGGTCCGCGCTCAGCCTGGAAGAGCTCCGCGGCGGCCCGGCGTTGCTAGTGCCGCCCCGAACCTCGCTGGCCGCGTCGCTCAGCACCGATTCGCGGCGCCCGTTCCAGGTCCTGTTCACCGGGACGCAGGCATTCGAGCCGGCCACGGGCAGCCACCAGTTTGATCTCGCGCCCAGCGTCACCTGGCGTACCACCGACCGGCTGGCACTGAGCCTGGGACCCGAGTACGCCCGCACGGTGAACGGATGGCAGTACGTGGGTCAGCCCGGAGAGACCGCCGATCCCGACCGGCTGCATTACGTGCTGGCGCGCCTGGAACAGTCCACGGCCGCGCTCACCGCCCGGGTCGATTACGCCTTTTCTCCCCGCATGACGCTGCAGCTCTACGCCCAGCCGTTCGTGAGCGCGGGGCGCTACACCGAGTTCAAGGAGGTCGAGGACCCGCGCGCGCCGAGGAGCCAGGATCGTCTG
>Ga0163163_10002670_pt1 | contig 15083 bp, 6 predicted proteins | sample S65metaG_FD_119766 | JGI IMG/M metagenome (GOLD analysis project Ga0163163, IMG submission 119766) | Switchgrass rhizosphere microbial communities from Kellogg Biological Station, Michigan, USA - S6-5 metaG | ecosystem: Host-associated > Plants > Roots > Rhizosphere > Soil | place: USA: Michigan... | reverse complement strand
CACGTTCTATTATCACAAGTACGCGAAGATCATCGAGGACAAGTTGCGCAACGGCCCGTTCGCCAACACCTCCATGCTCTACGCCGCTCCGCAGCCCGTCATGCTGGGAGACCGGACCGAGCCGGATGAGATTGTCGACTATCTGCGGCGTACCGGTTATACCGAGTCGAACCGCAACCGCTTGGGCTGGTATCACGAGCGCCCGGATGCGGTGGAGATCAATCCCGGGCCGGAAGCCTACGATAACGAAGGCGCGGTGATCAAGATCAACAAAGGCAAAGTCACGCAGATTATTTCCCTGCGCGACCACACGCAGCGCACCGAGTACGACCTGGAACCGGAGCCGATCACCAACCTGTTCGACCAGAAACGCGAGAAGCGGCGACTGGTGCGCTTTGGCGATATTCCGAAGGTGATGGTGAACGCGGCGCTCTCGGCCGAAGACAAACACTTTTTCCGGCACGCCGGGTTCGATCCAATCGGCATCGCGCGCGCCATTATGGTGGACCTCGAGGGGCGTCGCGGTATGCAAGGCGCGTCGACTATCACGCAGCAACTGGCGCGAACCCTCTGGCTCGGGACGGAGCGCGGATGGCGCCGCAAGATTCCCGAAACCCTGATCACCCTTCACCTGGAGCAGCAGCTCACCAAAGAACAGATCTTTGAGGATTACGCCAACGCCATCGATTTGGGTCACCAGGGCAGCTTCGCCATCCATGGTTTTGGTGAGGCGGCGAACGTCTATCTGGGCAAAGATCTGGCAGATGTGAACGCGGCCGATGCCGCGCTGCTCGCCGGGCTGATTCAAGCGCCGGTGGGCCGCAATCCGTTCCGCTATCCGGACCGCGCGCGCAACCGCCGCAACCTGGTGCTCAAGGCCATGCATGAGAATGGCTATCTGACCCAGCAGGAATATGACGACGCGGCTGCTTCCGCGCTGCATGTGGTGCAAGGGGCGTCGGAATCGACGGACGCTCCGTATTTCGTCGATTTGGTGAACGACACCATGCAGAATCGTTTTCAGGATTACGACTTGCAGAACAGTTCGTTCCGGGTCTATACCACGCTGGATATGAATCTGCAGCGCGATGCGGTGGAGGCGGTGCGGATCGGGATTCAAGAAACCGACGCCCAATGGAAGCGGCGCAGCAAGAAATACGGCACCGATGAAATGCCGCTGGCGCAGGTAGCGCTGGTCGCGCTGGATGCCGAGACCGGTAAAGTGAAAGCGCTAGTGGGTGGGCGCAGCTACGGGACCAGCCAGTTGAATCACGCGGTGGCAAAGCGGCAGCCGGGGTCGTCCTTTAAGCCGTTCGTCTACACGGCGGCGTTCACGGATTCTCTCAAGGAAGGCGGCCAAGTGCTCACGCCGGCCACCACCGTCGCCGACGAGCCTACCACCTTCATGTTCGGCGATAAAACCTACGAGCCTGCGGATTTCGGCAACAAGTATGCCGGGATGGTGACGCTGCGCCAGGCACTGGCGCATTCACTGAATATTCCGGCGGTGAAAGTCGCCGAGATGGTGGGGTATGACAAAGTGGCAGCAACGGCGCGCGCCGTGGGCCTGAACCTGGACATCCAGCCCACGCCGGCCATCGCTTTAGGGGCTTACGAAGTGATGCCGATCGAGATCGCAGGCGCGTACACGGTGTTTCCGAACGCCGGGATTTTGAAGAAGCCCGGTTACATCGATTCCATCCGCGACCAGCAGGGCCGCACGGTTTACCAGAATCAGCCGCAGGATAAACCGGCCATCGATCCACGAGTGGCGTACCTGATGGTGAACATGATGGAAGAAGTGATGCGAACCGGCACAGCGGCTGGGGTACGCGGTCGTGGATTCGTGCTGCCGGCGGCCGGCAAGACCGGGACGTCGCGCGATGGGTGGTTTGCCGGCTTCACGTCCAAAATAATTTGCGTGGTGTGGGTGGGCTTCGACGATAACCGCGACTTCAAACTCGAAGGCGCGCGCAGCGCCTTGCCCATCTGGACCGAGTTCATGAAGCGCGCGCACCAGCACCGGCAGTATCGCAACGTGCACGAGTTCGAAGCTCCCGAAGGTGTGGTTACGGCCGACATCGACGCGGAGACCGGACTGCTCGCCACGCCCGGTTGTCCCAAGGTGCGGAGCGAGGTTTTTATTGCCGGCACGCAACCGGTGGAAGCCTGCCAGTTGCATGGCGGCGCGCGTACGCAAGTGGCGGGATGGGACCCGGTGGCGCCCGCGGCAACGGAGCGGAATCCAGTGGTGGCGGAAAACGGAAGATCCGCGGCGACGCCCGCGCCCGTGACCAGTATTTCGATCACTCCGGCCACGCCTCCGCAACCGGAGCCGGCTAAGAAATCGCGGGGTTTCTTCGGCCGCCTCAAAGATATTTTCAAATAGGCGCGTTACCGTGCGCTTGCCGGTGCGGTAACCCGTGGACCGGAGTCGACGTCGAATCAGCGATGACAACTCATCTCAGCCGCAGAACCTTCGTAGCCGGTTTGGGATTTGCTGCTACTGCCTATGGCTGGGCCAAGGATTTTTGGAACGATAAAAAGCCTTCGGACTGGACTGAGGACGAAATTCAACAGATGCTGAACAGGTCGCCATGGGCCAAGGAAGCATCCATCTTCGACAGCGCTACCCACAAGGGAGTTTCGTCTGCTCCGTATGCGGGAGGAATCTACGGGTCACCCCGGTACGAGTCCCCAGACGGCAAGTCGCTCCCAAAAGTGGGCGGCTCAAAAGGATGGGGCGCGACCGTTCGCTGGGATTCCGCTTTACCGGTTCGAGACGCGATGAAGGCTGCGAAGTCGGCCGACGCGGACAAGAATTACATCATCGCGCTGGTGGGTGAGATGCCCGCCGCGAGCGTACCATCGGACGACGATGACGCAGCCGAACGCCAGCGAAAACTGGACGTCCTGAAGGAAAGCACCAGGCTGGAGCGCAAGGACGATCCGCTCGAATTGCAACGCGTGAAAATTGCGCCGCGCACGCCGCTATCGGCCTCGGGAACTTTGTACTATTTTTCGCGCGTGCTACCTCTCACACCGGATGATAAACAAGTGACGTTTGTCACTAAGGTGGGCCCGCTCGAAGTGAAGTGTAAATTCACACTGCGGGACATGCTGTATCACGGCAATTTGGAGTTGTGACGCGGAGGCCGCGTGTTAATATCAAGCAAACAGGCTGGCGTAGCTCAGTAGGTAGAGCATCTGATTTGTAATCAGAGGGTCGGGGGTTCAATTCCCTCCGCCAGCTCCATGTTTCTATTTGTCCGGCCCGGAGACATGGGTAACAGAATGTACCTAAGACATAGGTAACACTTTCGGGCAAAGGGATTGGCGAACTATCGGCACATCAAGAATGCTTGGTGTGGCGCAAGTGCCTAAGGCACGAAATGGAGACGGAGCCTTGGCGAACCTTCTCCTCAAAAAGGAAAAAGGCCGCCCCTTCAGGAGGAGCGGCCTTAGATTTAGAGATTAATGAACGACGGTGTTTCCGCCGCCGAGCAATTGCTCGACGGTCTGGGTCCCACTCCAGTTGCTCGAGAACAACAGGTTGTTAGACCCGTCGTAAAGCGTGATCGCGAATGTATCGGCGCTTCCTGGCTCGCCTTTATCGGTCATCGTGACGATCATGTTGAGGTTGCCCCCCAGCGCGATAGGATTCGTCTCAACCGTGATATCCGTGAGGTTAGCCTTACTGGTAAAAGTGGCTCCGCACGGACTCGCTGCGGTCGATTGACAGTTAGGGTTGTTGATCGTCATCGTAGTCATCGAGTTGGCCTTGACCTGGTAGACCCTGCCCCCACTGCGGATGATGAAGTTGAGGTTCCCCTGCAGGCTCTTGCCGGTTTTGTTGTACTTCACGTTGAACCCGAAGTTGGTCTTCAGTCCCGCGGTGCCCGGGTATTGGCCGTTCGATTTGGTTGGAGTGAACATCTGCAAGTAGCCGCCGCCGGTGATCATGCCCGGAATCGCCTGGGAGATCGTTACGACCTGATTATCAGTGGAAGCATTTCGAATGTAATAGCTCTTCTGAGCCGAGTAGTCGTCCACAATAATTCCAATCGTGTACGGTACTGAGCTGGCGCTGCCCACATCGCCTGAGAAATTGCAACTGATCGTGCCGGTCTTCAGGTCCGCCGAGTTCACCAGTCCGATTGGGGCGGTGCAGAGCGTGGCGTTCGAATTTCCGCGATCCACGAATCTGGCAACCGCCTTGCGGATGTCGCCTGGGTATGCATCATACGCTGGGTCGCCAGTTACAGCCGTTATGTCCTGGATCGTCGCCGTCAGCAGGACCGTAAAGCTGGTCGAACTCGCGCTTGAGGTGGAGGCGAACAGCGGACCGGTATAGGTCGCCATCGCGTCTTCCTGGGTGATTGTGAAGGAATTTGAGTTTGAGCTACCCGTGAAGTCAACCAGATCGCCGGGAGTAAACACGGCCGTTACAGTGTGAGGGCCCGGAATCATTGAGCCGGCCACGGTTTCAAGCAGAGCCACATTCGATAGCGTCCCCGTAGTGTTCGTGGTCATGGGGGCGACGGTGCCCAGTAACTGCTGCGCGCTAGTTCCAAAGTTAATGTAGAAGCTCAGGCTGCCGCCAATCGGCGGCGCCGATACAACTGTCGCCGAGAGCGTCACCAAGTCGCTGTATTGCTGCGTGCCTGGCGTGACGCTCACGCTTGTCACCGTCGTGGCAGCCTTTGTGATCGTAATGTTCGCGCTGCCGTTGCTGCCGAAGTGATTGGAATCGCCCGCGTAGGTGTAACTGGCAGTGCAGGATGTACCCTGCGCGACCGTGATCGGCGCGACACTGCACGTTCCGCTGTAGCTGGCAGATGGCGTCAGGCTAAGTCCACCCGCTCCCATCACCGTCACCATGGCCGGATGTGCCAATGTGTCGTAGACATAGGTACCTCCAGTTACGGTTGTGGTCGAGGGCGCCTTGTTGATGGTATCGGTGATGGTCGTGTTCCCTATGTTGTAGTAGTTGGCGGTGCCCATGAAGCTCCAGGAGTCACTGGCGTACGTGCCTGCGCTAGTGTGGGCGGTGTTGCTCACGTCGATGGTGCCGACGGTAGCCCCTATCTCACCGTTCACACCGGTGATCGCGTAGGCCGCCGTGTGCGACTGGCCGTCGTACGTCACGGAATACGGCGTCACCACCACCGTTGCGTTAGCCTTGTTGATGGTATCGGTGATCGTCGTCGGCCCAATGTTGTTGTAGTTTGCGCCCGTGAAGGTCCAGGTGTCGCTGGCGTACGTGCCGGCGTTAGTGTGCGTAGTGTTGCTCACGTCAACGGTGCCGACCGTGGCCCCCGTTTCACTGTTCACACCTGTGATGGAGGTGACGGTCGCCGTGTGCGCCAGGCCGTTATACGTGACCGTATACGGCGTCACCACCACCGTTGCGGTGGCCTTATTGATGGTATCGGTGATGGTCGTGCTTGCAATGTTGTTGTAGTTGGCGGTTCCCGTGAAGCTCCAGGAGTCGGTGGCGTACGTGCCCGCATTCGTGTGCGTGGTGTTGCTCACATCCACGGTGCCGACCGTCGCCCCCGTTTCGCCATTCACACCCGTGATCGAAGTGACAGTCGCCGTGTGCGCCAGACCGTTATACGTGACCGTATACGGCGTCACTACCACCGTTGCGGTGGCCTTGTTGATGGTATCGGTGATCATCGTGCTGGCGATGTTGTTGTAGTTGGCGGTACCCATGAAACTCCAGGAGTCGGTGGAGTACGTACCCGCGTTAGTGTGCGTGGTGTTCAGCGTGACGGTGCCTACGGTGCCCCCCGTCTCGCCATTCACGCCCGTAATTGAGGCGACGGTCGCCGTGTGCGACTGGCCGTCATACGTCACAATGTAGGGCGTCACCACGACCGTTGCCGTGGCCTTGTTGATGGTATCGGTGATGGTAGTGCTGGCTATGTTGTAGTAGTTGGCGGTGCCCGTGAAACTCCACGAGTCGCTGGCGTAAGTGCCGGCGTTAGTGTGCGTGGTGTTCAGCAGGACGGTGCCAACGGTGCCTCCCGTCTCCCCATTCACGCCAGTAATCGTATAGGTCGCCGAGTGCGCCAAGCCGTCGTACGTCACGGTGAACGGCGTCACCACCACCGTTGCAGTGGCCTTGTTGATCGTGTCGGTGATGGTTATGGGGCCGATATTATTGTAGTTGGCGCCCGAGAAGCTCCAGATGTCGCTGGAGTACGTGCCGGCATTAATGTGCGTGGTGGCGCTCACGTCAACGGTGCCGACGGCGGCCCCCGTCTCGCCATTCACACCCGTGATTGAGGTGACGGTCGCCGTGTGTGGTAGCCCGTTGTACGTCACGGTATACGGCGTCACCACGACGATCGCGGTGGCCTTGTAGATGGTATCCGTGATCGTGGTACTGGCGATGTTGTTGTAGTTGGCGGTTCCCGTGAAGCTCCAGGAGTCAGTGGCGTAGGTGCCCGCATTCATGTGCGTGGTGTTGCTCACATCCACGGTGCCGACCGTGGCCCCCGTCTCGCCGTTCACGCCCGTGATCGAAGCGACAACCGCCGTATGAGGCTGACCGTCGTACGTCAGGGTGTAAGGCGTCACAACCACGGTCGCGGTGGCCTTGTTGATGGTATCGGTGATAGTCGTACTCGCGATGTTGTTGTAGTTCGCGGTGCCCGTGAAGCTCCAGGAGTCGCTGGAGTAGGTGCCGGCATTGGTGTGTGTGGTGTTGCTCACATCCACCGTGCCCACGGTGGCCCCCGTTTCGCCGTTCACACCCGTGATCGAGGTGACGGTCGCCGTATGCGATTGGCCGTTGTACGTCACGGTATAGGGCGTCACCACGACCGTGCCGGTGGCCTTGTTGATGGTATCGGTGATGGTCGTACTCGCGATGTTGTTGTAGTTCGCGGCGCCCGTGAAACTCCAGGAGTCACTGGCGTAGGTGCCTGCGTTGGTATGTATGGTGTTGGTCACGTCGGCAGTGCCGACGGTGGCGCCCGTCTCGCCGTTCACACCCGTGATGGAGGTGACGGTCGCCGTGTGTGCCAGGCCGTTGTACGTCACGCTATAGGGCGTCACCACCACCGTTGCAGTGGCCTTGTTGATGGTGTCGGTGATGGTCGTGGGGCCGATATTGTTATAGTTGGCGCCCGAAAAGCTCCAGGTGTCGGTGGCATACGTGCCGGCGTTGGTGTGCGTGGTGGCGCTCACGTCAACGGTGCCCACCGTAGCGCCCGTCTCCCCGTTCACGCCCGCGATTGAGGTGACATCCGCTGTGTGCGCGAGGCCGTTGTACGTCACGCTGTACGGCGTCACGACTACCGTCGCGGTCGCCTTGTTGATGGTGTCAGTGATTGTCGTGCTCGCGATGTTGTTGTAGTTGGCGGTTCCCGTGAAGCTCCAGGAGTCAGTGGCGTAGGTACCGGCGTTGGTGTGCGTGGTGTTAGTGACGTCGACGGTGCCGACCGTGGCCCCCGTTTCACTATTCACACCCGTGATAGAGGTGACGGTCGCTGTGTGCGCATGGCCGTCGTAGGTCACGGTGTACGGCGTCACCACCACCGTCGCGGTGGCCTTGTTGATGGTATCGGTGATCGTGGTACTCCCGATGTTGTTGTAGTTGGCGGTGCCCGTGAAGCTCCAGGAGTCGCTGGAGTAGGTGCCCGCATTGGTGTGCGTGGTGTTGCTCACATCCACGGTGCCGACCGTGGCCCCCGTCTCGCCGTTCGCGCCCGTGATCGAGGTGACGGCCGCCGTGTGCGCTTGGCCGTCGTACGTCACGGTATAGGGCGTCACCACGACCGTTGCAGTGGCCTTGTTGATGGTATCGATGATCGTGGTGCTTGCGACGTTGTTGTAGTTGGCGGTTCCCGTGAAGCTCCAGGAGTCTGTGGCGTAGGTACCGGCGTTAGTGTGCGTGGTATTGCTCACATCCACGGTGCCGACCGTGGCCCCCGTTTCACCGTTCACACCCGTTATGGAGGTGACGGTCGCCGTGTGTGCCAGACCGTTATAGCTCACAGTGTAGGGCGTCACCACCACGGTCGCCGTCGCCTTGTTGATGGTATCGGTAATGGTCGTGGGGCCGATGTTGTTGTAGTTAGTGCCCGAGAAGCTCCACGTATCCGTAGCGTACGTGCCGGCGTTGGTGTGCGTGGTGTTCAGCGTGACGGTGCCAACGGTAGACCCCGTCTCGCCGTTCACGCCGGTGATCGAGGTGATGGTCGCCGTGTGCGGCTGGCCGTCGTACGCCACGGTGTACGGCGTCACTACTACCGTCGCGGTGGCCTTGGTCACCGTCAAGGTCCCTCCCCCGGCGCTCCCAGTGAAACTTCCGCTGGGAGTATATGTGCCGGTCAATGTGTAGGGCCCTACAGAGCCATAGGTGATGGTGCAGGACGCGGTTGAAGTGGTAGACGTTGCGGCGGTCAGCGCGCCACAACTAGCGGTGGCACCATTATTGACAGTCATAGAAACGCTGCCGGTCGGGGACGACGTGCTGCTCACTGTAACCGTGGAGATGGCGGTTTGACCGTAAACCACCGTGGGGGAACTGACGTTCGTGGTAGTGCTGGCTGCTCCCACTGTGTTGAAGGTAGCCGTCAGAGTCGGATTGCCGCCCAAAACGGCGTTGCACGGGTTGGCCGTACCGGTACACGTCGAAGAACTGAGATTGAGTTGACCACTCCATCCCGCGAAAGTCGATCCGCTGACTGCGGTTGCAAGGAACGTCACGGTCGCGGAATTGTCGGATGTGGTGACGTTAGGCGCACACGTGCTCGTAACGGTCTGCGAAGCTGCGTCGGCACCTGTGCCTCCGCATGCGATGGGAGCGTTCACAGTGCCCGGGTTCGGTGTGATCTTCACCGAACCACTACCAGTTCCTGCGATGGTCAGATTCAAGTTCCGAGCATCCGTAAACGTCATCCCCGCCGTCAGCCCAGATGTCGCGCCCGTCGCACTCAAATAGAAGCGGATATTCGCGTCCGCCTCGTCAATCGGCAGCGTCGTTGAAATGTGACCCAACGCATCCGCTGTCTCCTGAAACTGAATCGGAGAATCGGCGTCGAGATCCGGAATTTCCTCTATGCTCAAGTTCACAACCTCACCCGGGACGAAGCCGCTGCCGGTGATCTGCGCGGTTTCACCTGGATGGTAGTCCGGCTTGTCGGTCTTGACCATCGGGAAATGAATGGTCTCGACAACGCTGGAGGCGGTCCCGCTCGCTTGGCCGCCGACGATGAACGCGGCTCCCGTCTGCGCGGAAGCGCCACCTGTGACATCGGTGCGCGTCGCGGCCAGGGTTCCGAAGGGAGTGAATGCGTTCTGCCAGGGGGCGTAGATCTCGGCCCCTGCGGAATCGGAAGTGCCGCTGACCATGAGCACGGTGTTGTTGTTCGGCAGCAGCAGCGCCAGGTGGCCACTGCGCGCGGCGCTCATGCCGGGTCCGGGGGCGACGGTGCCGGCGGTCACATCGAGGATGTCGGTGGTGGCCGAAGCAGCGCCGGACGCAGCCCCGCCGCCCGCCAGCAGCACTTGACCCTTCAGTAATGTTGTAGCCGAGAGGCCGATGCGCGGGGCGGACATTGTGGCGGAGAATGGAGTGGCGGTGCCGGCCACGGAGTCATAGATGTCGATGGTGTTCAGAGGCAACGGCGTCTGGCCGTCGGAGCCGACTCCCATTCCGCCTGCGATGGCTACGCGCCCGTCATTGAGCAGCGCCGCGGCATGGTTCTTGCGGGCGCTCGACAGCGGAGCGCCGGTGGAGAAAACGCCAGTAGCGGGATCGTAAATTTCGGTGGTCTGCAGAGGACCGCTGCCATTGTCGCCCCCGGCGATCAGCACGCGCCCGTCGCTGAGCAAAGTCGCGGTGGCGCCCATGCGCGCTTCGAGCATGGAGTGCGCCGCCACCGTCCAGTCACCCGCCGACGGATTGTAGACCTCGGTTGAATTAGTGGCCGCGCCTCCGGTAGTGCTTCCGCCAGCCACCAGCACTGTGCCGTCGCGCAGCGTTACGCTGATGTGACCGGCGCGGGGCGCGTGCATCTGGCTGGCGCTGGAGCCGCCCAGAATTTCCGCAGAGTCCAGCGGATTGCCGCTGTCGTCCTTGCCTCCGGTCACCAGGATGCGGCCGTCCAACAGCACGGCGGATGAGGCGCCCTCGCGCGCCACGGTCATCGGGGTAGCGGAATTGAAGGCTCCGGACGGAATGTAAGTCCCTTGCGCGAGAAGCACCAGGAACGTAGAAAGAGCGGCAATGGCCAACGCGGGCCAATAGCGAAATACGTTAGGCATTCTGAAGATCCTCCGACGATCTCCCTCAGTCTGCACCTGAGGAATATTGTCATTAGAAGGTATTGACCGAGACAGGACAATAGCCCTAGATGGCTAGAAGGTCCTAGGCGGGCCCAGTACTTGATGGCTATTTTCTAAGCGTGCAGAATGGATGAGTCTCGCCGCGGGTGGAGGGCGCTTAGGGTGATGGGTTACTGGTGCCAGTAACGGTAGGGTGGAGTCTGTCCTCAGGCGGAATGTGCGCCGGCACTCGCGCCCCGCACGCGCACGACGGTTTCCAACTGCACCCACTTGCGGACGCTCGCTTTCCTGCGCCGCAACTTCGACTCCTGGCGTGCGTTGCGGAGGATGACCGTCAAACCAATAAAACAAAAACCGGTGATGATGATTAGAACAAACCACAAGTTCAACTGCATGGGACTGTAAAATACCACAAAACGGGGTATGGGCGGCCGGGGCGAAATCGCGCGGCGCCGATCCGACGCTGCGATGCGGCGGTTATTCCGCCGGACCCAGCTTGGAGCCGGCTCGGGCCAATCCAAACATTTTGCTCTGCAGGTGCTCCGACGCGGTGACTACGCTGCGGACAAAATGCCAGGGAATCATGATCTCCAGCCCCGGCGTGTTGGGCGGCGATATCCAGATGCCTGCGCCATGGTTGGATTCGACCAGCATTCCGCCGAGCGCGAATCCGCCAGAGTCCTCAGCGGAAGCTATCAATTTTTCCCAGTCCTTCTCCCCAACGGTGATGGCTCCGGATTCCTGCAGGATGTGCAGCATCCCTTCGGATTCCATGAACTCGGCGTCTACCCACACCAAGACATGCCGGTCAGGGAGCGTGGTCGCCATGATCAGTCTCAGGGCAAGGAACAGACGAAATTCGCGGCGTCGTCGGTGCTGCCCGAACCCTTATACTTGGCCTCTTGCGGGTAGGGGCACAGCGGCCGCGTGCGGTCAATCAAACCGTTGGTGGCGCGGGAGGCTAATATCTGGTCAGGGGCCTTGTTCTGCTCCACCCATTGTTCGAGCGCGGTCAGCGCATCGAAGCGCGGAGTGCCCGGACCGCCGGTGCAATGCTGCATCCCCGGCACCATGAACAGGCGGTAGAACTCCTTGGTGTCATGCAAACTGCTGCGGCCCGTTCTGCGCACTACGCTTTCGTAATAGTTGATGCTGTTGACGGGCGGAATGTCGGGATCGGACCAGCCATGATATTGAATCAGCTTTCCGCCGCGGGCGCGAAAAGCACGCAGGTCCGGATCGACTGCATTGAAGATGCGGCCGACTTTGTCGTCCACGTATGTGACGTCGCTCTCAAGGCCCGGCGCGGGCGGGTCGAAGCGGAACGAACGGTAATTCCACTGGGGGTTATCAAACACCACATTCCGCATGAACGGCAAACCCAACTCGACATGGGCGCCCTGGTCCGGAGCGGGACCCGTCACCCACTGCACCCAGCCGCCAGGGCCTGCTTCGCCGCCTGGCACCAAGCCGGGATAAAGCTGCTCGCCTCCGGCATCGCGCATACCGGTCCAGATCTTGCGCACCGCAGCCACCTGGGCTCCGGTCAAACAATTGGGTGAATCACCGGCTTTACATTGTAGTAGAGCGGGATCGAAATGGCAGCGCCGCGGATCGTTGAGCACGCCGTCTTTCACGCCGTCGAGCACGTCGCAAGCGGCATTGACGACATCGGCGAGGATTTGCACTTTATGGGGAGGGAGCCAGCCGTCGCCCTCGACCGCATCCGCAATCCACATGTGTCCGCCGGTGAAGTGCCGGGTGAACCAATTGGCAGGATCGCCTGCGACGACGCCGTCGAAATCGGTGGGATAGCGCTGCACTTCGGTGAGCGCCTGCTGGCCGCCAAAGGAACAGCCCTGGAAATAGGAATGCGCCGGGGCCGCGCTGTAATACGCCTGGATGATGGCCTTGCTGGCGAGCGCCATTTCGTGCACTCCGCGCTGGCCGTAGTTGATAACGCGATCCATGTGGCCTCGCGCCCAGCTTCCGTCATTGGCGCCGTTGGATACATGGCCAGTGTCCGTGCTGCTCACCGCGTAACCACGGTTCACTGGGTTAAACATGGCGCTATAAACGATTTTGCCAGCGAGGCCGCCATTGCCAACCCCGACATACTTGTGGTTCCATTGCGCAGGCAGCCAGACTTCAAAGCCGAGTTCAGGAAGAACCGTGCCGACGACACGGCAGAACGCGGGAACCGGGCGCGCGGCGATCCCACCGGCGCCGAATACGCCAGAAGCGATTGGCGTGGCAGAGCGAACTGCTATCCCAGGCAGCGAAAGCCGGTTCAATTCCTCGCAGCGCTGGGACTGCTCCAGGACTGGGCGGGCAGCTTCAGTTGGAACGGTACTCCAGGCGAACAATGCACATGCCGACCAGAACCAAGTCTGTCTGACACGGACAGGGCGATACAACATGCGGTTGGATTTTCGCATGTAAATGGGAGTCTTGTCAATGAGATCGGCTGGATTCGAACTCAACGGCCCACCAGTAATGCACGTTACGGGCTGAAATAGAAGTATATGATCATCTGGCTGGCGACTGGAATATCATCGACCCGGGAGGGCGCAAATGTCCAATTTCGGGCCGCCGCGAGGGCAGCGCTTGTTAGAGTTGAGTCCATAGCATCCCAGTAATCGTCCCCGTGAACGACCACCTCGGCGTCGCCTACCGCGCCGGATTCGCTCACATAGACCTTCACGCCGACGGTAGCTGGCCGGTCGAGATGGCGATCGTTAGGCATCCTCACGATCGGTTGCGGCTGATTCAGGGGAACTGCCTCTACCGTCTTAGGCTGTTTCCTAAAGCGGCCCACTAAAGGAATTTTTGCGACCAGGCCTCCCAGTCTAGACTTTGGCATGGGGGTAGTCAGTGCTCGTACCATCAGTTGGCGGCCGGATGTCGACGGCTCGTTTCTTTCGACGTTGGGAGAACGTTGTATTGGCTCTTTCACTGGGGCCGGGTGGGAAGGTTCGACCGGCGCGGGCGGACTGATTGTACCCGCCATGGGCGGAATCATCGTAGAGGAGTCCGATGACTTTTCGGCCGGTAATTCAGTTTCAACGTTGTGGTCTTTCTCGAGATTCGCCGGCGCCGTTCGCGCGGACTGCACCCCGGGAGTCGGGGCACGGGGGATGGGCTTGACCTGAGGCCGTGCGGTCGGCCGCTCTTGTGGCTGCGTACTCGGAGGCTGCCGTGAAGGTGGCGAGGCGGGTTCAATCGAAGGTCGCGCATTGGCTTCAGTCGACGGCGCCAAGGTGAATGGCGACGGCGGAAACATCACCTGGACCAAGCCGACTGCGTTCGGTTCTCCTGCATAAATATTCAATCGAAAAGTGACAGCGGAGTACATCGGCTGATATGTGTACTGTCCGGCCAGCAATTCGGATGGCTTCAGTTCCCTATCACTCTGCTGAGATCCGTCTTGAATATGAAGAACGGCGCGAGTAGCACTTCGGACGGTCTGGGAATTTCCGTCCCAAAGCAGCCGGAGATCTGGACCGGCTCGCTCCACCGTGAGGTATAGGTAATTGGGGGCTTGGCGATTCGGCGCCGCGGAATGGCGAAAATAATAAGAAAGCAGGCTTACGGCCACCACCGCCAGAGTAAACGCCGCCAGCCCCCAGCTCCATAATTTGACCGCGGAACCGCGCCCGCTGCTTGCCCACCAGCGTCGCGCCCCGCTGTTCTCAGAGGGCGGGTTTCCCTTAGTACCCCGGGTACCTGTCGAAACCGCTATCGGAGGCGCTTCTTGTTCAACTCCATCATTGTTAACGACTGGCGGATCGGGAATGGTGGAAACTACCGGATCGGCCTGGTCCTGGGGGTGTCGAGCCATATTTGCATGTACACCGCCCGGTTCATTGGAGTGCGGTGTGTGCAGGTTGACGTGAGGTGGGGAAGCACGGCTTGCCGTCCCCATCGAAGAGAGGGATGACACCAAAGCAAATTGGTGAACACACTTCAGGTTTCCGTCTTCGCGGAAATAGAAAGCCCCCTTCCGGTGCAGCGGGGCGAGCATGAGAAACAGGTTGTCCCTGACGCCAAAACATTTCTTAAACAAGCCGGCGTCGGCGTCCTGTATTGCCAACTCTTCCGAGCGGGTTTGGCTGCGATAGATCCCGAGGCTCGCCGTCCCGTTCTTCATGAGTTCCGTTTGAAGATGCGCGAAATCGGATTCAGAGAGCAGGTAGGAAGGACCGAACCGATGCTCGGATTCGATCGGCGCAAATCCTTCTATCCAGAAAGTAGTTGTGTCGCCGTGAAATTCGGTGCGGCCAAGTAGAATTCCGCCGGTCTCAAGTCCTCGCCCGGGTACGCTCTTGAGAGCCACCAGGGATTCTGTGCCGAGACTGCCGATGACTTCAGGTGGGATGTGGATTGCAAAATTCCGGGAAGCCTGCGCCCAAACACAAAATGGCTGAGTTGCGGAAGGAGATTCCACGTTTGCCATAGGGGTTGGATAGGAATAGGCCACCTGTTGTTTCAAAAATATTCCGTTCTATGGTTGAGGGAGCGCGTAAAATCTATTGACATATTCGCCCTTTGTTCGCTACTATTGGTTAGCGAAGAAATAGCGAATACGGAGATTCTCCCATGTCCACCTCCCCTCGCATTGGAACAGCCGGCTGGTCTTACCAACACTGGAAAGGTGTGGTATTCCCAAAGACTTATCCTCCGGGTTTTCATCCCCTGGAATTTCTGGCCCGCCGGCTGAATACAGTTGAAATTAACAGTTCTTTTTATCAACCGCTTAAGCCTGAAGTAGTAAAGCT
>Ga0163163_10002669_pt1 | contig 15084 bp, 10 predicted proteins | sample S65metaG_FD_119766 | JGI IMG/M metagenome (GOLD analysis project Ga0163163, IMG submission 119766) | Switchgrass rhizosphere microbial communities from Kellogg Biological Station, Michigan, USA - S6-5 metaG | ecosystem: Host-associated > Plants > Roots > Rhizosphere > Soil | place: USA... | reverse complement strand
TGGCCCTTGCCTTTATCGCGCTTACCATCGGTAATGCGGCCATTGCGGGTAGCGGCGGGAAGGACATTGATGAACGTATAAAAAGGGCTTTTGAAAAAGAATACGTCGGAGCCACAGATGTCACCTGGTATGTTTATGATGGCTACATAAAAGTTGACTTCTCGTTTGGTGGTATGCAATTGGTTGGTTTTTACACCACAGATGGCCGGATGCTGGGCGTAGCAAGGAATATCAATTTCTCAGCATTGCCACTTATGCTACAAATCGAGCAAAGAAAGAATTATAAAGGTTACTGGATCACGGACATTCATGAATTGGCAAATGGCGATGGAACAAGATATTATCTCACCCTGGAAAATGCTGACAAGGTCATCAAGTTAGGTTCAACAGGCGGTGATAATTGGGAAGTCGTTAAGAAACAGGATAAGCAATAGTTTGAGCAGTCATATATAGTGCGCCCAGACCCGTAAGTCTGGGCTTCTTTGTTTGTGCTGAACAGTCATGCCGGGCTTGACCCGGCATCTGGCATTATAAAAGTCAATAAACAGCGAATCGTATGGCAATAGAACACTTTGGTGATGCTTGCATTCCGCAATCGCCGTTTTATTTGCGCGGGATGGAAACATGAGCAATTAAGGCTTAATAGAATTCCGAACGATGAAAGGTCCCGATAGCTATCGGGAGAGCCGCAACAGGCGATCAATCGGAGTTACTGACGCTGGTATTATAAAACAATTATTAATAATGAAGAATTAACAATTACTTTGTCTTCTCGCTTTCACAAAAAAATATTTTTAGGTCCTAATCATTTGTCATCATCATGGATTCGAGAAGAGATTTTTTAAAGAAAGCATCGATACTGGCTAGCGGTGCAGGTTTGTTTCATGTATTGCCAGTATCACTGGCGAAAGCACTTGCTATCGATCCGGCCCCCGGCAGTACTTACATGGATGCAGAACATGTTGTTTTATTAATGCAGGAAAACCGCTCTTTCGATCATACGTATGGTACGCTGCAGGGCGTACGCGGTTTTAATGATCCCCGCGCGATAAGGATACCCGGCAACAATGTCGTCTGGCTTCAGCCAAATAAAAAAGGTGAAACTTATGCTCCTTTTCGATTTGATATTAAAGGAACAAAAATCACGTGGATGGATTCGTTGCCCCATTCATGGAGCAACCAGGTAGATGCAAGAAACAATGGTAAATACAATGGATGGCTTGATAACAAACACTCAGGCAATGATGACTATAAAGGGATGCCATTAACCATGGGTTATTATACTCGCGCCGATATTCCTTTCTATTACTCGTTGGCGGATGCATTTACAGTTTGCGATCAGAGCTTCTGCTCTTCATTGACCGGCACCACTCCAAACCGTTTGTTTTTTTGGACGGGCACTATTCGTGAAAAGCCTGATGAAAACGTACAGGCAAACGTGTGGAATGAAGATGCCGATTACCTGACGATGGTGACTTGGAAGACTTTTCCGGAGCGGTTGGAGGAAAATAAAGTGTCATGGAAGATCTACCAAAATGAACTGAGTGTGGGTGTCGGGTTCGAAGGAGAAGAAGATGGATGGCTCGCAAATTTTGGTGACAACCCGATCGAATATTTCAAACAATACAATGTTAAGTTGCACCCGGAATATATTGCTGCACTTCCAAAAATGGCTCAGCGACTAAAGGAGGAACTAGAAAAGCGGGAGCAAAAATTAAGAACATTTAATGCCAACAGCAAAGAAGCCAGACAAATCAATGAAGAAATAAAATGGATAAAGAAATATCTTGACATCAATACCGAAGATCAAAAAAATTGTACGTCGGATAAATTTGAAAAACTATCCCAATTCGAAAAAAATATTCACCTGAAAGCATTTGTTACGAACCGTAACGATCCTTTTTATCACGAACTGACTTCTATAAAATACCGGGACGAACATGAAGAAAGAGAAGTAAAAATTCCCAAAGGTGATGTGCTTTACCAGTTTCGTAAGGACGTTGAAAGCGGGCAGTTACCGACAGTTTCATGGTTAGTGGCCCCCGAGAATTTTTCGGATCACCCTTCAGCCGCATGGTATGGCGCGTGGTATATCAGTGAAGTGATGGACATACTTACAAAGAACCCCGAAGTGTGGAAGAAAACGATCTTTATTCTTACTTATGATGAGAATGACGGATATTTTGATCATGTCCCACCGTTCGTTGCGCCGCATCCAACTAAAAAAGAAACCGGTCTTACGTCAAAGAATATTCAAACAGGGGTGGACTTTGTCACCAGTGAAGACCAGCAATCGATAAAAGATCATGCAAGGGAAAGTCCGATTGGCCTGGGTTATCGTGTGCCAATGGTGGTGGCATCGCCCTGGAGCCGGGGTGGCTGGGTCAATTCTGAAGTATTTGATCACACGTCCTCCATCCAATTCCTTGAAAAATTTCTGAGTCGGAAGTTTGGAACGAAAATAGAAGAACCAAACATCAGTGCATGGCGAAGGACGGTCTGCGGCAATTTGACCTCAGTGTTTCGTCCGTACAATGATGAAAAATTAGATAGACCAGAGTTCTTAGATCGTGACGAGTTTATCGAAAGTATTCACAAAGCTCAATTCAAAAATCCGCCTTCCAATTATAAGAGACTAACAAGAAAGGAAAGGGAACAAATCAATAAACAGCCTAACGCCTCTCCTCTCATGGCCGTGCAGGAACAAGGTGTTCGTTCATCCTGCGCTCTTCCTTACGAGTTGTATGCCGATGGCGCACTTAGTGGTGACAAAAATTCGTTCGAAATATCCATGAAAGCAGGGAATGAATTTTTTGCCGAGGCTTCTGCAGGATCCCCTTTCTATGTATATGCTCCGGGAAAATATAAAAATGAAGAAGTAAAAGTATGGAACTATGCAGTTACTGCCGGGGATGAATTGAAAGACAACTGGAATGTTAATGATTTTGAAAATGGGCATTACCGCTTGAGAGTTTATGGACCAAACGGTTTCTTTCGTGAATTCAGTGGTATTAAAAATGATGGAGCTATTGATGTCAAGATGAAATATGAGCAGGTCAATGGTAAGCCAACAGGCAATATTATTTTAGAGCTTGTCAATAAGGCCATCGGATCAAAAGGAATCATTATAACCGACAATTCTTATAAAGCAGCTACAATAGAGCAAACAATCGAGGGAACAGCCTCAAAGGAAATTACTCTCGATATGAGCAAAACATTTGGCTGGTATGACCTCAGCATTAAATTAAAAGATAGCGCGTCCTTTGAAAGAAGATACGCCGGGCGAGTGGAAACTGGTTCATCAAGCAAAACAGATCCGTTAATGGGAAAAGCTGTTTAATGGGATATGCCTCATAGCTAATATCCAATAACCAATATCCAATATCCGAATATCAGCGAAGGTGCTGTTTCTTAAAGTTTGACGGGTTTTCTCCAATAAATTTCCTGAATGTTTTATTGAAGTACGACATATTTCCAAAGCCACTTTCATAGCAAGCCTCCGTAACCGTCTTATCCTGCAAAAGAATTTTTTTTGATTGGTTAATGCGATATTGATTCAAAAAATCCGTAAACGTATAGTGCGTTGATCTTTTAAAATACCTGCAAAATGCCGGTGTTGTAAGGTGACATATTTCCGCTACTTCATTTACGTCAATATTCTTTTGATAATTGGTCTCGATAAATTGATAGACTTTGTGCAATCGTTGTTGTTCTTTCAACACGGATGCACTGGCGATCGGCTGAGCTTTCAACAATTCTGTCTCATTGCTTTCAGCAAGCAAATAAAAAATCTGCAGAAGTAACACAAGCTGGTCAAAATGATGCAAGGAAGGCAATTTCTTTAATTTTTCACCTGCCAACCGTTTTGTCTCGCCATAAAATGCCAGCCCGTGTCGTGCATTTTCAAATAGATCCTTTACAGTAACCATCTCTGGAAGAGATAAGAAATCCTTACCCAGGAAATCTTCCTTCATTTGAACTACTACTGTATCTACCGTTGTTTTTACACCATAATCAAAATTCAAGTGAGGTATGTTAGGACCTATCAACGCGAGATCGCTGCCCTTGTATTTCGAAATATGGTCCCCTATATGACGAAAACCCTGATCGGCTTCTACATACACAATCTCAAATTCAGGGTGAAAATGCCAGTAGAATAATTCATTCAGGTTCGGAGTAAGCAATATCCGAAAAGAACTGTTTTTATCAGTCGATACAGCTTCCCGCTTGGCTTTCATTTGCTCTTGATTTGCAAATTTTCGGTCAAAATAATCAAAATATGTCAATACAGAACAAAAACATGCATTTAGAGAGGTAGGTTGAGGCATGCCAACGATGCTAAATTTGATGAAACAAAACAAAACAATGACTCGCACCGATGTTGAACTTTATACAGAGACAGGTAAAGTAGAGTTACCGAGGAGAACAGGCCAGGGAAACTATCCCGATAGAAAAACTAATGTTGCGACAAAGATCTGTAAGCATCGTACTCCTGGCGGTTGGTGTAGCAAAAAACATCAGCGTTGTCCATTATTAAATCTCTCTTCATAAATTTATAAAATTTGCTTTTATGGAAAATAAAACAATGGCCGCAACGATGGCTCCGACAATGATCCCGGAAAATGCGCACAAGGATATTCCCGGCAATCCTTCTACTGCAAAAACCAGCACGGTTAAATTAAATGACAGAACCAATGGAAAATCACTTCGCGTATTGAGTGAAGATGATTGGAATTTCTGGATAAACAATGGCTACATCGTGATCAGGAATGCAGTGCCAAAAGAACAAGCATTAGCAACCGCAAATTTTTTATGGGAGTTTGAAGAAAAAGATCCGAAGGATCCGACGACCTGGTATACACCACCACGAGCTGAAATGAAGATGAAGGAACTGACTAATACGGGCATGGTGGAAGTTTACAATCACCAACAATTGTGGAACAACCGGATGACCCAAAAAGTATATGACGCTTTTGTTGATATTTGGGGAACTGAAAAATTATGGGTCACTATCGACAGGGCGAACTTAAATTTTCCGATCCGTCCGGGTTTCGAATACAAAGGTTTTATTCATTGGGACTATGACCCTGAAACAAAACCCGTAAATGTACAAGGAGTCCTCGCATTGGCCGATCAAACCGACGAAAATATGGGAGGCTTTCAATGCCTGCCAGAATTATTCCGCACTTATGATACATGGAAGCTTACGCAACCGGAAGACCGCGACCATTTCAAACCAGATATAACAGGCTTCGAACTGGTGAAGGTAAAAATGGAAGCAGGCGACCTTTTGATCTTTAATAGTCTTCAACCGCATGGTATTCGCCCCAACCTGAGTGGGGATAAGGTCCGCATTGCTCAATACATTTCGATGATGCCAGCAGAAGAAAATAATGAACCATTGCGGCAATGGAGGATTGCCTCATGGAAAGACCGGATCGCACCGGAAGGTTATGCATTTCCCGGCGATCCCCGCAAATGGGAACAAACGAAATATTCGGCTGCCGTACTAGATGATCTTGGTAAAAAACTGTTAGGATTAGAAAAATGGTGAGCACCGGCTTGTTCATTTTCAATCCTAATATTGCAAGATGAAACATAAACTTTTTCATGCAGCCATTATTCTTTTTCTCCTTTGCTGTGATTGTTCTTTTGAGGAGAAAGCACCGGCAGGGAGCAATACCTTAGCGGCTTCATCTCTATTTCCTTTCGGAAGATATGCATGGAACGAGAAAAGGGATCTTGAACTCATCAGTTCCGCAATAAATTTTGGCTTTAGCTTCTCGGGAACAGAATGCAAAGTGTTTGCCTATCTCTCTGATTCCGCTGCGCACAATTATCTCCAGTATGAATTAGATGGTGTTTATCAAAAGCGAATAAAGATCGTTGGACACGAAAGAAGCCCAATGGTTATAACGGCAGGAAGTAAAGGGTTGCACACAGTTTGGATCTATAAAGCCACCGAGGCTCATACAGGTCCCATCTTTATTGAAAAGATAACGGGACAGGATCTCAAACCACTCAAAAGGGCGCCAGCGCCATTGATCGAATTTATCGGCAATAGCATAACCTGCGGAGCCGCGGCAGACCCTTCTGAAACTCCCTGCGGTGCGGGAGTTTATCATGACCAACATAATGCTTACTATGCTTATGGACCAAGAGTAGCGAGAGCATTGTCAATTAATTTTATTTTGAGCAGCGTAAGTGGCATTGGGATCTACCGCACCTGGAATATGGACGGGCCTTCAATGCCACAAGTATATGAGAAAACAGATTTCCAAGTAGACAGCAAACGTCTTTGGCCCTTTGAGACATACAAACCTGCAATCGTAAGCATCGCGCTTGGAACAAATGATCTTAGCAATGGGGATGGAAAGCATGAACGTTCGCCTTTTGACAGCGCCGTATTTGTAGGCAACTACATCAAGTTTGTACAATTCGTAAAATCAAAGTATCCCAATGCGACGATCGCATTACTAAGCAGTCCGATGATCAATGGTGAAACCAGAGTCCTTTTACAAAAATGTCTAACTGCAGTAAAGGAAAATATTGATGCTTTAAATCTCACTAATAAAAAAGTTGCATTGTACTTTTTTAAACCGATGCAGGCAAAAGGTTGCACAGGTCATCCCAATGTGGAAGATCATGAAATACTCGCTACGGAACTTATTCCCTTTTTTAAAAGTTTGTTATAGAGATCAGCAATGAGTAATGAATAATGAGTAGCAAGATTGATTACTGATTACTCATCATTCATTGGGTAAACAGGGAATTCATATCAATAACAAGATCATTTGAATCGGCGATTGTTGCGGAGTGATCAAAGGCTATCCTGTTTTCGAATTGCTTAACCAGCGTTTTTTCCGCCACTGCTCTTTTCCCGGTTAATTCGAAGACCATTTGCTTTACAATTGGTTCGGGTACCCAGTCTCTGTACGTTGAAGGCGCTCCAAATTCATCTCTGTAAACCTTTGTGTGAAATTCAGGGGAAAATAGAAACTTGTCGGCCCTGATAAAATAGATACTGGTCATTGAAGGCTTGTAGTTCTTTTCAAAAAATCCCCTGAGTACGCTGTACTCCTTTTTCAGAGGAATAATGTATTGCATATTGAAAGCATAGAAGCCAGTCAATAGTAACCATGCAATGCCAAGAGTCGTAAATATTCTTCTTGCCCTTTCCTTTTTGATTAAATAAAATAAACTATCAATTACCATTAAGAAGACAGCAAGATTAAATACAAACAATGTGCGATAAGACGGAAAATTTTCAGCAGCGATCATCGAAGGAAGGTAAATTAGTGCGAGCATTAAGAAAATAAAAGATACAAAGAAAACAAAGTGCATGAAGTTCTTCCGGCGATTACGCTTAAAACTAATAATAAGCCATAATAAAAAAACTGCAGGATAAAAAACCTGTGAAAAAATACTGCCCGCATAGAACAAAAGGTTTACACTAAATCCCTGCGGAAAAGGGCCCGAAAAGAAAAAAGAAATTTTTTTAAGAATATTAAAATTCATCTGGGTTCGTGATCCAGCTTCCAAATGGTAGGCCTGCAAAAGATATTTGAAAACCAAATAGTAAATAATATAAATAGCAAGATAAAAACCAATTCCAATTATCAATGCCCGATCGGGCCTGGCCTTGCCCGATTGAATATATCTTAAAAGAAAGGGAAGAAGAAAGATTCCGAAAGCAGGCTGGTAAATGAACAATGAAATAAGTCCGAAAATCAAAGTCCCGGGAATAACCCTGCTGATTAAACGGCCCTTTCCCTGTTGACGGAACAAATTGATAAAAAAAACATGCGTGCTGAAAAGCCCGAAAATAGCCGCCAAAAAAACTTCCATACAAGATGCCCACCCGACATAAACGCAAACAGAAATGCAGCAAACGATATAAACAACCGACAACAACCAAAGCTCCTCGACAAGATTAAACAGTTCGACCCATTTTTTAAAAACAATAGCCCAGGTAAATGCAGCAACTACCCACCCGGAAAATGAAAACCAGCGTAAAAACTTTATCTGATCTATCGTTGAGATGGAGGAAAAAAGTTTCTGAAACAAGAGACCCGCAAGCCATCGGCCCTGGCTGTGAAACATGACAAAGTTTGAATTATCATCATTGTGCCACAACTGGTGGATCTCATCCAAATAAGCATAGTTCGTAAAAAAGATTCGGAAATAAATCGCGACAAATAAAACAGGAATTGAGCAGTATGCGATGAATTCAAATTGGGAAAAAGTTTTGGTCTTAATGGATGTCATCACTAAGAATTAAGCCCGTAACTATTTACTGAAATGTTGCTTCATGGCTTTAGGATAATCTGCTAACGCAACCTCCGGTTCATCAATATCTGGATGCCACAGTTTTTCCCATTCAAAACTATAATAGCCTTTATAACCATCTTTGTATAAAATATCGATCGCTTCAAAAATAGGCACTTCACCTTTCCCCATCAGTTTGTATTGCGGACCCTTGTCAGAAAGAGCCGCATCTTTTATATGAGTATGGTGAATATATTTCTTTAATGCGGCATATACTTGCGACGGGGGTTCTTTGGTTACCGTCCACATATTGCTTACATCCCACACGAGTCCAACTTTTGGGTGATTTGCCGTTTCCATGATCTGTTTCAGGACAGCTGCCTCAACGACCTCACCATGCGTTTCCATTAACACCATCACATCCGTTCCCTTCGCATGATCGCCTGCCTCAGTTAGACCCTTCACGATAAGATCAATAGTTGCTTCGCGATTCTCTTTTGGCAGTTTATTTGGAAACACTCTTATGAAAGGGCAATTCAATTGCTGCGCTAAGTCTATAAAGCGTTTTGCTTCATCCATTTGCTTTCGCCTTTCCGTCTCATCGCTGTGATGCATTTCTGCTGACGATCCGAGATTAACAAATCTTAACCCTTTGCCCTTCATTAGCTTTAAAGTTGCCGTGATATTTTCGTGGCTGTCAAACTCCGGGCATTTGGTCAGATCCATCTGTCTTTGGAGACCACGTATCTCAAGACCGCTGTAACCATTGGCAGCAGCAAAATCTGTAATTTTTTCAAATGACCAATCGGGACAACCCAGTGTTGAGAATGATAAACGAAGCTCAGTTTTCTTAAAAGCAAACCCGTCTCCTAATGCAGCAACGACGACGAAAGCTCCGGATGTTTTCAGAAATTGCCTGCGTGTTGAACGTATCATGAATATTAGTTTATGCGTTTATTCGTAATAAGGTCTCACTATTTTTCAGAATCTCATCAACTTTGACCATGTCTATTTCCGAAAATTTACGGGGTGGGTCTGGCTCCATTGAATATTCGTTTACCTGCAATTGCCACCACCCTACATTTTTCCACCTGCCCAATTTATATCCAACATTTTTATAAGTAGCAAAATATTCAAACCCCAGTTGCTCATGAAAAGATACGCTTTTGTCGTTTGGTAAATTGATCACTGCATACAAATTTCGGAATCCTTGTAATTTTAAAATATTGATCAGCGCCGTATACAATGCCCGTGCCACTCCCCTTCTTTGATAATTATCGTGCACATATACTGAACATTCAACACTCCATTGATACGCGACTCTTTCCCGATGCCTGGATCCATAAGCATATCCCGCGACCACCCCGCCAATTTCACACACCAGCCACGGCCAGTTTTCTTGATAGTGAGAAATTCTTTCCTTAAAAGAATCAATCGTTGGCACTTCAGTTTCGAATGTGTAAGAAGTATTTTCAATATAGGGCGCATAAATCTTTAAGATAGGATCAGAATCGTCTGTAGTGGCCAACCGGATCATAGACATGTATCGAAGATAATTATAAAACAATAACGCCACTGAGGACACTGACGCACAGAGACTTTTTCTGTGTGGCAATGCAAGCAAAACAGGCTTTGCAGAAATATTACCTATCGTGATGGAAGAGTATTGGTAGACGAATATTGCTCTTTCGTCGCAGCATTTATGATCAGCGTTGCTACAAACTGTTTAAGTAATTAACTTGCCCCCATGAGTTCAACCTGGTACCAGAAAAAATGGGTAGCGATCATGTTGCATGTATCGGTATGGGTGTTCCTGTTTTCGCTTCCATTTTTATTGCGCCCTTACATTGGCAATAACAAAGCACATCCCGAGGAGCAGCAGTCCGCCATCCAAATATTACGCTATATTATCAACGATCTCATCTATATTGGTTTTTTTTACCTTAATGCAGGCTTGTTGGTTCCAAAGGTGATACACCAGAGAAAATACAAGCAATTTGCTGCGGCGATAGTGGCATGCTTTATAGCCCTCCTGGTGCTAACATGGCTGGTCTTTTTTAAGTTGGTCAACGCGTCCGATTTTAACTTACCCGGACATATTTTGTTCAACTTTTTTTTCTTTCTCTTCTTTTTCGCCAGTAGTACGGCATACTGCCTGATAAAAGACAGGATTTATACAGAACGGATAACCCGTGAAAAACAAACTGAGAATTTAAGAACCGAATTGTCTTTTTTACGATCGCAGGTGAGCCCGCATTTTATGTTCAACATCATGAACAACATGGTGGCGCTGGCAAGAAAGAAATCAGATGCCCTCGAACCTTCGTTGATCAAATTATCCGCTTTGCTTCGCTACATGCTCTACGAAACACAAGAGAGAGTATCCCTGCAGAAGGAAGTTGAATATTTACAAAGCTATATCGACCTACAGAAGCAGCGTTTTGGCAACAACGTCAGCATAAAATCATGCATGGAAAAAATTGACAAAGGGTATGAAATAGAACCGATGTTGCTGATCCCATTTGTAGAAAACGCTTTCAAACATGGCGCAGCCTTCGTTACAAAAGTACCCGGCTCCGACCTTGTCTTGTACAATACAGCAGAGATAAATATAGACCTGTCGGCAGAAAAAAATGAGCTGCGATTTGTCGTTAAGAACCGGTACGATGAAAACTCGACCGAAACCAAAGATAAAACTTCGGGTATCGGGCTCACCAATGTAAAAAGGCGCCTCGACCTTTTATACAGAAATCACCATTCGTTACAAATTGAGAAAAAGGATGGCTGGTTTATTGCTTCACTCCAAATTACCTTAAACTGATGTTGCGCTGCCTTGCCATTGATGATGAACCTCTCGCTCTTGAGCTCCTGGAAGACAATATCAGGCAGGTTCCATACCTAAAACTGGAAGGTACGTGCAGCAATGCTTTTGAAGCACTCAAATTTCTACAAGAACAGACGGTTGATCTCATTTTTCTCGATATACAGATGCCGGGTTTAACAGGCCTTCAGTTTATTCAGAGTCTCACGAACAGACCAATGATCATCCTGATTACGGCTTATGAGAAATTTGCACTGGAGGGTTTTAATTTGGACGTGGTTGACTACCTTGTAAAACCTGTACCGCTTGACAGGTTTATTAAAGCTTGTAATAAAGCCTGGGAATTATTCAACCTCAGATCAAAGAAAGCGGAAAACCCTTCTTCCAGCGAACCTGACTTCCTTTTCGTAAATGTAGAATACAGTTTGGTGAAGGTAGAATTTACGGACATACAATGGATCGAAGGGCTGAAAGATTATATCCGGATATATCTCAAAAGCAGTTCAAAACCAATCATTACACGCATGAGCATGAAAGCAATTGAAGAGGAACTGCCTTCATCAAAGTTTATTCGTGTGCACAAATCTTTTATTGTTTCTGTATCTGCTATAACGTCCGTTCGTAAGAATAGTATATTCATCGGTGCCGAAGAAATTCCGGTCGGCGAGAACTACAAAGACTCTGTAAATATCCTTATCAATAAAGCGGGATAACGCTTCTCTAAGAAGGAAGGGCGCTTCGTCGCAACATTTCAGGTGCTTGTCTCATTTGCCCTCATTTTGCATTTTCCGCAATATATTTTTGCTCCCGATTTATTAGTTTTTTATTCTAACAATCGTTTATGAAAAAGTTGTTCTTGATCGCGCTCTTCATCTGTTCCTTCTCTTCGCTTTTTGCTCAAATGCCCGGCATGAGCGGAAAAGCGATGCCTAATCTCGGGCGTGTTTATGGCAAACTGGTAGACAGTACCGGGAAATCCATTGGGGACGCTTCGGTGATGTTGCTTCAAAACAAATTCGATTCAACTCTGAAAAAAAATAAAGAAGTTCTATTGAAAGGTATGATCACCCAGGCTAATGGAGATTTTAACTTTGAAGAGCTTCCCATCTTCCGGCCGCTAAAATTAAAGATCTCGGCCATGGGTCATAAAGCCATTGAGCAAACGGTCACGATCCAACCGAAAATGGACGCCAATGCACCTAAACCCAACAGCAACCAGATGCCAGATTTTTCAGCCATGGCCTCAGCATTTGAAAAAGATCTTGGAAAGATAACTATGAAAACTGACCTGAAGGAGTTAGGGAATGTGACGATTACCTCGACCAATAGCAAGCTGCGAATGGATATTGACAAAAAGGTTTTCAATGTCGATCAGAATATTGTTACTGCCGGTGGAACTGCTTTGGATGTAATGAAAAATGTTCCTTCCGTAAATGTAGATATTGACGGGAACGTTACACTACGTAATGCAACACCCCAGATTTATATCGATGGCAGGCCCACTACACTTACACTCGATCAGATACCTGCAGATGCCATTGAAAGTGTTGAAGTGATCACAAACCCCTCAGCGAAATATGATGCTTCAGGAGGAAATGCAGGGATCTTAAATATCATTCTTAAGAAAAATAAAAAAAGCGGTTATAATGGAAACGTAATGGCCGGTGTTGATAAACGAGGTGGTCTGAATGGCGGAGGTAGTTTCAATCTGCGTCAGAACAAAATTAATTTTTCTTTAAGCGCTTTTGGCAACCAGATGAAGAATCACACCACCAGTTCAACAGATATCAGGAGCTTACTTACCAACCCCAACCTGTTGGTAAGCCAGGACGGTAGTTCGCGCATGAATGGAGGATTTCTTTTCGGACGAATGGGTCTCGATTATTTTGCAACAAATCGCACAACTTTTTCGGTCGGTATTGTCAAAGTGCACGGAGCCTTTAATCCCAATGATCTCCTGAAAACAGACAGCGCCTATGAAGGTGGTCCTTATGTAAGCTATAGTGAAAGAACCACCAAAACACATCGTGAATTCAATGCCTACGGTTTCCAGGGTGGATTCAAATACCTTTTCCCCAGGAAAGGTGAAGAGCTTACAGCCGATGCAAATGTGTTCTCAGGAAAAAATGAAAACAACGCTTTATACAACACAGACATCTATTCGGCAACCGGGGGTCAAAAAACAGGGAATATCCAACAGCAGGTCCTTGGTAATGGAACTAATAAATTTGTAACGATTCAAACGGATTATGTTACACCTTTCAAAGGTGCGGCTAAGCTGGAAGCGGGATTAAGAGCACAACTCCGCACGCTAACTAACCACCAGGGAAATTATTATTATGACCCTACAACGGATCAATACGTTTTGATCCCATCTTCCTCTGCCAACTATGAAAACAAAGACAATGTATTCGCAGCTTATGCCTCTTACTCGAACAGCATTAAAGATTTTGGATACAAAATCGGTTTACGGGCTGAAAGCTCTAATTACGAAGGAGAATTGACCGATACGAAGGAAAAGTTTAAAAATACCTACCCTGTCAGCTTATTTCCTTCAATATTCCTGAGCCAGAAATTAAAAGATAAGCAGGAGTTGCAATTAAGCTATACGCGACGCGTCAACAGGCCCTTCTTTATGCAGCTCATTCCCTTTATTGATTCTACAGATCAATTGAACTGGACCCGCGGTAATGCCGGATTAAAACCCGAGTTTACAAATTCCCTGGAAGCATCTTATTCAAAAACTTTCAAAGGAAACAATACTTTCCTTGCATCAGTGTATTATAAATATACTACTGACCTGATTACAAGATTTCTGGATACAGTTACAGTTGGAAATGTGCAGCATCCTGTAAGTACTTATATAAATGCCAACTCTGGGCGTACGACAGGTGCAGAGCTTACAACTCAAAACACGATCAAAAAGTGGTGGGACATGAATGCAAATTTCAACATCTACAACTCGAAGATCAATACTGACAATGTCGACGGAACTTCCCAGGATGCGATGTGGAGTTGGTTTGCCAAGATCAACAACAATTTTAAACTCCCAAAAAATTTCAAAATACAATTATCCGGCACCTATCAATCAAAGTCAAATTTACCGATCAACCAGGGCGGTGGTTTTATGGCTGGTCCTCCTATGGGCACTCAGACTGCTTCACAAGGATATATCAAAGCAAACTGGGGCATCGATGCCGCTCTTCAGAAGAGCTTCTTAAAAAACAATACCGCTTCTGCTACATTTAGCGTCAACGACATTTTCAGAACAAGAAGATATGAGCAATACTCTGAAAGCACCTACTATATTCAAACGAATCGCCGGTTGAATGATGTGCCACAAATGCGACTAACTTTCTCGTTCCGTTTCGGACAAATGGATATGTCACTTTTCAAAAGAAAAAATATGAAAAGCGAGTCTGAAGGATCACAAGGTGCTATGCAGGGAATGCAACAATAGTGGATAAATAATAGATGATAGTTTAATAGATAAAAGTTCCTCCCGAAGGAACTTTTATTATTATCAGCCAGCTCTTGCAATTCTATCTGACACAGGCTGTGTCAACCACGTATTCCGTTGCGGTGTCATGCCGGCGAAAGAGGCATCTCAAACCTTCCTCCAGTGCCAAATCTGTGCATATCCGTGAAACAGTGAGACAAATTAAACTCCGCGTTCTCAAAGATGTTGCAATATCTCCTGGATGCTGGTTAGTTGTTTGAAATTGGGGTGTTCAATTGTATGCTCAACTTGTTCATGCGCCCAGGTGGTATGATAAGGAATGTGATATCCATGACCTCCGATGGCAAGAACAGGCAAAACATCTGACTTCAATGAATTTCCGATCATTAAAAATTCCTGCAGTTGAATATCCAAATGCCTGATCAGTTTGAGGTAATCTTTCTCTTGTTTGTCAGACATGATCTCAATGTGGTGAAAATAATGTTCTATACCTGAATTCTTCAATTTGCGCTCCTGGTCGAGCAGGTCGCCCTTG
>Ga0163163_10002668_pt1 | contig 15095 bp, 16 predicted proteins | sample S65metaG_FD_119766 | JGI IMG/M metagenome (GOLD analysis project Ga0163163, IMG submission 119766) | Switchgrass rhizosphere microbial communities from Kellogg Biological Station, Michigan, USA - S6-5 metaG | ecosystem: Host-associated > Plants > Roots > Rhizosphere > Soil | place: USA... | reverse complement strand
GACATCGTCCGCTGTATGCAGGTAATCGTGCACGGTCCAGTTCATCTGAAACTCTGCGTTGTCGCCAAGACCAAAGTTCAGGCCCAGGGGAAACAGCGCCACATGGTTGCCCTCGAGATTGGAAACGGTATAGACCGCATTCTTCTCGAATCCGAATCCCGCCTCCAGATCCAGGGAACTGGACGGTATCAGGCGCGGATCCTCCGTTAACAGAGGGCGCTGTTGCGCATGAGCCGGGATGGCGCAAATCAGGAATGCGACGAAAGGAACAGTGGAAAGTAGAAATCGGCATGAAATCATTCTCATTTGCATGGGCAGAGAGAATACACCGGCTTCCGCAGCGAAGTTACGATTTGAACGCAATGAGCCCCAGCGTATACTCGCTTCAATGCGGCAAATCCTGCATCCGCGGCTCGAATGGTCGAGGACACGATGAAGAAACTATTTGCAGTCGTCGTGTTTCTAATGGTTCTGGCCTCGCCAGTGACCTCGCAGGAACCGCCGAAGTCCTCCGAATTCAAGTTTGCGCGGGTTCAGTTTACTCAGCGGCCCTGGACACAGTACTGGCGAGAAATAGCAGAGGATCCGGAGTCACCTGGTCCCCCCTGGTGGCATGACTGGCCGTTTTCAGACGAATTCGTTACCGCGCTGCTGAAGGAAACAACTGGCGTTAATACCACCCCGGACTCGCATCAGAATGTGGATCTGGAGAATCCGGAGATCTTCAACTATCCGTTTCTCTATTTTTCCGAGCCGGGATTCATGCAACTCACCGATAACGAAGTGAAGAACCTCGGTGAATACCTTCGGCGCGGCGGCTTTATCATGGCGGACGATTTCCGCGAACCCGGGATGCTTCCAGGCGATCCCGATGAACTGGAGATCTTTCGCCACTATCTGGGGCGGGCGGTTCCGGAATACAAGCTGGTGCGTCTGGATGTCAGCCATCCGATATTCCATCAGTTCTTCGACATCGACAGTCTCGATTACGATCCGCCGTACAATGCGACGTTCCGGCCTCAATTCTGGGGGCTGGAAGACGAGCACGGAAGGCTCTGCGTGATCGCGAACTACAACAATGACCTTGGCGATTACTGGGAAGACCTGGATAAGGGAGATGCACCCTTAAAGCCGGCCGTCTGGGCGACACAGCTCGGCGTCAATTACGTCATCTACGCGATGTCCCACTAGTCCACCGCATCGATATACCGAATCCGCTTGTGAATATCGGTGTTGATGGAGTGATACGGCTGCACCAGATTGCCGGGATCGAACAGAGTTTGACGAATATATTCCGTATCGTCGTTCCCAATGGCATCGGTGAAGATCGGAAGCAGATAGTCGATTCCCAGCTTGGATGGCTTCATCAATTTTGGATCGTAGAGCAAAGTGTGCATTTCCCGCGCGTGAATCAATCCCCAGCGGTCGCGGAAGCGATTACCGTCGTAGCCCTCCACGTGAAAGCCTTTGCTGGACTGATACTGCAACACGGAAACCGCGTTGTTGCGGCCCTCCACCAGCAGATCCACCGCCTTCGAACCCAACTGTGCCGCATAGAACCGGTCGAACTGAATCGGACGACCGCCGCGCTGCGTGTGGCCGACTTTTCTGGTAAAGATCGCTTCCTTTGCAGAACTGCCGCGGCGATAGCGTTGAAAGTAGCTGTCGCCGATAAGGTAGATCAATCGTTCCCGCAATGCGTCGGCCGCACCCGTAAATACGACGTTGCCCCCGGGATCGGTCGATCGGGATTCCGCCAGTTCATTTCCCTGCTCGTCGACAATTCCTTCCCCGCAGACGATCACCACATTCTTCTGAAGATCGTAGAGGTACTTCACGCGATCGACAAGACGTTCGATATCCACCGCATGCTCGGGAACCAGAATAATATCGGGCTGACCGTAGGCGGTTCCGAGAGCAATGTAGCCGGAATGCCGTCCCATCACCTCGATGATTGCGATACGACGGTGACTTTCCGCCGTCGTTCGAATGCGTTCCACGCCCTGTGCGGACACCATCACAGCGGTGGCGTAACCCGGCGTGGCGTAGTTCACGATCTGATCGAGATCGAAGACAGCGCTCGACGGCGTCCGCTTGTAGGTAAAGCCGGGCCTGGAATCATCCACGGCGCGTACCCATTCATCGGGCTCGCTGGGAAAATTCAAACCCAGATCGTTGTCGATCGTTTTTGGAGCGAGCACGGTCGGCAGGCGCTCGGCAAGAGGCTGAAGGCCATTGAGTGTGCCGTCGCCGCCGATACAAACCAGTCCATCGATGCCGAGGTGGTTCAATCGAGACGCGATGAGATCGAGTTCGTCTTTCTTGCTGGGATCGACATAGTCGCGGGATGAACCGATCAACGTGCCCCCTTTTGTCGGATCGAGTTCGGGGATTTCCTGGAACAATGGGTTCAGGTGAACGTGAGGAACCCGGGGATTGAAGAGGCAATTGAATCCCTTGATGAATCCGTAGATTTCCAGCTTCAGCTGATTGGCTCGCACCACTGCGCCGTGGATGGTGGCGTTGAGTGCGGGTGTGTCGCCGCCCGCCGTGAGGATTCCAATGCGTTTCATCTATGTACTGTAAAAGGAAAGCACGGTTTTTTCCAACACGGAGTGAATTGTAGCGACCAATTCACGAGTGCCGGATGAACATGAGCCAAACAGACTGCCCTCCTAAACGCGTACCTGCCTCGCGACGAAATCCACTTTGATATTCTTCGATCGGAAGACACGGTACTTTGAGTCAGCGGACACGGGCATTATCCGGCGAAGCGCCACCTTTAATCGGGCGAGCAGTTCTTCTGGAAGAAAAGGCTTCGTTAGAAAGTCATCCGCACCGGCATCGAACGCGTGCAGTTTGTGCGATTCATCGGCTGGGGAGGAGATTGCAAGAATGGGAAGCGATTGCTCCTAAAGCCTCAACTGTCGAATGAAATCCACGCCGTCTCTGTCTGGCAATTGCATGCTGAGGATCACTGCATCCGGTGGGCAGATGCTGGACCGCAGCAACTGGCGCAATGCAGTGTCGCTTTCGACCATCAGAACGCCGGGAAGATTTTCAATTATCGTCTTCATATCGATTCATCGACATTTCCTAAAAACAGAGACCGAACCGTGCAACCGTCCCCCCTCTGTTTTGATGGTTAAGGGCGCTGTGGTGCTTTCGCTTGAATCCTCCGCCGAAGAACAAACCGTCGCCACGCCGGTAATTTTGTCTTTTGCGAAAAGTCCCGCGCAGATCGCTCCGAATATTCCGTTCGCGAGATGAACCGCCAGAGCACCGATGGGATCGTCGATCTTCCGTTTGTCGAAAAACCCGCTATGTGCCGACGCTGGTGTCCGAGCCTGCAGTCTTACGCGGTTTGAACGCCGTCAGAAAAACAGCGGCTACCCAATGATCCGAGCCGGTTGTGCGCTCCGGCGGTTCTGTCGAGCCACGTCCTCTCGCTAATACTTCTTACCCATATGAAGGATGTATTAACGTTTCGCGAAGCTCAATTCTTCCTCGGCAGCTCCCCGAGGACCATTTACCGCGGCAGCCGATAGCCCACGAGCAACGAGATCTGTTCCATTCCGAGGTTCGGCGGTTTCGCGCCGTCGTTCGACAGATGGTAGAAGCGGGTTTCCAGCGATACGGCGGAACCGTTGGCAAGCACCCTCGCGAAGCCCGCTCCGAGCTGCGTGATATAGTTCTGGCGCTGCTCCAGGCCATGGATTCCGGCCAGCCCCGACCACACCACGCCCACGCCGCCCGAGAGATGAACCTGTGTCCGTCCCCCGGTGTGCAATCGAAAGGAGATAGGGACGATGCCGAATTCGTTCGCGGTGACCGGAGTCACGTGGCGAGCGAAGTGGCCTTCGACGGCGTAGTCGAACCACGAGGCCACCCTGAGAGTCAGTGACGGGACGCCAAGCACGGCGCGCTGCGGCACACGACCTCCGGCGACGGACGTTTCGAATGCGGGCCCGGCCGCCACCTCGAAGCCGACGCGGCCCTGCGATGGCGGGATTTCCGCAGCAGGCGCCGGCGGCAGCGTCTGAGCGTTGAGTGTCAAGCAGGAAATGAAGGACGCGGAGAGAAGCAGTGCCAGCATTGTGGAAATTCTTACGATCATCCGATCATCATGTCGCGCGGGCTGCAAATCTGACCTGCTTCCTGTGACAGAGTATTTATTGGAGTGTTCTTGTCATTCATAGAGTGGGCCGCCCGTTGGTTGGCCCGCACAATCGCGGTCGAAGCACCAGCGGATCTAACTACGGATCGGGTCTTTAATGAAAGAAAAAATCTTTGTGGGCGAAGGAAAGCTCACCGTGACCAATAGTGACCGGCCCCCTCACAGATCCGAGCGTGCACGTTGATGCACTCGGTTCCTCAACCAAACTCACCAATGTGGGTGCCCGTTTCTAAGGACGCGACAGGCGAGGGCGAAGCAACGCATGCCGCTTCAGAAGTTGCTGGTATGAATTTCGGTGACGTTGATCAAATCGGAATTGGATCAACGTCACCGAAATTCAAACAATGTTTAATCCTTCAGCACCCAGACAGCATCCCGGCATACATGGACGGCAAGGATGCGTTTGTGAAACGACATGAAGCTTGGCGCTCGCATGGAGCCGTACGAAATAGAACCGAACATGGGGCAGTTCTTCCGTGCAGCGTACACACGGCACGCGGAAGAAAATGTGATTTTCCTGTCATGGTGATATTTCCAAACAACGTCTATATAACTGCATGAAGCCGACAGCCACCACCGGGTTCATTGCCTTGAGCATGGAAAGCCCGGTACACGAAATCGCAGACTTCGACCGTGTTGTCGAACAACACCGCACGCGCATCCTCCGATTTGTATTCACATCGGTGCGTGATATGGATCTGGCGGAGACCCTCACGCAGGACTGTCTGCTGAAGGCGTACAGGAGCCGCCACACGTTTCGCGGAGAAAGCAGCGTGCGCACGTGGCTGGTACGGATCGCCATCAACCTGGTTCGCGACCATGTACGGAGCCGGAGAATTCAGTTCTGGAAGAACGTGAATCGTGTCGAGAGCGAAGAGATTCGCAACTGGCCGGATGCGGGCATTTCTCCGGAGCAGCGGGCGGCGATCAACCAGCAGGTCCAGGCGGTGTGGGATGCGACTGCCGCGTTGTCGGAACGGCAGCGGACGGTGTTCGTTCTTCGCTATATCGAAGACCTGAACATCTGTGAGATTGCCCAGTCGACAGGCCTGTCGGAGAGTTCAGTGAATGTTTACCTGTACCGAGCGGTCCGGAGCATCCGAAAGCGTTTGGGGAAATTACTATGAAGCCACACTTGTCGCAGGAACAATTCGCGCGCTGCTTCCTTGGAACAGCTGCCAGTGAAGAAAGGCGCCATCTTCTGGATTGTGGTGAATGCCGCCAGGAACTGGAGTCGTTCGCAACGTCAGTCGCGTCGCTTCGGTCTGCTATTCGCGAGCGCGTGGATGCGCACGACGGAGCGCACGACGGAGCGCACGCCGCGACGCAGCCGGTGTTTTCGCCGGGATTCGATCGCATGCCGCAGGTTCGCTGGGCGATGGCTTCCGTCGCAATTCTGCTGATCGGAATGCTGCCCCTGCTGACGACTTTACCGGCTCGCAATGTCCACCCTGCACCGGTTGCCACCAGTCCAGAGGCTTTGATGAATGCCATCAATGTACACCTGTCTCGAACGGTTCCGTCGCCGATGGAGCCGATGATGTCGCTGGTGCCGGGAGATAAAGTTCTAATCGTAATCGGAGGAATTCAATGAAACGTCATATCGCAGTTCTTATTCTGGTAGCTTCGCTGGCTCCCTCCGCGCTGACTGCCCAGCAGCGGTCGCCAAATCCTGCACCTGCAGCCGTACAAAATCCCACTCCGCTGCCGACACAGGCAGATCAACTGCGGCAGGCCCAGGAAATGCTGCAGCGGCTGCGAAACATGCCGAACATGCCGGAGACGGACCGGGTGAATGCACTTCGCGAGCTGGAGCGGCTGATGGCCAATCTTCAGCGCGCGCAGGAAACGCTGCCGGGGCTCGCGGTTGTTGCTCCTGCTGGTGTTCGCGGTCTTCAGTTAAATCCCGGGACGCCGGTTAACCCTGATCTTGTCGGAGAGGTCCGGATGATACTTGCACCGGTCGATGGCGCCAATCCTGGCCGTATTCTGGTTCGTAATGACGCGACGGCATGGTGGACGAATACGACGTTGCTGACGCGGCTTGGTATCAGCGATGACCAGAAGGCTAAAATCGACCGCACCTTCGAGTCGCACAAGCAGAATCTCACCGCGACCAAGGACCAGCTCGAGAAGGAAGAAGCCCAGCTCGACAAGCTGCTTGCCGCCGACACTCTGGATCACGCCGGTATCGTGACGCAGATCAATCGTGTGGTTCAGGCACGCAGCGATATGGAGCGCGCCAATTCGCTCATGACCCTCGAAATGCGCGAGGTGCTCACCAAAACGCAGTGGACTCAGCTGCAGGCGCAGCCGATTGTTGGCGGCGGGCTGTACACGATTCGAACTCCGGCCGGAACCGTGCTTGCTCCTGCTGGAGCGCCTTTACAGCCAGGCGGTATCGGCATTCGCGGAGGCGGCCCCCGTGGCACTGTCCCCTCACCGGCGCCGGCGGCGCCGAAGCAGTAGCCCGACCCTCCAACCGTGGGAGTTAAAGAGACGATGATCGAATTCCGAAGAATTCGATCATCGTCTCCGAAATTCTCTCCCACTGGCGTCATTGAACCCTCTCTATCGAAGCCTTCACGACTCTCCTGGAAAGCATCTCGCGTTGGGGGCTCGGATGAGTTTGGTTAGCGCACGATGCTAAGGGGAAGCTTGATTGTGGCTTTGCTGTTCGGAACGACGGTAACGCGCTGCCCGGAATCTTCGTATTTGGAAAGAAACGCCGCGTTCATGAAAGCGCCGTTCACCTGAACAGGCCAGGCGAGAAGGGTGTAATCGCCGGGCGGGATTCCCGCAAGCGAATACCTCCCCATCGCATTCGACGTCGCGCTCCTGTACTGCGCGGGATTCTCCCTATGATTCATCGGAACAAGAGCCACAACTCCACCTGCAACAGGATTGCCGGACGAATCCACAACTGTTCCGTCGATCGCTCCTGCACCAGATCTCACGACAACATGAATCGGGTCCGGCTCACTGAATCCGACATCGAACCCCGAATCGTAAACACCGCGGCCATTCTGAAGAACATCTTCAACGTAAAACTGCGACTCCACAGAAGGTGCAATCCGATATTTTCCTTGAGGAACAGACCGAATGCTGAATTCCGCAGATGGTGGCCCGCCGCGCCCACCACCGGACAACGTACCGAACATTCCGGCGCGCCACTGACTGTCGATCGCCTGAAGACCCACGTTCACAGGCCGCGTCGGAGGAGCGCCATCTATGGTGACTGTACCTTTCACCTCGACGCCGCTGCGAAGGACAACGGATATTCCGGTAACGTCGGTACCGAGGACGTCTACGGCAGCGCGGCCCATCGCCGGGCCAGACTGCGACGGCGCCGAAGCATAGAGGTCGTAGCTGCCTGCAGGGACATTCGGGAATTCGAACTCGCCCGATTCCGGAAGAAGAACCGCAGTCGAAAGCGCCGACCCCGCTTCAAAGGGCCGATCGGGACTGCGAGGAACAAGCTGTACCTGCACGTTCTTGCTCTGTGCATTCGCCATCGCTTCAAAAATACCGGGCAAATTCGGATCATTGCGGATTGGCTCCGGCGCCGAAGCCTGACGGATTACTCGTCCGGAAACACGGACGTGTAGTGCGGAGCGCATCCCAATGTCGATGCCGGCGATCTCGTCCCCTCCCTTAACGGTGATCTGCGTCGCTGTCGCAGGATTGTCGGTGGACGGAAAGTAGGTTCTCACATCGCGAACAGTGCCCACTCCGGGCGTCGGATTCGAAAGCGGCGGACGCGGCGTTACGCCGACGTAATACTCGCCCGGGCTAATGCCAAAGAGCCGGTACTCTCCTCGATCGTCCGTCAGCTTCGACGTCCTGGGTACGAGTCGCGGATAGCCATTCTCATAAACGATGCCGAACACCTGCACATTCGCATTGGTGACAAACTCGCCATCGGAATTGAGAACGCGTCCGCGAATAACGGCAGCGGGAACAACGGCAAGGGAGACATCCATGGTTCCATTCGCTGAGATGGCCACGTTCGAAACATTGGCCGGCACTCCCAGGAAGCCGTTGCTTTGAATCTGGATTTGGTATCGACCGACGGGGACGTTGCGGATCACGAAGCGGCCGGAGCTATCGGTTTTCGCAAACAATGGAGGCTTCGTGATATCTGCGAAGTTCGTCGAGATCAGATTCACGTCGATTCCCGCCAACCCTTCGACCGTGCCGAAGCGGGTCACTACGCCTTGAACCGCACCCACATCGGTCTGCAGGAACAAGAGCAGCGATAGCAGCAACGCATTCATCAGGGTATCGCGGTGATTTGCTGGTTGACTGTCGCACGCTCAACAACCGTTACAGCACGGCCTTTTTCTTCATACTTCGATAGAAAACCGGAGTTGTAATAAGCGCCTCCCGCAATCGGTTGCTGCCACGCGAAGATCTTGAAGATTCCAGGACTGACGCTCCTAATTGAAAACCTCCCGGCCGCATCACTCGTTGCCGTTCGGTAAAGCACCCGATTCTGACGGCGTGCTTGATTCGGTACCAACAACACCGTTGCAGACGCGACCGGCTTTCCTGCGGCATCCTGAACAATTCCCTCAACGGCGCCTGCACCAGAGTTCAATCTGACGAGTAAAGGATCCGGGGCTTTGGAAGTCACATTGATGCCGTCATCGAAAACGGAAACCGGACCTTGCAGGATGTCGGCGACGTAGAGTTGGGGCGCCAACCCACCTGCGAGCTCGACGTGATATGGACCCGGCGGCACTCCCGGAATTGTGAATCGGCCCTCCGCATCTGCCAGCACCGGACGTTGCGCGACCGCGTTGTAGACGCCAATCTTCACATTGTTGCTGCTTGGCTGAAGAAAAACGCGTGCCCCTGATCCAGCTTGAGGAGCTTTGCCGTCGACTGTGACGTGGCCAGTGAGGTTCACTGATGGGTTCACCGTTAGCGCGACGCCTTTGAGATTCTGGTCTCGGATTTCGACGGGAATATGCGCCCACGCCAGACCTGCACCGCCACCAGCGTTAGACTCCGGCATGCGTGCATAGAATTCGTACGATCCGGGCAGGAGTCCGATTGTTTCGAACGTTCCACTCACCGGATTCAACGTCACGGTGCCGACAGGCTTCGAAGGATCCGGCTGATTGGGATCGCTGTAAACAACCATCAGCGTGGGAACGCGAGTTCCGGGGGGATTGAACACCGCCGCCATCGCGGCCGTTTCCTCCGGAGGAATCGTTGTGCTTAGAGTTCCCGAAATTGTGTAGACGCGTTCTTCACGAACATGGATATCGATTCCACTCAACTGATCGCCTGACCGGACATTCACAGGCGCTGCTGCATTCAGGTCCAAACTTCCCGGATAGAAGATGCGCGGCCGAACCAGATTTGCAGCGCCCGGATCCTGTCGTGTCGCGAGCGCTATATAGTACTCCCCGGGCGTCAGCCCGAAGAGTCGATAGTCTCCTTGATCGTCGGTGGGCCTGGCCAATGCGGATTGCAGGAATGGATATCCATTCTGATAGGTCAGGCGCAGAGCCTGCACTTCAACGTTCTGAACCGGCCGGTCTGAACTATCTCGAATGTGACCGCTCACCACTCCGCCCGGCGGCATTGCAACATCGAGACTCGCCATTCCACCGGCCGTGACAGTCACACGAATGTTGCTTCCTGCCAGCACAGGATCGACAAATCCCTCGCGATCCGCGTGCACAAGATAGGTGCCCGGCGGGACCTCCTTAATTGTGAACTTCCCTTCCCGGTCTGAGGTTCCGACGAATCTTGCCAGGTTTGCGGCTCTGAAATTGGTCAGAGCATCGTTCATCGACGGAAATCCGGGGCCGACGCCTTGCGCGGCTGCGACGTCGATAACTTCTGCAATCACTTCATCGACTGTTCCAATCTTCTTTGGGGCAAAAGGAATGCCTCGGTTACCCACCGCTCGACTCAACTCCTGAACGGCCCGAGGATCCGCTGGACCACCTTCGAGACGTATCTGCGCGTTCGCGATAACCTCCGTTGCTCCGGCGCGCTTGACGGTTCCCTGGACTGATCCTGTTTCCTGAGATTGCGGTGCGAAGAAAAGAAGGAGTGCAAGAACAATAGAGTTCAGCATGCCGGGATTTTAGCTGCAGATTATGCAGATTACCCGAATTTATTCTGGGCAATTTGCGGCATCCAGGATGTCATCTACTGGTCAACCTGCCGTTGCAACTTTGATGTGTTAATGCCGAAGGGGGGACTCGAACCCGAGAACCCGAACGTAGGATCAATACCTTAGAGAGAAAAACTGACCATCATTTGGTCAGCATTGGGCATGGTGGGGCATAAGTTGGTCAGCATTTTGGTCAACATTTCAAAAAAACACCTGATGATATCAATCCCCCTGGCCAGATAACGCGCCGTTGCACAGGTTCCGACACCCATGTCGAAACGACAGCACCAAAACAGATAGACAAGCACAATCCCCAGTAATCCTGGCATCTTTGCGAATTGCCGTCTATTCCGGAATGGATATTCTTAGATTTTCGTAGATCTGTTTGCGCTCGCTACGTAGCCAGTCCTCATCGATTTGATACAGAACTTCGGGATTTGCCGCCATCGTAGATAAGCTCATATTTATCACTCGGTCCTCCGAGAAAATAAATGACGGCGACTTGGGAATGCACAGTCGAAGTGCGAGGACTTCCGCCCAAGACAGAAGGTATCCTGGGAAGTCCGCGTTCGCGTCCTCTTGTTCTCTGATCATTGCGCGAAGAGTATCCAGGGGTGCGTCCCTAAGGTAATTCTTAGTAAGAAATCCATCTGCAAGGGCCAAAACAAGGACCAAGGAGTCGATCTTTATCAGAATTGCACCCGGCACGACCGTTGTCCTCAAATCGAAGCTTTGTGCATAATTCGATCGAAACGCATAGAGTGTGGATGGGAGACAGAATCCATGTCCCTGCTGATATGAACGTCGAACAATCTCGAAATTTTTACTCGAGACTACTGTTTCGCAAACGTTGCGCCATTCCGGATTCCCGGTTGTGGCAAAGTCATAATAGAAGAGCCCGAAGTAAATCTTGGACAGCCATGTTGACATGACGGATGCGGTGGAATTGTCTGGCCCGTAGTCGATCCGTATAACCTTTTCCTCAGTGATGATCTCTCTAAAGAGGCCATCTAGGTCCTCCAGATAGGATTTGACGTTGTTCTCGTATTCGCTGCCGAATCTGCTGTTGCAGGCCACGTGGGCCGGTACTTTGATCTTTGCGTATTCGCGTTTCGAGTCTCCATTTATAGTTTCTCTTTTGATGTCCATCCGTTTTAGCAAAAAGTCGGGCACGATGTGCTCCCGACTTCTTGTTCCGGCTTGTATTCGCAGTCCGCAAAAGAAGCAAAGATCTCGCAGGTCGTTGATATCCACAAATGGAGGATACCTTTGTTTCTCAGTCTTTTCTTGTAACACGGTACGGAGGGGGTTATTCAGGATCTGCTTTTCGTGATTTCGGTGGATTGGTATCGCTTCCAATAGCTTCTTTAATGACAGCAAGGGCTCGCTTTGGAGCTTTCCTATTCACGTTCTCTTTTTCCCAGGCCTTTCTCACTTCCTTGATTACATCATCGTGAATGAATGGGGGGTCGCCCGGATAGTCAGGGGAATCTAATGAGAGCATGTCTCCTTCCCAACTCCAGGGCTTCGCTCTGCCGCAAACTTTGCCTCCAAGACGTTATAGATTGTTTCCAAGACCGTCATAGATTGACGCTGAACACGATTAGCAAGGCTCCCCAAGGCGATTGCGGCTCCGCTGCCGATTGCCCAAAAATGAAGGTCGTCGTGATTAACGCCATAGCCTGGATTCACTACTCCAAATACTCTCGGTTGGCAGACACCCTCAAAACCGGAGACGAGTAACTCACAGTCAAAATCAGCCTGTGCACGTTCAATGCGGTAACGAATGTCAGCAAACGCCTCAGCGCCGAACATTTTTAGACCATCCCGTGTGAAGTCCTCCATGGACAAGCTATAGACACTCAGCACACGATTGGTGATTTCGTGTTTCACCGTTTCTCGATAAGCGCGGGTAATCGTCTCGACAACTTGCTCGTATGACCGTTGGTGGTTCCAGTTGCCAGAGTGAGAACGAATGCTGTCGATGATGGTGTGCCCACGTGCAAGGTCGCCAGCCATCATGGCATTCCAGAAGTGGTCGATGCTGTTGGCCTTGAAAAGAATACTGTCAGCGCTTAGGGAAAGCCCTCCGCTATTGAACGTGGCCATGTGGTCGGTCACTTGTACAGTCCAGTTCCAATGGCCGCAAACGGCGACAATGCAGACAGTCATAATCGGTGATTATGACTGTAGCTATCGTGTCGGTGCGTCGTTTTTTGGAATGAGTACTTATTCTTTTACGCCGGTGGGATGTAGCTCTGTAGTTGTCGAGTAATGTTTTGAAGTTTAAGCGCAAAACGTCGCGCTCGTGGTCATCGATGTAGCTGTTGTGTGCAAAGAGATTCCGGCAATTGGCCATTTCGTCGATCTTCGTTTTGATCCAACCTTGATTCGGAAAGTATTCCTCAAAGAGAGTCCAGTTGTTGAGGATGAGCGACTATTTAAATCTGTCGGTGTGCCGGCGAGTTTGGGACTTTTAGTGAAGGGGGCAAGGTGCTTTCCTTCGGTTGCTGTCATGGCGGGATCTTCGCAGCTATGTCGAGTGGAATCTTTGTCTGGCGGTTTTTTTCGGGTTAGTTGTTACTTCGTTTTTGGTCAGGATTGGTCAGCTTCTAGGCAAGCTTTAGCCGTAACCTATTGAAAACTATAATGCCGAAGGGGGGACTCGAACCCCCACGCCTTTAGGCGCCACCACCTCAAGATGGTGCGTCTGCCAATTCCGCCACTTCGGCTTTGAAAACTTAAATCTACTTCGGGGGCTGACCTGGCTGAGGTGCAGGAGCCGGTGCAGGCGTCGTTGTCTTGGGAACCGCTTTTTCGTCGATCACGGAATTCACGCCGGGACGGGCAATAAGAATTGTCAGCGCCAGCGACGTGATCATGAAAATAATTGCGGCCGCCGTCGTCGCCTTCGACAAGACGGTTCCCGCACCACGTGCACCAAATACGGTCTGGCTGCCACCGCCACCAAAGGTTCCGGCCCAGTCCGCGCCTTTACCCTGCTGCAACAGCACAACCAGAATCAGAAAAATACAGATCAGAACGTGAAATATCGTTAACAGTGTGATCATAAGTTCATCTCGCAGTCGACAATGATAGGGGAAAGGTCACGCCCCGTCAATGAAGGCCAGGCAATTTACGACGGCCCACAGTTGCTCAGTTCCCGGATCGCGCGCGGTCATCGACCGCGCTTACAGGGAATAACGCCCGCTCATTTGTACCGGACAATCGCCGCAAATGATGACGCATCAAGGCTGGCTCCGCCCACCAGGGCACCATCGATGTCTTCCTTCTGCATCAGCGAGGCAATATTGTCGGGCTTGACGCTTCCGCCATACAGGATGCGAATGGCAGAAGCCGCTCCAGCTCCATGAATCTGCAGAATGGTTTTGCGGATTTCGCTGTGCATCTCCGCGGCGATATCCGGCGTCGCCGTGCGGCCCGTTCCGATCGCCCAGACAGGTTCGTATGCAATCGTGATACGGGACAGTTCCGCTGCAGAAAACTTTCCGAGTCCTTCCTGGATCTGAAGTCGAACCACTTCCGCCGCATGACCGCCGTCTCGTTGCGCCAATGTCTCTCCGACACAGACAATCGCATGAAGCTCGCCGCCAATGGCGGCACGTGTTTTCTTCTCGACGGTCTCATCGGTTTCGCCGAAGAACTGCCGGCGTTCGGAGTGACCGATGATTACATATCCGCAACCCGCATCCACCAGCATCCTGACAGCAACTTCACCGGTGAACGCTCCCTGCTGCTCCCAGAAAACATCCTGAGCTCCAATGGAAACCCGAGTACCGTCCGCTTCGACAGCCGCGGTGGCCAGAGCCGTAAACGGAGGTGCAACGACGATCTCGCAATGCTCGACACCCAGAATCTCCGGAATGAGAGCATCGAAAAAAGTTCTCGTCTCTGCGAGCGTCTTAAACATCTTCCAGTTCCCGGCGATAATGGGCCGCCTCATCGAGACTCCTTTTCTTTATCCATTTATTTATCCGTTTATTTATCCGTGAGCGCATCCACGCCTGGCAGTTTTTGGCCGGAAAGAAACTCCAGCGACGCGCCGCCTCCGGTGGAGATATGTGTGATCTTCGATTCCATTCCCGACTGCGCTACCGCCGCTGCGGAGTCGCCGCCTCCGATAATCGAGAAGGCGCCCGAATCCGCCACCGCACGTGCGATCGCAAAGGTGCCTTTCGAGAATAAGGGATTTTCAAACACGCCCATGGGACCGTTCCATACAACAGTCTTTGCATCAGCAATGATTCCGGAATACTTTCGTACCGTCTCGGGACCGATATCGAGGCCCATCTGATCCGCCGGAGTCTCAGTGACAGGAACTACGCTGGACTCCGTGCTTTTCAGCGATGCCGCTACGACGTGATCCACGGGAAGCTCGAGCGAGACTCCCTTTGAAAGGGCACGCGCCATCAAGTCCTTCGCAAGATCCATCTTGTCGACTTCGACAAGAGACTTGCCCGTTTCGATCCCCTTCGCGCGCAGAAACGTGTATGCCATTGCGCCACCGATCAGAATCTGACTGGCAAGGCCCAGGAAGTTTTCAATGAGTTCGATCTTGTCTGAAACTTTTGAACCACCCACGATCGACACATAGGGGCGAGCGGCCTGGCCTAGAGCATGTCCAAGACACTCCAGTTCTTTCTGCATGAGAAAACCGGCCGCTGCTGGATGAACATATTCGGTGATGCCGGCAGTGGACGCATGGGCACGATGCGCCGTTCCAAAGGCATCGTTGATGTACACATCGCACAGTGCGGCGAG
>Ga0163163_10002667_pt1 | contig 15096 bp, 10 predicted proteins | sample S65metaG_FD_119766 | JGI IMG/M metagenome (GOLD analysis project Ga0163163, IMG submission 119766) | Switchgrass rhizosphere microbial communities from Kellogg Biological Station, Michigan, USA - S6-5 metaG | ecosystem: Host-associated > Plants > Roots > Rhizosphere > Soil | place: USA... | reverse complement strand
GGGATGTGTTTCACGATTCAACCGGCAATCATTTCGCTTTCATTATTTCCCATGATGAAGGAAGGATTGGAATGATTACCGACGACTTTGTTTTTACTAAAAACCTGAACTTTAAACAGGAAGAGGTGCATCCATTACGAGATGATATAAATTATACGCCCTGGCAGATCGATTCAATCAAGATCAAAATGACCACGTTCACTTCTGCATTTTATGAAACTGCCAAATGGATGCTCGTTCATAATAAAAAGGGTGGTGCAGAATAATCCTGTAATAAATATTGGCAGTTAAAACCGTTTACGAATTATTTTTTAGCAAGTAAAATCATTCTCGGCGTGTTTTTTACATGATACCCATTCAAATTATAGTCCCCAAAAACTTCAAGAACCTGCAAACCTTGAAATGAAAGCATGTCTGTAAAGTCTCCCAAACTTAGTTTGGCAACTTTTTCAGTAAACTGTACCGGCGATTCTAAAGATTGATCGGAAACAATAATTTTCTTATAAAAATGATCTTCATCCATCCATCGATGTATTTCGTATTGGGTGTTGTCCACCTTTTTTATTTCATCGTGCACTAAATGTTCCTCTATGTAGTGAACATTGAGGTAATCAAACAGCACAGTTCCACCGTGCTTTAAACTTTTGGCAATCGTTCGTATTGCATCATCATGTTCCCGACGCGTTGCAAAATATCCAAAGGAGGTAAAAAAATTAAAGACATAATCAAAATAATTAATCCACATTGGCAACCTCATATCGTGCTGATAAAAATGAAGATTTTCCTTTTCATATCGTTTAGCATATTCAATACTATCAAAAGAGAGATCAATGCCGGTAACATCCAGTTGCTGTGCTGCTAAAAACTTACTGTGCCTGCCCCTGCCACAGGCTACATCCAACACGCGGCTGCCGGACGGAGCTTTTAAACAATCAAGCAGGCAAAGAATAAATTTTTGTGCTTCATTTTCGTCATGTTCAAAGTAGAGCTTATGATAAAAAGGTGAACTGAACCAGGCTTTGTACCACTCTTTTTCTGCCATTGCCAAATTTTTACAAAAGTAAGGCTGCACCTTGTTTATAAGTTGAACCCCTTCGATCGTAATGCCTTATTTTTGCCGTCCTGAAAAAACCCGTTTAAACATTTACTGTGGCGTTGATCAAGAGCATATCCGGAATAAGAGGTACTATTGGTGGTGTACCTGGCGACTCGTTAACCGCTATCGATGTCGTAAAATTTACTGCTTCCTTTGGAAACATTATCGCAGAACAAAGAGAGGATAAGTCTCAGCCAACAAAAATTGTTGTTGGCCGTGATGGCCGAATCAGCGGAGACATGATTAACCAGCTCGTGATTAATACGCTTATAAGTCTGGGAGTAAATGTGATTGATCTTGGATTGTCCACTACGCCAACCGTTGAAATTGCTACAAAAAAAGAAAATGCTGATGGCGGCATGATCATCACCGCAAGTCATAACCCTAAAGAGTGGAACGCATTAAAACTTTTAAATAAAGAAGGTGAGTTTATTGATGCAGAAGTTGGTGCCGAGGTTTTGGACCGGGCAAAAACAGAAGCATTAGGTTTTGCATTGGTCGATAAGTTGGGCACAATTACAAACGACGATAGCTACCTTCAAAAACATATTCATCTTGTTCTTAAATATCCCCTTGTTAATAAGGATGCCATCCAACAAAAGGAATTGAAAATTATAGTTGATTGTATCAATTCCTCAGGCGCATTAGTTCTTCCACAATTATTGAATCAATTGGGTGTGGCAGAAGTAATTGTTTTAAATGGAGAAGTGAATGGAAAGTTCGCACACAATCCAGAGCCATTGCCTGAACATCTCTCAGTGTTGAGCAATGAAGTTAAAAAGCAAAATGCTCATATAGGAATTGCTGTCGATCCGGACGTCGACCGTCTTTGTTTTGTTTGTGAAGATGGCAGCATGTTTGGCGAAGAATATACTTTAGTAGCCGTAGCTGACTATGTGCTAAGTACTAAAGTAGGCAATACTGTGAGTAACATGAGTAGTACTAAGGCATTGAAGGAAATTACACAACGTCATGGCGGCGAATATTTCCCTTCTGCTGTTGGCGAAGTGAATGTGGTGAAGAAAATGAAAGATGTGAATGCAGTTATTGGTGGCGAAGGTAACGGTGGCATCATTGTACCGGATTTTCATTATGGCCGTGATGCGTTGATCGGCATAGCTTTATTTCTTTCACATTTTGCGGGTTATAAAAAAGGATTGAAATCATTTCGCAGAAACTATCCCGAGTATTTTATTTCCAAGAATAAAATTGAACTGGAAAATGGCCTCGATGTACGATCCATTTTCGAAAAGATCAAGAAAAAATACAAGAACAACCCAATTAATACAGAAGACGGTTTAAAAATTGAATTCGATTCTGATTGGGTCCACCTTCGCACATCCAATACGGAACCAATTATTCGTATTTATGCTGAAAGCAGCTTTGAAACTACAGCGAATAACATAGCCAGGAGACTCATGCAGGACATTAAAGAATGCAGCGCGGAATACTGAGAAGCCACAGGATAATTTAGCAAGTTAATCGGGGCAAAAATTCTGTTTTAAAGATGCAACGGAAAAATCTGGAAAATCATCTTTAAATTCCAAACTAAATTGTATTTTGTCTTTTCTTAATTCGACCCAATATGGAAACAACTCCCATGCCCGAGGAGCTGCAAATAGAATTTTTCTACTTGAAAAAAGCGTCCCTGGTATTTCGCGCCGTCAATAATAAAGTACGGCTGCAAATTTTACATATTTTACAGGAACATCCTAAAATGACGGTAACCTCGCTGTACATAAAGCTTCGGTTGGACCAGTCTGCCACTTCCCAACACCTTAGTGTTTTAAGAAAAACGGGCTTTGTAACAACGCAAAGAGATGGAAAATGCATTTATTACTCTATTAATTATCAGCGCCTTGCCGAATTGAACAAATGCGCAGAACAGCTTCTGAAAGCTGAAACCATCAGCGAAATGACTATATAATCAATTATTATTTTAGTATGACGGGGATCCAGATTTCTTCTTCTGATTCAGGATCACCGTTTTTATATTTATCGCCCAAAATTTCAAAATGTGGGCGGTCATCCAGTTTATAATTTGAACTGGGGAGCCATTCATTAAATATGTAAATGAATATGCGGGGATCTGTATTCAAACCTTTATAGTCAAACACTGCATAAAGGCCGTCCTTTAAAATAAAACGTTCCATACCAACAGGAATCTCCTCAAACTTGCTCACTTCTACCGTGGCCCATTTCTCAAACTCCTGGTCTGCTTTCTTAATTATTAATGGCGCTGGATACACCCGCATTGAAATCAATTCATTGGAAACACGGTTTGGAATCTTCATTCTCTCCGGCATAAAGGATCGCCATAGGTCCGAAGTTTGATTATTGACCAAGGACATTCTTAATTTCTTTCCAATTAGCTTTCTTTCCCTACCTATCACCAGTTTAGGTTGTTGCCCATGTTGTTTCATGCTTATAGCCTTTGTTACGATTTTTTCTTGCCGGCCCTTTGTTCAAGGTCTGAGATAGGAACTGAAATCATTCTGCCCATTTGCTTTTTACCTCTGTAGCTAACTACCCGCAGCATAACTGCATCTTTTGGTGGTATAAGGGCCTGTTTATAAACCGGATAATAATTGTCGGGGAATGAATTATCAAACGTAAAATGTATAGACACGTTTGGCGCCTCGGTTTCCATTGCAATTTGTAATAGCCCTTGATTATTTCGGCTCAAGTTAAATTTTGGTTCATAAACACTTGGTGCATATTTTATCTCCGCCTGGTCAAGCCTGTCAAAATGCACTTCGAGTTTATCAAAGAAATGTTTCCATTCTTTCTTTGCCTTTTGCGACCAAACAGATTCCGCAATGGCAAGTGCTCTCGGATAGGTCATGTACTCTGCATGGCGCATGTTATAAACCTGTTCCGTCCATAAATTAGCTTGTCCTCCCTTAATGTATTTTGGGCTAACACCGTCAGGTAAAGGTTCAAACTGGTAGGTTTTGTTTAATGGTAAGGATGCATAAATTCTGGGTTCAAGGGCAACATCGCCCTGCATATAATCGATGTACGCAAAATCGGTTGGACTCATCACCACTTCGTGGCCCATTTTTGCTGCTTCAATACCACCCTTCATGCCACGCCAGCTCATAACTGCCGCAGTAGCTGGCAGTCCTCCGCCTTCCAGTATTTCATCCCAGCCAATAAATTTTTTTCCCTTTGATCGAACAATGCTATCAACCTTTTTTGTAAAATAGTTTTGCACCTGTTCAATCGTTGTTAGTCCTTCTCGTTTCATTAGTTCTTTGATCATTTCGTTCTTTTCCCAGAAATTATGCGGTGCTTCATCGCCTCCCATATGAATGTATTCAAATGGAAATATTTGTGCTATTTCCGTTATCACCTTATCCAAAAACTGGTATACTTTTTCATTGGCCGGGCACAATGTATTATCAACCAATGCAATCGGCGGAGCTCCGTGCGACCAGTCCATGATTTGCTCTCCAGATCTTACCCGGTAAGTATTTGCTTCCGGTGTACACGACAGTTCCGGATAGGAAACAATTGCGGCCAAACTATGTGCAGGCACGTCTACCTCCGGCAAAATATCAACGAAACGTTGCTTTGCATATTGAATAATTTCTTTTAAATCTTCCTGAGTATAAAAACCTCCGTAATCTTTTGGCTCGTCAGCTGATGGAGGTGAAAAGGTTCCAAAATAACCAACCTTGTTCACACGCCACGCTCCCACTTTTGTTAGTTGCGGAAGGCTTTTAATTTCGATACGCCAGCCTTCATCATCTGTTAAGTGCAAATGAAGCAGGTTGAATTTATAACGCACCATATCGTCTATGTAATGTTTTACATCCTCTTTGGTAAAGAAATGTCGCGTTACATCAAACATGAGTCCTCTCCATTCAAAGCGGGGATAATCAGTTATCTGAACACAAGGCACTGTCCATTTTATATTTTTTACCGGGGTAGTACTTTCAATTTCTTTTGGAAATAATTGGAATAAGGTCTGTAATCCATAAAATAAACCTGCGGGTTCATTGGCAGTTAAGTTTATATTCTTAGGTGTTACATGTAAACGGTAACCCTCTTTACCAATCATATTATCAGATTTGGAATTAAGAGTAAGGAGAATGGTTGGCGAAACACCTTTAGCGGCCATTTCAAAGCCTGCTCCGGTTACTTTTAATTTTTCCTTCAACACATTAACCACCTGCTGCACCTGCCCGGCACCGGATGCAGTTACCAATACACGGGCAGGCAGTACAAATGTTCCCGAGTTTTTTACTATTTGCACCGGTTCAGGAATTATGGCTATATCGGAGGATTGGCTTTGTGAAATATATGCTGATAGACAAATGACAATAAGGATAACTATTCTTTTCATATGGAATTTATTGATAGGATGACCAGGCAATTTATTGAAAGATTACCTGTTTTTGATAAGCCATTGTGAAGGAATCAAATCCAATACTATTTTTAGCGAATAATCCCGTGCGGTATTTAAAGCTTTTGTGAATGCAAAGAAAAAACAGATGGCTACGGCTTTTTTTTATTGTTCTCTTTTTCGGTATCGTGTTTATTTATCTTCTTACCTGCTTAACTCCGTTTCTGAATCCGGCTAAATTTTGGTTCATTGCCATTTTAGGGTTAGGGTTTCCTTTTTTGTTGCTGTTTATGTTGATTTGCCTCCTTATTTCCGCATTAGCGCGATCAAAATGGTCATTGCTGGCCTTAGCCGTGTTACTACTAAGCTGGCAACAAATTTCAGCGCTGTTTGGGTTTTACGTTAATAAGAAGTTTGAGCCAGACAAACCCGATACTGCGTTAAGAGTGCTATCCTGGAATGTTTCGAGTTGGACCGAAGAATTTGGATCAGCTGATAAAGCAGAAGCAGCCGGTTTACGAAATCTTATGATGGACGCTGTGCAAATGCAAAACGCGGATGTCCTTTGCTTCCAGGAATTTTTTGAGAGCTATGCACCGGAAATTTTTCCTGCCAACATACCGGTTTTACAAAAAATGGGATACAGTTATTTTTATTTTACTCCGGCTATTAAAATGATGAATGGAGCTTTGCAAGGTGGTTTGTGTGTGTTTTCGAAATACCCAATCATTGATACCTCATTTCACAAAACTGAAACTGGAAACTCCGAAGGATTTAGTATTGTAGATATTCTGTTTAAAGGACAAACCATTCGCATTTATGATACGCACCTGGAATCACCACGACTTCAAAAACAAGAATATGGAGCATTAACCGAAGTGGAGGAATCAAGAGGCATTGCCGGAAAAATTAAAAGAGCCTACTCGTTAAGAAGCGTACAGGCCGAAATGTTGAGAAAATCGATAGACTCAAGCAGGTACCCTGTTATTTTATGCGGCGACTTCAACGATGTGCCCAATTCATATTCTTATTTCACCGTAAAAGGAAAACTACAGGATGCGTTTTTGCGAAAAGGATTTGGCCTGGGAAGAACTTTTCAATTTATTTCACCAACCCTACGGATTGATTATATGATGGCTGACAAGCGCTTCAAGATCGAGCAATTTTCTAAACTTGATTATAAATATTCAGATCATTATCCTCAGGTAATGGATGTGTCCATTGCACAATGATGCCCTGGTTTTTTTTTGCATTTCTATATTACCGAATCTTTGTGTCTTATTTGACAACTTTATACCTGCAGTAAATCAAAAATTGGTGTTCCTAAAATTCCTAACTTAAACCACTTATTCAAATCAGTATGAAAAAATTATTGCTTGCTTTTTTAATTTCATCGACCGCAGCGTCAGCCGAAAATGGTACACCCTTATTTAATGGAAAAGATTTTACCGGATGGAAACAACTCAATGGCAAAGCAAAATTTACAGTGGAAAACGGAGAGATTGTTGGCAAAACTGTATTTGGAGAGCCTAATTCATTTTTAGCAACTGAAAAAGATTACGGGGATTTTATTCTTGAATTTGAATACAAAGTTGATAGCACTATGAATTCGGGTGTTCAGTTCCGTAGTGAAAGCAAACCTGGTTATCAAAATGGAAGAGTGCACGGCTATCAGTTTGAAATAGACCCTTCAAAAAGGGCTTGGACCGGCGGAATCTATGATGAAGCAAGAAGAGATTGGCTGTATTCAATGGATCTCAATCCTTCAGCAAAAACTGCATTTAAACAAGGGCAATGGAATAAGGTAAAAATTGAATGCATCGGAAATAATTTAAAAACATGGGTGAATGGAGTATCGTGTGCTTATGTAATTGATGACATGACTCCAAAAGGATTTATTGCTTTACAGGTTCACTCCATCAATAAAAAAGAAGATGAAGGCAGACAAATACGTTGGAGAAATTTGCAAATTCAAACAGGAAATTTAAAACCTTCTTACACCAATATTTTTGTTGTCAATCTTATTCCTAACAACTTGTCGGAAGCTGAAAAACTGAACGGTGTCAACTTTCTTTTTGATGGAAAAACATCACAGGGATGGCGCGGAGCTTATAAAGATAAATTTCCTGATAAAGGTTGGGAAATTAAAGATGGCACCTTGAATGTTTTAGCGTCATCCGGTGGAGAAGCAACCAACGGTGGAGATATTGTTACAACGAAGGAATACGGCGCATTTATTCTGCAATTTGAATTTAAGCTTACTGATAGTGCTAATAGCGGAGTAAAATATTTTGTAACCGAAAACGAACATAACAAAGGTTCGGCAATTGGACTTGAATACCAGGTTCTCGATGATGACAAACACCCCGATGCAAAATTGGGTGTAGTGGGAAACCGGAAGCTTGCATCATTGTATGATTTGATTCCATCCCTGCCTGAGAAAAGAGCAAGAAGACCAATTGGTGAATGGAACCGCGGAATGATCGTTGTTCATCCTGACAATCGTATTGAGCATTGGCTAAATGGATGGAAAGTTTTGGAATACCAACGCGGCGTTCCTTATTTCTATGCACTGGTTGCCAGGAGCAAATATGCTGAATGGGAAAATTTTGGAATGGCAGAAAAAGGAAGAATATTGATCCAGGATCATGGCAATGCAGTTTCGTATAGAAATATTAAAATTCAGGAGTTGAAATAATCCAGGCATTATACATCTTTTAATTTATAACTCAAATCTTCAGCATGTCTTCAAGAAGAGAATTCATCAGGCAAACTTCAAAAGCATCCGCAGCATTTTATTTAGGAGCAATTGGTTTTTCTGCAAAAAGTTATGGCCGCATATTGGGTGCAAACGACAGGGTTAATATAGGTGTAGTCGGCTTCTCCGATCGTTTCAGGCAATCGCTATTTCCTAGTTTTAAGAATCATTATAAAGAATTGAATTTTGATATTGTGGCTGTATCAGACATCTGGAAAGTACGAAGAGAAGAAGGAATCAACTTCTTAAAAAAAGAATTAGATCATGATCTTATTCCTTGCATCAACAACGATGAATTATACAAAAGAAAAGATGTGGATGCTGTTATCATCAGTACGGCAGATTTTCAGCATGCATTACACACGATAGAGGCAGTAAAGGCAGGACGGGATACTTACACAGAAAAACCTTTTGCAGAAACAATGGATGATAATATTGCTGCACTAAAAGCAGTGAAAGCATCAAAGCAAATTGTTCAGATAGGGTCTCAAAGAAGAAGTGGGCCTAATTATAAAGCTGCTGCCGAATTTATACAAGGCGGAAAGTTTGGACCTATAACAATGGTTGAATTAACCTGGAATGTAAATCAACCAGGCAGATGGCGACGACCCGCATTGGTTGAAAAAATAAGAGAAGAGGATACCGACTGGAAACGGTTTTTGATGAATCGCCCCTATGAAAAATGGGATCCAAGAAAATATTTAGAATACCGTTTATTCTGGCCTTATTCATCTGGTATGCCAGGCCAATGGATGTCGCACCAGATTGACACGGTACATTGGTTCTCAGGTTTAAGTCACCCAAGAAGTGTTACAGCTAACGGTGGTATTTATGCCTGGAAAGATGGAAGAAAAAACTGGGACACAACTACCGCTGTTTTTGACTACGGACCAACCAGTGATCCAACCTCTGGTTTCCAGGTAGTTTTTATGTCGCGCATGCACAATGGAAATGAACATCCTTCTGAATTATATTATTCAAACGGAGGCGAATTAAATTTGATCACCAATAAAGTTTCACCTGCAGGTGGATTGGAAAAAAGATTTGCTGATGCCATGAATATGCAACCGAACTTACTACCCAATCTTGATTTGGTAAAAGAAGAAGTAAAAGTAGTCGCATCGGCCAATACAGGTGGTGATGCATTAACAAGTGCTCACATGCGCAATTGGATGGAATGCTTACGAAGCAGGAAACAACCAAACGGCCCGGTTGAAGCAGGCTATAACCATTCAATTGCGTGCATCATGACCAATGCAACTGTAAGAACTGGTGGTAAAGCAACATTCGATGAAAAAACACAGCAAGTAATGGTGAACGGAAAGGTTTTTAAATACTAAATACAGATTAACTGGATTAAAACATCATCACTTTAAAACGGATAACCTAACGCAAAGTTCCACACGAAATTATTTTTCCGCCAATCCCTATTACTTACATCCATCGAACTGAATGTCCAACGCTGGCCTTCTGCTAACCATGGCTTGTAAAGAGGAATGGCGAGGTCGAGACGGATAACCAGGATACTTACGTCCATCCGAATTCCAAGACCAGCATCTACCGCAATCTGTTTGTAAAAATCCTTCGTTAGCTGTCCAGCCTTTGTGTACAAAATTGAATCTTTCATCCAAATATTGCCGGCGTCAATAAATGCGGCACCTTTAAACCGCCCGCCCAGTGACGTGCGGAGTTCCGAATTCAATTCCAGTTTATAATCGCCACCAATTTGCGGGAAGCTGCTTTGTTGCATTTCGGTTGCCTGTGCACTACCAGGCCCGAGTTGCCTTGGAAGAAATCCGCGAAGGCTGTTTGCACCGCCAATAATGAACTGGCGCGAAAAAGGTAAAAACGGCGAATTGCCATATGGATAGCTGCCTCCAATAAAAAAACGATTGACCCAGGTGAGTTCTTTTTTCAGCTTGCGGTAGTAACGATAATCTACAGCCGCTTTTACAAACTGCGCAAAATAAGCTTCGCCAACCTTAGTGGAAAAATAACCGTTATTCCCTTTTGCCAGCCCCAAAATATTACCAGCCAATTCAACGCCCGTATGAAAAAAGGTTGAATATTTTTTTGCAGAATTTTTTGATACGATGTATTGAAACACTATCGATGGAATAATGATGGTTGGCAGGGTATATTGCAATGTTGAATCGACGTTTTGTAAAGCGTGGAACGAGTTGGTAAAATTTGCCGTATTGGTAATCGTCAGGCTCATAGGTGTTAGCCGGTATTCCCTGTTCGCTGAATCGCGCCATGTTAACTCGTAACGCACATTGAAATACTTTTCGGTGTACAGGTCCTGGTGCCGCACCCAATCAAAGCTCAATGGAAAACTTGTTTTTGGAAAATAGGGCGATTTATAGCCTGCCTGAAATGGTGCGAGCAACCTTGGTATATTCAGCGTAGCTTCTAATCCGAGGCGCCAGTTATTGTTGTCTTCCAGCGAATCATTTGGTGTCAGTTCAAATGATCCTGTTGCCTTAATCACCAGGTTTTCTGCGCGTTTGAAAAGATTTTTATTTGCCCACTGCACACTCAATTGCCCGCCGGTATAATTGTTACTCCGAGTAAAGCCTCCTATTTCTGTTTGCAGTTTTCGTTTCTGGTAAGGTGCCATGAAATAGGTAACATTCAGAAGGTCCGAGTCGTTCTGCACTTTCGAGAACTGGGGCTTCACAAAACGAAAAGCGCCTAAACTATTCAGCCGGATCTGCGTTTTATTTTGTTCCGGCAAAGAATAAAGACTTCCCTTCCGAAAACTGATCGACCGTGAAAAAACATCCGGCTTAAATTTTTTACTGGAATCATAAATATAGATGCCATCCTGTAAAGGAAGCGATTGAACAAAGCTGTCAGGTAGAATATCGAAGGTGGTAAATGGCGTTTGCACAATCACGTTGTTGATGGTGTATGGTCTTTTTGTATTTGCGTTGACAGGTTCGTTCATAGCCAGGTAAATAGCAGCGGTGTAGTTGTTGTGATTTGTATCGATGTATGAAAGCAAATGCACTGCTTCAAAATAATAGTAACCCTTCCCTTTCAATAACTGGGCTATCCGTTCTTTTTCTGCTTTTAGTTTGAGTTCGTTGTATTGATCACCGGTTTTAAGTAAGGAATTGGCCGCTGGAAGCTGAAGAATATTGTTTGACAACTGGCTGCTATCGAGCCGCCACGTAATCGGGCCGAAAAAATAAGGATGTTTTACCGAAGCTATGTACTGCAGTTTGATATTGTCCTTCTTTACTGTACTGTCCCACTTTACATGGCTATTAAAATAACCTTCGCCTTCAAGAAGGGCTTCCATGTTTTTGGAGTTCAACAAGGGATTAAGATCCTGGGTCAACACCGGTGGGTCGCCAAGCGCATTGCGAATCCAGTTTTTAAATCCTTTTTCTTTTTTTGACGGCCCTATTTTATACCACCACCATACCTTATAAGGCTGATCAAAAATTTGCTTGTTACGTTTGGGTCTTGCAAGCGAAGCCAGCTTTCTTTCCAAAACATTGGTTCCGGTTTTAACTTCAGGTGCCTTTTGGATCTTTATAGAAGCTCCATCATACAATTTTTCGCCGGGGGGAAGGTATCGCGACACACCACAGGATGTTGTGCCTGTCAACAGGCAAACCCAGGTAATATGTTGAAGCGTCCGCCTCATTTATTTTCATCGGACAAATTTTTTCTGCGCCGCAGGACTTGCTTAAACTTATCATAAGACACTTCTATTGTAAAATTGACACCAACTTCAGTAAAATATCCCTGTACCACTGCATCATACTCATTTTTCTGGTAGCCTTTCAACTGCAACCGTCCATCTTTCGACAGCTTGTAGGTGCTGGTTATATCCGGTATATATTGTGAGCCACTTTTTACCGGCGTGGATGTATTCCCCATTGGGAAGTTTTCTTCGATCCTGATCACCAACCGGTCTTCCATGAGGCCTTTAGATACGGCTACACCCAAATCTGTTTTTGATACAGGATCGTCGTCTGTTTTATACGTCTTCATATTCACATCAACGTCTACCCCTTTTATCATCTGGTCGGCTACCTGGTTCATGGCTTCTGATAAAAAGCTGCTTACACCTTCTTTTAAGGCATTGTTCGCATTCAGGTTACTGTTTTCAAGCGTATTGTAGCCGGATGTAACGGAAAACCGCTTGGTCAACAGCAGGGAGAACACCTGTTTATTCATTTCAGTAACATCGGTGCGCAACCTGTCAAGAGCGTGTTCAACATCTGACTTAACCGAACTCTTAAGCACTCCCTTTCCCGGCTTCAGTTGTATATCAAAGGAGAGTGCCGGCTTGGAAACCGGGCCTTTGATCATAAATATCACACCGAACGGAACCCGTTGTGTGTAAGCCGGGTCGTCGCCGTCCTTATAATTGAATAAACCTTTTGGACTGGCTTCCACCTCGTATTCAGTTGTTACATTGGCTTCAGCTAAAGACGGCTCGCCGCTGAAGGAAATAGTACTTCCTTTTACCAGCAGGAACTTTCCACGAAGCAAAAGGTTATTCATTTTGTAGTAACCGGACTGCAAATTGTACACACCTTCAATTCCAGGCTTTCCATTGTCCTCTATACCGGCTTTCAAACGGGCATCGCCGCTCACTAACAATTCATCACTTGTAGAAGGATCGATGACCATACTGAATTGTGCATCCTTGTCAACTCTTAAATTCAGGTCGTATTGCAGGCCTTTCATCTTTTTTCGAGTTGCTGTTGAATCGACTTTTATTTCAGCAACTGTTTTTGTTAGCGAACCAATGGTATCAATATCGACGAACCTGATGCCATCTGTGCGGGTTTTTTTGACTTTGCTATTGACACCAGAAACTAAATGTATCTCACTTTCTTTTTGCAGATAGGCATCACCGGTGATCACAGGCGCATGAACAGTTCCTTTGATGGCAATCGTTGCATCAATAATTCCTTTGCCGTATAAAGAGGCCTCCGGTTTTCGCGAAGCATTCAGTAACATAAAGTTTTTTGTTTCTACAGCGATGTCCAGTGCTTTGTCTTCACCTGGAGAGAACAAGCCAAGTTTCCCGTTAATGTTTAATTTATTTCCAAGTGAATCTGAAAGCGCAAAATGTTCCAACTGCAAATGAGGATGATCGATCAACAGCGTTTGTTTGTTGATCCGGTAAGTTGTATTCAAAGCAAGTAAACTGAATTTGGTGGAGTCCAGGTAAATGACACCTTTATACTGTGGCTTATTAAGTGACCCGGTCAACTTCAGATCGCCGGTTATGTTTCCAGAAAGTTGGGCAAAAATATCTTTGGTGAATTCCTGTAGCATCTGCATGTTTAATTTTTGGACACCCGCGTAAAGGTTGATGCCCCTGTTTTTTAAATGCAGTCCACCCTTAAAATCAAGATCGTTAACACCTGACAAACCTCCATTGAATATCAAACTGTCGTCTATGTTTGCGGAATGAAATTGAAAGTTGCCAAGCGGAATATGAAGCAAAGCAAGGTTTGTTGCCTCGATATCGCCTGTGATAATGGGGACTTTTTCGATGGGTTGCTGAATGCTGAAATCGGCGTTGATTGTTCCATTCGCACCAAGCGTATCGTCAGGAGACAAAAACGTAAAAACGTGGCGAAGGTCAAAACTGTCCAGCCGGATATTAATCGGAGATAAGGATTCCTGGTCTTTGGTGTTTATTGATATTTTCTGCCCGCGGCTTTCCAATTGTAATTGATGGATGATAAAACCTTTGTTTACCATGCGGATTGTATTACCAGTAGAAATTTTCCACAGGTTACGATTCAGGGTTAAATCATCCAGGAAGTGGATGTTCATTCCGGCCTTTTGTTTTTCGACTTTCACATTGGCGGCATAGTATTTTTTCCCGGTGCTGTCATCTACCTGCGCTTTTACCGTCAACAAACCTTTTTGTGTTTCCCCCGAGATATCTACTCCCTTGAGCTTCTTTTTTCCCATAATTAGTTCACTGCCCGCTAAAGAGAACTGCACAATGGAGTCCATTTTTTTTGCCTTCATCTGCCAATTGTGAATTTCAATTTTTCCGTACGATACATCCGGCGCTGTTAGCTGGATACCAAGGGCCAATTCATTTTCTGCGGGAGCATACCTCGCCTGTAAGTTGAAAGGTTGTTTTAATTCAAGCTGCGGTAAAAAAGCACGCAGCAACGAATCCTGTTTGATGATCAGGTTAAGCGATGTGCGATGCGCCCCTACATTTTGATGGTGCGCCTTTTGTGATTGTTGATCCTGCAATGGGTAAATCACTTGCCAAATGGAGCCTAATTCAGAACCAAGTGCATCAATTGGGTAGTTGCCTGCAAAATCGGCATCAATAAATGGTGCATGAAATTCTATATGGCTGGTATCAGCATCAGCATGACATTTTAATAAAAAGCGATCGGATGAGATTTGCTTCCCATGAATAACAATGATAGTACTGTCTGCCTTCAGAAATGCATCAATCTTATTTGGTCGGACGTAGCTTGCGTCGACATCAATGTTTCCGGCATATTGCAGGCTATCCCGTGTAAATCCCAGCTTATAAAAATCAGAATTTGCAACCGTGATTGTTCCATGCACAGAAATGCCCTCGCGAATATGACCCTCAAGGTCAATATCAGTTTCAAGGTTGGGGTCATGCACGTCCGACCTCACGGTAAAGCCGCCCTGTGTTATCCGCGCCTGTACGTTTATATTTTGAAAAGGATAGTTGTTGATAACAGCCTAACGTAACTGCAACCCGGCCGTTGCTGTCATGGTGTTAGGCTGAATTCCTTTTCCACCAATTAAAATACGACCTGTTATTTTTCCGATAACTGAATCGAAGCCAATCCATTTCCCGGTTTCAAAACCTTGCGCATCTACTGCAAGTCGATAGGTTGAATGCTGAAG
>Ga0163163_10002665_pt1 | contig 15103 bp, 13 predicted proteins | sample S65metaG_FD_119766 | JGI IMG/M metagenome (GOLD analysis project Ga0163163, IMG submission 119766) | Switchgrass rhizosphere microbial communities from Kellogg Biological Station, Michigan, USA - S6-5 metaG | ecosystem: Host-associated > Plants > Roots > Rhizosphere > Soil | place: USA... | reverse complement strand
GGCCCCGTGCACGACGCCGGGCGCTCAGCCACGCGCCAATCGGAATCAGGGCGAGACCGGTGAGAAACACTACCGGAATGGCGACAAAGACGAGAAGGCCGATGTAGGGATTCGGAAGGAAACCGGCGAGATCGAGAGCGGCGAGTCCGAGAAAGACAGTGGCCGTCGCTGTCGCGATGGCCATGCCGACCAGCGACACCGGATTCCGGACCGTATCCGGCAAACGTAAGAACGTGATCACGCGTCCGGCGATCTACTTCTTCAAGCTCGCCAGATACGCGACTAGCGCATCGACATCTTCCTTGGGGAGGGTGGTGTATGCCTTCATCGGCGGTTTCCGGTCGGCCTTCGCCTTCGCCGCCATCTCGGGCGCCGCGACGATCCACTGCCGGATGTCTTCCGCCTTCAGCCTGGCGCCCACATCGTCGAGTGCGCCCTTCTTGTTGCCAACGCCGGTGATGGAGTGGCACGCCTGGCATTTCTGGGCGGTGTAAACCTGCTTACCCTTCTCGATGCTGGCGTCCTGCGCCGCCACTGGAACGGCGAGGGCGACCAGGAAGAGAGCGCAGAGGATTCGTTTCATGAGATCGACTCCATTAGGTAGTCGATGGTAGGGATTCAACAGACGTGCCGCAAGGCCAAACTTTCTCGCAGTGAGGATTTTTTCAGTGTTTTCGTCGGATGGCAGGGCCCAGGGGCCCCGGCGCACGAACAAACCCGCGGCGGTGGGAAATAAGTCCCATCGCCCAACCTGCCCGCGCTGAAGCGTTGCGCGAGCTGGCGAGGGTTCATCTAAACCTCGCCAAAGAACACGCTGCCAAGAAGTAAGGGGCGCGTGGCAGGACCACGCGAGCGCTGAGGATCGTAGTGCCGGAAGAGGGATCCGGCACTACGGGGCGGCCTACGGTTGTTTCGGAGCCACTTCGTCGGGGTACCAGTAGACCTTGTGGCAGCTCTCGCAGGCGTTGTCGATCTCTTCGCCCACGTTCAGGATCCCGTCCTTGTCGTGCGCCTTCGCCGCGGAGATGGCTTTGGTGGCCGTCGTCCGCAGCGCATCGGCTTTCGAGTCCCAGGCGCCGCGATCCTTGTTGACCTTCTCTTCAATCTGCGCCGGTGTCAGCTCGGGTGCATCCGGCGCTGTTTTCGCGTTTGCCTGCTCGGGAAGCGCCATGTGACGGCCAGGCACCTTCAGGAGGTTTGCGGCCTCAGCCAGGCTCAACGCGTTGTGCTCGACGACGGCCCACTCCTCATCCGTCTTTGGCACCTTTTCGACGATGCCGTTCTTGCCGGATTCGGTGCCCACTGCGTCCCAGATCGCCTTGGACGTCGGGTCCACGATTCCCTTCATCACGTCCTTTACCGTGCCGACCGGCACCATCGGCGTTTCGGCGCTGGTTGTTGTGGCGGGCGTCGGAGGCGGCGTGGACTTGGAGCACGCAGACGCGATGACGACGAGGGACATGAATATGAACGCAGGTAGCAGCGTGAGTTTCGACTTCCGCATCACCTCTCCAATCGGTAAGTACTGTCCAGCACAGCGCCCCAATCGTACGCAGCCCGGCGTCGGGCTCTTCTGAAGTTTTACTGAACTTTTTGTCAGACCTTGCTGAGACCGAATTTTTCGATGCGGTAGCGGACCTGGTCCCGGTTTATGCCAAGGAGTTGGGCGGCCTGTGTCTGGTTGCCGTTGGCGCGTTCCAGCGCCTGCAGCAGCAGCTGCCGCTCGACCTCGTCCAGGTTGACGCCCTCCGGCGGCAGGCGGAACTGGGTCGTCGCAACGGTCCGTGTGAGCGTCGTGAAATGCTCCGGTTCGAGGAGATCGCCCTCAATGAGCAGCATCGCCCGCTCGATCGCGTTCCGCAACTCGCGGACGTTGCCCGGCCAGCCATATTGCTGGAGCACCTCGGTCGCACCCGCGGACAGGCCGCGGACGCGCTTCCGGAACTCCTGGTTGAACCTGTCGATGTAGAACTTCGCCAGCAACGGCACGTCGCCCTTCCGTTCGCGCAGCGGCGGCAGCGCGATGGGCATGACCTGCAGCCGGTAGAACAGGTCCTCCCGGAACTTGCCGGCTTTCACCTCGTCCTCGAGGTTGCGGTTGGTCGCCGCGACGACCCGCACATCAACGCGCAGGTCGGCAAGCCCGCCAACACGCTTGAAGGTCTTCTCTTCGAGGAATCGCAGCAGCTTCGCCTGGAGCGCTGGTGTCATCTCACCGATTTCATCGAGGAACACCGTGCCGCCATCGGCAGTCTCGAACAGTCCTCGTTTCTGCTGCCGCGCGTCCGTGAACGCGCCGCGTTCGTGGCCGAACAGCTCACTCTCGAGCAACTGTTCCGGCAGCGCCGAACAGGTGATGTTGACGAATGCACGGGTCGACCTGCCGCTGTTGTAGTGGATTGCCTTCGCGGCCAGGTCCTTGCCGGTTCCGGTCTCTCCGGTCAGCAGCACGGTAGACGCCGGGCTGTTCGCCACGCGTGCCAGCAGCGCCTTCACCTGACGCATCGCCGGTGACGCTCCGATGATGGCGTCGAACGAGAATTCGCGCTCCTGACTGCTGCGCAGCGTGCGGACCTCGCGCCGTAACTCGCTGGTCTCGAGCGCCTTCTCGACGAGCAGCGCGACCTCGTCAAGGTTGAACGGCTTGTTGACGTAGTGATAGGCCCCCAGCTTCATCGCTTCGACGGCGCTCTCGATCGTCGAATACGCCGTCATCAGAATGACGAGCGTGTCGGGCGATGTCTGCTTGACGCGCTGCAGGACGGACAAGCCGTCGCCGTCGGGCAGCTTGAAGTCGAGCAGAATCAGATCGACGCCGGAGGTGGCCCGCTCGAGCGCCTCGGCGGCAGTTCCAGCCTCCAGGATCGTGTAGCCCTCCTGCGCCAGCCGCTCCCGCAGCGACCAGCGCAGCAGCGCTTCGTCATCGACAATCAGCAGCGTCGCAGCCATGTCCTTGTAGTCTCCGGCTCTAGCCGGACCCAGGGAGTTTTGTAGTGTCCGGCTTTAGCCGGACCCAGTATATCTATCGTTTAGCGAACGACTGCGGCTACCATCGCTCGAACCCGCTTATGACCGATGCGCCCCGCGACTCGGCAGACCGTCGTCCCGATCACGTGCAGCAGCTTGCGGATTTCAAGCGGGCGCTCGACCACGCCGCCATCGTCGCGACCACCGACGTCACCGGGCGAATCACATACGTCAACGATAAGTTCGTGGAGATTTCGGGCTACTCGCGAGAGGAGCTGATCGGCCAGGATCACCGCATCATCAACTCCAGCTACCACTCGAAGGAGTTCATCCGCGACCTCTGGCGCACGATTGCCAACGGCGAGGTCTGGCACGGAGAGCTGCGGAATCGCGCCAAGGGCGGCCAATTCTACTGGGTCGACACCACCATCGTTCCATTTCTCGACACACGTGGGAAGCCGTATCAGTACATCGCCATCCGCGCTGACATTACCGCCCGCAAAGCGGCGGAAGAACGGCTGGCGCAGCAGGCGGCACTGGCCCGCGTCGGTCAGATGGCCGCCGTCGTCGCCCACGAGGTGCGCAACCCGCTCGCCGGCATCAAAGGCGCGATCCAGGTGTTGATGTCGCGGCGGGCTGCCGACGACGGTGAGCTGCCGGTCATGCGGGATATTGTCGGCAGAATCGACTCACTGAGCGAACTCATTAACGACTTGATGGTCTTCGCGCGGCCGAGACCGCCCCGGCTGGCGGTGGTGGAGCTTCACGCGATCCTCGCCGACGCGATCACCATCGTCCGGCGCGATCCGTCGGCGCACGGCGTGGAGATCTCGGTTGAAGGGGACGATGTGCCGGTCACTGCGGACGGCGAGCTCGTTCGCGCGACAGTCCTGAACCTGCTGCTCAACGCCGCTCAGGCGATGGGCAACGATGGGCGGATCGTGGTCCGAACGAGCCGTGTGGACGGCTCGGCGACGATTCAGATCCGCGACACCGGCCCCGGGATCCCATCGGAGATCCGCGATCAGGTGTTCGAGCCGTTCTTTACGACCAAGGCGCGGGGCGGGGGGCTGGGATTGCCGATTGCGCGGCGCACCGCGGAGCTACACGGTGGGACACTCACCCTCGACTGCCCCGCCGTCGGCGGCACCATCGTCACGATGAGCCTGCCGATTCGTCCGAGCACCGCCGCGAGTGGCACCGACGCCGGCGCGTCCCCTCACGCGCACATCCGTCCGCAATCCACCCGTTCGTAGCAGTCGCCGATCCGTCGCAGAAACGTCGTCGCAACGAGCCGGTCGAGGGCGTGGCAGGCCCGCTCGGGCTTCACGTCCCAGAGCCGCGATGCCTGCGCAACCGTCAGGTGCAGGCCGGGCATTTCGATGTATTCGTCATAGGCCCGCTTCAGCAGTGTCTTGTCGATATCGTGCTCCTGGTTGTCGTTCATACGTACCTCGATGGGCGATCCCGAACTTCTCGATGCGGTAGCGCACCTGGTCCCGATTGATGCCGAGCAGATACCCCGCATGCGTCTGGTTTCCCCCGCATCGGTCCAGTGCCTGCACCACGAGTTGACGCTCCACCTCTTCGAGGTTCACGCCTTCCGGCGGCAATCGGAATGTCGCGGTGATCGTGCCGCGGGACAACGTGCCGAAATCCTCGGCAACGAGCAGTTCACGGTCGGTCAGCAGCATCGCGCGCTCGATGGCGTTGCGCAGTTCGCGCACGTTGCCTGGCCACCGGTACTGCTCGAGCAGCGCGATCGCATCAGGGCTGACGCCGCGCACGCGCTTCCGGAATTCGCGGTTGTAGCGATCAATGTAGTAATTGACCAGCAGCGGGATGTCGCCGCGGCGTTCGCGCAGCGCCGGCAGCATCACCGGCATCACCTGAAGGCGGTAGAACAGGTCCTCGCGGAATTTTCCCGCGCTGACCTCGTCCTCGAGGTTCCGATGGGTTGCCGCCACCACGCGAACGTCCACGCGAATGTCGCTGAGACCGCCGATGCGCTTGAACGTCTTGTCCTCGAGGAACCGCAGGAGCTTCGCCTGCAGACCAGGCGTCATCTCGCCGATCTCGTCGAGGAAGACGGTGCCACCGTCGGCGGTCTCGAACAGACCGCGTTTCTGCTGTCGTGCGTCCGTAAAGGCGCCCCGCTCGTGACCGAACAGTTCGCTCTCGAGTAACTGCTCCGGCAACGCGGAACAGGTGATGTTCACAAACGGCTTGGCCGCCCGCTCACTGTTGTAGTGGATCGCCTTGGCCGCCAGGTCCTTCCCGGTTCCCGTCTCGCCCGTCAGCAGCACCGTTGACGCCGGGCTGTTGGCAATGCGGACGAGCAGCGCCTTCGCCGCCGTCATCGCCGGCGACAAGCCGATGATCGAGTCGAACCCGAACTCGCGACCCTGGCTGCTGCGGTAGGCCCGTACCTCGCGGCGGAGCCTGCTCGTCTCGAGCGCCTTCTCCACTGTGATCGCCACGTCATCCAGATTGAACGGCTTGTTCAGGTAGTGATACGCGCCGTGCTTCATCGCCTCGACGGCGTTCTCGACCGTCGAGAACGCCGTCATCAGGATGACTGGGGTGTCAGGTGACACTTCCTTGATGCGACGAAGAACGGTGAGGCCGTCGCCATCGGGCAGCCGGTAGTCGAGCAGCACCAGGTCGATTCCGCCGGTGATCTGCTCCAGTGCGGAAGCCGCTGTCTGCGCCTCGACAACGGTATACCCTTCGCGGCGGAAGCGCTCGCGAAGCGACCATCTCACCAGTTCTTCATCGTCGACGACAAGCAGTGTTGCGTTGGCCATGTCGGTAACAGCTCCTGGCTACCTGAAGGAAGAGCCAACCGGTAGTCTTGCAACAGGTGGAGCAACATGCGGGCCTGCCAGAGACAGCGCGTGCACGCCCAGAAATCTGCCAGAAACACGCGAGCGCCACCCGCACGAGCGGAATTATTCGCAGGGTCGTGAACTAGTCCCCACTTTCCGTCACCCGTTCGCGCCTCCGGGCACGATTCCGACCACAACGAGGGCGGCCGCCCTTCGGAATAGAAGCTGCACAACTGTCAACGACTCCAGGAGCAAAAGATGAGTGTGCAGCGGTTATGGGTGGGGTTCGGCCTCGTGCTGGTCCTCTCGTTTGCGGTGCTGGGCTGGACCGGAATACGGATCTACCAGTCGGCCCCGCCAGTTCCTGATCGCGTCATCACCACCGATGGGCGTCAGCTGATCGGCCCTGACGACATTCACGACGGGCAGAACGTCTGGCAGTCGATGGGCGGCATGGAAGTCGGCTCGGTGTGGGGACATGGCAGCTACGTCGCGCCCGACTGGAGTGCCGACTGGCTGCATCGCGAGGCGCTGTTCGTGCTGAATCAGTGGAGCGGCTCGGCTGATGGCTATTCCGGCCTTGCGCCTGAACGCCAGGCAGCACTGCAGAGCCGTCTGCAACAGCTGCTGCGCACGAACACGTTCAACGCAGGCACGATGACCATCGATCCGGTCCGAGCGGCCGCCTTCGAAGCGAACCTCGCGCATTACACGGACGTGTTCAGCCACGGACGCGAGGAATACGCGATTCCCGCAGGCGCGCTTTCTGATCCTGAGCGCCTCCGCAAGCTCGCGGCGTTCTTCTTCTGGACGTCATGGGCGGCCTCGACCAATCGGCCGGACAGCAACGTCAGCTACACGAGCAACTGGCCACACGAGCCGCTGGTCGGCAATCGGCCCACCGGCGATACCGTCGTCTGGACCGGCGTCAGCATCATCATGCTTCTCGCCGGCATCGGCGCGATGGCGTTCTACCACGCGACGACGCGGGAGGCGGTGGATCATGCGGACGCGCCGATCAACGATCCGCTGCTCGGTTCGACGCCGACGCCGTCGCAGCGTGCGGTCGTCAAGTATTTCTGGATCGTCGCGGCGCTGCTGCTGGTGCAAATCCTCCTGGGTGTGGTCGCCGCCCACTATGGCGTCGAGGGCAACGGCTTCTACGGCATCCCGCTCGCGAAGTGGCTTCCCTACTCGGTTGCACGAACATGGCACGTTCAGATCGGCATCTTCTGGATTGCCACCGCCTGGCTGGCCACCGGTCTCTACATTGGCCCGGCCGTGAGCGGCGTCGAACCGCGCTGGCAGCGACTCGGGGTCAACGTGCTCTTCGGCGCGCTTCTGCTGGTCGTCGTCGGGTCGCTGGCGGGACAGTGGTTCAGCATCAAGCAGCTGCTCGGAACCGGAACGGCGTGGTTCTACCTCGGTCACAGCGGCTATGAGTACATCGACCTCGGACGTCTCTGGCAGATCGCGCTGCTGGGCGGGCTGTTCCTCTGGCTCACGCTGATGGTCAGGTCGCTCCGGCCGGCGCTGCGAGACGCCGGCGATCAGCGTCCGTTGCTGCTGTTGTTCCTCGTCTCCATCGTCGCGATCGCCGCGTTCTATGCGGCGGCGCTCGGCTACGGCCGCCGCACCAATCTCGCGATGGTCGAGTACTGGCGATGGTGGGTGGTGCACCTGTGGGTCGAAGGCTTCTTCGAAGTATTCGCCACCGTCGTCATCGCGTTTCTCTTCGCGCGCCTCAAGCTGGTGACGGTGAAGAGTGCCGGCGCCGCCAGCCTGCTGTCCGCGGCGATCTTCCTGTCGGGAGGGATCATCGGCACACTTCATCATCTGTATTTCTCCGGCACACCGACCATGGTGCTGGCGCTTGGATCCGTGTTCAGTGCGCTCGAAGTGGTGCCGCTGCTCTTCGTCGGCTTCGATGCGTGGGAGAACCTCCGGCTGGCACGGCGCAAGGAGTGGGTCCGCAAGTACCGGTGGCCGATCTACTTCTTCGTGTCGGTCGCCTTCTGGAACCTGGTGGGGGCGGGACTCTTCGGCTTCATGATCAATCCGCCCATCGCGCTCTATTACATGCAGGGACTCAACACCACGCCGGTGCATGGACATGCCGCGCTCTTCGGCGTCTACGGGATGCTCGGCATCGGCCTGATGCTGTTCTCGCTGCGCGCCCTCGACCCGGTGGCGGAGTGGAAAGAGGGTCTGATCCGGTTCGGATTCTGGGCAACGAACATCGGTCTGTTCCTGATGGTCACGCTCAGCCTGTTGCCGGTCGGCCTCATGCAGACATGGGCTTCGGTCACGACCGGCTACTGGTACGCCCGGAGTCCGGAGTTCCTGCAGACCGGAACCATCGAAACGTTCCGCTGGCTCCGAGTCGTCGGCGACACGATATTTGCGTTCGGCGCGGTGGCGCTGGCGATCTTCGTCATCGGCCTGCGCATCGGCGGCATGACACGCCACGAGCGATTTCAGGTCGGTGCCAAGGCGATTCAGGCCAGATAGGCGTGGCCAGCACCGACCGAGGCGATTCTCATCCTGGGGGGACCACATGACCATTACTGAATCGACAGCAATCGGCGACATCGCGGCGGCAATCCCATCAAGTGTCCGCGTCTTTCAACGTCAAGGGATTGATTTCTGCTGCGGTGGCAAACGCACGCTGGCTACGGTCTGCACCGAACGCGGACTCTCATTCGAGGAGACCGTCACCGCCATCGAAGCCTCGGCCTCAACGGCGGTTGACAGTCGCGATTGGTAGAAGGAGCCGCTCGGTGCGTTGATCGACCACATCGTTGCGACGTATCACGACCCACTCCGCGAGGAGCTGCCGCGGCTGCAACGGATGGCGGAGAAAGTCGCCGAAGTGCACGGCACCAAGGCGGCGTACCTGGGTCAGGTCGCCGACATCGTGGATGCCCTCTCTGCAGACTTGCTCACGCATATGCGGAAGGAGGAAGCGGTTCTCTTTCCGGCCATTCGAGCGATTGAGAAGGGCGATGCCTGCGATGCCGGGTGGGTTGTGGCCCCGATTTCGGTTATGGAACACGACCACGAACAGGCTGGCGCGCTGCTGTCCGAACTGCGCGGGCTCACCGGCGGCTACGGATCTCCCGCGTGGGGCTGCGCAACACTGCGGGCGCTGTACCAGGGGCTTGAAGAGCTCGAACGCTCGATGCACGTGCATGTGCACCTCGAGAACAACGTGCTCTTTCCCCGTGCATTACAGCTCGAGGCGACCGCCGTTTCGCACTGAGGGGTGGGATGCTGCCTCGGGAACATGGCGCCTACGGGCAGCTTCTGCTGCCACTAGCAACGGCACTGGCGATTGCTGACGTTCACGTGTCGGCGATCCTCACGGCCACAGCTGCGCTGGCCGCGTTCGTGGCTCACGAGCCGCTGGTTGTGCTGCTCGGTGGACGCGGCGTGCGCGCACGACGTGAACAGCGGAGCCGGGCGATCGCCTGGCTGGTGGTGAGCGGTGGCATCGCCATCGTTGCCGGGCTTGCCGCCATCGTGTCGGCACCTCCACACGCGCGCTGGCTGTTTGCGTGCCCTCTGGTTCCCGCGGCGGTGCTGGCCTGGCTCCTCGTCACCGGACGCGAAAAGAGCACGCTCGGCGAGATTACGTCGGCCATTGCCTTCGCGTCGGTCAGCATTCCAATCATCGCGGTTACCGCCTTGTCGCCGCTGCGTGGATACGTGGTCGCGTTCACCTTCGCGAGCCTTTTCATCGTCAGCACGCTGGGCGTGCGCGTTGTCGTGCTGAGGACCCGCGGTGGGGGTGACCCGCATGCCGTGCAGGTCACGCGCCGCCAACTTGCCGCCGCACTCCTCGTCATCGCCGTCGGCATTCCAGTGGCGGCACTGTCGGAAGTCAGAACGGGATTAGCCGCGCTGGCAATTCTTCCGGGCGTCGCCGTCGCCTCGGCCCTCGCCTTCCGTCCGCCACCCGCTCGTCGTCTGCGGACCGTTGGCTGGACACTGCTGTCCACGACAGCATTCCTCGCCGTCGCACTCGTCGTCGCGCTCCGGTAGGAAGGGCCACACAGGCTTCGCTGTCGGTCCAATCAGGCTTCGCTGTTGGTCCAAGTAGTCTTCGCTGTCGGTCCGATCGGGCTTCGCTGGTTGGTCCAACGAGGCTTCGCCGTTGGTCCAAGCCGTCTTCCTGTCGGTCCAAGGAGGTTCCCCGTCAGGCCAGGGAGTCCTTCGCCGCGGGGTGCAATTGCACCGACTAGCGAACAGATTGGACCAACCCTCGTCAGCCATTTTGGACCAACGATTGTCAGACGCCTTGCACCCGCGCCTAGCTGATCCCCTTTCCCTCGACGCAGGTATAGCTTCGTCCTGTGACGATGCCCTTGAACTCTTCGGTGCGGCCATTGGGCCAGGTCACGACCACGCGATCGACGCGGTCACGGCGGCCGACGCCGAAAGTCACGGGCAGCTCGGACTGGGAGAGATAGCTCGAGCCGCTGCGCACCATGCGCGTCTGGGTGACGCCGTCGTGGAAGATTCGAACGACACTGCCGATGGCGTCGCGGTTGGAGGTGGTACCGACGAGACGGATGCGCAGGCTGCGGTTGCCGGCGTTGTGATCGTTCCGTAGCAGCACCGCGGGTCCGTTGTTCGTCGTCATCAGCAGATCGACATCGCCGTCGCCGTCGAAGTCGCCGCAGGCCAGCCCGCGGCCGACGCGCGGCTGCGCGAATCCGGCCCCGACGGCCGACGAGACGTCCCGGAAGCGGCCACTCCCCTGATTCAGGAACAGCTGCGGTCGCTGGGCGTAGCCGACGTTGCCGCGGATGTTTCTGACCGTGTCGTCGATGTGCCCGTTCGCGGTCACGAGGTCGAGCCGGCCATCGAGATCGAGATCGGCAAACAGACAGCCGAAACCCAGGTGGTTGCGGGAGGGAAAGCCAACGCCGGCTTCCGCGGCGATATCGCGATACGTGGCGGCGCCTGATCGTCGATACAGGCCGATCATCTCGCCCTCGAAGTTGGTGATCGCGATACCTGGTGTGCCGGAATTGTCGAAATCGCCCACGTCGACACCCATGCCCGCCCGCGCCTTTCCGTCCGCGCTGAGCGCGACGCCGGCCTGCAAGGCCACGTCCTTGAACGTGCCGTTGCGCTGGTTGCGATACAGCTTGTTCGGCTGCGTGTCGTTGGCGACGAAGATATCGGGCCAGCCGTCCTGGTCGTAGTCGATGAGCGCGACGCCGAGCGCCTTGGAGGTTGAGTCGAAGATCCCGCACGTGGCGGTCACATCCTCGAACGTACCATTGCCGCGATTCCGGAACAGCCAGCAGGTCTCGCCCCGATACGCTTCCGGCGTGCAGTACGACTTCTGCTTGCCGTCGAGGCTGCAGAACACGTCGTGGTCTGGCGACCACCTGACGTAATTGCACACGAACAGGTCGAGGAGACCGTCCCGATCGAAGTCGAGCCACATGGCCGACGTGCTGAAGGCCATCCGGCCGTAGAGACCAGCGGCACGCGTAACGTCCACGAACGTTCCCTTGCCGGTGTTGCGAAACAGTCGACTCTGCCCCACGCCGGTGATGAAGACGTCCGGAAACCCGTCGTTGTTGAAGTCGCCAACCGCGACGCCCATGCCGTACATCTCGACATCGAGTCCGGCGGCGCGTGTGACGTCGGTAAAGGTGCCGTTCCTGTTGTTGCGATACACGCGGAGCGCGGAGCGCTGCGTGTGATGGCCGGGCCAGTCGGCGCCGTTCACCAGCAGGATGTCCTGCCAGCCGTCGTTGTCGTAATCGAGAAACGCACATCCGGAGCCGAGTGTCTCCGGCAGCAGCTTGCCGCCGTAGGCGCCATTGTTATGACGGAAGGTCAGCCCTGCACTGGCGGTCACGTCGACCAACTGAAAACCGCCTGCGGCAGGCTGCGCAGCGAACGCAGGCGGCGACGCCAGACCGGCCGCAAGTTGCCAGAGGAAATCGCGCCGCCTCACCCCGGGCCCTTCCCCGGAATTTGGCAGTTGGCAGTTGGGAGTTGGCGGGTCTTCATTGCAGCGGATTCACCAGCCCATGTTGCAGCGCGTAGACGACCAGCTCCGCCGTCTTGTGCACGCCGAGCGCATTCATGATGTTCGCGCGATGAACCGCCACGGTATTGACACTCACCTTCAGCTTCGCGGCGATGTCCTTGTTCGACAGGCCGTCGCAAATCAACTGAAGGACCTCGAGCTCGCGCGGTGTCAGACGGTTGCGCTCACCGGCCAGGGCCGGCTTGACGAGCGTCTGATCGACCACGGTTTCTCCAGCGGCCACGCGCACAATCGCGGCCGCCAGATCGAGATCGACGACGTTCTTGAGGACGTAGCCGCGAACACCGGCATCGAGCGCCTGCCGCACGACTGTTTCTTCCGAGTGCATGCTCAACATCAGGACAGCAATCTCTGGCGACGCCGCGCGGATCGCGCGTGTGGCGGCCATCCCGCTCGTCCCGGGCATCGCAGCGTCCATCACGATGACCCGCGGGTGCAGTTCCGCCGCCAGGCGAATCGCCTCGTCGCCGTCTGAGGCTTCGCCGACGACCTCGAGCCTCGGATCGTCTTCGAGCAGCCGGCGAAATCCGCGGCGGACGAGGTGATGATCGTCCGCGAGCAGAACGGTGATCTTCTCGCTCATGACACCGCGTTCGGGGCCTTCAATGGCACCGCGAGGTGCACGCGCGTCCCGCCCTCAGGAACGTTGGCAACTTCGAGTGTGCCGCCGAGCAGCGCCGCGCGCTCGCGCATCGCCACGAGCCCGAGCCCTCGCCGCGAGCCGTTATTGGAACACCCGCGCCCGCGGTCTTCGACCTCGAGGTGAATCGAGCCGTCGCCCGAACGCAGGCGAACGGAGGCCCGGGTCGCGCCCGAATGGCGCGCCACATTCGCGAGCGCCTCCTGCAGCACGCGATAGACGTGGATCGCCGTCTGATCGTCGACGTGTACCGGTTCGCCGATCCGTTCGTAGGAAACGGCGACATTGGATTGCCGTTGGAAAGTGGAGAGGTACCACTCGATCGTGCTTTCCAGACCGAGCTCCTCGAGGATCGACGGATGCAAGGACTGCGACAACCCGCGAACGCTGTCGAGTGCCCCCTGCGCCACTTCACCGATTTCGCGCAAATCCGCTCGCAACGGAGAGTCGTCCGGAACACGTTTGCTCACACGCCCGAGCATCGATCCCATCGCGGTCAGTACCTGTCCGAATTCGTCGTGCAGCTCGCGGGAAATCTCGCGCAGCGTCGCTTCCCGTGTGGCAATGAGCGTCTGCGCGACATCCCGGCGTTCGTCCGAGAGCGAGGCCAGCTCCTTGAACAACCGGCGGTTCGAGCGGATCAAATAGAGACTCGTCGCGGTGATCGCGAGCAGCGTGGCGGCGAGGAACCAGTAGACCTGGCGCTGCACGCGCTCGTAGATGTCCTGGACCTGCTGCGCCACCTGCCCTTCGGCCTCGTTGTTCTGGACGAGCAGCCTGGCCACGGCCGTGCTGAGCGACGCCTGTCTCGCTTGCAGCGACTCGCGGATCTGCACGCGCGCCTCGTCGTCGTGTCCCGCGCGCGCGAGGGCAAAGATCCGGTCGGCCGCATCCCAGAACTGCGCCACCGCTTGCGCAAGGTATTGCGCCTGCTCCGGCGTGCGGCGGGCGACGGCGACCGCCTCCTGCTGTGTCAGCGCGTCATCCAGATCCGATCGAATCCGTTCGAACGGCGCCGACCAGGCCGAGATCGGGTACGGCTCGTCTCTGTCGAGCATGTCCCGCATCGACAGCGCCAGCTGATTGAGGTCGTTCTGAATACGAAGCAGCTGCAGCGATTCGCGGCGATTGCGATCCGTCAGCTCCGTCTGTAACCGCCGCAGGCCGCTGATCTGACCGGTGATGTACCAGGAGTACGCAACGACGACCACCAGCGTCAGGACCAGTCCAATGAGCAGCGCGACGGTCGGCGAGCGGTAGACCGCACGGCCTGGCGTGGACATCTGCGGCGATTATAGCGACGGCGTCCGCGGCCATACTGCAAACGTATTCGGCGGGAGTATGATGGTCCGCTTTCGGGGAGCACATGATGAACGAGATGACGCGACGGGATACATTGCGACTTGGCCTCACCACCGCAGCCGGACTGGCACTCGTCCCCGAATGGGCGGTGCCGGCGCTCGCACAGGGCGAGGTTGACGTACCATTCACCGACTTCCCGGCGAATTTCGTCACGAGCCCCGCAGACGGCGCGCGCCGCACCATCGATCTGCGAAAGGTCGACGGGCTCATTACCCCCGCCGATCAGTTCTTCTTCATCCAGCACTACGACAAGCCGCAGATCGACAAAGCGGCATATCGCCTCAAGCTGACCGGCCTCGTCAGCAAGCCCGCCGAGCTCACCCTCGCCGACGTGCAGTCGATGCGTAGTGTCGAGCTTGTGAACGGGTACGAGTGCTCCGGCAACAGCCCACGTGGCATGCAGGGCTTGTCATCGTGCGGACGCTTTACGGGCGTGCGGCTGCGTGACGTGCTGCGCCGTGTGGGCGTTGACGACAAGGCACGCGAGGTCGTGTTCTTTGGCGCGGACAAAGGCGCCGAAGACGTCGTGTTCCGTCAGAACACGTTAAAGGTGCAGCAGCAGTTTGGCCGGAGTATCACGCTCGAGAACGCGATGAAGCCCGAGCCGCTGCTCGCCTGGGCGCTGAACGGGCAGCCGCTCGACCGTGATCACGGCTTCCCGCTGCGGCTCATCATGCCCGGCTGGTACGGCGTGGCGAACGTGAAGTGGCTGTCCGAGATCCACCTGCAGGAAAACCGATTCCTCGGAAATTTCCAGGCCCGGTGGTACCGCACCGTGCGTGCGGTCGGCGGCACGGGCGAGCTGAACGATCCAGCGACTCAGTTTGTCGAGGCCGAGGTGTCGAAGCTGAATCTGAAGTCGGTGATCGCGCGCGTCCGGAAGTCGGCGGACGCGGTGACGATTCACGGCTTCGTCCTGAACGACGGCACGCCGCTCCGCTCGGTAGAAGTCAAAGTGGACGAGGGTCCATGGCAGCGGGCCACGCTGGACCCCGCCAACAGCCAGTATTCGTGGAAGCTCTTCTCGTATCGCTGGACGGGTGCGACGCCCGGCGCACACACGCTCGTATCGCGCGCCACCGACGTCAACGGCGTCGTGCAGCCAACGATCGAGGAACTCGCGCGGAAAAAGACATTCCTCGAAGACAACTCACAGTTCCCCCGCAAGGTGACGATCGCCTAGCCCGCTCGGCGGCGCGGCTTCTATTCGGCGGCCGTCTTCTCCACCGG
>Ga0163163_10002664_pt1 | contig 15108 bp, 12 predicted proteins | sample S65metaG_FD_119766 | JGI IMG/M metagenome (GOLD analysis project Ga0163163, IMG submission 119766) | Switchgrass rhizosphere microbial communities from Kellogg Biological Station, Michigan, USA - S6-5 metaG | ecosystem: Host-associated > Plants > Roots > Rhizosphere > Soil | place: USA... | reverse complement strand
TCGACCCCAAGGGCAATCTCAATGACTGGTGGACCGCGGGCGATGCCGGGGAATTCCAGCAACGCGCCGACGCCCTAGCGAAGCAGTTCGACCGCTATGAGCCCCTGCCGGGGCTGCACATCAATGGCAAAGCGAGCCTGGGCGAAAACATCGCCGACTACGGTGGACTACTCCTTGGACTCGATGCCTTCAAGAAGACAGACCAGTTCCACAAGGGGATATCGATCGGCGGGCTGACACCTCTACAACGCTACTTCCTGGGCTACGCGCTCGGCTGGATGTCACATGAGCGCGATGAGACGCTGCGCGCGAACCTGCTGTCCGACGTGCACGCGCCCGCCAAATGGCGCGTGCTGGGCCCCCTGTCCAATGTCCCGGAGTTTTACGAAGCGTTTGGGATCAAACCTGGTCAGCCGATGTGGCGACCAGAGAGCGAGCGCGTGCAGATCTGGTAAGCGACCTGCCGCATGCCAGTCGCCGGCCGTACTCGGGTCGCCCTGGGCCCCCCTTTGGCGCGTTGCGCAGTCCGCCCGGTCCGCCGGCCGGTGCCACCGTCGCGGGCTAGGTACTTGTTCGCATGCCCAGACCTGCACCGGGATGTTAGTGTGCCGCGATGCGGCTAACTATCTGCTGTGTCCTAATGTCGCTGCCGTTGCTGACATTCGCCATAAGCGACTATCAGCAGGAATACGAGGCCGCGAACCATGCCGCTGCCAACTGGGTGCACGGTGAGGCGCTCTATAACGACACTTGTATCGCCTGCCACGGCACCGACGGTGGCGGCAGGCAGGACGGCGATGTACCGGCCATCGCCGCGCAGCACCCGCAGGTCATCATCCGACAACTGGTCGATTACCGACACGATCGTCGTTGGGACCTGCGAATGGAGCATTTCACCGATCGTCACCGGCTGGTGGACGCCCAGGATGTCGCTGACGTAGCTGCCTTCATAGGCGCGCTGCCACCAACCCGGACAACCAACGTGGGCGACGGTGAGTACGCTGACCATGGACATGCGCTCTACGAGCGGCTCTGCGCCTCATGCCACGGCGCGTCCGGGGGCGGCAGCAACGCCCAGGGTATACCGCGGCTTGCTGGCCAGCACTATCAATACCTGATGCGCCAGTTGCACGACGCGCTCGAAGGCCGGCGCCCAAATTTTCCAGCCGAGCACAAGACCTTGCTGCAACCACTGGAGCGCGCCGACTTGGTCGGTTTGGCGGACTATTTGTCCCGCCTGGACGCGCGCGTCGTCCCACTCGAGCCGCCCACAGTGCGCGGCCGATAGCTGACCTACCGGCTGATTTCGTGTTCGCTCATGCCCTCATTCAACCTTGAATTGCTTGGCGGTTGACTCGCTCGCCGACCGCTTCGGGATATGAGACTCACAGCATTTCTCGTTGCCGTTTGGGGTGATTGAACGACCTAAGTACTTGCGAGTGCGCCCAGCATGTATGTGCAACAGGGCGCCTCCGTTTACAGAATTTCACTAGCTCGCTCCCGGCACCCCCGCACGCTCGTAACTGATCTGACACGACAGGCAGCGCGCGGCGGCCGGCTGCGCCAGCAGGCGTGCGTGGCCCACATCACCGCCACAATCTACGCATACGCCATAGCGCCCATCTTCGAGCCGGTCGAGTGCCGCCAGGGTGGCGGCGATCTCTGCTGCCAAGCGCTTGGCCGCCGCAGCCACGGTCTGACTACGCTGCTCACGCTCGGCGCAATCCTTGGTGTCAGTCACTTCAGCCAGCGAGAGCGGCTCCCCGGGGGCTTCTGTGCGAGTCTCGATAAGCTGTGCCCGCGAGGCTCGCAGTCGTCCGCGCAGCAGCTGCCGCACTCTCGAGGACTGAGCGATAGCAATCGGGTTCTTCTCCTGGCGCGCGACATTTCGCATGGCAACACCTATTGCTGTCATTGGTGTATCGAGAATGTGCCGCTCGAGGGTGCATTCCCATCCGTACTTCTACGCTTGCTGGATCGTCTGTCTGGCGCCGTGCGTTGGGTTTCGCAACGGGAATTGATCGATAATCACCCCATGCGCGCCTGGGTGCTGCACAAAGCTCGTACCCCCCTGTTTTTGGAGGACAGGCCGGTGCCCGCACCCGGCCGCGGCCAGGTGCGCCTCAGAGTTATGGCCTGTGGGGTCTGCCGCACCGACCTGCATCTCCTCGAAGGTGAACTTGCCGATGCGGCGCTGCCGGTTGTGCCCGGGCACGAAGTCGTCGGCATCGTGGACGCCGTAGGACCAGGGGTCAGCCTCGCACTTGGCGAGCGCGTCGGCGTGCCTTGGCTCGGATACACCTGCGGCTCCTGCACCTATTGCCGCGCGGGCCTAGAGAATCTTTGCGATCACGGTCGCTTTACGGGCTGTCACATCGATGGCGGCTACGCCGACTGGATGCTCGCAGATGAACGCTACTGCCTGCAGCTGCCTGCAGGGCTTGACGACCTGCACGCCGCGCCGCTGCTGTGCGCCGGTTTGATCGGCTATCGCTGCCTGGACAAAGCCGGCGAGGCCGAGCGCCTGGGATTGTACGGTTTCGGCGCCGCGGCCCACTTGATCACGCAGATCGCCCGCCACCAAGGCAGGCAGATCTACGCCTTCGTGCGCCCGGGCGATAGGGCGGCGGCCGCATTCGCACTTGACATCGGGGCCAGTTGGGCGGGCGACAGCGATGCTGCGCCCCCGCTACCGCTCGATGCCGCGATCATTTTCGCCCCGGTCGGCAACCTGGTGCCCCAAGCGTTGCGCGCCGTTCGCAAAGCGGGCCACGTCATCTGTGGAGGTATCCATATGAGCCCGATCCCGCAATTTCCTTACGAGTGGCTCTGGGGTGAGCGGCGCATTTCCTCGGTGGCGAACCTGACACGCGCCGACGGACAAAAATTCATGGGCCTGGCGGCCAGATTACCGTTGAAGGTTCATGCCTGGCCTTATGAGCTCTCGGCGGCGCGGCTCGCGCTCGATGACCTGCGCTCTGGAAGCATCAGCGGGGCCGCCGTGCTGATCCCATGAAGGCGGCGCGGTGGATTCAGTCGATAATTCCATCCGCTGCGCGTCAATTTATTAGGAGGAATTCGCCGTGACCGGTTACCAAATCACCTTCTACACAACCCTGCGGCGCCACTTCCAGGGCAAGCACGTCAAGGACTGGCTCATCCACACCGCCCGGGAGTTAGGAATTCCGGGAGCGACCGTCGTTGCCTGCGTCGAAGGCTACGGCCATGACCGTCGCTTTCATGCGGCACATTTCTTTGAAACGGCCGACGAACCCATCATGATCGTGATGGCGATGCCGGAGCAGCACAGGCGACTATTGTCGGCAAGGCTCGCTGAGGCGCGCGCCGACATCTTTCACGTCATACAGCCCGTGGAAATGAGCGACCCGGCCACGGGTTCATAGCGTGCAATACGGGCCGTGTACATACACGGTCGAAATAAGCGGAGGACCGTTAGGAGCGAACCTTCCGGTAGGCCGCCCGCGCCCACCGTGGCAGGAACGATTTGACGGTCACCGCTCCCGCAAGCCACCACTTGCGCCCATGCCACGCGCCGGTGCGGCATTCCCATAAGAGCCGCAGCGCCACGCCGCGCTGGCCGCCGATCGCCCACGCGCGCGCCAGATCGGCGCTGTTGCGACTGACTTCCATTTGCAAGAGTGCCCCAAGCCCGCGCTGTATCGCGAAGGGTCGCATCTTCTCCAGCAGCTGCGCCCTTCCCTGGTAAGAACCGATGCGGTTCGCCGAATAGTGTTGGTTATGGTCTCGTATGCTCACCACCGCAGGGGCGGTGAGCACGCTCACCTCACTGCACAGACTCAACCGCATAAACAAGTCGAATTCCTCAAAAAACCGCTGGCTCTCATCAAATCCGCCTATCTCCTGCAATAAAGCACGCTCCGCCATCACACTCGACATCGACACATTCGCCGTCAGTTCCAGCAGCTGCGCAAAGATTGCGCCATCTGGCATGGGGCGCTGCGGTTGACCGTGCATCAGGGAACCGTCCGCGTTGATGCGGTTAATGGCGACGTAACTCCATCGCCGCACAGGCCAGGTGCGGTGCAGGCCGACGTGCAATTCGAGCTTGGCCGGCAGCCAGACGTCGTCCGAATCCAGGAAAGCCACCAAGCTACCGCGCGCCGCGCGCAGCGCCAGATTGCGCACCACACTTGGTTTGCCCGTGTGTACGGCCCGCAGGACACGGACCTGCGGCTGCTGCTCAACTTCGGCAAGGTAGGCAGCGGTTGCCGGACCGGATCCGTCATCGGCCACGATGAGTTCCCAATCCCGGAACGACTGGGCGAACACCGATTCGATCGCCTGACGCAGATACTCGAGCCGGTTGTAGCTCGGTAAAATGATTGAGACCTCAGGTGGCATGGCTCAGCCCAGCATGCCTGCGCGTCCGCTCAGTATTCCTCGAACAGCCTGCGACAACGGACGGATCCACATTTCCCTTATACCTGCTTCATGTGGGTAGTGCCGACGGGAGAGCAAAGCCGGGCGGGGCCCGCGTATCATCGCAGAGGCTGGATTCTGCCCCATTCCGAATGCCTATCACGGGTTTAGGATTGAGACATGAGCGGTTCGCCCCTCGCTAAGCTCGTGCGCAAGATCAAAAGCCGCAGATTGCGGCGGGGACTGGCCTTGCTAAAGGGGTTCCCCGGCGCGCTTGATCTGCATGCTGTCGCGTGTGAGCCTGAGAAGGCCACGATCGTGGTACTCGCTCCGCACATGGACGATGAAGTGCTTGGGTGCGGTGGCACGCTCGCGCGCCACGCTGCCGCCGGCGCCGACATCGAGGTCGTGTTCCTGACCGACGGACGCTACGGCGGAAGTGTTGCGAGGCCCGGGACCACACGCCCGGACCCCAATGAGCTCATCGCGATCCGCAAGCGCGAGGCGCACGAGGCCATGCAGGTACTGGGCGTACGGGCGCTTAATTTCCTGGATGCCGAGGATACGAGGCTGGCGAGCGACACGACGGTGGCGGTACGACTGCGCGCGATGCTCGAGCGAGTACGGCCGCAGATCGTCTATGTGCCCTACTTTCTGGATCGGCATCCCGATCACCGCGCCGCCAACGCGACGCTCATGAACGCCACTCGGGATAGTGGACTGCAGTTTGAGTGTCGAGGCTACGAAGTATGGACGCCGCTGGTTGCAAATTGCCTGGTGAGGATCGACGAGACCATTCACCTGAAGGAACAGGCCATGCGCTGCTATGCGAGTCAGCTAGCGGTCAATGATTATCTCCATAGCGGCATCGGGCTGAATGCGTACCGTTCGATGGGCAGCGGGATGCCGGCTCGCTTCGTGGAAGCTTTCTTCAGCCAGCCCCTGGGCGAGTACCTGCGTCTGTACGCAGCGGTCTGCGCCTAACCTCGACGATTCGGCACTGCGATCATTTCCTAAAGAACCAATAGGTGTGCCGGTAAAGCGTCTTGGTCAGAAATTTAGCCGTGCCCAAAGGTGGAAATTCGTAGGGGATAAACAAGTCCAAATTGCGAACCGCCCGCTAGGGAACGGGATCCAATCGCGGCATATCGTTCCAGCCAAGTAGCAGGTGCCCACCGACCGCAAGGCAAGCGTGGCAGTGTGCGAATGCCTGCTCGCAGTCGTCCGCGCGATCAAGCCCCCAGCCGTAGACGCCGTTGCAGACAATCAGGTCGAACAAGCCCGGCGAAAAATATTGACCGAGCTGCTCCACGCGCCCTGTGACATGCAACGGTGCACCAAAGCGCTTTCGACTAAGGTCAGGCTCCAGCGTCCAGAAGGTGTGATCGGCGAAGTGCTCGCGTCCATAATGCTCTGTGTAGAAATCGCATCCCACGAACAGCACGGTGCGAATGGCCGGATCGCTCGCGTAGGTCGGGAAAATAATCTGCTCGAGGACTTTGCGATCCTCTAGCAGCCTTGCAGCCTTCGCTTTGGCCTTCATCCTTAGGACCAAATATATCGTGGCGCTGCGGTCATTGTGGAAGGGGACCGCGTTACCGCGCGGAGATCACATAGAACGTGGATAAATTTGGTGGGCCGTGAAGGAGTCGAACCTTCGACCAAGAGATTAAGAGTCTCCTGCTCTACCAACTGAGCTAACGGCCCATCTAAAAATGGGGTGGACGACGGGATTCGAACCCGCGACAGCCGGAATCACAATCCGGGACTCTACCAGCTGAGCTACGTCCACCATCGATAACGTTGGCGCGCCCGGCAGGACTCGAACCTGCGACCACCGGCTTAGAAGGCCGGTGCTCTATCCACCTGAGCTACGGGCGCCCGGTAACTGCTCAAATTGGTCGGGGCAGCAGGATTTGAACCTGCGACCCTCTGCTCCCAAAGCAGATGCGCTACCAGACTGCGCCATGCCCCGATTCGATACCTGAACGGGTCGCCCTGAATTCTACCCCGCCTCCAGCGGGTCGCGCATCATACGTAACCGCCAATCGTGCGACAATAGCGTAATTCCAACTTGGGCAGACAGCATGAGCGCGAAAATCATCGACGGGAAGGCTTTGGCTGAGCAAATCAAGGGGCAGATCCGGGGCGCCAGTGACGCTCTGGCGGCCGCGGGCAAACGCCGCCCGGGACTGGCCGTCATCATGGTGGGCGACTCGGCCGCCTCCGAGGTGTACGTCCGCAACAAGCGCCGCTCATGTGAGCAGACCGGTATCGTTTCAAGCGCGCACGATCTGCCGGCCAGCACCAGCGAAGCCGAGTTACTGGCGCTGATTCAGCTGCTCAATCGTGACAACGCCATCGACGGCATCCTGGTGCAGTTGCCGCTGCCATCACAGATCCGGACGCGGCCGATCATCGATGCCATTGACCCGGCCAAGGATGTGGACGGATTTCATCCCTACAACCTGGGCCGACTTGCGCAGCGCGAACCGCTGCTGCGCTCGTGCACGCCCTACGGCGTGATGCGCCTGGTGGAAAGCACCGGTGCGAAGATCGCAGGGATGGAGGCCGTGGTGGTAGGAGCATCCAACATCGTGGGCCGGCCCATGTTGCTGGAACTAGTACTGGCGGGTGCGACCACGACCATCTGCCACAGCCGCACACGCGATCTGGCCAGCGTTGTGGCACGCGCAGACCTGGTGGTGGCGGCCGTCGGCCAGCCCAACATGGTGCGCGGCGCCTGGATCAAGCCCGGTGCCATCGTCATAGACGTCGGCATAAACCGGCTGAGCACCGGCAAGCTGGTGGGTGATGTCGAGTATGAGGCGGCAGCTGTGCGAGCCAGCTGGATCACACCGGTGCCCGGCGGCGTGGGTCCCATGACCGTGGCCATGCTGATGCAAAATACGCTTGAGGCGTACCAGCGTCGCTAGCCTCCTGCAGGATCCTTAGAACCGGCGGGAGATGTAAGTGGAGACGCCCTGAATGGTGTAGAACGCATTCGGCCAGATAATGACGGACTCGGAAGGCGTCTTGTTGCGCGCCATGTGATCACCGATCCGGTAATCCACGCCCAGATCCCAACCCTTCAAAAGTTCGCGCCATTGGATGCCGGCACCGCCGTACCAGCCGTACGCGGGCGTAAGAGCCTCGTAGCGTGCCGCGCCGAAAAATAAGCTCCCTGCGAAGTGCGGTCCGAAGCGGTGCCGGAAGTCGATGGCTCGAAGTGCCATGAACATCCTGCTATCTGCGCTATCGAACTCGATGCGCGTGCCGAAGTCATTGTTCTGCGTGAACGCGCGGCGCACGCCGAGTCCTAGGTGCGCACTGGCGGACGTTGTGCGCACGGCCGGCACTGAGCCGGCATCCTGCTCGTAGTCGATCCAGCTCGAAACCACACCGACGTCGACAAATCCCTCCACACGCCGGCGCGCACCGGCCGCCGATCGTTGTGCAACTTCAGCCTCCGTGGACTCGGCGGGTTCCTCGGCCGCCGGCACTTCGTAGTGCGCGTTGAGCGACGGGCCTGCGAATCGCGCGAAGGCGCCCAGCCGGCCGAAGCTGTCGCCGAACTCATCGCGGCCGCCGTCCACGTGCAAGCCCAGTTCCCAGGCCCGCCAGGGCTGTGAAACACTGATCGACAGTTCCTGCGCACGCTTGTAATCCGGGTTGTAGCCGAGCGTGGCCACGCTGGCGTTGTCATTTAAGGCCGTGCGGTATTGCAAATCGAGCTGGCGCCCGCCGCGCAGGTCCCAGATGAGTTCGAGCGCGTGGCTCTGTGCGCCCACGCCATCGCCGGGGTATCGCCATTGGGCACCCCACTGACCCAGGACCACGCCGTAGTTAGTCATGCCATCCTGATAGATGTGGTGCACGTACCAGTTGGTCTGCCATTCGGCAAACTCGTAGCGCAGTTGCAGGTTTTTGGTGACACGCGGCAGATAGATTCCGGCCGAGAGCGCGCTGCTGCCAAACCGGAAATTTTGCGAATGAAACGTGTCTTCCGCGGCGTACTCAATGTAAGTCGAGATCGGGAAGCGCAGTGGCACGACGAACTCGCTCGAGAAGGCCACCTGCTGGTTGCCGAACTCCTGGTCGGTGCTGAGCGATGAATTGGCATTGTCGTAGGACGAGGGATTGAAAAACGCCTTCATCAGGTCCCGAAATCCGCTGGGCCGCTGCCCGCCCCCGTATTGCATGATGCGGCTCAGCCCCAGGGTCCAGCCCGGAGCCGGCTCGACGTCGATATGGAAGCCGAACAGCTGCGGGTTGCCCGACGTGTAGCCGCCGTTGAATTCGATGTGATCCGAATGGGACATGCGCGCCATGAACACCTCGTAGCGCAGGTTCGCGCCGGTGAACGGCACGACATTGGATAGCGTGATCGAGGGCATGGTCGCCGCCTCGGTGCTCATCAACATGCTGCCCATGCGGAACGGTGACCACCAGTGATCGCGATAACCGACGTCCAACTGAATGGCATCGGCGCCAGCACTGACCATGGTGCCCGTCGGCGTGACTCGATCCGAATTACCAACCGCACCGACGCTGAGCAGCAGGTGTTCCCCGAAGCGTCCAATACCGTTCACATAAGCGAGCCAGGGGCTGTCCATCGGCGCGCCGTGCTGGTTGGCCTGCGTCAGGCTGTTGGATTGCGTGGCCGCGACTTCGACGCCCGCGGCGGTTACCGCGGCCGGCGCAAGATACGGCGCCAGGTCGCGGCGCACCTGATGGCACACCGCCTTGTTGGTGGCGCAAAAGCCCGAGGCCAGCGCGTCGGTGACCATGCTGATCCGGATCGGGCGCGTGATGACCGGCACGCCCGCGAGCGTTAGAAACCGCTCGATGCGGGATTCGACTTCCGGGGCCAGCGACAGCGGCAAATACGCGGTAGCGCCGGCGTCGGCGCGGCCGGCGCTCATGCATGCAACAAATAACAGCGCAGCCAGTCGCGCCGGGCGATACCGCCCTTTGGCAGGGTCAGGGGTCATAGAGTTGATAATATCGCACGCTTAGCCATGCCAAAGTTTGTTCTCATCGATCATTCACTCCGGGACTTGGGTGGCCATCACTACCCTTACGCGTACAGCGTCTTGGCCGCCGCACAGCGCGCTGGTTGGCAACCGGTACTGGTGACTCACCGCCGCTTTGCGCAGACCTCCGCACTCCCTGCCGCGTGGCGCGTACACGCGCTATACAGCCACGAGAGCTATTCCCGTTACACGCTCGATACCCAGGCGCACCTCACCGCCAAGCCGCTCGATGCACGCAGCGGTCCGATACAGCGATTGCGCCAGTGGTGGACTGAGCGCTCGCGCGCAAGGCTCGCGGCCCGCTTTGCTCGCGACACCGAGAGTCTGTTCGCGCGCGAATCCGTGGGACCCGGCGATCAGATATTTTTTGCCACCATGTCCGAACTTGACCTGTCCGGACTGACCGCCTTCCTCGGTTACCACGATCCCGGCTTGGACTGTTACTGGCAGCTGCAGTTCCACTTCGGCGTGTTCCGGGGACGCGAACCGGACTATGCCGGGCAGGAAGCGGCCGCGCAGATCATGCGTCGCAGCTTTATTAAGGCCCTTGGCCAATCGGGCCGGCCGGACTTGCGCTTCTATTGCACGACCGAACAGCTGACGGCCCAGTATCGGCGGCTGGGGGTGGGTTCCTTCGGCACGCTTCCGTATCCGGTGCACGAGCTGTTCCGGCCGCGCCCGACCGCGCATGGGGCAGGGGCGCCGCTGCGCATTGCCTGCCTTGGCCATAGCCGACGCGAGAAGGGTTATGGACAACTGCCGTCGATTATCCGGGCCCTGTGGACCGACTGGCTCGGTCCCGGCCGGGCGCAACTGGTCCTGCAGACCCGCAACAAAGGGCTGCGCCGATCTCTGATGACGCTTGTCCACTCGCTCCCGCGGAAAGGTGCGCAATCGTCAGGCGTGCTGGATTTTGCCGGTTTTCCCTTGCCCCTGGCAGGCTACGCGCAGCTGCTGTGCAGCGCAGATGTCGGTCTCATGCTCTACGATTCCACGCGCTACTACGCGCGCTGCAGTGGCGTGTTGCTGGAGATGCTGTGCGCAGGGGTACCGGTATTGGTACCGGCGGGCGGTTGGTTGTCCGACCAGATCGAGCCTGCGAACCAGCGCTACCTCGATGAAGTGGCGCAGCATGCGCCGAGCGGCTCGCCCTGCGCGCCCGATGGGTGGATCGACGTCGCCAACGCCGAACGATCCTTGTTAATTGAATGTCGCTGGCGAGAGGATGCCGGCCCCGGCGAGTACCTGCGGCTTGAATTCGCCATGCAGGATTCGAGTGGAGCCTCGCTGCCTGGTGCCGCAGCCGTTGTTGGTCCGCGCGACTCCGATCGGCCGGTTCGCACGCTGCTGCGGCTGGCGCCCGACTGTGCGCGCGTGCACCTGTCGTTGAGCAACGCGTGGCAGCCGAGCCAGCCTCCGGCCACGGAACTGAATTGGGCGCTGATTCCGGAAGCGGTGCCGATGGGCTACCTGGGACTCACCGTAGCCGACATCGCTCAGGTACCAAGGCTGCTGCAGGATGTGCTTGAACACCATGGACACTACCGCAGCCGCACCGTTGCGAACGCTGCAAACTGCGCGGCCTCGCATAGCGGGCTCGCAGTGCTTGCCGCACTGGGCGCGCACGTTGCGCCCGGCATTGCCGAGCCCGGAGCTACCACGTAGCATGACTCCGTAGATAGTGCCGCCGGCCGAACACCGCATGTCCGCATCCGACAAACTGCATTTCCCGCTGGTTGATTCGAGTTACGACAACCAGGAAATCGTTTCCTGCATGGCGACGCTGCTGAGCGGCCAGCTCACGATGGGCGCCAAGGTGCGGCAGTTCGAGGACAGCTTCGCGAAATACTGCGGCGCGCGCTATGCAGTGATGGTCAACTCGGGCTCGTCGGCGAACCTGCTGGCCATGAGTGTCATGACCAATCCGCTGCGCGGCACGCACCTGCGCGCCGGCGACAAGGTGGCCGTACCAGCGGTGTGCTGGTCCACATCGCTGTGGCCTGTGCTGCAGACCGGGCTGGTCCCGGTGCTGGTCGACGTTGATCCTGCGACCCTGAATCTGTCGATCCCGTCATTGCGGGCAGCGCTCAAGCAGCATGATCTCAAGGCCGTGCTGATGGTGCACGTGCTCGGAAATTCCACCGAGCTTCACGACTTGATGGACATCGTCCGCGAACACAAGCTCATGTTGATGGAAGACACGTGTGAATCGCTGGGCTCGACCTACCAAGGTCGGATGCTGGGGAGCGTGGGAAGCTTTGGTACCTTCAGTTTCTATTTTTCGCATCACATGACCACCATTGAAGGCGGCATGGTGCTCGCGGAGTCAGCCGAGGACTACGACCTACTCAAATGCCTGCGTGCGCACGGCTGGAGCCGCGAGCAAAGCAACCGCGTGGCGCTGGAGAACGCCAACCGGCACATCGACCCGAGATTTCTGTTCGTGAATGTGGGCTACAACCTGCGTCCCATGGAAATCCAGGCAGCCTTCGGCATTGAGCAGCTGACCAGACTTGATGACATGAACCGGCACCGCCGCGCCAACGTGCTGCGGATCCGCGAAGCCTTTATGCAGCACAAGCAGTGGCGTGATCAATTGTCGTTCCCGGCAGCCACGCGGGATCTGGACGCCTGCTGGTTCGGATTCCCGTTTCTGGTCAGCCCATCGATCAACCTTGATTACCGGCAATTCACCAGCCGATTGTTGCAGCAGGGTATCGACACGCGTCCTATCGTCTCCGGGAATATGGCATTGCAACCGGCCGTGAAACATTTCAACGTGGACCTGAGCATGGGACCGTTTACGGGCGCCCAGGCAGTGCACGAGCGCGGCCTTTTCATCGGCTGTCACGCCCGACCACTCCCCGAGGCGACGATTACGGCGCTGGTCGAGCTAATTCTCGGTTGCCTGCGCGACTGCAGCCGCTGACTGTGGCCGAGCCCATCGAGCGCGCGGCGCTGATCCCGGAATTTACCGACTACGGTGGGCTGCGTGCCCAGCACGTAGGGCTGACAGGAGCGCGCGGAGTGCTGGGCGGAATCCTCAAGGAGCGCCTCGATCGGCACGGCATAAACACGGCGGCGTTCCCCGGCGACATCAAGGACAGCGCCGCGCTGGCGCACTGGTTTGCCGACCGTCAGTTCCGGTATTTCTTTCACTTTGCGGCCTTGGTGCCGGTTACCGCCGTGGAGAGCGACCCGCTGCTCGCGTACCAGACCAATGTCGTGGGCACATTCAACGTCTGTCAGCGGCTGCTTGAATCCCAGAAGAACTGCTGGTTGTTTCACAGCTCGTCTAGCCACGTGTACCAGCCGACCGCCGATGGCAGCTTGATTGCGGAGAACGCGCCCACCAATCCGCCCACCTTCTACGGCGCCACCAAACTAGCCGCCGAGCGCGTGGTGGAGACATTGATGGCAAAACTCAAGGCTCCGTACTGCATCGGACGCGTATTCAGTTTTACCCACTCCCGCCAGGCTCCGCCCTATCTGGTGCCGAGCCTGCTGCAGAAAATCGCGGCACTGGGCGATGGTGAGGTTCTGGAGATCGAAAATCCATCCGCGGTCCGCGATATCCAGGACGCGGAACAGGTTATCGATGCGATCTTGCATCTGACGCTCCGCGCGGCGGTGGGCACGGTCAACATCGGTACGGGAGCCGGGCGTTCGGTGCGCGACATCGCCGAGGCGCTCGCCAGAAACTCAGGCAAGAACATTGCCGTACAGGGAAACGACCGGGCTCCGGCCGGCGCATTGATTGCCGATACCCGAAGACTGAAGGCGCTGTTGTCGAGGACCGCTCAGGCGTGACTCCTTCGGTGTCTATTGTCATACCGACCTTCAACCGGGCAGGACTGGTAGGCAGGGCCATCGACAGCTCACTGGCGCAAACGGTGCCGGCCGAGGTGATCGTTTGCGACCATGGCAGCACAGATAACACCCCGGAAGTTGCGGCCGGCTACGGAGACAGGATTCGATATGTCCGGCGCGAGCATGATCGCGGGCCCATCGTTTGCTGGCGCGATGGCATCGAGCATTCCACCGGCGAATACATCCACATCAACTACGACGATGACTGGATCGACAGCAGCTTCGTCGAGAAGACCACACCGCTCATGCAGGCCGACGTCGGCTTTGTCTACACACGCACGCGCATCCACGAGCCGGGTAATGTTCAAACAAAGGTGCTATTGCGCCATCCGCGTGGCGTGCGCCCGGTAGGACCGCTCGTGCAATTTCTATTGCGCGAGAAGCTGCCGATCAGCCCGGGCTGCGCGCTGTTCCGCAGAAGCGATGCGCTGAAGAACCTGTTGCTCGAAGTGCCCGGCGCGCACGGACAATACGGGAAGAACTCCGGGGTCGGCGAGGACCTGCTTCTGTTCCTCCTCACCACGCTGGATTACCCCCGCTATGCCCATCTGCCGGAGGCCGTTTCGCACTTTCTAGCGCATCCGGCCAGCATCACGACCAACGCGGGAAGCAGCGGCAAGATGGCGGCGCTCGCCGAGGCCTACGGTCGCGCCAAGAATTACTACCTGAGCCGGCCGGGAAGCCGCCGGGCCGCCACAGGTGTTCGCGCCTGGGCAACTCGCTCACTCTGGCAGCTGGCCGGACACTTGAGCGGCTAAAGCTGCCCCGCGCTCAATCGCGCCGCCAGATCGTGCGGCCCCCGGGTTGATCCTCGAGTTGCACGCCGGCCTCGGCGAGCTCGGCGCGGATGCGATCAGCGGCTGCAAAATCGCGAGCCTTCCTCGCCGCCAGCCGCGCGGAGATCTGCTGCTCGATCTGAGCTTCGTTTAGATGCGCGGCGCCTTGGCCGCGCACGTTCAAGTCGCCGGCGGGCAGCCGGAACCAAGTTTCTGCATCCAGGCGCAGGAGGCCCATTACTCCGGCCAGCCTCCGCAGCTCCTGACCCAGGGCGGCCGCGAGTCCGGGATCGCCTGCGGCACGGGCGCTATTGATCTCACGCGCCAGCTCCTGCAGCACCGCGAGCGCCTCCGGGGTATTGAAATCGTCGTCCAGCACGGCCTCGAACCGCTCCGCGGCAGCCCGGGCCTTGGCATGGGCCGGCTGCGATTCGCCCGCGGCCGGGAGCCCGCGCAAGGCCGTGTAGAGGCGCGATAAGGCAGCGTCCGCCTGCTCTAGCTGCACGGTCGAATAATTGATCGGGCCGCGGTAATGACTTGCAAGCAAGAAGGCGCGCAGCACTTCGGGATGCCGCAGGTGCGGGAGCACCTCACGCAAGGTGAAAAAATTGCCGAGCGATTTGGACATCTTGACATCGTCGATATTGACGAAGCCGTTGTGCATCCACACGTTGGCGAATTCGGCACCGGCCCCGCAGGACTGGGCGATCTCATTCTCGTGATGTGGAAACTTCAGATCCATACCTCCGCCATGAATGTCGAAGTGGTCGCCCAACAGCGCCGAGGACATCGCCGAACACTCGATGTGCCAGCCAGGGCGCCCCTCTCCCCAAGGCGACGGCCAGCTGGGCTCGCCGGGCTTGGCGCGCTTCCACAGTACGAAATCAAGCGGATCGCGCTTCGCCGAATCCACTTCCACACGCGCTCCGGCCCGCAAATCCTCGAGGCGCTTGCCCGACAGGCGCCCGTACCCGGGAAACTTCGCCACCGCATAGCACACGTCGCCATCGCCGGCGAGATAAGCG
>Ga0163163_10002662_pt1 | contig 15111 bp, 12 predicted proteins | sample S65metaG_FD_119766 | JGI IMG/M metagenome (GOLD analysis project Ga0163163, IMG submission 119766) | Switchgrass rhizosphere microbial communities from Kellogg Biological Station, Michigan, USA - S6-5 metaG | ecosystem: Host-associated > Plants > Roots > Rhizosphere > Soil | place: USA... | reverse complement strand
TTCGCGTTGATGTTCTTCTCGATGCAGTATCGAGTTGTAAACCATTCAGTTAACTTTTTCGCACCGCGGCTCGAATTACAAGATCCACAACAAATAACGATGTCTTCCGGCTGCAATCCATCGCTCCAGTAAAACGGGCCATCACAATTTAAATGTTCTATCGTTGCTGAGTCGCGATAACTTGTGCGGTCGCAGGGATAAATCATTGGTTTCTGACAATACACGCAATCCTCGTCTCGCGATCTGATTCGTTTGAGTATCTCTTCCGGAATTTCGAAAATGTTTTTTGACATAAACAGAAATGGATGAAGCCACCAAACGTTACATCTTCAGCGGCTCGCCCACACAACTAGGATAAAGGCTACTCACTGGCGAGTCCGCTCCAAGCGCCTGTTATGCGGATGCAGCGCGATTGCGCTCCTCATTTTCACGCTCCAAAACTTTTATAAACCTCTGGAAGAGATCATTAATCAATGGAGGATCGTCGCTTCGGCCGCTTCTCAATTTCTGCACTTCACTGTTGTGATAAATGGTTGATTTTAGGGGCAGAGGATAGCGGCCCGCCCAGAAGAGATATTCCTCCACACGCTGGAGAAGCTGGGATTCATTCGAAGCGAGATCGAGAATCTGCTTCGCTCCGTCAGCGATTCCATGGCCACCTCTAGACAGGATTCCAACCTCGATTCTTTCCCGATTAACCAAAGTAGGATCACGCCCAATACAGACCCCTTTTATCAGATTCTCGAAGGCTAGGCCCATTAAAAGCATATAGGAATGGAAAAAAGCGAATCGCTTCTCTTGCGCTCCCGGTAACGCAGGTGGAATTGCAAAGGCTTCTGTAAGGGCCGGCAAGATAGAGTCCGCCGCCATCTTTAACTGTTTAGCCTGATCGAGCCAAATCTGAGCATCCCTGCCGTGAAGTTCAAAAAGCGCTTCGTTTTCTTGTTGGGTACGCATATCAATCGAATCAGCATAACGTTGATGCTATAAAGCGGGCGCCCGCGAACCGAAAGAGTAAACTCTCCCTGGTGTGTGATCGCAAATCGGAGGCACCCGCGATGACATTATAAATCGGAGTAGACATTCACGCGCGACAGCAAACACTCAGTTACCTGAACACTGATGATGGGGACCACGGAGCAGGTGGAGTTACAGCATGAGAGTGACGACATCAAGTGTTCTACTGCAAGTTCCAGGGAGAAGTGATCATTGGTATCGAAGCGTGTGGTTACACAAACTGGTTCGAGGAGTTGATGGAACAGTTGGGCCACAAGCTACTGGTGGGTGATGCGGCCGAGCGCAGATTAGCGCGGCGGCGGCAGAAGAACGATCGGCGCGACGCTGACCTGTTGCTGGACCTGCTGATGCATAAGGAGTTTCCCACGCTCTTTCGTTATTCCAAAGAGAGTCGGGAAGTGCTGGGAAGCTAATTGCAGACCCTTTCGGTTTGAAGCTACACTTGGTGCTCAAGTCGGGAGCATTCTTATGTCGGGTTCATTTTCACGCCGTGATGTCCTTCGAATGTGTACTGCGTTCGGCGCGCTGACGCTAGCAATGCCCCTCCCAGTCGAGGCGGCGCTCGATCTCATACAGGCCGCTGAAGACAGAGGCTCGAGCCCAACGCCCACAACCGTGATGGGGCCCTTCTTTAAGAAGTCGGCCCCGCGAACAGCTGTCTTGCGCACGGCGAGCGATCCTGGCCTTCCTCTGTCAGTGAAAGGTCGAGTCAGTGACGTGCGCGGTGATAGCTTGAACGGCGCCATGATCGAGGTCTGGCAGGCGGATCACTTCGGGCGCTACGATATCGAGGGGTATCGGTACCGTGCCACATTAGTTGCCGGCAGAGTGGGCGAGTACGAGTTTGAGTCGGTCATGCCCGGCCACTATCCGGATCGCGTGGCTCAGCATGTTCATTACCTGGTGAGAGCGCCTGGGCACAAGCCTTTGGTGACGCAACTTTATTTCGCGACCGACCAGATTTTCGAGGGGAATCCTGCGAAGAACTTTCATCGTGACCCTCTAGTGCCGAGCATGGACGTTGTCCGCCCCGTGGTCCTGACAGGTAATCCACAAGCCCCCCAAGTATCAGTCGTTTTCGATCTCTGTCTAGAGCGAATCTAGATGGGAACTCTTCCTATGGCGCCATTGCTGCCAACTTCCGGTTCGCTCGGTGGCCAAACTCTGCGCGAAGAGAAGTCGATCCGATGCGAGAAAATTATTTTCGCGCTTACTTCACGTGATGCTCGCCACATTGCAGCCTTGGGTCCGGCAGGATTCAATCTCTGGGAGCGAGGAGATCCGATTCGCCGGATAGCTCTCTTTCCAGACCCGGCTCACAGAGCCGGCGGCTGGTCATTTACGGCTTGGGCCTTTTCGCCTGACGGAAAAATATTGGCCGTTAGCGACGTGGCAGGAACCGTCGGCTTTTACGAAACTCAAGGTAGCAAATTGTCGCGTCGACTACCGGTCAGCGAATCGCCTGTCTGGGCAGTGGCCTACTCCGCGGATGGCGGGCTACTTGCCACGACGTCCGCAGACCATTTCGTGAGGGTCTGGGACGCTACCAGCAACCGCATGATGTGGGCCTTACCGGGCGCTGAGGTGGGGTTCATGAGGGCCGCAGCTTTCTCACCGGACGGCGCCAAACTCGCGGCGGTTGCCGATAACGCGAATGTCTATGTGTTTGATGTCTTGGCTAGCAAGTTGATCCGCATGTTCGACAACACATTGATGGCCAGTTTCGGCCTGGCCTTCACCAAAGATAGCAAACATCTAGCAGTGGGCGGCGCGAGTTCGGAAATATCTCTTCTCGGTTTGACGACGGGCGTGGTTGAGCGAACCTTCGGTCGGGAGCAGAATGTGGTGGCTGGATTGACGCTTAACGCGCATGGCGATATTTTCGCCGCCCGGTACCGCAATCCTTTGGATATGACCAAACCCGCTCCAGTCATTTTATGGGACGCGGCTTCCGGGAAAGAGAGGCTGAAGATAGATATTCCGGACACTCACTTCAACGCAATAGGCTTCAACGAAAACGGTGTTACTGTCACAAGCTGGTCCGATGGAGCCCTGCACATCTGGTCCGTTCCGTTTCGTCGCTCTGATTGGCGACTCGGTGCAGACGAGTCGGCGGTGGCTAAGGTAGTGACGCCGAGGTCTATTTGCCGTTAGTAAGTTTCCCATAGAGCAGTTCGTTTTCCTCTCGCAGCTTTCGTACTTGCTCCTCGAGCGTGGCGTTATCGTAGTCTCTCAGGAGAAAGCATGCTTTCTCCCGAAACATCGTTAACCAACATTGCGATTACCTAAACGCTAAGACCCTTCTCAGGTGCTCGCTTTGTAACCTCGAGAGCAATCCCGGTCCGGCGATCTCGAACCTTGTCGATCATCGGCCCGCTTTACTTCATGAACTACCCCACCACGCATGACACGGAACCATAGACGAGCATCCCGCGTGGTTGATTCCAGGTCTTTAGCAATGGGGAGATGTTTTCAAAAGGATGCTTTCTTCGGGTGATGCAAGTTCCGTCAAGTCCCGAGCGCTTGGCTATTCACCGAGCGCCGCCACGGCGGCTTCTCGCAGCGTCATCGCACGCCCACGCATCCACTCGCGTTTGAGTGTCGTGACGTCGAGCGCGGAGCGCAGAGCTGACGTGTAACGGGCGCGAAGCGACTGCTCCCAGGCCTCTAGTGGAGAGCCCGCCTCTTCGGAGAGCGCCTCGGCGGCCCCTGCGAGCGCAGCGGCTTTTTCCCCTTCACCCGCGTCGAGCGCGACCGCCGCCAGCCCATCCAGCGCGATACTGGTCCAAAGGCTGTTCTTGAGTTCGGTTACGATTGCGAGCGACTCCCGGTAATAGCCAGAGGCCGCCGCGTAGTCGCCCTGCTCAAGCGACACGCCTCCGAGATTTGCGAGTATGATACCGCTGGGGTTGGAGCGAACTTGCCGTCCCGCCGCATTGAGCGCCTGTTCATAGTAGGCGCTCGCCGCCTGTAGGTCACCCGTCATGCGGGCAACCTCGCCCAAGCAGCCTAGAGCGACCGACAGAGAGTGTGCGGAGCCTAGCTCGCGAGCGATTTCAGCGTACTCTGCGAACACCTCTCGCGCCGCACGCAGGTCTCCGAAAACAGACAGTGCGTTGCCGAAGCCGCCGAGCGCGACGCCAAGCACATCCGCGTCGCCGGAGAGTCGGGCCGCCTGGACCGCTTCGCGCCCGTACCTGACCGCCGCGTCCGAGCGGCCAAGGTGCGCCTCACATCTGGTCATCCCGTTCAGGAGCCTCGCATGGAGGGTTGGGGGTAGCTCACCCGCCCCGAGCGCCTTCGCCAGCCACGCTCGCCGCTCCGAATAGCTGTAGTTCTGTGCGCTCCAATATGATTGGACGCTACCCACGAACGCCGCCCCTTCCCGCGGCTCGGCGTCGAGCAAAATCGCCAGCGCCGCCTTCACGTTCTCGTGCTCTCGGCTCAGCCGCCGGACCCACGCCACTTGGTTGCCGCTCCGTATATCCGGCTCGGCCTCCTCAGCCATGCGCTTGAAATATTGCGCGAACGCCAGCTGCGTCGCCCCCGTCTCGCCGCTCGCATCCAATTGCTCCATCGCGTACTCGCGCACCACTTCTAGCATCGTGAAGCGAGTCTCCCCATCTTCCTGCTCGCGGTACCTGACAAGGCTCTTCTCAACGAGGGAACCGAGCGCCTCGATCACTATCTCGCCACCCGCACCGCAAACCGCTTCAGCAGCATCTAGCGTACACCCGCCGGCGAACACCGCCAGCCGCAATAGCACCGCACGCTCCTCCTCGTCGAGCAAGTCGTAGCTCCATGCCACTGCCGCCCTCATCGTCTGCTGTCTCTTTGGCAGATCCCGCGGCCCGCCCGTCAACATCCGCAGACTGTGGTCGAGTCTTTCGAGTAGTGCCCGAGGGGTCAGCAACTTCACGCGCGCTGCAGCGAGTTCCAACGCCAGTGGCAGTCCGTCGAGCCTACGGCACACCTCCGCCACCGCGCGCGCATTTTCGGAAGTCAGCTCAAATCTAGGCTTCGCCTGCCGCGCCCGGTCCACGAACAGCGTCACAGCCGGCACGCGTGCGAGTTCGCCGGGCCGTGGGAGCCTCGTTGGCGAGGGTACCTCCAGCGGCTCGACCGCGTACTCCCTTTCCAAACTGAGCCGCAGCGGCGCCCGACTCGTCGCCAGCACCTTCAGCCCGGGTGAAGCCGCGAGCAGTATTGAAACTAGGGGCGCGCCATCGAGCAGATGCTCGAAGTTATCAAGCACGAGCAGCAGACGCTTATCCGAGACGTACCGCACGAGTGCATCGATGAGTGAGCCGCCTGGCGCCTCTACTACGCCGAGTGCCTGGGCGATGGACGAAGCGACCAACCCCGGGTCCGAAAGCGGCGAGAGGTCGACGACGATAACGCCATCCGGAAAATCTGTATCCCGGACCAGTTCGCTTGCGACCTCGATCGCAAGACGTGTCTTACCAGTTCCGCCTGGGCCGGTTAGCGTCAAAAGCTGCTCCTCTGGCTTCCGCAGAGCAGAAAGGACTTCTGCTAACTCTCGGCTGCGCCCGATCAGTGTCGTCGTTCGCGGCAGAAGGTGCGTGGCCAGCGCAGCTCTAGACAACGTCCCTGGACCACCCGCGCGGGTCGCCGACAACTTGACGGTGGTGGCACCCTGGCTTGGCCGCCCGAACCCGCGCCCGACCGCCTCGAGCGCGTGGGCCATCTCGCTGGCTGTTTGGTAACGCTCGCTGGGGTCCCTGCGCAACGCCCTCTCGACGATGCGGCACAGTGCCTTGGGCGCCTTAGGAACGAGATTCGACAGCGGCACCGGCTCTTTCGTCGTAATGTTGAGGAGTATGCTGGTCAAGCTCGTTTCGTAAAAAGGCGAACGACCCGATGCCAGCTCGTAGAGTACAACGCCAAGGCTCCAGACATCCGTCCGACCGTCGACCGCATCACCCAACGCTTGTTCTGGCGACATATAGCGGGCAGTGCCTATCAATGCCCCAGTTTCCGTTACAGCGATATCATCGTGGAACGCATAAACTCCGTTAGCCGGTGCGATGGCCTTAGCAATGCCGAAGTCAAGCACCTTGACAAAGCCGTCTTTGCGTCGCATCAGATTTTCCGGCTTGATGTCGCGGTGGACGATGCCGACACTATGCGCTGCACTAAGCGCGAGTGCGGCTTGCCGTACGGCCTCGGCCAGATCGGCGAGCGATGGGCGAGCGTCCCGAACCCAGTCGCGCAGGGTGAGGCCCTCGACCAACTCAGTGACGATGAAGTGTGTTCCCGACTGCTCTCCTACGTCGTAAACGGTCAAGATGTTCGGATGGTTCAGAGCGGAGGCAGCCCTCGCCTCACGCTCAAAGCGGGCGAGTCGCTGTGGTTCTAAGACAAACTGAGGTGGGAGAACCTTGAGGGCGACGTCACGGCCGAGCACGGAGTCAGAGGCGAGGTACACGTCACCCATGCCGCCCGAGCCAATCTGGGAGCGGATTTCATAGCGACCCAGCGATGTGCCTGCGGACAGGGGCATGAAAAGTGACTACTTACGGCGCAGCGTGAGAAACCCTTTCTGGTGTTACTGGATCTTTTGTGTCGGGTTCCACGGACCAGCAATGATCGGCTCCAGCCGGTACTACTTGGGGGCCCTTCTCGCCGCGCCCTGTGGCTTCCATGATTGGCTCCTCCGTTTATCAAACAGCTAAACAGAAGGCTGATTCCCTGGGCTCTCGTTGTTGCGGTTATTCTGGAATGGGCAAGTTACATGCCCCTCCTGATCCTTGGATTTCGGGCTGTTTTTCCGAAGAACGCGGAAATTCCGGCAGAAGTAGTGACGGAGGATGGGACTTTCAACCCATTGCGTGAGGAATTTTCACAGCTAGTGGCGACCTGCATTTCCGGAGTGCGAACCGCAAAGATTCGCTCCAACTACCACAATCACGCCTTACTCTCCTAGCCGGAATGCCCGGTATCTGGCGAGTCTGTTGCGGGTTGGTCTATTAGTTATCTGTTGCTGCAATCGCCCTATCTTGATTTGTTGGGCCATCATTAACTTCAGTTTTCGGTCAGGATCAACTTCAGCAGCGATTGCGCCACTCTTTAGTGGTTCAGGTAATGCTGCCTCGATCTTCTGCTCGATTGTCAATGGTGCTGACGTCACACCCCAACGTGCCAGGGCATAACGCACAGTAGTTATACAATCGTCCAAACACGGCCCTTGGGCGCATCTTCGGTACGGGATTTTCGCGTTCTTTCTGTGGATTGTGCCACGCTGGTATTTCCGCTACTAGATACAGCACCTGGTCACGCTGCTTGCTTGAATGCCATAACGGATCATGACGAGAAAGTAAGTTGACGAAACGAGGTGGCCCAGAGAGTCACAGATCGCGTTGAGTATGAAGTTCCTATTGCGTGGCATGACGAAAATAATTCTCAGGGACACCTAGTGGTCGAGACTAGGATTAGGCTCTTACTGGTTGATCCTAATTGTCGAAGAAATTCTTCGGAATCGTTGAAGCACACCAGATAATCAATTGGCACTGTCCTCGCAATCGCCGCCCGCTGCGTGCGGTTCACATTTCCTATTGCCGTTGCTCGCGTTGATGATTAAGTGGTTGCCTCGCGTAAAAAATGCGCATTCGACTAAATCTGTAAACACCTTACAAATTTGTGTATTGACAAGTCCGTTAACCTTGGAATGGAGCTACGGCGCCGAGAAGTTTCTCTGACGATTGTTAGGGGTTCGCTTTTCAACCGAGTCGTTGCAATTTTCCGATCTGCAAAACTGTATCTTGCAAGGAGAGGGCTATCGATATGCAAAAACACGGATGCCAACAACTTCAAGTTGACTTTCACTACAATGAAATCGATAACACAATCGAAGTTAGTTACTTCTACGGAAGTGGGGTGCTCGAAGGCAATCACGTCGTGATGGAACCTCACGGCGGCATACTCCGCTATCGCAGAAAACAGGGCGGCCGTAATTCGACGATCGACTCGATCTTTGACGACCCGAAAAGAATGGCAGAAGTGACTAAGCAAGCCGAACAGTATTTTTCCAGGATAATCGGATGGACCATGGATAAAACAATCCAGCTAGCAATTCACCAGGCGCTTTTTCACGCAGGACTGAAATTCAAAGGTAGCGCCACACAAATGGCGAAGGTATTGGCCAACGCTAATAGGAGAGATTTATCCGAGGAACTGGGTGTCAAGCGGGGCGCGCCAAAGGGGAAGAAGCAATCAAGTCTTCGCTTCAGCAAGGCAACGGTTGAAGTCGAGATGTCACGGAAAATTCGACAACTAAGGCGTCAGCTTGACAGAGATCCCACACGGTTGGAAGGGTCAAGTATGCAAATCCAAGAATGAGATCCCGCCCAATGGAATGTTATATCGACGTTTTTTGCCTCTGCCGAGATACTATTATCAATTATGTCGGCCACTGCTGTCGGCAGGTTGTAACCAATCGCCCGCAGGGATTCAATTAGAGCGGCTGGCTTAGGAGTCGCTAATTCGTAATCAGGCATTCACACTCCTCGCGCTTAGAGCCTAATGGATATTGTTGATGGCCTGTTGGACCATGGCACCTGAATTTTCCGGCTCATCCTTACGCGGTCGATCAAGTTGACGACCTATCCGCGGCACTTTACTTGCTCACACTAGGTTCAACGATGCGTGTTCGGCAGCGATTGGAAGACCACGCTTTCTATTTTCTGTGTTGCTTCTGCATGTGTTTTGTTAGCCGGTCGAAGCGAATTTCTTTACGGCAAAATCTGACACGATAGTAATGGTTTCTTTGAAACAGTACCGTTTTGAGAGGTCATAGTTTGACGCACTCGCTACCGGAAGACTAATGCTTCGGTTGGTGGCGTCGGTGGCTTCTGAGCAAAAGGTTCTCTTCGATGTTAATGACTTTTCTAGGATGCGCTTCTTTGTACGTCGACTGAGGCACAGCCCTAGGAACAAGTCATCCCGAGCACCCCCTTTTCGGCGGGCCGAATCTATGTACTTCCCATTCACCGAACGTGTCCGTGAAAACTTTGCGACCGCGAGAGTATCGGTAATAGAAAACATTGCCTCCACAAGATGGACATGATGTTGGGTAACAGCAAATCTTTCCGCACCATAGCAAGGGATCTACATATGACTTTATTTCTTAGCTCAGACCTTACTTCTCCACCGGAACGCCCAGGCGCTTCTCCGCGATCCACTAATTTCGAGCTCACCTAAAACCCTTGCGGCGTGATTTCTGACATAACTCTTGGAAGGCACTTACCTACCTAATACCAGGGCGTGATATTCGCGAGATCTAGAGCAGGCTTAATAAGTTTTGAGAGCTGAAATTCATATTGAAACGTATGTAGCATAAAGCACCGTGCGCATAAACGCATTCCGTCTGAAGGCGACCCATTGTATTGTGGCTTATGACATGTATAGAGCTAGTGCAGGCTTTTCTTGTCTTCATAACCCCAATTCGAGTTTCTTAGCAGTTCCGCTTACGACTTTTCTGCTTAACCACCGTGAAGAGACATACTCTCAAGCGTACGGGCCACGACCGATGCAAAGCGGGTACGAAAAGTGGGTATGGATTTCGCGCGCCAAAAGAAATGACCCCAATGCTATTGATTCTATTGGTGGGCCGAGCAGGACTCGAACCTGCGACTGGTTAAAGCCAGTTGCTCTGCCGATGATTTTCTGCTCTTCACACTTGAAACTAAATTTCCCGGTGTTCTTTACGACGATTCGAAAAGCAAAGACTTACTACATTTTTTACTACAGTAAGATTTTGTGTGATTTGAGGACTGTCTCTAAGTTGTTGAGCAGATTGGAGGCGGCGATCGGAATCGAACCGATGAATAAAGGTTTTGCAGACCATTCAGACTAACCTTAACCTCGTACCACTGAGTACCATGGACGCATAAACATTGACTTGTCTAAGATAGTGAAGCGCCCAGTGTAGCCCCTTGTAACTCGGTGGTAGTCACACTTCTGGTCACCCTGTCACACTCTGGCATCTTCCACCAGTCGTCTTGCGCCGAAATTGTTAGCAACACGCCAACGTCTGAGGCGTTACAACCGAAAATCTGTTTGACATGCTCCAGGGCATGAGCAAGCAACAAATCGAAGAACTCAGTTACTCACACGTCGAAAACTCTCTCCCACCACTCCTGAACGACTGGTGCATCGGCGACGAAATCCTGTGTTTGATTCAGGGAGAGTTCCCTTATGTATCGACCGAAGCAATGAAGATGCTCACCCCGATTCCTATTGAACGAGTGTTGGAAGGTTATTCGATCTACGCTGGAATGGTTGTGGTTTCTCCCTCTTCTCCTCGTCAGTAGTCTCGCATCCTTATTGGCATCCTGTGTCTTCAGGATTGAGCCAAGCATCAAATCACTCTTTTTTGATAGTGGCGTGAGTGGCGAGGCGACGATTGAGATTCCACATTTGCGGCAGGGTATTAACGGTTAACTTTCTTCATCTTCCCCGACGATGATCGGAAACTCGCGATTGAAGTCCTGATAGCCTTGCTCCGCTTCTGGCCAGTTGAGAAACGATGCCGTCCACGTCTCACGTGGAACGTAGGATCGATTCACTTTGACAAACGGTTCACCTTCCGAAGTGCCCTCGAAGTAACTCTTGCCGGGCGGTTTCCAAGCGGTATAAGCTGACTCAGTGATAGTTCTAAGGATGCGGAAGCATTCTCGTTAATCCCGACCAACTCTCCAAGCTGTACAGCATCTTTATTCAGCCAACCTTGTCGATTAGCTTGCGGTGGACACTGTGGATACGAAAGGAAAATCATGAAGAGACTAATCCTGGCTTTGTTGACACTCTTGGCGATATTCCTGCTATCAGGTGTCGCACTGGGTGACACACTCTACCTCCGTGATGGCCGGTCATTTCGCGGTACTTTAATCGGCTACATCAACGGTCGTTTTGCTTTCAAAGTGATTGACACAACTCGAACTACAATTCAGAGGGATACTGTAGCGAGAGACGAAGGAGAAATTCGGTTTTTCCGACCCGGTGAAGTGGAGCGCGTGGAGATCGATGGTCGCTCACTCGATGAATTGAAGTTTGAAACTCGCACGATTGACGTCCCCCTTGGTCCGAACTGGATCGACTCAGGAATCGACCTGCGCCGCAACGAAAGAGTCGAAACAACAGCCTCGGGAACCATTCTCGCAGGTCGTTCGAGAATTACGCCCGACGGATTGCGAACCAGCGATCCCTCTTCACCTCTTCCCAGCGCTGCCGAGGGTATGCTGATCGGTGCCATTGGCAACGATCAAAATGCACCTGTGCTGGAGTTGGGGACGTTTCGCGAGTTCGTTGCCGATCGTGACGGACGCTTATACTTGACGGCGAACCGCGGTACCTACACCGATGCTCGGGGCTCATTCACCGTCCAGATAAAGCGTGACCGCGATCAGGCGGTGATAGGTGAAGATAACCGTACCAACAATCCTTTTGGCAATCCAGGCCAACGTAATCGTCCGCGAGCGAGGGAGTCTACAGCCACACGCACGCCAACTGAAGTTGTTATTGATGTCCCCGGCATATCCCGTGGCACGGACACAAACATCGACGTGCGTGCCGGAGATCAAATCACCTTTACAACCACCGGAACTATTATTGCCGGTCGCCGCATTGGAGAAGTTGGACCGGAAGGTGGAAAAGCCAGTGGTTTCGGCGCGATAGTCGGAACACGTCCTCTACCAAACTCAGGACCGGGGGCGCTGATTGGCTACATTCGTCAGCCAAACGGCCAGGCGAGTCAAGCTTTTCTCGTTGGTACTCAACTAATACTCAGTGTCCCCGCTGATGGCCGTCTTTACCTCGCGATTAACGATGACGACTACAGCGATAACGGCGGCGGGTTCAAGGTGAAGATCAGATACTGAGGTTTACTGGAATTTGCCATATATCATAGTTTGATACCGCAATTGCGCGCCGCGTCGCCCGGGCGAAGAGCGACCATCAAAAAAAAGACGCAATGACCTGGTTGACGGATCAAACTGCCGCATTTGGATATGGAAAGTCGTTGGGTTTCGGTAAAGCAGGATTCAGGTGAGTTCCGATGGTCAACATCACAGACTCCAAAACCCCAGTTGATAATTCGTTCTTGAAGTGAACCGTCGAATTTTTTCAATCGCGTCGGAGTATTTGCGAGCACTGAGGTCTTCTCAAATGGACAATCCATAGCCGTCGGCAGTTTGTAATCACCAATGTCCGTGCGGATGCCCCAGTATGTTCCTTTGCGCAAACCGAGCTGGTATGAACCGACCGAGGTATTGAGGCGACTCGAAAGATTCATTTCAGCCAAGCCCTTTACGGGCCTGCATCGCTGATTAAGACTACGTCGCTGGTACTTAACCCTCTTGAAGTGACAAGAGTTCCTTCGCGCGACCAGTCAAACGAAAAGATTTTGTTGTCAGTAAAGTTCGTCAGTTGTTTCGCAGGGCGGCCGTCGATAGGTTGCGCCCAGACATTGTCAACGCCGCGACGGTTATCCAGGTAAGTCAGGCTTTGACTATTACCATTCCAACGGAGTAGCGAGTCCCAGTGAACTTGGAAGGTTGGGCCCATTGCAAAGGTCTTAACCAGCTTGCCGCTTTCCAATGAGAAAAGCACGAGTTCCCATGGCGACCTCGGCTTGGCTTCGTTTTCCCAGAAAGCCAACCACTTACCATCCGATGAAACTGCAGGTCGGACGGCACAACAGTCAGTGACCTTTGCAGGCGCGCCACCGGCCGCAGGAACACGCCAGAGCGAGGTTATGTCTCCCGGCTCGAAGTGCTGGTAGTACACGAATTTTCCGTCCGCCGAAAACTGTGGCCAATGGCTTTCCGTTTCGCCGAAAGTCAACTGCTGGGGATTACTACCGTCGCGGTCCATACGCCAGACTTGAAAGACACCAGAGCGATTGGAATGAAAAACGATGAAGCGATTGTCTCGAGAAACAGCGGGCGCATAATTGCGTTTCATGCCCGAGGTCAATTGCCTCACCTGAGAACCGTTCGCCGCCGTTTCATAAATATCTGCGCTGCCGCTCGCGTCTGAGGCGAAGATAATCTCGCCGTCCGGAGCCCAGGTAAGATCGAAGTAACGTCCGAGACCGGCGGTGATTTGCGCAGCGTGAGCTGTTTCCCCTTTGGGCGCTACCCAGATGTTGCCCAACGTTTGATTTTGGGTCGCCACCATTGATTTTGAATCCGCCGTCAGGATCACGGTGCAGTAATCGCTGAGATCGTTCGTCAGCGGTCGGACTGATCCGTCGCGTCCCAAATACCAGATCTGTTCGAAAGAGGCTCCTTGAGCGCGACCGGCAAGTAAAACAGTACTAGCATCTGATAGGAGACTTACACTGTTCGGCTTCTCGAATCGCTTAGCCGAGAGAGGAATGTTCCTCTCAGACTGATCAGCCAGGTGCAGTTCGTAAATGGAGAAGTAAAAACCGGTCGCATCGGACTTAACTAGTGGGACGTCAAGATTCTGATCGTCATTGGTCCAGGCAGGCGCGCTTGCCCACTCCCCGGATAATCTATCGGGCCACTTGCGCGTAACTAGAGTTTGCTCTTCGCTGTTGTCAGGCTTGGCGACTACCAGCGCATCAGTCTGAGTGGCACGACTGTGACGCAGGAACGCAATGCGTTTGCCATCATGCGAAAGGCTGCTTGGACCTTCCTCAGGATTGACCCTAAGGGCAGGGGCGCCCGTTCCCAGTACCGGAACTTTGAAGATCTCTCCGGCATCGTTGGCGGAGCTGGTTGCATAACCGTAATAGATGGCATTTCCGTCGTGTGAAAAGGCGATGCTCTTATAGTGTCCCTCGCGCGGGGGAGCTACCTCGAGATTGCCTGCGCTACCCACCTGGCGCAGCCATATGCTCTCCAGGCCATTTTCGCTTTTCACATAGGCGACGTACTTGCCGTCTGGGGAGATCGAGCCAAAGATCGCGTTCCCATTAGTCGTCAGCTTGGTCACATTTATTCGCTGAAAACGAGCTGGTGCCGCCGCATCAATTCGCCTGGTCAATCTGTAGATCCCAGCAGCCAGGCCGGCGATGCTAATCAGTATGAGTCCCGTCAAAGCCAGCCGTTTTGGCCAACGGCTGCGGCGAATGTCGGGCAAGCCAATTGTCATCAACCCTCTAGCCTGAAGTTGATCCATACCAAGGGTTTCATTCATACGCTGACGTAGCGTTACCCCTTCGGTGTGTTCCATTCCGATAGAAAGCCGTGCGTCATCAATTTCGCCAATCTTATGGATTAGGCGGACATTGGGAGGGTTCAAGGTTGAGGTACGAGCCTGTGCAATGAAGCGGTAACCACGACGCGCGACTGTCTCAATAAATTGCGGATGGCGCGCATCGTCGCCTAGCGCCTTTCTCAGTTGCTGAATGTTGAAAGTCAGGTTTGCCTCTTCGACAAAAGTGTCGGGCCAAAGACGGCTCATCAGCTCTTCCTTCTCAACGATCCGGCCGCCGTTCTCAAGCAAAATCAGGAGCGTGTCGAAAACCTTCGGAGCCAGACGCAGAGGCACGCCATTACGCAGCAGGACCTTTTGATCACTGTCGACGGTGAAAACACCAAACTGGTGAAAATGCTTAGAAGCGACAGACATGACCGCCCCTTAGAACTTCCTTAGAACTTCCTCGTGGATTCCTCAGGACTTTTCCGCAGGTTCACGGGTAACTTGCCTCAAACAGGACGGGGGATTTTGGGCTGATTCTATCACGATCGGTGGTGACAGCAATCAAGCCACCTTGTTGGGTGCGTTAGCCCGTCAAGTTCTCTAACCGAAAAGAAGTGTTTTCTCAAGATGTCTGCCGGTAAGGGAGAAACCTCCATGAAACATTTTAGTCTTACGAGTTTGAAAACTCATCCCTAAGGAGAACCAATGAGAATATTCAAGTTCTTTGTATTTACGCTCGCCCTGGCCCTCGTAGTTTTTTTACAACCAACCACTGCGGCCAACCAGGCGCGTGGCCTCAGCCCGAAGCAACTCAGTGACAGCGGATGGACATGCTTCAACGTGCCGACCCTCGGCGTCCATTGCTCCCCGCCCGGCGAGGAGTGGCCTCCAACAGAGCCAGTC
>Ga0163163_10002657_pt1 | contig 15123 bp, 10 predicted proteins | sample S65metaG_FD_119766 | JGI IMG/M metagenome (GOLD analysis project Ga0163163, IMG submission 119766) | Switchgrass rhizosphere microbial communities from Kellogg Biological Station, Michigan, USA - S6-5 metaG | ecosystem: Host-associated > Plants > Roots > Rhizosphere > Soil | place: USA... | reverse complement strand
GGCGTATGCCTTTGAGCAGGGAACAAAAGCTCGACAGCCACCCAAGTTCCTGGCAAGTGCGAATTTGACCTGAAAATCGAAGCTCTGCCGAAGACTTACAGAACAGGGAGCGAAGCAAACTGCAGGGACGAGAAGAGCCGAATACTTTACAGGTCGTGCATTTTTCAGAACGGTCGCTTCGCACCTTGGACCAGTAACTGGCGCGCGGATCGAATCGAGTACCGAAACAACCCAGCAATTTTCAAGAAGTGAGGCGGAGGCCCAGAAGTTATTCTGAAAAGACGGCGTCGCCAGATCTCAATTAAAAAGGATTAACCGAGATGTCACCGCCAGCAACGAAATCAAAACGCAAATCCATTTACAGCGTTCACCCTGGCGTTCTAATGACGCAGAAGTGGATAGCCGAACTCAAAGAGAAGACAGGTCGCTCCCTGGAAGAATGGATCAAGCACATCAAGAAGGCTGGCCCAAAAGGCGAGTTGGAGCGCCGCAAGTGGCTTAAAGATGAATACAAACTCGGAACCAATTCAGCGTGGTGGTTGACTGAACGTGCCGATGGCAAGAGCCTGGAGTCTGGCGATCCCGATCTGTATCTCGAATCTGCAGAGCGGGACGTCGGTAAGATGTTCTCAGGTGGCAAAGCACATCTTCGCCCTATCTACGACGCTCTATTGAAGCTGGGGTTGAAAGTAGGAAAAGAAGCCAAGGCATGCCCCTGCCAAACCATCGTTCCGCTGTATCGGAATCACGTCTTTGCTCAGATCAAACCAACAACTCAAACGCGAATCGATATGGGTTTTGCACTGGGTGAGATGAAACCGACTGGCCGTCTGATTGATACGGGTGGGTTTGCTAAGAAGGATCGAATTACGCATCGAATCCCAATCTCTTCCCTTAGTGATATCGACGACGAAGTGAAGCATTGGCTGAAGGTTGCGTACGATCGGGACGCGTAAGACTGATGTCCGATATGCTTTAGCTTGTCGCTCATCGCCACTGACTACTGACAACCCGCATTAAAGGAGTCTGCACGATGCCAACAAAAACATCGGGACCTCGCATGAGCGATGAAGCTGTCACCGTTAAGACCGGCAAGAACTGGAAGCAATGGTTTGCCATTATCGATAAAGCCGGTGGTCAGAAAATGTCGCACCAGGAGATCGTCAAGCTGCTCAATTCAAAACACAATGTTGGTGCTTGGTGGGGCCAAATGGTGACCGCCACCTACGAGCAGCAAACCGGCTTGCGTCAGAATCATCAAAAGCCCGATGGCTTTGAGATCAGTGTGAGCCGCACAATAAATACTCCGCTTTCGTTTCTCTACGGAGCGTTTGAGAATGAAGCTTCGCGCATTGAGTGGCTCGGCGAAGACAGTCTGGTTACGCGAAAGGCAACCAGGAACAAATCAATGCGAGTCACGTGGAAGGATGGAAAGACCAGCCTCGAAATTAATTTCTATAAAAAAGACAAAGACAAGAGCCAGGTGGTTGTGCAGCACAGCAAACTCGCAAGCGCCGCAGCAGCAGCCCGGATGAAAACCTACTGGGCAAAGGCACTGAATCGATTACGCGATCAGCTAGAGCAGTAGCGTTGCGGGCGCAAGGTTGTACGTTGCAGGGCGTTCCTCACATGAAAACCTCACCTAGTCCCAATACTCATCTCTCGATTGGCCGACTTGGCGAACAGTACGCAGCAGCTTATCTCGAGCAGTGTGACTATCGACTAGTCGCAGCAAACTTTACATTACCAGTCGGTCGCAATCGCCGCGATGCCGTTATCAATGCTGAACTTGATCTGATCGCTTACGACGGCAGCACACTCTGTTTCATCGAGGTCAAAGCAAGACGTTCGGACTGGTTTGCTCCACCCGAAGTGAACGTCGATCGTCGAAAGCGCAGACAAATTGCGCGCGCCGCACGGGCTTACCGGCAGATGTTTGCGTTGGAAGACGAACTGTATAGATATGACGTGATAACGGTGGTGCTTGGTGAAGACGAAACGGCGGCACCAGAGATCGAACTACTCAAGAACTTCTGGCGTGAGGAACAGTTGAAGAAGCGAGGATGGACTGAAAGGTTCTACGACTAAAGAATTTCAGATCTCAGATCCTTGGGTTTTTGAGATCTCAGATTTGAGATTTATCTGAGATCTTAAATTTGAGATCCGCGCAGCGTCTGTTTTATTTCTCGAGCGACTGTTGACGCGATGTGACTCGCTTACTAGACTGCAAGCATAGGCTCGACCGTTGCGCGTTGGTACCGACGTGAGACATAGGGTCATAAACAGCGGTGCAATGTTATTGGGTTGATCCCCTCTCGCATTGTACCGTTTGTTATTTGGACCTCCTTGGAGTGCGGTCCCCTGCACTCCAAAGAAGTCATTAGTTAGTTGAAAGTTAAGGATGATCCTCATGAACACTCTTCCAAAACTAATGTTAGCGCTTGTAATCCTGTTGACCGTCGCTGGCGTGACACAAACATGCGCTCAGGTGGCGCCTGTTGATGACCGGGATATTAACCAGCGCAGTTTCAACCTTGGTCTGCTTAGAACTGGAAAACCGAGTAAGAAAACGAGCAGCAAATCGGAAGACCCCAAAGTCGTTCTGGCTCAAATTCAGGAAGACTTCACGCGCATTCAGGTGATTGACAATGAACTGATTGAAGCTCTTCAGCGCACCGGGACTGTGGACATACCGTCCGTAATGAAGTCGGCTGCTGAGCTAAACACACGGGCAGTGAAATTAATGGAGAGTTTGACTGAATCAAAGGCTACAAGGAACCCAAAAACGTCCCCGGAATTACTAACAGACACGTCCAAGGTAAAGGACTCGCTCTACATGTTGGACAGCGTGATAGCTGAGTTTGCCGACAACAAGGTGTTCAAAGAGGCCAGTCCAGACGACGATAAGCTGGCAGCACAGGCCCTCCGTTCTCTAGATCAAATCATCAAATTGAGCGAACAAATCTCTCTGAGCGCGCAAAAAATCAACAAGTCGCCCTAAGAATTAAACCTGTTTTTCGTCAGACCGTGGTCGCTTGACAACGAAACTTGAATCATTAGAATCGTCGCTGCTCAAAGCGGGAGTAGCTCAGTGGTAGAGCATCGCCTTGCCAAGGCGAGGGTCGCGAGTTCAAATCTCGTCTCCCGCTCCACGAATCAAGGATGAAGGCGGAAAGATGAAGGATGCGCCGGTTTTGACTTCATCCTTCCGCCTTCATCCTTTATCCTTTAGTACGGCGGCGTAGCCAAGTGGTAAGGCAGAGGTCTGCAAAACCTTTATTCATCGGTTCGATTCCGATCGCCGCCTCCAATCATTAACTCACTCACGAACAACTTAGCTAATATCATGATTACTCAGGTTCGGTCGAGGTGTGCTGAAAAGCCCTAAAGTGAGCAAAACCCGAATGGTAAGGCACCGCTAAGTAGGAAAGTCAAGATGCCTTTGAAGATCTTACAGATTCCAAGTTTTTATGGAGGTCGATGATCTCTGAAAGGGACGCTCCAAGGAAGTCAGGAGTTTGCAATTACGACAACACGTATGTTCGAAATAGCTTTAGCGAGCTAAAGTGAAATGGCCCGCCATTCTCTCAGCAAGAATATTTCGAGCCTGGTGTAAAGGGGGAAGTTCTTTCTGTACCTTTGCGATAATCTCGTCAACTTTTTTCCTGGATTCCAAATCATTAGGACTGTAATCGGCAGATGTCAGCGCCACCCAAAGTGGTTTAAGAACTTCTTTGCTTTTACCAACATTTTCTCCATATTCGACGAACTCATTATCAAGCGTTTGCAGTTCACCACTTGAAGTCTGGCGCAACGATGATAGCTCTCCTTCGAGACCCGAGTACCACCACCATGCTTTCTCATCAAAGTCCAGATAGCGCTTACTAAAATCATCAACGAATCTTAATTGCGCCTGTCTAAATTCGGCAGGCTTCAACTGTAATCGAACATTCATATTATGAAATAACTCCAGCATTGTTTCGAGTGCATTCAATTCGCTATTAAACTCAATAACGTGCTCCCGAATCTCACTAGCTTTTTTCAGCTTAGCCTCCTGCAATAATTCGTTACGGTTTACCCTGGAGTTCAGATATGGAAATAACAGAGAGGTTATGGTAGCTCCTATAATTAAGAGAACAAGAGGATGCCTTAGAATCTCGAGCAGTTTCCCACTGGAGCGCGGCTTTCCGTTTTGAGTTTGCACATTTCTTGACGCGTCACTATTTTGCTGATCGGCCATGCTGCACCTCCAATAGTCATCGCAAGATAACTCACCAACACTAGATCCCTCTGAGCTTTTAAGGCTTTCGATGCGACCAAGTTACACTGCGGGAGCTAAACCGGGTTCAGGTGGTTTGCCTAAGTGCAAACACCGAATGCAACTCATCTCACTAAAAAAAATGGCTGCGATAAATGAAGAAGAGAAACTCGTTCGCGAGCTACCAACGGAGTCGCAGATAAAACGTGAAAAGCAGAGGCTAAGAGCACCTTCCGAAGATCGTCACTCACGACAGTGTCGTCGCCAGCGGTTAGGGCTCTACTCGAGTCAGATTCCCAGATGTCTATTTTAATGTTGGGTAGACACCAGAATACGAGAAGTGTAACGATGCTGCTCTTGAAATCTAGAGTCCAAATCAGTTCAAGACAATGCAACTTTGCCAGTTGCAAGATCGTAGACTCCCGCCGCCACCTTGACGGTGCCCGCTTTGCTGGCATCTCGGATGACAGTCGATGAGGTACGCAACAACTCGGCCTGCAATCTGGCATTGCCTTCGATTGCCTTATCGAGATTCCCGGCGGACTGTTCCACGGCTGGACGAAGATGTGGATACAAAGAGCTAATTTGTCCCGGGACGTTGTCGGCTTTCATTGCCGCCTTGACTGCGCCACAGCTTCGATGCCCAAGCACCAGCAGAACGCGAATCTGCAGGACTGCAACAGCATACTCCAGGCTGGCAATGATCTCCGGCGTCACCATATTTCCCGCAACACGTGTGACGAAGATATGACCGATTGTCTGGTCAAACACTAACTCAACGGGTACACGCGAATCAGCGCAGGCCAACACGGCCGCAAACGGTTCCTGCTTATCTACTGTGTGGTCTTTCAGAATCTTTAGATCGTGCTCAATAGACGTCAAACGGTTGTCGGCGAAGCGTTGATTACCCGCGAGCAGTTCCTGGAACGCGGCCTCGGGTGTCAGAGTCGCCTGGGCATTACTAGCAGAAGCCAACCAGATTCCTGATGTAACAGTAACTCCAACCACTGCACCTGTGACCGATCGCTGAAGAAACTTTCTGCGGTCCATACCCGCAGCCGTGCATTCATCGTTTGGCATTTAGAGCGAACCTCCTTCATGTCTTGAAATACGTGGAGAGTAAGTGGGCGATACGGAATCCGCTCCCCATACGGACGTCCGCCCAACAAAGTTTTTAGTTATCACTCACGCCTTGCTTAAGTAATTCATTAAGTGAGTTCGAAAGGACAGCGGGTTGCCTATAAAAAACCGAAAGGCCAGCATTGGAGCTGGCCCTTGTATCGGTTGGCGGAGGCATTTAGCCTCACTGTGACAATGTCGTCAAGCAACATCACTACGTCATGTTGCTGTGCAATCTATTCCAATTTCCCGACCTATTAACCTCACTCGGTTTATCACGACAAGCTAAAGCATATCGGACATTATGATTTGATCTTTTCGTATTCCTTCTTCGCTTCGATGAGAATTGGAATGTCAGCATCTGCATCTTTCCATAACACGAAGAAGTCTTCGTAAGCTTTGCGAGCTTTTGCGGTGTCGTTTTGCAACGTAGAAGCACGTGCTAATCCGAGTTGCGCCAGCGGAAACAACGGCGACATCGGAGCATACCCACGGTGGTCCAGTATCTTTTGAAACTCAACTGCGGCCTCTCCCCCTTTGCTAAGTTTCAAATTAGCTAATCCACGCACATACTGCGGCCAGAATTCTCCAGCAGCTTCGTAACGACTCGCAACCTCCAACTCAATAACAGCCTGGGCAGCGTTACCGTGATCCAGTTCCAACGCCGCACGCGTAGGGGGCAGCCAAATGCCGTTAACCTGTGTGAACGTGGGATAGTCTTTATTTAACTCAGCCACGAGTGGCTGTGTTTCGTTGACTTCATTGCACAGCGCGAGTGCCAACCCACTACGTGTTAGTGACACTTGATTACGTTGGAGTGAGAGCGCCTGTGCTGCCGCCGCCTTCGTCTCCGCGCACTGACCGAAAACCGCGGCACGAAGCGCCTGCTCAGCCGCATACTGTGCCGCGACCTCTTTTGCTTTGCTTTGTGAGGCAAGATCAATTGAGCGACGCGAATAATCCTGGACCAACTTCCACTGACCATTGAACGCCGATGAGTTGGTCTGCAAATCTATCGAAATGTGTTCGCCTGGCTTTCCACTCATTGTTTCCACTTCGTGCTTCATCGATGCCGCATCGCCGCGAATGAATGCGATGTCATAAAGCCAGGTGTGGAAAATGTCGCTGTCAAGCTTGTATTGCTTAAACGCTCGATCAAGAACCGCCAGCGATTCATCGTACCGCTGCAGCCGTATTAAAGCGCGGGCGAGGTTTGTATTAGGAGGAACGGTGTTGGGATTTATGCGAATGGCTTCACCAGCAGCTTCCGCCGATTTTTCCCATTGGCCAATACGGTCGTAGGCAACTGATAAGCTGACATAACCTCTGTCGTCGCGAGGGTAAGTGTTCTTATAGAGCTCCAGGTTTTCGATGTATTTATCAAACTCACCGGTCACACTGAAGTAGTAGAAACCGATGATGCGAAGTCTCTCGCGTTCACTTACCCGATCACGCAATGCATAAGCCTTGCTTGTGTATTCTGCGGCCAGCTTCGGTTGACCAGTGTTGGCATAACAAACTGCGATTCCAAAGTACGCGGCAGCAAAATTCGGATCCAATTCGAGTGCGTGTGTGTGTTGTTGGATGGACTCGAGCCATTTGCCACGATTGCCCTCATCAACGGCGAGGGAGTAGGCCTTTAGCGCTTCGAGGGAAGAGGTAGTAGCCTCGAGCGGCGCATCAAATCTTTGAAGAGAACCGAGCGACTCACCCAACCGCTCACGAAGTTTGGCAGCCACTTCAGTGAGCGTCTTCAAGACCTGCTCCTTACTCTCGGATTCGCCCTGTTCATTCGCCAGCACCTCACCACTTTGACTGCTGATCGCCTCCAGAGTGAGCACGTAATGGGTGCCAAGTGAGGCAATCGAGCCGGTGATTAGAGCTTTGAGTCCCTGACGCTGGCAAATCTCTCTTCCGATCTCTGCGGTCACTCTGTCGTCAGGTGAATGGCCCATCATCCGTAACGTCTGTCGTACACGGGCATCAGGAAACAGGTTCAAGAAGGGCGACTGTCCAAGTTGAACAGCCAGTCCTTGCTTTACCGTGCCATCAAAAACGCCATCGCCGGTAGTGTTGACGATGTCTACGAGCAGAACAGTGTCTTTATCGGTTAAAGCCGCAGTATGACGTGCGAAGAGAAAATACCCCACGGTTGCCAATACCAATGCAAAGACGACTGCCCCACTAAGAGCAAAACCTTTCTTGTGTCGTTTGATTTCGCTGACGATGTACTCAGCACTCGTTATCTGATGAGTGACTTGACTGCTTTGGGTGGCACTCGCCGCAGCAGTGACTTGCTCCGAAGTAGCGACTCTGTGCGCGCCAGTTCCGCTGAGCGATCTAAAGTCTGGCGGAGCCGTGCGTTCAATCTCGGCTTCAAGCTCGTGTTGCCGTTTAAGTCTCTTGAGATCAACCAGAAGATCCCTGGCTGTTTGATAACGCTCATCAAGCTCTTTCGTGAGCGCCTTCATTACAATGCGATCGAGTTCTGCGGGTGCCTCGCGATCGAAACGTGCGAGTGGCAGTGGCTCTTTGTTGAGTATTAAGCCAATCACTTCGCTGGAGGTCTCGGCTTCGAAAGGAGCGTGGCCAGCGACCAGCTCGTAGATCACCGCACCGAGACTCCATAGATCAGTGCGACCATCAACGTACTTTCCTTTTGCCTGCTCTGGCGACATATACGTCGCAGTTCCCAGGACAGTACCAGCATCCGTGTTCACCAACGTCTTCGTCCGCGCTTCGGGATCGGGTGTCGAGCCTTCGGCTTCGGTGAGCTTTGCAAGTCCAAAATCCAAGACTTTGATATAGCCATCACGCCTCACCATGATGTTCTCAGGCTTGATGTCACGATGGACGATGCCCGCTTCATGAGCTGCGGCTAATGCGCTCGCGGCTTGAATTGAAATCTCGAGAACGTCGTTTAGCTTCGAGTGCCCACGCCTCATCATCTGCCGTAACGTCTGTCCGTCAATAAATTCTGTGGCGATAAAGTGACGGGAGTCGAACTGGCCCACCTCGTGGATAGTAATGATGTTTGGATGATTGAGCGCCGACGCAGCCTTGGCTTCCTGGATAAAGCGGCGCATTCGTTCATGATCTGAGGCCACTTCAGAAGGCAGAAGTTTCAATGCCACCTTGCGATCAAGGTTTGAGTCCTGGGCAAGATAGACCTCTCCCATTCCACCTGCCCCGATCTTGCTGAGGATCGTGAAATGGCCGACCGTGGTGTTTGGGGGAATTGCGTCGCTCACAGTGTTACCTACTCGGGTTAAGATCTATTTGCTCGGTCACATTATTGATTGAGCAAAACTAAATTTTTCTTCCTTGGCGGTCACTAACTCGTGAAACGGATACGTCGCAGGAAATTGGGCAATAGCTCGTGACGCAATCGACTCTGGGAATCGTCTTCAAACGCACGCATCCGGATAGTGAAGTGATGAATATATCGACTTGGCGGCTAGATAATACCAGACTCAGTAAGACGCATACAGACCTAAAACATTACTTCATATGTACAGAATACCCGGAACGCGAATCGGCGGACGGTGGAATGGACTGTCCGACCGACAATTCCGCCAACGGCAGAGTAACGTGCGTCCGATCGCCTATCTCAATTGTTCATATTCCTTCTTTGCTTTCAGCAGGATTGGTAAATCGGGATCCGCATCTTTCCAGAGCGCAAAGAAATCTTGATAACTCTTCCGGCTAGCCGCTACATCACCTGCTAATGACAAAGTACGCGCAAGTCCGAGATGCGCCAGCGGGTACATCGGCGAGAATGCGTCCCATCCCCGATGATCGAGAATCCTTTGGAACTCGGCTGCGGCCTCGCTGCCGCGATGAAGTCGCATATAGGCCTGGCCCCGCAGGTATGACGGCCAGAAACCAGCATCTCCACCTTCGTAGGGTGCTACCGCCGTAAGATACCCAATTGCTTGATCAGGCTGATTGCGCGACAACGCAGTGATTGCACCAATGATTGGCTGAGAAAATACATTCATGTAAATCGACTTTGGAAATCGTTTCGCCTGCTCGTCAGCAAGCTTTTGCTTATCGCTGATATCGCCGCAGAAGGAGCCGTCAGTTTGAATCGGAAGAAACATTATGAGACGCGGAGAGGAGAGACTAGTCAAAGCCAGTGCGTTGCTATCAGCAGTTGAAGGACAGAATCCAAAAAGCGACTTGGCGAGCAAAGCTTCCATTGGAAGCGAAACAGAGTCTCTGGTTTTGTTCAGTGCAGCCGGCGACACGGTAGCCTGATTGAACAGCGTTTGAGCCTTGCGCCAGCGGCCTTCGAACAGTGCGGTCACCGCCTCCGTTCGGATGGCCGAATCTTCGCCGTCCCGCTTACGCATCAATTCGAGTTGCTGTTGCATTGCTGTATCGTCATGCTGAACAAAAGCGATCGCATAGAGATTGTAGCGGTAATCCGGAAGGTCCAGCTTCTGCGCTTGCCCCTGCCCGATGACCTCACGAGCTTCATCGAAGCGATTGAGACGGATTAGCGCCACCGATAGATTCCAATATAGATGCACCTCGTTCGGGTTAAGGCGAATAGCTTCGCGAGCTTCCGCTACGGCTTTTTCAAGTTGTCCGGTGCTCCAATACCCAAGCGACAAACTGCCGTGAGCCAACCAATCATTTGGGTACAGTCGGACGCTTAACTCATCGGCTTCCTTTTGCTTTTCAAAATCGCCAGTAGTGTAAAGGTGATAGATCTCGTCGATATGCAATTTCTCCAGTTCGGTTACGCGATCGCGCAACGCATAAGCTTTCTCAGCAAAACTCGCGGTCTTCGCAAAATCGCCGAAATTCGCGTACGTCCAGGCCAGCCAAACATAGGCTTCGGCAAAATTCGGGTCCAATTCGACTGCCTTATTAAAAAGCGGTAGCGCATCTTGGTAGTTGCCGCTGTAAATCTGCCCCAGACCTTTCGAATAAACATTCAATGCTTCAAGAGACGACGTAGTCGCCTGTTCGATCGGAGCATCGTATTTCTGAAGCGAACCTAAAGATTCGCCAAGCTCCTTGCGCAGGCCCAGAGCAGCCTGACCCAATGATTTAAGAACTTGTTCTTTACCTTCAGCTTCGATTTGCTGACTGGCTATCGTTTCTCCTGTCTGCCCGTTCACGGCCTCCAGCGTTATCGCGTAGTTGCGTCCAAGACTGGCAATTGTGCCGACAAGCAGCGCTTTCAATCCGCGACGACGACAGATTTCGCGGCCGACTTGAGCCGTAATGTGCTCGTCCTCCTGGTGTCCCATATAACGCAGGGTTTCGCGTACGCTTTCTTCGGGATAGAGATTAAGAAATGGTGTCTGTCTTAACTGCACCGCGAGCGCTTGCTTGAGAGTCGATCCGTCAAAAGTCGCGTCGCCTGTCGTGTTGACGAAGTCCGCAAGGAGAATCGTGTCCTTCTCAGTCAGTGTAGAGCGATGTTTGAAAGCGATGAAATAGAAACCCATGACGAAGATCACAAACAGTGCGAGTGCAACAACTGCCCCAAGTTTGTGACGCTTTACCTGATTTACTATGTACTCGGCTGAGGAAGTTGATTGAGTTGATTCGAGTGTTGGTGGTCCAACGTTGACTGCACTCGTGCTCAAACTGAGCGCATCACTCCCTACAGATTCGACTTTTGCGAGCTGGTTTGGTTTCGGAGATGCACCACTGTCGATGCCGGCCTCGATTTCTCTCGACCGTTTCAGTCGCCTCAGATCGATCAGGAGATCTTTGCTCGTTTGATAGCGCTCGTCCCTGTCTTTGGTTAGCGCCTTCTCGACAATCTCTTCCAGTCGCGACGGCACTTCGGGCGCGTAACGAGCCAGGGGCGGCACTCGCGTCTTCCCTAAAATCGCGGAGATGATTTCGTTGGATGTACCAGCGACAAATGGCGAGGAGCCGGTAATCATTTCGTAAAGTAGAATTCCGAGACTCCAGATGTCCGTGCGCTCATCGATCTTGTCACCGCGCGCCTGTTCCGGCGACATATAAGCCACTGTGCCCATCACTACGCCTGGACCAGTCTCCGCAATTAGCGTGGCCACTGCCGAATCTGCGACGTCCCCGTCTTGCTTCGGCTGAATGACTTTCGCCAGGCCAAAGTCGAGCACCTTCACTAGCCCATCCTCACCGCGAATCATGATGTTCTCTGGCTTGATATCGCGATGGACTATTTTCACTCGGTGCGCTGCTACCAGCGCTGAGGCAACTTGAATTGCAATGTTCAGTGCCTCATCGATGTCGAGCGCGGACTGCAAGCGCTCGCGTAAAGTCTGTCCTTCGATGAATTCCGTGGCGATGAAGGGATGTCTATCGGTATCGCCAATCTCGTAGATCGTCAGAATGTTTGGATGGTTCAAAGCGGAAGCGGCGCGTGCTTCCTGCTCAAAGCGCGGTAATCGCTGACGATCTTCTGTGAAACTGCTTGAAAGGAATTTCAATGAGACTTTTCGATGCAGCTTCATATCGTCAGCCAAATAAACCTTGCCCATCCCGCCTTCACCGAGCAGTGAAACAATCCGGTAGTGGCCCACGGTCTGACCCGCTTTACGCTCCACACCTTCAACCAACATTTCAGCTGCGGCTTGATAAGCAGGTGCATCAACAAAGTTACCGGTTTCGTCGTGTGATTTAAGAAGCGACTCGACGGCCTGGCGAAGAGAGTTATTGCCACCGCAAGCTCCTTCCAAAAAGGAAGGACGTTCGTGCGGTCTAAGCGCTACCGCCGCGTGGAAGATCTCTTTGAGGTTTTCCCAATGTGGATCAGGCATGATCCTTCGAACAGACTCCAATAGGTTTATCCAGCGATGACGCTGATTACACAGCGCGGTTGCCACTGCAAGGGTTCTTTGCCTGCTAGCAGGTTTAAATCATAGGCGCGATCTCCACAATCGGAGGATGACTCTTCCTGGGTCTATTAGCGAGTGAGGTACCGCCTACAAGTCTTGCGAAAGAGAGCCATCCGGCCCAGTTGATTTAACTCATCGTATCACTGAGGAGGTAAATCGACAGTGCCGTCTCTACACTCGTTGAATCTATCAAATTGATCGCCGTTCTTGATTGTAAACTCTTCTTGACTTTACGTGTTTGCGTAAATAGATTGTCGGTCTACCCTTCGATGCCCAGAACATCATAGGTAACGCAACCACGCTTTCGCCTAATTCCCAATCTGGTCACTACGAGATCCGCTCCCTACTCGGCGAGGGCGGAATGGGTGAAGTTTACTCTGGCCTACCGTATTTTTGCTTCACAGCTCGATAGCATGTTCTTTTAGACAGCTCGTTCAGAAAGGCTTACCCGATGAAGCATGAACGCCAGCAAGTGTGGTTCGCTTTGCTAATTCTGTTTGCCATCAACACGCTTAACTTTTACGACCGTCAGATTCTCGGCGCGGTTGGTGAGACGATACGCGAAGAATGGAAGCTTAGTGACACAACACTTGGTTCTCTCGGGACTGCATTCACACTCCTGTACGCCCTTGTTGGTATCCCGCTAGGCCGACTGACTGATAGGTTCTCACGTCGTAAGATTCTGTTCGCTGGCGTTACTCTCTGGAGTATTTTGACTGCCGCTTCTGGCCTGGCACGAAACTTTACTCAGCTCTTCGTTGTACGTCTCGGTGTCGGTGTCGGCGAAGCGTCGTGCGCGCCAGCATCGGCTTCACTAATCGGTGATCTCTTTCCTGCCTCACGTCGAGGAAAAGCGCTTTCGGTATTCATGATCGGTTTACCGGTCGGTGTCGCTCTGAGTTTTCTCTGCAGCAGTTTGCTGGAACACAGATTTGGTTGGCGATTCACGTTCTACATCTCAATGATTCCGGGCCTGCTCTTCGCTATGCTTGCACTGATGATTTCAGAACCAGTTCGTGGCGGCACTGAAATCCATAACGTTGAAGGAACCGCTAAACGCAGCGGCTCTCCTTACCTGCTGGTCTTATCGATCCCGACGATGTGGTGGATCATCCTTTCAGGTGCTCTTTTTAATTTCAACATGTATGCGATCAGCTCTTTTCTTTCGCCCTTTCTTCAGCGAGTTCATCATATGACGAAGGTAAACGCCGGCATGGTATCGATGGTGGTTTATGGTCTCGCCGGGATACCTGGTCTGATTGTAGGCGGCCTGCTCGGTGATCGAATGATGAAACACAGATCAAACGGTCGGCTGCTTCTAGTTTGTATCGCGTTGTGTATCTCAGCGCCCCTCATGTTCCTGGGACTGGGCCGACCGGTTGGCGATATACCAGGCTTCGTTTTGTTTTGTGGTTTCGGAATCGCTTTGATGTACATCTACTACTCAACGGTCTATTCAGCTATCCAGGACGTAATCGAGCCATCCCTACGCGGTACGGCAATGGCTCTGTACTTCTTTGCGATGTATGTGCTAGGTGCGTCGTTGGGCCCAGTTGGAATGGGGCTTTTAAGTAATTACTTCACGCGTCGAGCAGCGCTTGCAGCAGGAGTCACAGATACCAGCTTCCAAGCTCTGCGACCGTTCGCTGCTGAAGGATTGCACTCCGCGCTGTTCGTGATTCCCGCGTTTTGTGTTGCTCTCGGATTAGTACTCTTCGCGGCCTCGCGCACCGTGGCACAAGACATGGCAAAACTACAAAGCTGGATGCGAGAGTCGTCTGGTCCTCAACGGTCTTCACAAGAAGAAACAACAACTGCGCGTATCCCCATTGCTGGCGACACCCGAAACCTTCCGCAAGCGGTGTGTGAATAAACCGGCCGACATTCAACTCCGGAGCTTCCTCGGCAAGGGCAACTTCGCTATTGATACAATCCAGTCTGACGGAAAGATTCTCGTATCAGGCAGTTGGGCAGGATGCTTTACCGTGGTGCGTTATCGGGCTGATGGTTCGGCTGTCGACCCGAACTTCGGGGCTCCTACTGTCGGGCCAAACGCTGCCCAAGTCTGTTTTTAACCTTTGGTGGGAATGCATTTGCAATGGTCCTTAATTCTGGAGACAAGATCATTGTCGCTGGTGATCGGGACTTGAAAGCCAGCAACGAATCACATTCGCCGTCGCGCGGTTACTGAATGACGTTCCGGAAGCATATTGCAGATCCTTAACTTGTGTCGCTAACTTGGCAGTCAGCCGATCCGCAGCGAATGGACTGAAATCGACAGGCCTGCGTTCACTCTATCTCCAATCGGATTTCGATCCTCAATAACTGAACACCTACATTTACATGTCGATCACATTCGGTGATACTCCGTGCCTGATGCTCAAGTCGCACACCCCAATATTTGCTCTTACGGTGGCTTCTCACCACCGTCTCGCATCAAGTCTGACACAACACTGTCGCCAGGTTTTTATCGTTGCGCTGTTGTCACACCTGGCTTTAACGCTCGTCGTGGGACAAGAAACCCAATCTGTGAAGCAACCCGCAGAGGTTGTCGAAGCCTATCGTGTCTGCGAACAGTTTCAGAAGGTCCTCAGTCAGGATCTGGACTTCAATGCAGCTTTCGAAACAACCTTCACGAAGAACAAAACACGCCAAAAAGCCATTGCCATCAAAGATGGTGAATTCGGCGACTTCGACTTTGCGAACATCGATGGCCAGACACTAATCAACGCTTACAAGGCTCGGATGCAACTTTTGTATTTGATGTTTCCGCTTGCAAGTCCGAGTGACAACGAGGAAGCAATCTTTTTCCCGCCTCACATCAAGGCGATGTTCGCCAGAAAAGGACCAGACACAGCTGCGGAGTTTGCTGCCTTCACGTCGCAAATCGAAAAG
>Ga0163163_10002655_pt1 | contig 15124 bp, 15 predicted proteins | sample S65metaG_FD_119766 | JGI IMG/M metagenome (GOLD analysis project Ga0163163, IMG submission 119766) | Switchgrass rhizosphere microbial communities from Kellogg Biological Station, Michigan, USA - S6-5 metaG | ecosystem: Host-associated > Plants > Roots > Rhizosphere > Soil | place: USA... | reverse complement strand
TGACCCTCGATGGCGTGCGTTACACGGTTGGCATCAAGCACGGCGCAAAATATGTCGGCACCACCGGCCACTACCTGACCAACGCCTTCCAACTGGACCTGAATGGCAGCGCTACGCCGTACAAGGTTTATGTGGATGGGATGAAAGTTAGCTACAAATAGGAAGGTTATTAGGATCGTGACGGCATTATGTCGCTGACATAGTGCCGTTTTTATTTGGAAGCGACTCGACGTTCCAATGCTTGCGAGAGCGCGCGAAGCTGCTCCTCCTGTGTAGAGCTCAACTCCGGGGTGGGAACCGAGCCGAACTCCTGTGCTTCCTGCACAAATCGTCCGACCGCCTGCGGCAGGGAGTCTGGGCCGGAGATCCTGAAAGAAACCGCGGCCAGGGGTCCGAACATCGCGGCACGCGTTAGCTCGGGGTGAGCCGACAGGTCCGGTTCGGTTCCGAGCTCGCGCGAGAAGCCGACCGCCATTTGATTCACCGTGGTCTTCATCTTTGATTCTCGAACTGTCTGGAAGCGCCGAATCGCTTCCCGCATTTCTTCTTTAGTTACGGGATCGACCAGGCCCGACCATGTGTAAGCGATCCAGCGAGCCTGCAGTTCCAGGACGGGGAACAACGGTCCTGTCTGATCATGCATTCCCATGAAGGCCAGGCGTTCGAACTCCGGGCTGAACGTGTACCGGTAAAGATCAAGACTGTAATCGTCCACGCGCAGGCCATTCCGCAGTTCTTCGGACAGATAGGGCAAGTGCAAATTGAACCCCGTACTGAAGAGGATGGCGTCAAAACTCTCTTCCGTTTCGTCCTCGAACTGGACGCGCTCGTCCTGGATTCGACGGATCCAGGGTTTTACATGGATGCGCTTCTCCGCGACTAGAGGCAGGAAGTATTGGGAAAGGGTTATGCCCGCCTTCGCAATATCCTCATCGGGCTTCATCGCACCATACTGTTCTGGACTTCCGTTGGCCTGAAGAATGGCTGACCTCAGGCTGGCTTGCATCACTTCCGGCGAAAAGACTTCGGATGCGAGCACCGCCCATCGGGTGAAGAAGATGTGGTCGCTCGGCACCCCGCCGACGAGTTTGGGGAGAACGTATCGCTGACGCCGATAGCACGAGACCACCCGGGCGGCGCCCAGCATGGCGAGGTCGCTGGCGATCTCTAGCGCGCTGATTGCACAGCCGGCTACGAGAACGCGCAAGCCGCGATATTTCTCAGGATCCTTGTAAGCGAAGCTGTGGCGAGCGACGGCACTCCCCCTAAAGGTCCCCAAACCTGGGACCGACGGAATGTAGGGCTTGTTGTATCGACCCGTAGCCGCGACCACGAAATCATATTGCTCCGTGAGCGGCGGCCCTCCCGATTGGCGCGAGGTGACCCGGTATCCTCGGTCGGTCGATTCAACCAAATCGACCTTCGTTAGCAATCGGGCGCGCCGCATCAGGCCAAAGGCCTCTGCGTATCGATGCAGGTAGGAATGAACTTCCTGATTTTTGGGATAGACCGGCACGCCAACGTCGTATCCCATGTCGCTGAATTGCGTCAGGACTCGACTTGTGTTGGTGCGCATGGTGGGCCAGATGCCGCTATTTGGCGAGCGATGATTCCATTGGCCTCCAATGTCATCGGAGGACTCGAAAATCGTGGGCTCGAATCCTTGAGCCAGAAGATATTTCGCCGAGACGATGCCGGAGGGACCTCCGCCGATGATGGCGACCCTTCTTCGGTGCGAGCGAGCCATGCGCCTTCCAAACTGGGAGATGGAAACGGCGTACAGGTTCTCACTCCCGGTTGCGACCTGTCCAGTTGAGGGCTGAGGTCTTGAGAGCGCGCGAAGTGGAATCTTGGTGAGTCATCCTCGAATGGCAGCGCGACGGCGTAAAAGGTATGCGGGCGGATGAAGGTCAGCTTGGGGACGGCATCGTGTCGGTGAGACAGGATGCCGTCTGCCATTTAGAAGCAAATAGGTTGAGCAACTCCTGGTTAAAACCTTATTGTTTTTCGCAGGTCACTTTGTTGTTCCAGTCGACGAAAGCACCGTTAGGGTTGTCGCGCCAGGCCCAAACGTGCAATTCGAAGAACGGCGGGAGGCCGTAGCGATTCGGACTACCGACGAGTTGAAAAGCCTGCCCTTCTAACTGAGGTGGCGCGGGATGATGCCCAAGCCACGTGGCCGCATCGACGATGTACTCCACTCCAACCAATCGTCGCTGGTTGCCGACCGGTTCGTAGATCAGCGCTTCCGGATGTTCGGCAACGATGTCTCCGTCCCCTACCAGAGCCAGGTTTATGTAGTGAATGCCCATCGCACCGTGGTCGGGGCCGGATACACATCCGAAAAGAGGCGCATAGTCAGGACCAGCATTGTTGACGTTGAGGTACGGCTCAGTGACGGTGCGAACGATCTGCACGAGTTTGGCAGGCGAATCGTGGTTGTGGCCATCCTGCCCGAAGACGACCGAAGAGCAGGCAAAAATCAACCCGCCGACCAGTACTAGACGCAGAGCTTTCTGGGCGGGTCTTATCCCGCGAGCTAAAGTGCTTAAACGCATATTGTTATCTCCTTTGTATGTCGGTCCGGTAGCGCGCCGCTTTGGCTGTACTCTCCCCAGCTGACAACCGAAAACGAGGCCCTGAATGCGGTACCCGAATCCACGGATTGGGGTACAATTGCCGCCAATCTTCGCTTCCCGGGCCCCCAACGGGATGAAAGTTAGTTCGTATGCCGGGTCGTTGTCCTAAAACCAGCCCTCAATCTTTCTCAAAGATTCTCAAGGTCAAGCTATGCCAAGCCTGATCAGCAACTTGTACGCATTCGGCGAATTTCGACTGGACCCGCAGAGCCGCGTGCTTCTACGTGCAGAGGAGCCCGTCACTCTTACTCCGAAGGGATTCGAAGTGTTGTTGGTCCTGGTCCGAAATGGGGGACGCGTCGTCAGTAAACAGGAACTGATGCAGGCAGTCTGGCCTGACAGCTTTGTCGAGGAGTCGAACCTGACCCAGACGGTCTTTATGCTGCGAAAGGCGCTGGGCGAAACAACGACACAGAAATACATCCTCACGGTCCAGGGACAGGGGTATCGGTTTGTCCCGGAGGTGCGGACCGTTCAGCTCTCCGACGTGAATGTGCCGGAAATGCCAACTGCCGTCACAGGTGTGGGGCAGTCTGTTGGGGCCGCGAAGGCACCCGAAGCGAGCACGGAAACCAGAACTCGCCGAGGTTTGGTTCCTGCGCTGTTGATCGTTTCTATTATCGGCGTGGCTGTGTGGCTGTACCGGCCGTTCGAGCGCGCAAAAGCTGCCCCACCGTTGCGCTCGATTGCCGTGTTGCCGCTCGACAACTTTTCCGGCGATCCCTCGCAGGAATTCTTTGTGGATGGCATGACCGATGAGCTGATAACCGATCTGGCCAAGGTACGTTCCCTTCGGGTGATCTCCCGGACCTCCGTTATGCGTTACAAAGGTACGAAGAAGGAATTGCCGCAGATCGCTCGGGAATTGAATGTGGAGGGGATCATTGAAGGATCGGTGACGCGCTCGGGTGGACGGGTACGAATCACGGCCCAGTTGATCAACGCGTCGACTGATCAGCACATCTGGGCCGAGGCTTACGAGCGAGAAGCCGGGGACGTTCTGAAGTTGCAGAGCGAAGTTGCGCGAGCGATAGCGGAGCAGGTGCAGGCGAAACTAACGCCGCAAGAACAAGCGAGGCTCGACTCAGCTCAAAGTGTCAACCTGGAAGCGTACGAGGCTTATTTGAAGGGCCGCTACTATCTCTCGACCGAGTACTCGAACCCAGAATCTCTAAAATTATCGAAGAAGTATTTCGAAGAGGCTATCCGAAAAGATCCTGGATTTGCACGCGGCTACTCGGGCTTGGCGGATTCCTATGTATGGATGGCACTGTTTCATCAGATTCCTCCGGCAGACGCCTACCGTTCGGCGATGGAAGCCATACGGCAATCTCGCGAATTGAATAATACCGTCGGGGAGGTCCACGATACGCTGGGCATGCTGAAATGGCGCTTTGAGTGGAACTGGACTGCTGCCGAGCAGGAGTTCGACCAGGCAATCACGATGGCCCCGAGCTACAGTTGCGGCCACGAAGATCGTGCTACTTACCTGAGCTTTCTTGGAAGACGCTCCGAGGCTCTGGCGGGAGTAAAAAATAGCCGCGAGATCGACCCCGGCCCCAGTTCGGCATTGACCGAAGTAGCCGCGTACTACCAACTGCGGGACTATGGAAACCTGATCGAATCCAGCAAGAGAGGTTTGTCCCTGAGTCCTGACGAATGGACTGCGTATGCCAGTCTCGCGGTTGGGTACGAAGGAACGGGAAAGATGACAGAGGCCATCGCCGCTTATAAGAAGGCGGTGGAGTTGTCGAAGGGCGATCAGGATGCTCTTGCTTCACTCGCTCACGCTTATGCTGCTACGGGCAGAAGGAGCGAAGCTGAAAACATTCTTCGGGACTTACAGCGACGGCCAACGACGAGTTACGTTTCGCCATATGTGATCGCGACGGTGTTTGCCGGGTTAGGCGAAAAAGACAAAGCTTTTGATTACCTCGACAAAGCTTACGATGAACGATCGCTAGACCTTTCTTGGCAGATCAAGGCCGATCCGCGGCTGGATAATCTCCGCTCCGATGCACGCTTCCAGAATCTACTCCGGCGAATTGGGCTGAATTGATCGAGGAAAGCGCATCAACGACCGCCCTGCCAAACAATCGCCGACCAAAAAGGTCGTAAATCTATAACGTATTCAATAACTTAGGCTTACCTCCTAAATACCCTAGCCAAGCTACTTGCCTTTTTCCCCTTCATGCATCTATTCTTTATGTGCGACCAAATTGGTCGTAGATTTCTGGAGCCAATGTATTGGCTTCCGCATCAACTGATTACCAATGCTAAAGCTCACCAAGAAAGCGGATTACGGCCTGATCGCCATGCGGCACCTGGCCGACAACACGGACTTGGGAGCCTGTAGCGCGAAGGACTTGGCAGAGATGTACGGCATTCCGCAGGAAGCCCTCGCCAAGATTCTTCAGAAGCTGGTGAAAGCGCAGCTGCTGGTTTCGCAGCAGGGAACCAACGGCGGCTACCTGCTGGCGCGAGCGCCTCGCGAGATCAGCGCCCTGGAAGTGATTCGCGCTATTGAGGGTCCGCTCTTTATCACGTCCTGTTCGACGGGTTCCGAATGCGAACAGGAGCTCACTTGCAACATTCGCGGACCGCTGCGCAAGGTGAGCAAGACGATCGAAGAAGTTCTGAGCAAGCTGACGCTGGTGGAAATGACAGAGTCCCACGAGCACAACACACGGGCGGAGCTGATAACGCTCCGATAACAATTCGGGCTGTGGCCCCACGCACTTATTAGGAGATCGACCCGGTTATGTCGAACGAGACAGTTCCAAACGGAATCAAGCTGCCGATTTATATGGATAACCATGCGACCACTCGCATGGATCCCCGTGTGCTCGAAGCGATGCTGCCCTACTTCACCGAAAGCTTCGGCAATGCCGCGAGCCGCAACCATGAATATGGTTGGGTCGCCGAGCAGGGTGTAGAACAGTCGCGCGAACGCATCGCCAAGCTGATTGGCGCCACCTCGAAGGAAATCATCTTCACGTCAGGCGCCACGGAGAGCGATAACCTCGCGATCAAAGGTGTTGCGGAGATGTATCGCGAGAAGGGCAACCACATCATCACCCAGGTCACCGAGCACAAGGCTGTGCTCGACACCTGCAAGCGCCTTGAGAAGCATGGCTTCCGCGTCACCTATCTACCGGTACAGAAGGACGGCCGCATCGATCTCGACGATCTGAAGCGGGCGATGGACGACAAGACGATTCTCGTCACCATTATGTCGGCGAATAACGAGATTGGCTCGTTACAGCCGATTCGTGAGATCGGTGCAATCTGCCATGAGAAGGGCGTGTTCTTCCATACCGACGCGGTGCAGGCGATCGGCAAGGTTCCATTCAACGTCATTGCTGACAACGTCGACATGGCCTCAATCACTGGACACAAGCTCTATGGTCCCAAAGGTTGCGGCGCACTGTATGTCCGCCGCAAGAATCCTCGTGTACAACTGGTAGCCCAGATCGATGGCGGCGGCCACGAGCGCGGCATGCGTTCCGGAACGTTGAACGTCCCCGGCATCGTTGGCCTCGGCAAGGCTTGTGAACTCGCAATGAATGAAATGGAGCAGGAGACGAAGTATTTGATCGGCCTGCGCAATTCGCTGCGAGACCAGATTTTTGCCGAACTCGACGAGGTCTACATCAACGGGTCGACTGAGCATCGTCTGCCCGGCAACATGAACATCAGCTTTGCGTACGTTGAAGGCGAATCGTTATTGATGGGCATCAACGACATCGCGGTTTCCAGTGGTTCGGCATGCACCTCTGCGACGCTGGAGCCGTCGTACGTATTGAAGGCCCTCGGCGCCGGCGATGATCTGGCACACAGCTCGATTCGTTTCGGCATCGGTCGCTTCAACACTCAGGTGGAAGTTGATTACGTCGCCCGTCGCGTAATCGACACCGTAAAGCGCCTCCGCGAACTGTCTCCTTTGTACGAGATGGCGAAGGAAGGCATCGACATCACCAAGGTTCAGTGGGCTGCCCAGGGCGGACACTGAGAGGCATTTACGAATTTGACGATTACGGTTTGAAGAAATTGAATTCGGAATTTGAAATGGAGAAGTGGGATGGCATACAGCGATAAGGTACTGGATCACTACACGAACCCGCGCAACGTTGGCTCGCTCGACAAAGCAAGCCAGACCGTTGGAACCGGCCTTGTGGGAGCGCCGGAATGTGGTGACGTGATGAAGTTGCAGATCAAAGTAAACCCGGAGACCAACGTCATTGAAGAAGCAAAGTTCAAGACGTTCGGCTGCGGCTCCGCCATCGCTTCGTCTTCGCTCGCCACCGAATGGGTGAAGGGCAAGACGGTCGATGAAGCGTTGCAGATCAAGAACACTGACATCGTGAAGGAACTCTCGCTTCCTCCCGTCAAGATTCACTGCTCGGTACTGGCAGAAGACGCCATCCGCGCGGCGATCAGCGATTGGAAGAAGAAAAACAACGGCGACGCGACTCAGTAACGTCGCCGGGCCGAGGGCCAGGGTAAACGACTAATGGCAGACCTTGTACAACCCGGTAGGCCGGTGGAAGCTCCTCCGGCAAAGGGCATTCAGATCACCGATCTGGCGATCGAGCACATCCGCGTCGCAATGGCGAAAGAAGGTATTTCGCCAGAGGAAGGCGGGCTGCGGCTCGGAGTGCAGGGCGGTGGCTGTTCCGGTTTGAGCTACAACATCCGTTTCGATTCACAGCCGCGCGAACGCGACCGCATCTTCGAGTTCAGCGGCGTGCGCGTCTTCGTCGATCCGAAATCATTCATTTATCTGCACGGCATGACCCTCGACTGGCAGCAGACGCTCATGCACCAGGGGTTCATCTTCGTTAACCCGAACGCGCAGAAATCGTGCGGATGCGGTACCTCATTCTCGTAAAAGAAGTAGCCAGTTGCCGGTGATCCTTTGGCGCAAGTTGCCATGGGATTTACTGGTGCTTGCCTTGACGGCTAGAGATTGCTCCATCTATGGCAAAAGAAAACCAATCCGCTCCGCTGCAAATTGAGGCCAACGGCAGTTCCCTGCTTGCGAACTGCTGGTCGTGCGGCGACATGCGAGCCATGCACTTCTGCAACGCGTGCGGGCATCTACAACCGCCGGCTCCGACCGACTACTTTTCGTTCTTCGGCTTGGCGCGCAAGTTAAATGTCGATACTGCCTTGCTCGAAAAGAACTTTTACACATTGAGCCGAAAGCTTCATCCGGATCGCTACTCCATCGGTAGCACCGACGAGAAGGAATGGAGTCTTGAAAAAACTTCGCAGCTGAACGACGCGTACCGAACGCTCCGCGACCCGATCTCACGTACTGAGTATCTGCTGAAACTCGAGGGCATTCACTTTGAGGAGCAGTCGAAAGCTGCGACAGAGGCGGCTCGGTCCTCAGGCACCGACAAGAAGCAGTCCATCCCACCCGACCTCCTGGAAGAGATGTTCGAGTTGAACATGCAGCTCGAAGAGGCTCGTGCTAACAAAAAATTGGGCGAAGCCGACGAGACATTGACTCGAGACCTGACGGCAACCAAAACGAATCTCGAAGCTAAGTACCACGGCCTGATGAACGAACTGAAAGACTATTGGAACCAGTGGGACGGCGTGATCGATCGCGCTGCTGCGGGTGAAGACGCAACAGCCGACCGCAAGCTGGCCCTCGATCGCATGCTCGACCTGCTGAACCGCCGCACCTATATCCGGAACCTGGTGCGCGACGTAAACGAAGTATTGGAAGCCTGAACTAAGAATAATGGCGAACGAACGCGTAGTCGGAATCGATCTCGGTACCACAAACTCCCTGGTTGGGTTTATGCAAGGCGACCATCCGGTCATCATTCCGGGTGAGGACGGCTCTAATCTCGTCCCTTCGGTCGTTGCGCTTGCCTCAGATGGGCAGATCATCGTGGGCAATGCCGCGCGCACGAATCTCATTGAAACACCGGAGCGCGCCGTCTACTCCGTAAAACGGCTTATGGGTCGCGGTCTTGAAGACGTTCAGGATGAGCTGAAGCTCTTCCCGTTTCGCCTCGCCGACGACATGGCAGCAGGTGAAGTTCTCCGCATTACTCTTGGCGACAAGACGTTTACGCCACCGGAGATATCCGCCCACATCCTTCGTCAACTCAAGCGCAACGCCGAACGTTTCTTTGCAGCCTCTGTGAAGCAGGCGGTCATCACCGTTCCTGCCTACTTCAATGATGCACAGCGCCAAGCCACAAAGGATGCGGGCCGAATCGCTGGTCTCGACGTTCTTCGACTCGTTAACGAGCCGACCGCCGCTGCGCTCGCGTACGGTCTTGATAAGAAGAAGAACGGCACCGTCGCCGTCTACGATTTCGGCGGGGGGACCTTCGACATTTCGATCCTTAAATTGCAGGAAGGCATCTTCGAGGTTATCGCCACCAATGGTGACACTCATCTTGGCGGCGACGATATCGACAATTTGCTCATCGCGATCGCACTCGACGACATTCAGGGCGACCTCGGCATCGACGTTCGCCGTAACGGCGAGGCCGTTCAACGAATACGCAAGGCTGTGATCGAAGCCAAGATCGCGTTATCGGACAGTGAATCCGTCCAACTCGACGCCGAACTACCGGATGGCAAGCACTACCAGCGCGAAATTACTCGCAGCATGTTCGAGCAGATGATCAAGCCGATCATCGAACGCACGATTGGTCCTTCGAAACAGGCGCTGAAAGACGCAGGGCTGACGCCCAGCCAGATCGACGAAGTCGTCCTCGTCGGCGGCTCAACTCGCATTCCACTCGTTCGCCAGTTGGTGAAGGATTTGTTTCAGCGCGAGCCTCATGTGGAGTTGAATCCCGATGAAGTCGTGGCCCTCGGTGCAGCCGTTCAGGCAAATATTCTCGCCGGTGGCTCGATCGCAACCGAGGATATGCTTCTGCTCGACGTGACGCCTCTCTCACTCGGCATAGAAGCTCTCGGTGGCGTCACCGCCAAGATCATCCATCGCAACTCAACGATTCCCGCTTCAGCGACCGAACACTTCACAACTGGCGTCGAAGGCCAAACGTCTGTTGCGATCCATGTCGTGCAGGGCGAACGCGAGCTGGCTAAAGATTGTCGCTCCCTGGCCCGTTTTGATCTGAAGGGCATTCCGCCAATGCCGGCCGGGCTGCCGCGCATCGAGGTCAAGTTCCTCATCGACGCTAACGGCATTCTCCACGTCTCCGCCCGCGAACAGCGCAGCGGCAAGGCGGCGGAGATCCAGGTCCAGCCCAGCTATGGCCTCACCGACGATCAGGTCGAGAACATGATTATCGAGTCGTTCGACTACGCCGAACAGGACTTCGCCGAGCGTCAGGTCATCGAAGCACGAACCGAGGCGGATACCATTCTCTCGGCACTCGAAAAAGGTCGAGCGAATCCAGCGTGGCAGAAGCTCTCGAACCAGGAACGTGCAGATATCGACAAGATGGAACGGGCCCTGCGCGATGTTATAGCCGGCGACGATTATCGCGGCATCCGCAATGCCATCGATGCGCTGAATCAAGGGAGCATGCGTTTAGCCGAATTAATGATGGATACAGCCGTATCGAGCGCTCTGCGAGGAAAGACGATGGAAGAGACCAACATGGGCGAAGGTCCCGCGGCGCCTCATCCCATCGGTAAGGCTGAGTTCGAGTAGTTAGTAGCCAGATTTTGGGAGCACCGGCGCAGGCCGGTTCGGAAGTAGAAGAAATTTATGGCAGACGAGAAGACACAGAACAACGGCACTACTATCACCGCCGAAGGCGCATCCGAAAATCTCGTGCGCATCACTTTCATGCCCGAAAACCGGACCGTCGAATTCGAACACGGTAAGCTTCGGTACCAGGAACACGGCAAGCCCGAATCTATTCTCGACATCGCGCTGAACTTCGGCATCACGCTCGACCATGCCTGCGGAGGCAATTGCGCCTGCACCACCTGCCATGTCGTGGTGAAGAAGGGCAAAGAGCTCCTCAACGAGATGGACGATGATGAAGCGGATCGACTCGACATGGCGGCCGATCTCCAGTTAAACTCCCGTCTCGGCTGCCAGGCGCAGATTGAGAAGCCCGGCGAGGTAGTCGTGGAAATTCCGTCTTGGAATAGAAACTATGTATCGGAAGGTCACTGATAGACTATGGCGATGCAACTCTCCTGGGACGACACGGAAGACATCGGCATCGAGTTGGCCGATAAGTATCCCAACCAGAACCCGCTCGAAGTCCGCTTCACCGACCTCCACCGCATGATCGTGGAGCTTCCCGGCTTCGACGATGACCCCAAGGGCTCTAACGAGAGCAAGCTCGAAGCGATTCAGATGGCATGGAACGAGGAATACCAGGATAGAAACGGTTAATCTTCCAGCATTTTGTTTCGGCTGAGCAACCAGGCGCCATCGGGCGCCTTCTCTATTGTAAGTACGTTTGTTGTCTTGCTGCCTTGATCCTTCGGCGCGAGCGGAGATATTATGCGACAGAAACTATTTCTCAGCGCAATTCTGATGTTCATGGTTGTCAGTCTGTTTGCCGACAAGAAACCGAGTGAGCACTTCACTGCACTTGCCGTTCTGCCAGCCAGCGCCGGTCCGGGCACCGCGAACCTCACCATTGATATCCAGGGTTATACCGATGACTCGACCATGAATTCTCTCGGCGCGATCCTCTCCGACGGAAACAATCAGAATGCTCTCCTGAAGAAGTTTCAGGACATGCCAGGCATTGGGGACGTGTCCCGGGAAGGTCGCGTAGGCGTGCAGGTCAAGGTGATTCGAGTTCAGCAGTCACCCGATGGCGGACGAGTCATCACCATGCTCACCGACCGTCCCATCCACTTCTGGGAAGCCTCTCAAGGGTCTCCCACCGTCGATTATCCCTATGGGATGATTCGTTTCACCATCAATGACAGTGGAGACGGAAAAGGCGAAGCCTACCCAGTCGTTAAGGTCAAGAACATAGGCGCGAACAACATCGACATCGACGACTACGGCGTCATCCCGATCCAACTGACGGTGCATCAGATCAAGTAGCTGAATTCGAGTAATAATAAAAGGCCGCCTCATTGGCGGCCCTTTGTTTTTGCGTGGAGGCGCTACCTCTGCGCCACTTCCACCTTCACTGGTGGCGGCGGCGTGAATTCACTCACATCCGCCTCACGTAAGAATCGAGCTGCTTCTTCGGGTGGCGTCGGGTTGATGTAGAACCCTGTTCCCCACTCGAACCCCGCCGTCTTCGTCAGCTTCGGCATAAACTCGATGTGCCAGTGATAATGCTCGTTGAAGGGCTCCTGCACGGGCGACGAATGAATCACCAGGTTATATGCCGGACGGTCCAGCACAAGATCTGCCTTCATTAGTAACTGTTTCAGGCTCTTGGCCAGGTTTTCAAAAATATGTGACGACGAGTTCTCAAAAGCCGACTCGTGACGCTTGGGCAGTATCCACGTCTCGAAGGGGAACCGCGGCGCATAGGGAGCCAGCGTGACGAAGTCATCATTCTCTGCGATTACCCGGATCGGATCTTCCAGTTCCTGCCGCACCAGGTCGCAGAATACGCAACGCTCCTTGTACACGTAATACTGCTTCGCACCCTCAAGTTCCTCGCGCACATGCTTCGGCAGAATCGGCAGTGCAATCAGCTGCCCATGGGGATGCTCCAGCGACGCTCCCGCCGCCTCGCCATGGTTTTTGAAAATCAGGATGTACTTGAACCGCTTGTCCTGTCTTAAATCGACGATGCGGTCTCGGTAGGCCCAGAGCACGTCCTCGATGCGCTTCTCCGGCATCGACGCCAGTGTCATGTTGTGGTCCGGAGACTCGATGATCACCTCGTGCGCGCCGACACCGTTCATCTTGTCAAACATGCCCTCGGCCTGCCGATTCATGTTTCCCTCAATGCCCAGCGCGGGGAACTTATTCGGCACAACACGCACCGACCATCCCGGAGAATTTGCCTTGTTGGAAGTGCCATTCTGCGAAGGCCGGTAAGCAAGGATTTCCGGAGGGGTCTTGTCCTCATTTCCATTGCAGAACGGACAAAATCCACCCTTCATCGTCACGCGATCGCGCATAAAGTCCGTAGGACGCTTCGCGCGGTCGGTCGAAATGATCACCCAACGACCAACGATCGGATCTTTTCTCAGCTCAGGCACAGGTATAACTCCGTAAGTAAGAATTCGTAGATGTTACGCCAACGGTCGGGGGAGCGAAAGGGGAGGTCTATCGCGCTTCAAACGCACCCTTCATCAACTCGATTTCGACTTCGTCTCCGAGGTAGACACTCACGACGTCAAACCGAATCGAAGTCTCGGGAGGCACGCGTCTCCTGTAAAGCCGTGCGGTTGCCACGAGTTCATCTCTCTTCTTCATGCCGACTGCGGCCTCGGCAGGCACCTCACCGCGGGACCCTCTCGTCTTGACTTCGATAAAACATAGCGTCTTCCCATCCCAGCCAATTAGATCAAGCTCACCTCGTCCGCCGCCGCGCCAGTTTCGCGCTACGATCGTGTACCCTCGCTTCCGCAGGAAGAAGTACGCCTCCTCTTCGCCACGGCGACCTGTCTTCAGGTGTTCTGGCTCTTTACGAACCGACGGCAGCCAGCAGGTGACTCCGTCCAATACCTTCAGCACAGCTTGTGTCACTACTCGCATCATTGCTCCAGCATGGCAAACGCAGGCCTCCAGGCAGAAGCAAATTGCGCTAGTCCCGTCCCGTTTTGGAAGACACGGTCCCCTCTGTCTCTGCGGTGAGTCTTCCCCAAACAAAAAACGCCGATCCCAAGGGACCGGCGCCATCTCCAATGTTGGCTCCTACTTCTCGCTCCCCACCAGCTTTTCAACATCCACCATCTCTTTCGGCACCCCGCCGGTGAGAATCTCCGGCCCATGTTCTGTCACCAGGATGGTGTCCTCGACGCGAATGTGAATGTGCTTCTCCGGGAACTCAACGATTGGCTCGACCGTCAGGACGTGGCCTACCTTAATTGGGCCGGCCAATCCCGGCCCTGTCCCCGGCGTCGCAACGTCGTGCGTGGCTTCGCCGACGAAGTGTCCGAATCCGTTGTACCAGTGATCCGCGATCCCGTACTTCTCGTAGACCTTCTTGCCAGCGTCGGCCGCCTGCTCGTATGTATTTCCCGGCTTCAGCATGTCAATGATGGCCTTCTGGGCCTCGAGGTCCACGGCGTACCATTTAGCCTGCTCCGGCGTGAACTTTCCGCTGATATTGAACGTTCGCGTGATGTCCATCGTCAGGTGATCCAAGTCGCCGGCGAAATCGAACACTACCAGGTCGTTTGCTTCGGTCTTTCGTCGATTCTGGAAGTAATGCCACGTATTCACGTTCGGTCCGGTACCAACGATTGCCGGATATGCCATCCCTTGCGCGCCGTTCTTGTAGTACCAGTAATAAGCTTCAGCCTCGATCTCGTACTCATACATTCCGGGCTTGGCCTTTGCGATAGCTCGCCGATTCCCTTCCGCGCTGATCTTTCCGTTGCGTCGCAGGATTTCAATCTCCTGAGGTGTCTTGATATTTCGCATCCCATCAATAAACGGCGTCAGGTCCTTCAATTGCGCCTGGGGATAACGATCTCTCAGTTTGACGATCACTTCGCGTTCGCGCGGCTTGTCTCCGCCGAACGGATGGTCGTACTCCGCGGCATAATCCCTCCCCGTTTCTCCTCGCGCCCCATCGACTTTGTCGGGAAATCCGAGCCGGGTCCAAAGCTGAGCATTAGGTCCGCTCACGACGAACGCCAACATTGAACTAAGGTTGTTGAGCGGCAGCACCGTCGTGAAACCAAATTGCTTCTGCTGATCTTTTGATAGCGCCAAGACATTCGGTCCGTATACCTGTGCAGTCCGCGGTGTCTGTTCCGGTTCAAACAGGAACGAGCGGCCGCTTGCACCATCGATCATCAGAACAGCGCCTTCATCGGCGATCCCCGTGTAGTAGTAGAAGTCGTTATCTTCGCGATAATGCGCACCCTCCGGATCGACCATGCGCGCAAACAGCAAGGCAGTTCCCGACTTCATCTGCTTCGCCAGCTCTGCCCGCCGCCGCACAAACTCCTTGGTCCCACCGAGATCGTCATAGGCCTGCTGATCCGTGTATTGCGCAACCGCCGGGATCGCTACTAAAGCGGCTAAAACCGACATGACTGCACGTCGAATAAAATTCATTCCCTACCCTCCGCGCCGAAGTTTACAGCATCCCACTCGTTTCCGTCCCAAATGAAGAAACCGGCCATCTCTGGCCGGCTTCGACTCATAAACTCCTGATTACTTCTTACGAGCCCGTCTGTTGTCCCTGGCTCGACCGCTTCGGCTGCTGCTCGCCCACGATCTTGATGCACTCTTCGAGTACATCCAGCGCGATGTCAGCCTGCTCTTCCGTTACTACTAGTGGCGGCGAGAGTCGAACCGAGTTCGGGCCCGCGCCCAGGAACAGGATGCCACGCTCGAATGCCAACTCGACGATGCGGTCGCG
>Ga0163163_10002654_pt1 | contig 15131 bp, 10 predicted proteins | sample S65metaG_FD_119766 | JGI IMG/M metagenome (GOLD analysis project Ga0163163, IMG submission 119766) | Switchgrass rhizosphere microbial communities from Kellogg Biological Station, Michigan, USA - S6-5 metaG | ecosystem: Host-associated > Plants > Roots > Rhizosphere > Soil | place: USA... | reverse complement strand
GTCGTCACCAATGCATCGATCTTTTCCCGCGAGCTGACTTCAGTTACACAGACCAAAAACTCATTCTCGCGTCCGGAATAATACTTCGAAAGGGGCAGGCCGCCGATGATGCCTTTCTCCCGCAATCCGGCTAAAACCTCGGTTGCAGGCCTTGGTCCGCGAACTACAAACTCATTGAAGCTCGGTGCCGAAAAGGGAACGGAAAAGGCGGCTATAGCCGCGATCTGCTTGGCGGCGTAAGCGGCCTTCTGAGCATTTTGCACGGCAACTTCCTGCAATCCTTTCTTGCCCATTGTTTCCATGTAGATCGTTGCGGCGAGCGCGATCAATCCCTGGTTGGTGCAGATGTTCGATGTCGCCTTTTCGCGACGGATGTGCTGCTCACGCGTCGATAAAGTCAGAACAAAACCTCGATTTCCGTTCTTGTCGTAGGCGACACCGCAAAGGCGCCCGGGCATTTGCCGGACATATTTCTCTTGCGTTGCAAACAATCCGACGTGCGGTCCGCCGAAGCTCATGGGAATACCAAATGATTGGCCTTCGCCCACAACAATATCCGCTCCGCATGCACCGGGAGATTTGAGAAGTCCGAATGAGATGCCTTCAGTAACGACAACCACGAGCAAAGCTCCGACCGCGTGTGCCGCGTCAGCCAGGGCTTTTAGATCCTCAATACAGCCAAAGAAATTTGGAGACTGTACGACCAAAGCTGCCGTCTTATCGTCCAGGGCCGAGAGATCCGTAAGCCGTCCGGTTTCTTCATCGAAGGAAACAGAAACGATCTCGGCTAAGCCATGTTGTGTATAGGTCCGAGCGACTTCACGATATTCCGGATGAACGCTCGTCGCAACGACGATCTTGTCGCGGCGGGTTACCCGTTGAGCCATCAAATATGCCTCGGCCATCGCGGTCGAGCCATCGTACATTGAGGCGTTGGCAACCTCCATCCCGGTCAACTGGCAGATCAGCGTTTGAAATTCAAAAATGTACTGCAGTGTTCCCTGAGAGATCTCAGGTTGATACGGAGTATACGAAGTAAAGAATTCAGAACGCTGAATCAGGTGGTCGACTACGGTCGGTGAAAAATGAGAATAAACGCCTGCGCCGAGAAACGACGATTTCGTCTCAGCAGTATTCTTTGCCGCCATCCTTTCCATCGCATCGATCACTTCGGATTCGGCCAGAGGATCCGTGATTTTGAGCGGACGATTTAGTTGGACATCCGCTGGAATTGAACGAAACAAGTCGGCCGCCGATGTTAGGCCGATATCTGCGAGCATGTTCTCGCGTTCTTCAGGTGAATTTGGAATATATCTCATTAGACGGTGTCGTTATGGAATTGCCCAGAATGGCAATGATACCAAAAGCGTGGACCGATTGTGAAAACCTGTACTTGAATTTGGCGGGCAAAAGAAAAAAGGCCGTTTTGGGCAAGATGAAACAGCCTTTGGTCAACGTTGCTTTTCTCTAGCGGCTTTCACGGAAAAACTCCCTGAGAAGAGCTTTGCGGCGGGCGCCGCTTCACTACTCATCTTTTTTGAAGCCTTGTTTTGCGGCGATCAATCTCGCCGGATCGGAAACACCTCGAGATCTCCAAGGAATTGCAACTTCGAAGATCGCATAACGCCCATCGGATTAGTATATGAGGCCGGAAGGTCAGAGATCGGAATACCGGCAAGCTCGAAGGCCCTGGCAACCAATTCGGAACAGAAAAAAGCATTGTCCTTGTTGCCGTCGCTGGCGTTATTCTTTACACGGTCGCCCAAGACACCTCCAGCAGCGGGCGAGATGATCTTGATTCCCATGTAGATCGCCCCGCCTCGAGACGATGTTGTCCCCGATCCTACTGCGCCAAGTTTGTCGTAGGGCCGGCCGATATATCGTTCGGCATACGAGACAACCTCTTTTGCCTTATCAGTCGTGATGCCAACGCGACGATAGGCTATCGCAAGGATATCCTCCTCCAGAGCCTTGAAATGGGGACGTTTAACCACTCCTTCGCCGATGGCTTCAATGATGTAACCGCCGCCCGCGTAGAGGGCCGCATGGCTGACAGTCGAGCCTGTGGCACTTCGGATTCCCGTGGAGATCGCCGCATCGGTTGTTGAAACAATAACGTCAGCCGGTTGGAGCTGAAAGACCTTAAGTAGTGCTGCCATAACATTTCCTCCAGTGTTATCTCACGCTTTGTAAATTGCACGACCTTTCTTAGAAGATCGACATGAGAGCAACTTAATACGCGTAAGATTCGGGAAATTTATGTCACGGCCCGGTAATTTTTAGCTTACCGTCGTCAAATATTCTTCATACTCAACCGCTGAGAGCATTGCATCGGCCTCTCCCGGATTCTTCATTTTGATCTTGATCATCCATCCGGTACCGTAGGGATCGGAGTTAACTGATTCGGGTGTGTCGTTCAAGCCGGAATTTACCTCGGAGACCTCACCCGCAAGCGGCGTAAAGATCTCGGAAACCGCCTTGACCGACTCGACCGAACCAAAGGCTTCATGCGTCTCGAAGGCATCGCCTACTCTCGGCATGTCAACATACACAACATCGCCAAGAGAGTTTTGGGCGTAGTCGGTAATGCCTATCGTTGCGGTCTCACCGTCAACCTTCACCCATTCGTGATCTTTGCTGTAGCGTAAATTTTCGGGGATATTTGACATAGTTGTATCCGTGGTCGTTTTGGGATTTAAATCAAACCTCTATTACCGCATTACTTTTGCCGTTTGTAAAAAGGAGTCGGAACTACCTCCGCAATCAAGTGTTTACCGCGTACGTCAATTGTAATTTCCTGTCCGATATTTGCAAATTCAACTGGTAAAAGTGCAAAGCCAATGTTTTTCTTTAAATAAGGAGCAGGGCTGCCCGAGGTTACGTAACCGACCTTTTCACCGTCAACATAAACGGCTTGGTCATCGCGGGCGATCCCGCGATCTTTCATTTCGAAGCCGATTAACTTCCGCTTCAGCCCTTCTTCCTTTTGTTTTTCCAATTCTTCTGATCCGGTGAAGTCCCCCTTCTGCAACTTGGTTATCCAGCCCAGGTTCGCCTCGTATGGGGTTATTGAATCGCTGAGTTCATGGCCGTATAGCGACATGCCCGCTTCGAGCCGCAACGTGTTCCGCGCCGCCAGGCCCGCGGGAAGAATTCCGTTTTCCTGTCCGTAGTTTCCAGTTTTTAAGAGCTTGTTCCAAAGATGGACAGCAAATTCCGGAGAAGCGTATACCTCGAATCCATCTTCGCCCGTGTACCCGGTTCGCGAAATTATGGATTCAACACCGTCCACGCTCCCGGTCGCAAAATGGTAATACTTGATGCTATCGAGTTCTGTCTCCGTTAGTCCCTGAAGGATTCCGAGTGCATCGGGTCCCTGCACCGCGATTTGGCAATAATCTGCACTCGCATTTCTCAGGGCGACATTCTCGTCCGCCTTGTGCGACGCGATCCACTCCCAATCTTTGTCGGTTGTTGCGGCATTCACCACGAGCAGAAGTCTCTCCTGACCGAACCTATATACAAGCAGATCGTCAACAACGCCACCCAGATCGTTTGTCAATGCAGAATAATGCGCCTGGCCGTCAACAAGCTTTGTAACATCGTTGGTCGTCAGTCGATTGACAAACTCAATGGCGTCAGGTCCTTCCGCCCATATCTCGCCCATGTGCGATACGTCGAAAAGACCTGCGCGGGTCCTCGTGGCCATGTGCTCTTCGATCACGCCTGCAGAATACTGCACAGGCATATCCCAGCCGCCGAAATCGACCATCTTACCGCCAAGTTCGCGATGCTCCGCATTTAGCGGTGTTTTCTTCAAATTCTCCGAATACATAAATGATTAATGTAAATGACAGAGCTTAAAGGCTCAAGTTGGCTAGTGGAACTGCTGGGTTCTTGAGCAGGCATTTTGTGATCACATCGCACGAAAACCTTGCTATGAACAAGTTTTGCCTGATAATATTTAGCCGGTTTTCTCTTCCCGACCCTGGTAACCAAATCAATTTTGGAGATTCTAAAAATGAATAGGTCTTTGTCTTGCCGCTTGGCTTTAGTCTGCGCAGTTTTGCTCACTCTGTGCTGTTTTAATGTCGCCTCCGCTCAATTCGGCGGCATCGGTAATGCCGCGAAAAAGGTTCTAAACAAAACCGACGTGGCTTCGGCTCTTGCGGGAAAAGCGCCGATCACAACTTCGTTGCCCGATGCGATCTGGGGAGCACCGGATAAGGACAGCTTTACGCCACGCGAGCCTGCTCGCTCGCTGACGGCGCTCCAGCGCACGGCCAACGGCGGGTTTATCCTGCAGCCCGGCTACTATCGAATGCAGGACCAAAGCTATTGCCTGCATGCCGGAACATACGGGCCCGGTGGAGGCGATGGTTATCTTTATGCCCCCCCAAAAGGATCCGCCGAAGACGCGGTTATTTCCGTTGTCAGAAATTCCGTGCAGCATCCCGAGATCGATCAGCACATTGTTCAGGAGCTTCTTTGGGCGATCGTCGCACGAGCAAAGTTTGAGGATCTGTCGACGGAATTGAAACTTGCCGCTTCACGGTTACTGACGCAGCGGCAGCTTGCGATGTTGAACCGTAGCGGGCTGGATATGATTCCCGGACCTGCGATGGACAAGGCGATCGGATCTGCGCCGGCGCCGCTTCGTCAAGCAATGCAAGCCGAGGCACAGATGCGTCAGATGTTCAACAGCGGTTCGGCGACCTATGCCGACCTCGAGCGAATTGCCGTATTGGGAGGAAACGCGCCGAGGGGTGAGGGAAGCCTGGGCGTTCCTTCGGGCCGTTGGTCGCTTCATCCCGACGGATATTATGTTCGTTATATTCCGAGTTCTTATAGTTCAACGAGAGTAGAGATCTGGGTCCCACAGGGAAGCCCCACGGTAGGAAAGGAATACGATCCTGCAACGCATATTGCCGTCCCGGGAAATACCTCAAGACAACGTCTAATTCAATCCGGTCGCATCAGACAGGAAATGTGAGATCTTGAAAGATCGTAAATGTGAGATCCGGCAACAATTAGTTGCCGGATTTTTTTGCTTCTGCCGAAGGCAGGCGCGACGCCGCGTCGATGATCTGGTCGCACAGATCGATGGATTGCATGACGACGCCCTTTACCTGATCGTCCTTGGAGGTGTCAATTTCTTTCTTTAGGAGGGGCTCGTAGCGCTTCGCCGCGGAGGCTAGGACGCGAACCGCCTTGGGAAAAACGTCCTCATACTTTTTGGGTTTCTCGCCCTTCCCGGGCTCTTCAACCACGATCGAATTTGGCCGTTCAGAAAGATTATCTATGTCGTCGACCGCCTTCTGGATGATCCGCCTGATGTCGTCAAAAAGCTGAAGCCTCGTTCCAGTAGGAGCAGCCCCCCATTTGTCCGACTCCTTCTTCTCCTTCTTGCTGGCGTCAGTCGCCTCGCCCCCTATTAGTCCGAGGGCAGCGAGTCTCCGATCGACCGCACGGGCCAGAACTCCAATGCGAAGGTCGATCTGCTGAGCATCACGGACGATCTCGACTTCATCATCGGTCAAGTAGTCGCGGCGCTGAGCCTCGGCATTTACGCACGCGCCGACCAAAAGCAGCGCGGTCAGAACAACCAGGTATTTTGAAATCGATAGTGATGTTCTCATTATTTTTTGAAAGTCAATGATCCGGTTGGCCGGGAACGACCGTGTTTCCAAACATCGGTTCAAGAGCCTTTTCTCTCGCCTCGCTAATAAACTTCACCAGTTTCTTAACATAGGGATCGTACCTCGAAGGAAGATCGCGGCGAATCGTTTCAAGCCTTGGCATAAACGCTCGGAGGCCAATATCAAGTCTTTTGAAATTGTATAGAACTTTATTTCTGTCCTTGTCCTGGCTCGTGAGGAAAGCAAGAGATTCGTCCATCAGAGCGTTGAATCCGCCGAGTTCTTTAAACATGTCCTCAAACTGACCTTTGGAATTCAGCAACTCAGCTTTTTCGATTCGTTTATTCATGAGATCGAGCGAAAGTTCTGTATGGGCCTTCGCGGTTGTTAGATCCGAAAGACTTTTCTTTTCTTCTTTGGTTATTTGTTTAATTGGTGGAGGAGCTTCGTCCTCCTCAGGCTGTTGCGAGTAGGCACTAACGCACTGGAAGCCGACCAGACATCCGAGAAAGAGCAGCCAATATACCGATCGCCGAGCGGCCATAACTGTTGATCTCGAAAGAATAATTCCAGTCATTTGGAACCTTTTTTTAATTGCTTGTCGAGGGTTGGAATACGCAGATTTACCTTGTCGATCTCCAGATGCTGTTTTGCAGGATCGGCAAGTTTCAAAAACTGCTGATAATTTGCCATTGCGTCAGGATATTCTCGCAATTGGTCATGACATATCGCAAGGAAAAAATATGCGACCGCTAGGTTTGGCTGTTTTTCTGTCAGCCACCGATATTCGGCCTTCGCTTCCGCGTATCGCTTGGATTCGAAAAGTGCTGTGGCGAGATTGCTGTGTACGGTGGCATTATCCGGTGCAACCTCAAGGATCTTCCGAAACAGAGCGATCGCTTCATCATTGCGTTTTGCCTGAACCAGAGCTGCTCCGTAACCTATCGCCGGCCCGATGTCCCTTGGAGCCGCGTCCGCTGCCCGTTTACAGTATTCAAGAGCCTTGTTTGGATCCGATACCCTGTAGAGTGAACAGAGCCGCGAAAGGACCACGGCATTCTTAGGATCACCCAACAATTTATTCTCCAGATCGGCAACGTTCTCCGAAGCTGACGCGGTGATCGCGGTTCTTAGCTCGACCGTTTCCTTAGTTGGATTCGGAATAGAATCGAGTAATTTAGTTGCCTCTTCGATCCTCCCCGCCTTTATCAACGCTCGCGCATGAAGAATCACCGAAGCTTCTGAATTTCCGGTTAGCTTTTCGAGGGTCTTTGCCGTCTCCTCAGCACCGGCAAGGTCATTTTCTTTCAGGGCCACTTCGCCTTTCGCGAAAAGGGCTGGCCTGTTCTTGGGGTCGATCGTCAAGGCCTCAACAAAGCTTTTTCCCGCGGCGACACTGTCGCCCATCGCGCTTTCAAGGGAACCCCGGGCGGTCCACAAAGAGGCTGTCGGCTTTGCTTTGCCCGTCTGCACTTTTATCTTCTCGAGCAAGGACTGCATTTTCTCGGGCTTTGCGTTTGTGCGAACTAAAACCTCGGTCATCGCTGAGAGGGCATCAAAATTTTGTGCGTCAAGACTGATTGCCTTAGCCAGCAATGGTTCGGCTTCGGCAAATCCCGCCTTTGATACCAGAAGTGACCCAAGGTTCGTAATGGCGAGCGGCCAATCCGGTCGCAGTTCAACGGCCCTTCGAAACGCCGCTTCTGCGTCGTCGATCTGCCCCAAAGCTTGAAAGGCATTGCCAAGCTGCAGCTCCGCTTCCGGAAATTCCGGCGAGATCTTTAGGGCCTTTTTGTAGAGTCCTATCGCAGTTGTCAGGTCGCCTTTTTCGTGGGCATCCTGACCCTGATTGAAGATCGCAACGGGATCATCACTCTCATTGTTCTGATCCTGGGCTTTGACGGCTTTGTGGCCGAGGACAACGGCCAGAAGTAGAAACACTACTACCGATTGCCTCGCTAACCCAAACCAGCCGAAAAAATAGATGAACATCTGTTGCTGAAGCGAGAAGTATCTTATCATTTGGAGGCCCGCGTTTTCCATTGCCCGAAAAACAGTTTTTATTTTTGAACCATTTGCGTTCTAAGTTATGGTTGGATAAGCTTTAATGCTTGTGCAAAGCGGAAAGAATACAGAAAATTTTTCGCAGATGACTGCGTCTTCACAGCCGCAAGAGCTTATTCCCGACGGAGTCGCAGCTCATAAAAAAGAACAGGACCTGCGCGCTTTGATGCGGGAAATAGGATCAGTGTTGGTCGCCTATTCCGGCGGCGTTGACAGCGCCTATCTGGCATTTATCGCAAATTCGGAACTAGGAGACAAAGCCCGCTGTATTCTGGGAGTTTCACCGAGCGTATCAAATATCCAACGTGTCGAAGCCGAATCCATAGCAAGTGAATTCGGCTTTAATTTTAGGATTATTGAAACAGAAGAGTTCAACGATCCTGATTATTTGGCGAATCCGAATAACCGCTGCTACTTCTGCAAGTCAGAACTTTTCGGGAAGCTAACTGCGATAGCGGGTGAAGAATCAATCGTTGTCGATGGTACTAATGTGGACGACCTTGCCGGGCACCGGCCGGGCCGCCAAGCTGCAAACGAGAATGGGGTGAGAAGCCCGCTCGTTGAAGTAGCGATGACGAAAGCCGAGATCCGCGAGCTGAGCCGGCTTCATCGCCTGCCCTCCTGGGACAAGCCGGCAAGCCCTTGCCTTTCTTCGCGGGTCGCCTACGGCATTCCGGTGAGCATAGAACGTCTGGGCAAGATCGAGAAGGGCGAAGAGATATTGCGCCGATGCGGCTTTCGCGAGTTTCGGCTTCGCGAACACGGCGATATCGCCCGCATCGAGATCGCCCCTGCGGAATTCGACAGGGCTCTTGAACGTGGCGTTTTTACACGTGTCGCTGATTCCATAAAGGATCTTGGTTATAAGTATGTGACCCTGGACATGCACGGATACCGATCCGGTGCGATGAACGAGATCTTGCCGACGCGGGTCGGCACCAAAAATAGCAATTAAATAATTCCACTTACTTTCTGGAGATTTACTGACATGGCAAATCCAATGGCCGATGAGAGTCGCCGTTTTGTAGGCAGCGACGAGAAAAATCCGTTCGAGGCCATGAGTGAGCGTTTCGACCGGGCTGCCCAGCTCTTAGGTCTCGACGCTGATCTATACGCCGTTATGCGCGTTCCGAGTCGCGAGATCAAAGTTTATATCCCGGTTCGAATGGATTCGGGCCACATACAGGTCTTCGAAGGCTACCGCGTTCAGCACAATTTTGCCCGCGGACCGGCGAAGGGCGGTATCCGCTATGCGCCGGACGTAAATCTCGACGAGGTAAAGGCCTTGTCGGCGTGGATGACCTGGAAGTGCGCGGTCGTCAATGTTCCCTTCGGCGGCGGGAAGGGCGGCATTATTTGCGATCCAAGTCAAATGTCGCTCGGCGAACTCGAACGGCTCACGCGACGTTATACCGCGGAACTGATCGACTTCATCGGTCCGGATAAGGATGTTCCGGCGCCGGATATGAACACGAACGAGCAGACCATGGCCAGGGTCATGGACACATATTCGATGCACGCCCGCCACACCGTAAACGCTGTAGTTACCGGCAAGCCTGTGGGACTAGGCGGTTCCCTTGGACGACGCGAAGCGACCGGCCGCGGCGTGATGTTCACAGTCAACGAAGCGATCAAACTCCACAGTCTTACGCCGGATAAGACGACCGTGGTTGTGCAAGGCTCGGGAAATGTAGGCGGGATCGGTGCCGAATTAATGCACGCTGCGGGCTATAAGGTCGTGGCGATCTCTGACATCTTTGGCGGGATTTACAACAAGAACGGATTAAATATTCCTGACGTTCTGAAATACCTTCACGCGAACAAGACGCTGGAAGGCTTTGCCGGCGCCGACCGAGTGGGAAATAGCGAGCTGCTTGAACTTGAATGTGACGTGCTGGCTCCGTGCGCCACGGAAAACCAGATCACGTCAGCGAATGCCGGCAAACTAAAATGCAAGATACTGGCCGAGGGAGCAAACGGTCCCACAACCCCCAGGGCGGATAAAATATTGCACGATAACGGGATATTCGTTATCCCGGACATATTGTGCAACGCCGGCGGTGTTACCGTCTCGTATTTCGAGTGGGTGCAGGACCGTATGGGATATTTTTGGTCGGAGGCACAGGTCAATTCGCGGCTCGAGGAGAAGATGGTGGCGAGTTTTAGCGAGCTGGTCCATTATTCAGAGAAGCACCAGGTCGATTCTCGAACTGCTGCTTATATGTTGGCCATTGACCGAGTCGCGTATGACACACGGATGCGGGGCATTTACGCCTAGGTAAAAACGCGTAATTTATTAAAAATACTTGATTTTAGGGAAAATGTGGGATAGAGTTTGACCAGGACGTAGTTTAGCCCGCGCTTGAGTAAAATCATTGACTTTTGGGCTTTACTTGTCTATAAATTTATAAAACTGGCTTAATGGCCTTTTAAATCGCGCTAAATAATTTAGACTCTTTGGCTTGGAACATTTTTGGCGTGGCTAACTGTTAGGTAGCATACCGAAGACCGTATTCACGATTTTCTATGCTACGTATTGAAAATTTAACTATTTATTTTCGGCGGAGGAATGTGATGAAACTCGCTAATAGAGCGTACTTTTTTACGCTTACGTTGCTGATCCTTGCTTTTGCGGTGTCCGGTTTTGGGCAGAATGTTACGAATGCCCGTTCAGCTGAGGACCCGCGCAACACGACTTCGACGGTGGGTACTGGGGGCCCGGTAGGCGGCCCGACCGGCCTTTTTACAGTTTACGACGGACAAACGTTGAGAAGGGGTGAATACACCTTCAGCGCGGCTTATAGTAATTACGATCGCGATCCGGGTAATGTGGACATTACAGATGTTCCCCTGAGCTTTCAGATCGGACTTACTAACAACATTGAACTTTTCTTCAATACGATCGGCTACCGCGGGATAAAGGTCAACGCGCCGCGGAACCTTTCCAGCTTCTATCTTCCAAATTCGCAGGTGCGAATTGGATCATTTGTAGGGAGCGCTCCCGCTATCGTTCTCGCTCCACAAGGTCCGGGCGTGAGCTTATTTCCAAATCAGGCGATCTTTCGCCCAACGGGCAGTCAGCCGTTCGTACAGTTCCCGTATGTTGGCCCTATTGGCAATTTCGGGTTTCCGTCTAGTGTTAACACAGGCGCTCTGTTCGGATTTCCTACGGGAGGGGCTCAGCTGGGGCCGCCGAGAGCGACCAGCGGGCACGGAGCTGACGAATTTCCGGGCGTCGGTTCTGTTTTTGGAAGCATCCTTCCGGGCGTAGTCTTTGCGACGACGACGATCACACCGCCGGGGAACCGGACGATCGAGATCCCGACTTCGTTTGCAACGGCCCCCTCGTATCTGCCGGACGCACCGTTCGTCAATCGCACGTGGGGTGAATCAGCTTTCAATAGTTTCACGGGTGGCGTTAAGTGGCGGTTCACGAATGTATTGAATCCGATCGGCGTCGGTCTCATTGCCTCCTATACGTTTTATGCGGATGGATCCAGCGATTTCAGCGGCTTTAATCAGTTGCAGCGAGGAGCGAGTCCGGGCGGGAGCAATGGCGATATTAATTTGACCCTGTTTGCTGATGCCAGAGTCTCGAAACACTTCAATCTTTCTGCAAATCTCGGTTACACGTGGACAAGTAATCCTAAGGGTGATTTCCCCAATGGCAAATTCACCTTGCTCCACCGGCCGGCTGAGTTGATGGGTGCTGTTGGAGCGGACTTCCCCATTAACCGGTACTTCCAGCCTATTCTCGAGCTTCGCGCTTTGAGATACGTTGGCGGACACACTCCTAACGCATTCCCGCAAAACCCGATCGACGGTTTAGCAGGATTTCGTATTTATCCGGCTCGCTGGATGAGCTTTGGGTTTGCATATCGCTACAACTTTAACGAGCAGGATGAGGGCTACTTTAATCAGGACGACAGTTTTAACCAGACTGTTCTCGTGCCTTGCTTCACCGTTGCTACTCAGCTTCCGAGTGGTACAACTCCGCCTCCGTGCTTTACTTTGCAGACATCAAGTATCAAGGGCGTACCACCGGGATTCAATCTTTCAGAGGATCCGCACGGATACATCTTTCAATTCACAGTTGGCCGCCGCAACCCGCGTGCAGTTCCGACTGTGAATCATCCGGCTGACGTGACCGTTCTCGCATTGGGTGCAAGTACGATCTCGCTGCCGTGTCCTGCGGGATATAAGTCAACTTCGGGCGGCTGTACTGACAGCACGACTATCACCCTTGCTACGACGGCCGTTGATCCGGACAATGATGTTCTTACCTACAACTACACAGTTTCAGGTGGACGAATTGTTGGTCAGGGAGCCAACGTTCAATGGGATTTGTCTGGTGTACCGATGGGTACGTATACAGTCACTGCGGGCGTCGATGACGGCTGCGGTATCTGCGGCAAGACAGTTACACAGAGCGTTGTCATTCAAGCGTGCCCCGATTGCGTGAAGCTTTGCGATTGCGGAACGCTGGCGGTTAACGGTCCTGCTGGGCTGACAGAGACGGGTGGCGTAATGACCTTTACTGCTGCTTTGAGCGGTAGCAGCAACGATAACCCGACATACAACTGGACCGTCTCCGAGGGTACGATTGAATCCGGCCAGGGCACCCCAAGCATAACCGTAAGGGCTCCGTCCAATACGTCCGGCGGCAATATTACCGCGACGGTAGACATTGGCGGCTGGGCTTCGGGATGCGATTGTCCGCATAGTGGATCGGCAAGTGGCCCCTACGGCGGCAAGCCGGTAGCGAACCTGGTTGACACGCTCGGACCGGCAAAGGACGACGATGTCAAGGCTCGTGTGGATAACTTCTACACGCAGTTGAACGCGAATCCGAATTCACAGGGCTATATCATCAACTACGGTACGCCTGCTGATATCAAGAAGCGCAGAGCTCAGATCACCAAGGCGATCAACTTCCGTAAGTATGATCCGAGTCGAGTGACATTTGTTGACGGACCGGATAAGGGTACCGGAATCGAGACGAGATTCTATCTCGTGCCGCCTGGTGCCGATAATCCGCAGCCGTAACGACTTCGCAGCTTTGCATCACTAGTGATGTAAACATCGAGAAAAGGCTTCCATCTGGAAGCCTTTTCTCATTTCAGATAGATCCCTTATCCTAGGTTTTTTACAAGAGTTTTCTTCTTTATTTACTTTATTTTACGTGCTCTGAATGAATGTTCTTCTCGAATTTTGCTTGCAAAAGCTGCCAAATATTGTAAACTGAGTTCTCGTTGACTTTGTTCACGGCTCCATCCCTGAAAATCCAGGAATTTCGAAATCGCTGATAGATGCAAACGCCGCGTTAATAATCGTCATCTGATTAGACAAGTACCGCGCCGATGAATCGGAGTGTGACAGGATTGATCGAGTACTCAGATTTAGCCCTATGAAGAGAATTAGAAGGTTCACTGTCGAGACCATTGTTATATCGTTCATTCTGGCTTTGGCTTCGAATGCATTTGCTGCTCGACTGGACGGAAACATAATTCACGACCCGGAAAAATTCGGCGATTGGGAAGCGATCGGCCCGAATGGCGGTGATGTCCGCGTCGTAACGATCGATCCCCGCGACAAGAATCACATCTTGATAAGTACTCTCGACGGCCAGATCCACTCCTCCGTGGACGGCGGGAAAACGTGGACGCTGCTTGCCAATCTAAATAAGCCGGGCCTTGTTCTTGATCAGTTGGCTTTCGATCGCCGTGATTCGAGCATAATTTATGCATCCGGCCATCGTTTCAAATTTCCTGGCGGGTTTTTCAAGTCGACCGACGGCGGCTTGACCTGGAAAGAATCAAAAGAACTTAGCAGCGAGTCTTTCCACTCGATGTTCCAGTCTGCAAAGGACCCCGACACGATCGTTCTGGGATCGTTCGCCGCCATTTGGACGTCGAAAGATTCCGGTGAGACATGGACCAAGCAGCCGCTTCCGATCGATGCGGGTGTTGCGGTCGATTCGCTTGCGATCGATCCGCGCAACACAACCACGATCTACGCCGGAACCTGGTGGCGTGCGTTCAAATCAACAGACGCCGGCCAAACGTGGAAGCTGATCAAGGAGGGCATGATCGACGACTCGGACGTTTTTGCCATCAATATTGATCCACGCAACCCGGATCATGTCATTGCCTCGGCCTGCAGCGGAATTTACGAGTCTACGGACAAAGGTGAAAAGTGGAGAAAGATACAGGGGATTCCAGGCGAGTCGCGCCGAACCCGCGATATCCTCCAAAATCCGGGCGTGGCGGGACCCGTCTACGCGGCGACCACGCAAGGATTTTGGATGTCGTCGAATGGCGGAAAGACCTGGATACTGACCACTCAGCGTGATCTTGAGATTAACTCTATTGCGGTGCATCCGGAAGACCCCAGTCGCGTTTTCATCGGTACAAATAACTACGGCGTGATGGTCTCGAACGACGGCGGAAAGAATTTCACGCAGACCAACGATAATTTTACTAGCCGGATGACCTATTCGATCACGCCGGATATCGAACGAGCGAGTCGTGTTTATGTGATCACGCAGAATACTGTCGCCGGCGGCGGATACTTTTTTTATAGCGACAGTGACGGCTCCACGTGGCAGCAGGCGAAAGGACTGGATATAAATCGCATCCGTCCGTATACGGTTTTGCAAGACAAGGTAAATCCGGACACACTCTATTTAGGAACTAACATTGGCATTTACCAGTCGCTAGATCGAGGCGTTTCGTGGACTCTTCTTGCAGCTCCTAAGCCGCCGGTAAGGAAGACCACGGCGAGAAAAGCTCCCGTCAAAACGACGGCTAAAACGACTCCTACGACCACGGCTAAGGCTCAAGCAAAGACGACTCCGGCTGCCGGCCGGGCGCGGGTTGCCGTTGCAAAAGATCCGAGTGCCGAAACCGGACCGAAGCTTATTCCCGCTCTTACAACAAAAGTAAATGTCCTGGCTCTTACTGACGACGGCAAACATGGCATCCTTGCGGGAACTGATGATGGGGTCTATCGAACATACGATATCACCAAGGGATGGGAGAAATTGGAGCTCGGAGCCAGCGTCAATTCTAGTATTTCCGTGATCTATACGACGCCGGCCCATCCGGAGACGATCTGGGTCGGTACCAATAGGTCTGGTGTCATGGTCTCGCATGATAATGGAATGAGCTGGGCCTCGGCTGACGCAACTCCGGAAGGCATTCCTATCAGCTCGATCGCTGCCGATCCCAAACGCCCCGACTACGTATATGTCGGAACGACTCAGGCTCTTTATGTCAGCCGCGATGGAGGCAAGACCTGGCAAATGCGGAATACCCTTCCTCTGGGTAACTATAGAAGCATTCTGATCAATCCTGAGAACACCGACGAAGTTTTTGTTTCCAGTGCATTAGAAAACGATGGCGGGATCTATTACTCGGATAGCGCCGG
>Ga0163163_10002653_pt1 | contig 15132 bp, 12 predicted proteins | sample S65metaG_FD_119766 | JGI IMG/M metagenome (GOLD analysis project Ga0163163, IMG submission 119766) | Switchgrass rhizosphere microbial communities from Kellogg Biological Station, Michigan, USA - S6-5 metaG | ecosystem: Host-associated > Plants > Roots > Rhizosphere > Soil | place: USA... | reverse complement strand
GCAACCAGTATGGCTGATTACGATGCGGTGATGATCTCCATGCAGCAGGACGAGGGTCAGGATCAGGGATTCGATCCCCGTACGGGGGAGCCGGTGGGCCAGCCGGTGCCGCACACCGGGTCGGCGGATGTCGACCGGGCCGCCCGGGCGGCGGCTGAGGCGGCGCCGGCGCTGGCCGACCTGCCGCTTCACGCACGGGCCGAGCTGCTGCGCGGCGTGGCGGCCGCGCTGGAGTCGGCCCGGGACGAGCTGGTCCCGCTCGCCGACGCCGAGACCGGCCTGGGTGAGGCGCGGCTCAGCGGGGAGCTGACCCGCACGACCGTACAGCTGGAGATGTTCGCCGACCTCGTGGCCGACGGGTCGTTCCTGGAGGTGATCATCGACCACGCCGATGCGAGCGCTCGGCCTGCACCCCGGCCGGATCTGCGACGGATGCTGGTGCCGATCGGGCCGGTAGCGGTCTTCGGGGCAGGCAACTTCCCGTTCGCGTTCTCCGTGGCGGGCGGGGACACCGCGAGCGCGGTCGCCGCCGGCTGCCCGGTGGTCGTCAAGGCCCACCCCGGTCACCCGGGCCTGTCGGTCCGGACCGGCCAGATCCTGGCCGCCGCGCTGCCCGCCGGTGCGTTCGGGATGGTCCACGGCCTGGCGGCCGGGCAGGAGCTGGTCTCCCACCCGGCGATCGCCGCGGTCGGCTTCACCGGGTCGCCGGCCGGGGGCCAGGCGCTGATGGCCCTCGCGGCGGCGCGCCCGGAGCCGATCCCGTTCTACGCGGAGATGGGCTCGCTGAACCCGACCGTGGTCACCCCGGCCGCCGTCGACGCGCGCGGCGAGGAGATCGCGCGCGGCTTCGTCGGCTCGTACACCATGGGTTCGGGCCAGTTCTGCACCAAGCCGGGTCTCCTCCTGCTCCCGGCCGGACATGGCCTGTCCGACCACCTCGCGGAGCAGAGCGCCGCCGTGACGCTCGGCCCACTGCTGAGCGCCCGCATTCGCGACGCCTTCACCCAGGGCGTGGCCGAGCTGCTGTCGAAGCCAGGTACCCGGGTCCTGCACAGCACATCCACAGTGGATGCCCAGGGTTTCGCCGTCCCGCCGGCGCTGGTCGCGGTCGACGCCGCGGAGGTTCTGCGCGGCGGGCTGCAGGAGTGCTTCGGCCCGGCCGCGGTCGTGGTGGAGTACGCGTCGGCCGCGGAACTCGACGAGCTGTTGGAAGCGCTCCCAGGGAGCCTGACCGCGACTCTGCACGCGCAGCCGGAGGCGGAGCCCGAGCTCGCTCTCGATCTGCTGGAGCGGTTGGGCCGGCGAGCCGGTCGGGTCATCTTCGACGGCTGGCCGACCGGGGTCGCGGTGTCCTGGGCCCAGCACCACGGCGGCCCGTGGCCGGCGACGAACTCGGCCCACACTTCGGTGGGGATGACCGCGGTACGGCGGTTCCAGCGGCCGGTCGCCTACCAGAACGTGCCGGATGCCCTCCTGCCACAGGCCTTAAGGGAAGCCAATCCGGTCGGCCTGCCCCGGCGGGTCGACGGCGCCATGCACGGCTGAGCCCACAGCGAACGCCACAGCACCGCCACGGCGAAAGCCGCAACGAGCGCCACGGCGGAGGCCACGGCAAAGGTCGGAGCGAAGGCCACGGCCCTCGCTCATGGTGTCGACAACGACTTCGTCGACCCAGCGTCGGGGTCCTGACACCGGCGGATCAGTCCACTGTGGTCCCGGCAGGACGGCCGCCGACCTCCTCCGATCGGCTTGGCGACGATGTCGGACCGGTGTCCGGAAAGAACCCGAAAACCTGGCCTAGCCAGGATGCCAAAGTCGAGCTACAGTATGAACCGCAGGAGCCGACGTCTTCCCCCGTGGACGCCGGCTCCGGCCTTTTTTATACCCCCGGTATTCCAAAGCCAGCCGCGGTGCAAGGAGCGGGAGCCCGCCGTCCCGTTACATATGCACACTTGTGCGGATCTATTCATGGGGTTCACAGCGACCCGGCGGTCACCACGACCCGGTCGGTCCACCAGGCCAGCTCGGCCGGGTCGTGGGCCTTCGACCAGCCCAGCTGGAGGAAGGCGCCGAGCAGGGCGAGCTCGAGCTGCCGGTCCCACCAGCCGCCGGTGTCGACCCCCTGCCGTTCCAGTGCCGCCCGGTAGGCCGTGATCGTGTCCTCTTTGGACTCCGGTAGCCGGTCGCAGTTCACGGCCAGGTACCAGGCGAGGTCGACCGGGGGCGGGGCCTGCCCGGGCCAGCCCCAGTCGAGCAGTACGGTCCGGCCATCCGGGCGGGTGCCGAGGTTGCCGAACTTCCAGTCGCCGTGAACGAGCGTGCACGGTCCGGCGGCCATCGCGGCGTGCAGCGGTGCGGCGTCGGCCGTCAGCGCCAACGCGAACCGGGCCGCCTCCGGGGCGAGCGCCCCGACCGCGGCCCAGCCGGCCGGCATCAGGGCCGGGATCGCCTCGCCGCTCTCCCGCGACGCGTTGGCGAGGCTCGCGAATCCGTAGCGGTCCTGCGTCGTGGTCAGCCCGTACTCGTCGGTGAACCCCCAGAACGCCGTGTGCATCGCCGCCATGTGGTCGAGGAACCCGCGGTGCTGGGTCAGCGGCACCGGACCGTCCGGCGGCACCAGTGCGGCTCCGGCGTCCCGCATCACCTGCGCCAGGTGACCGCTGGCCGGGTCGTAGGCCATGCCGACGATGACCGGGTCGATCTCGGGCGGCAGCGCGTCGAGCAGGCCCTCCTGCCAAAGGATCAGCGCCCGCGGCCGGGTCCCGCCGGCCCCGTCGCCCAGCACCCGCATGAGCCAGTCGAGGTCCCGCGAGATGTGCTTGATCACGAAGGTCTCGTCGCCGATCAGCCCCCGCTCGAACGGCGAACCGGAGAGCGAGTCCACGTGCTTGCCCATCGGCTCGACCCGCCACGCCCGACCGCCGCCGATCGCGTCGAACAGGTCCGCCACCGACGCGTACACGGGCCGGGGCATCGGCTACTTCTTCTTGCCGAACATGAAGCGGATCGCGATCCAGATGAACGCGACCCCCATCACGATGCCGACGAGGGCGACCCCGGGGATGTCGGTCCAGGGGCGATCGGCCGCGAGAAACATGGCGACCACTATGTCACGGGTAGACCGCGTACGCGATCCGTCCAATGTGGGGCGTTCACGGCGGGGGAAATGCCTTGCCCGCAAGATGCCGTACGCGCTGCAATGGCAGAAGTCATCCGTATCAAGGAGGTGGGCGCGCAGGACAGGAGGTGGACGTGCCCCGTCACGCGGACGCTCGTCCCGGCTCCTCGCGCGCCGCCGGCCCGGTGCTCAAGCTGCACCGCCGCGTCGTGCGCCTGGGCGGCCACGACCACACCCTGCTCACGCTGCGCCCGGTGGCCCGAGTCCGGTTCTCCACCAACTTCTTCCACGGCACCTGGCACATCCTGTCCGACGGGCACGGCGCGCAGGTGCTCGCCCGGCTGCTGTGGGGCCTGTCCTACCAGGCCCGCCCGGGCACGATCGTGCTGCTCGACGAGGCCAACCTGGACCCGAACCCGTTCGACGCCGAGCCGGCCCGGCCGGTCGCGCTCATCCCGGCCGGCGTGACCGCGGTCACCGGACCGTTGCTGCGCCAGCTCCGGCGCGCCGACTGGCGACGGCGCCCGCCGGCCGGCACCGTGCGCTGGCGTACCCACGGCCTGGACGCCGCTGTGGCCGCCGACCGCGACCGATCGGGCGGCAGGTCCCACTCCTGGGCCCGGACAGTCGAACGGGTCGTCATGCACGCCGGCGTGATCGCCGTCACCGCGGATGTCGATCGCCTGCGCCAGCTCGCCGTCGAGGCGGCCCGCCTCCCGGACTGGTGGTACGACGGTCAGTCCTGGATGCGGCTGGACTATCCCGCTGGCGAGGTGCAGATCTGGCGCGAGTACCACCGGATGGTCTCGGTCGCCCGGGCCGCGCGGGCCGACGTGCTCGCCGACCCCGATGCCACGTCAGGGGAGCCCGGGGTCGTGCTGGAGCGGATCTGGCGGCGGGGCAGGGTGCTGCGTCGGCGCCGGTACGGCCCGACATCGTCCGGATAACCCCACCCTGACTGTCGGGGAGTTGTCACATCTGGCCGTCCTATGTGGATACAAGGATCTACCCCGATTGAGGTCAGGGTCACGTCCGGGCGGGCCCCTGAGGCGTATCGGGGAACCCGTACCGGATATTGGCCTCTATGACGCAGACGTTTGTGGCCAGGATCGGGCGCTGGTGCTTCCGGCACAAGTGGACGGTGCTGGCCGGATGGGTGGTCGCGGTCGCGATCGGCGTGGTGTGCGCCGGGCCCGTCTTCTCCAGCCTCACCAACGACCGCGGGCCGTCTTCGCTCGAGTCGGTCGCGGGCAGCAACCAGCTGAACGGCACATCCACCTCCGCCGGTACGGTCGTCGGCGTCGTCACCGGGGTCGACCCGGACGCGGCGGCGGTGCGGCAGGCGGTCACGCGCGCGGCGACGGACATCGGCCGCATCCCCGGGGTCGCCAGCGTCGTCACCCCGTACCAGGAGGGGCTCCCGGCGGCCGGTGCTGATGGGCGCTCGGCAAGCTCTCGCGCCGGCGTCATCGCCAAGGACCAGCGCGGCCTGCTGATCCAGGCCCGGCTCGGCCCGCTCACCGACGGGGCCACGGATACGGCCACCGACGCGGTCGCGGCCCGCATGCACGCGCTCGCGCCCGAGCTCGGCCCGCAGGCCGACGTCCTGGTCGGCGGCGGGAACCTCATCAACCGCGAGGTCAACGGCCAGGCGCAGAAGGACCTGTCCACCGCCGAGGAGCTGTCACTGCCGATCACACTGGTCATCCTCGTCATCGTGTTCGGCGGCCTGCTCGCGGCCGGAGTGCCGGTGCTGGGCGCGGTGGTCGCCGTCGCCGGGTCGTTCGGCCTGCTGCTCGCCTTCTCGAAGGTGACCAACCTCGACTCGAACGCGATCACCGTGGTCACCCTGCTCGGGCTGGGCCTGTCCGTCGACTATGGACTGTTGCTGGTGGCCCGCTACCGCGACGAGATCACGGCCGGGCACGAGCCGGCCGAGGCGGTCGGTCGGGCCTGGGCCACCGCCGGGCGGACCATCGTCTTCTCCGGCCTGACGGTCGCCGCGGCGCTGTCCGGCATGCTGGTCTTCGGTCTGACCGGGCTCTCCGCGCTCGGCGCGGCCGGCATCTCCATCACGCTGGTGTCGGTCCTGGTGGCGATGACGTTCACCGCCGCGCTGCTGGGCATGTTCGGCCGCCGGGTCCGCCCGTCCAAGCGGTCAATGGCGCGGCTCGAGCGCCGCCAGGCCCGCCACGGCGACGCTCGAGCCGATGGCCGCTCGGCAAGCTCTCGCGGCGAAGCCGATGGCCGCTCGGCAAGCTCTCGCGGCGAAGCCGATGGCCGCTCGGCAAGCTCTCGCGGCGAAGCCGATGGCCGCTCGGCAAGCTCTCGCGGCGACGGGTTCTTCGCCGGTCTCGCCCGGGCCGTGCAGCGCCGCCCGCTGGTGACCGCGCTCGCCACCGGCGCCCTGCTGCTCGGGGCCGGCCTGCCGCTGCTCTCCACCACCGTCGTCGTCAACGACCTCGACGTCCTGCCGCGCTCGCTGGACTCGGTGAAAGTGCTCGACATTCTCGCCGACCAGTACGGCGTGGCCCGGTCCACCGCCGTGGTCGTGGTCGCCCGCACCGATCCGGCGACGCTGGACCAGTGGGCCTCGCAGCGCTTCACCAACGACCCGGACGTCGCCCGCTTCCACTCCGCCGAGCAGGTCACCCCCGGCGTTTCCCGGCTCAACATCGACCCGGTCGGCCCGGCCGAGGGTCCGGCGGCGCTGCGGGTCGTGGACGCGATCCGGGCCGATCGGCCGCCCGCGCAGGCCTCCTGGGTCACCGGCGACGCGGCGTTCCACCGCGACATCCTCGGGCTGATCCTGCACCGGCTGCCGTGGGCGATCGGGCTGGCCCTGGGCGCCATGGTCGTGCTGTTGTTCGCGATGACCGGCTCGCTCGTCGCGCCGATCAAGGCGGTCGTGATGAACGTGGTGTCGCTGGGCGCGAGCTTCGGGGTGCTCTCCGCGGTGTTCGAGCACGGCGTGCTCTCCGGGCTGCTGCACACGACCACCGTCTCCGGGATCACCCCGTTCGTCATCGTCATCGTGTTCGCGTTCGCGTTCGGCCTGTCGATGGACTACGAGGTGTTCCTGCTGGCCCGGATCAAGGAGAACGTCGACAACGGCGTGCCGAACGACGAGGCGGTCCGGCGCGGGCTGCAGCGTTCCGGACGCATCATCACCTCGGCCGCGCTGCTGCTGGTGGTCGTCTTCTCCTGCTTCCTGGTGGCCCGTGTCGGCAACATCCAGCAGATCGGCCTGGGCCTCGCGGTCGCGGTACTGGTCGACGCCACGCTGGTCCGGTGCGTGCTGGTGCCGGCGACGATGACGCTGCTCGGCCGGTTCAACTGGTGGGCGCCGCGGCCGCTGACCCGGCTGCACCGTCGCCTCGGGCTCGACCGGCACCTGGCCGAGCAACCGTCCACTGTCGACACTCTGGAACCCGCTCGGGTCTGACCTCGAGATCCGCGCAACTGTCCAACAGTTGCGCGGATCTTGCCGTGGGCGCGACCGGGGCGCGGTGGTACGCCCGCTAAAGCCAGCCGTTGGCCCGCGCCGCCTGCACCGCCTCCATCCGGTTGCGGGTGCGGGTCTTGCCGATCGCGCTGGACAGGTAGTTGCGCACCGTGCTCTCCGACAGGTGCAGCCGCTGCGCGATGTCGGCGACGGTCGACGCGTCGGCCGCGGCGCCGAGCACGTCGCGCTCCCGTTCGGTCAGCGGGTCCGGGCCGGCCGACAGGGCGGCGGCGGCGAGCGACGGGTCGACCACCCGCTCGCCGGCGAGCACGCGGCGGATCGCCGCGGCGAGCTGCTCGACCGGGGCGTCCTTCACCAGGAACCCGCTCGCGCCCGCCTCCATCGCGCGGCGCAGGTACCCGGGCCGGCCGAAGGTGGTCAGGATCAGCACCTTGCACGACGGCAGCGCCTCGCGCAGGGCGGCCGCGGCGTCAAGGCCGGACAGCCCCGGCATCTCGATGTCGAGCAGCGCCACGTCCGGCCGGGTCTCGGTCGCGGTCGGGACCACCTCGTCGCCGGAGCCGACCTCGCCCACGACCTCGAGGTCGGGTTCGAGCCGCAACAGGACCGCGAGCGCGCCGCGCATCATGGCCTGATCCTCGGCGAGCAGGACGCGGATCACGACAGCGGCGCCGAGGCGAAGAGGGCGAACCCGCCCGCGCCGGCCCGGGTGCGCACGCTGCCGCCGAGCAGGTCGAGGCGTTCGCTCAGGCCGCGCAGCCCGTGGCCCGAGCCGGATTCGACGGCGGAGGCAGTGGACACAGTGGACGGGCCGTCGTCGACGATGGTGAGCTGAGCGGTGTCGCCGTCGCGGGTCACCTCGATCTCGCACCGGCGGGCACCGCTGTGCCGGATCACGTTGGTCACGCCTTCCCGCACCGTCCAGGCGAACGCGTCATCCACCGGGGCGGGCAGGTCGTCGGTACTGCCCCGGACGGTGACGGCGATCCCGGCGTCGGTCAGCGCGGACCGGGCGTCGACCAGGGAGGTGGCCAGCGTCAGCGACCGGTACCCGGTCACCGCCTCCCGGACCTCGCTCAGCGCCCGCCGGCCGATGGCCTCGATGTCGGCCGCCTCCCGGGCCGCGGCCGCGCCGTCGGACGGGGCGATGCGCCGCGCCAACTCCGCCTTGACCACCATCAGCGACAATGTGTGGCCTAGCAGGTCGTGCAGGTCGCGGGCGAACCGCAGCCGTTCCTGGGTGACCGCGGTGTCGGCCAGAGCCTGCTGGGTGGCGCGCAGCTCCCGGATCAGGGCCGTCATCCGGCGCACCGTGAAGATGAGCAGCGACGCCATGAGGGTGCTGAAGACCAACGATCCGAGGTCGCTCAGCGTCGCCCCGTACCCGAGCCCGATGACGAGGATGGCCGCGCTCCACGACCCGACCCAGGCCAGTACGAGTGGCGGCCGCCACAGCAGGGCGGCGCCGGCCGCGCTCACGTAGAGCAGCAGGGTCAGCCAGTCCCTGGGCTGTGGCGCGTACCACGCCGACAGTGCCAGACCGAGCGCCGCCATCAGGACAAGCACAGGGTACGAGTACTTCAACGGTCGCGGCCGGTCGTTGAACGCGTCCACCACGACCGCCAGGTAGGCCACGAAGAACAGCACCAGCCCGACCGCTGCCGGCATCAGCGGATGCACCTGGCTGTGCACGACGGCGCTGGCCGGCGCGAGCAGCGGCCAGGTCCAGATCGCGGCGAAGATGGCGCCGGCGATCTGTCCCGCCCGCTGCTCGGAGACCTTCATCGCGCCCACCCTAACCGGATCAGCGGACCGCGGCGAAACGCCGGTACGTCCAGGCCGCGGCGGCGGCGAAGACCAGCGCCCAGCCGAGCAGGATCGCCGTCCCGGGCAGGCTCGGCCAGTCGCCGGCCACCGCCCGCCAGCCCAGCTCGGCGTAGCGGAACGTCGGCAACCAGTCGGCGAACCGCTGCAGCAGCACCGGGAACGCGTTGATCGGCACCAACAGTCCACCGAGGACGGACAGCAGGAAGAAGCACAGGAACGACACCGGCTGGGCCACCTGCGGGGCGAGCCCGTAGCCGATCGCGAGCCCCAGCAACGCGAACGGGATCGTGCCCAGCCAGAGCAGGCCGACCACCGAGGCCCAGGCACCGATGGGGAGGGTGACGCCGTGCTGCAGGTACCCGGTCAGCCCGACCGCGACCACCGGGGGGATCCCGGTCAGCGTGGCCAGCACCGCCCGCACGGCGACCACCCGGGACGGGGCGAGCGGCGTGGAACGGAGTTGACGCAGCCAGCCGGTCGACCGCTCCTGGGAGACGCTCACCCCGACCGACAGGGCGCCGAACACCGCGCCGTACCCGGCCAGACCGATCATCATGGCGCGGGCGAGAATGCTGGCGGAGGCGGGATCGGCCGCGCGGACGGTGACCCCGCTGAAGACCAGATAGGACACCACCGGGGTGAGCACGGCGAAGAGCAGCAACCGCGGGTCGCGGCGCAGGCGGCGCAGTTCGAACCGGAAGTACGCGAGCATGATCAGGCCTCCGTGGCGGCGGTGAGGGTCAGGAACGCCTCGTCCAGCCCGGCCGACACGACCTCGAGGTCGCGGAACCCGATGCCGTGGGCGAGGGTGAGGACGGTGGCGTCGGCGTCGTCGGTGCGCAGGTGGACCCGGTCGCCGACGAGCTCGACCGCGCGGACGCCGGGCAGCGCGGCCAGGTCCGACGGCGAGTGGCCGTCCAGGCGGAGGCTGACCGTCCGCCCACCGGCCACCTTCTTGATGTCCGCTGCCGGTCCGTCGGCGACGACCCGTCCGGCCGCGATGACCACGACCCGGTCGGCGTACTCGTCCGCCTCGGCCAGGTAGTGGGTGGCGAACAGGACCGTGTGGCCGGCGTCGGCGTACCGGCGCATCGCCGCCCAGAACGCCTGCCGCGAAGCCACATCCATGGCCGCGGTCGGCTCGTCGAGCAGCAGCAGGTCCGGGTCTCCGGCGAGGGCGAACGCGAACCGGGCCCGCTGGCCCTCGCCGCCCGACAGCTTGTCCAGCCGCCGGCCGGCCAGCTCGGTGAGCCCGGCCGTGGCGAGGATGTCCTTGGTGGGCAACGGTTTCGGGTAGAGCGCGCGGGCCAGCTCGACCAGCTCGCGGACGGTGGCGTTGGCCACGAACCCCGCGTCCTGCAGCATGCTGCCGACCCGGCCGGCCCGCATCGCGGCGTCCGGGGTCTGCCCGTACACGGTGACGCGGCCGGCGTCGGGAGCGAGCAGGCCGAGGATCATGGCGATGGTGGTCGACTTGCCGGCCCCGTTCGGGCCGAGCAGGGCGATCGTCTCGCCCCGCGCGATGGTCAGGTCGATCCCGCGCACGGCCGTCACGCCGCCGAAGTTGCGGGTCACCCCGTCGAGGTGGATGGCGATGTCAGTCACGCGATCGACGTTAGGGCGGAGCCGGCCGGCCGGTCAGAGCCGCCGATCCTCGATCCCGCAGTACAAATGTCCCGGGGACGGGCTCAGGCGAGCAGGCCGGTGAGGTGCCCCGTCCAGCCGTCCAGGACCGGGGCGGGGTCGGCGCCGAGCACGTCGACCAGCATGGCCGCGTAGATGTCTCGGAAGTCCTGGTGGAACTTCAGGTCTCCGGCGTCCAGGTCGGTCAGGCTGGGCTGCGGGTTGATCAGGCGCCCGCCGGCGACGCCCGGGCCGAGGACGAAGACGTTGGACGCGGTGCCGTGGTCGGTGCCGTCGGAGGCGTTGGCCTTCACCCGCCGGCCGAACTCGGAGTACACCATCACGGTGACCTTCTTGCCATGCTCGGACTTGCCCATCCGGGTCACGAACGCGGAGACGGCAGTGTCCAGTGTGGACAGTAGTCGCTCCTCGGCCACCTTCTCCGAGGCGTGGAAGTCGAAGCCGCCCAGCGAGACCGAGAAGACCCGGGTCATCGCGCCGGCCTCGACGCACTGCGCGACCAGGTCGAGCTGGGACTGCAGGGCGGTGAGCGATCCGCCGGTACCGGTGGCCGGCTGGTCGTCGGCGCCGTTCTGGTCACTGGCGGCGGCGTCCTTCACCGAGGCGATGAGCGCGTCGACCTTGATCAGGTCGTCGAAGCACTCGGCCGCGCGGGCCTGCAGCGGCGGCTCGCCGGCCGACGGCTTGCCGAGCGCGGTCAGAGCGGCCTGGTTCACCGACCGGGCCGCCTTGCCGTCGGTGACCGGGACCGAGGCGCCGGCGCTCTTCGCCCCGGCCAGCAGCGGCGGCAGCACCGGCTCGAACGAGACCGCGAGCCGCGGGTCGCCGCCATGGCTGTCGAGCCAGCGGCCGAGCCAGCCGGTGTTGCCCGGCCGGGTCGGGTTCGCCGTCTGCCAGATATCCATCGAGCGGAAGTGGCTGTGGTCCGGCTTGGGGTAGCCGACGCCGCGGACGACGGCCAGCTGCTTGCCGTCGTACAGCTTCTTGAAGCCCTTGAACGACGGGTTGAGCCCGGTCGTGTCGTCCAGGCGCAGCACCTGGTCGCCGGTGTAGGACATGCCGGGCCGGGCGTCGTGGTACGCCCCGTCGGCGTATGGGATGACCGTGGCCAGGCCGTCGTTCCCGCCGTACAGGGTGATCACGACGAGGGTGCGGTCGCCGGGGGAGCGGCCGGGGTTCTTGGCGGTGGCCAGGATCTCGGTGAGGGTGAACGCCGTGCCACCGGCAACCAGCGCGCCGGCTCCGACCACGCCGCTGGTGATGAGGAACTTCCGCCTCGTCAACGCGTCCACAGTGGACTCCCTTGGGTGATCAGAGATGGGGGATCAGAGAACGGTGTACTCGGGACTGACCAGCCCCACCGTGAGGAGCTGGCGCGCGTTGCCGGCGGCCGCGGTGAGTACGGCCCGGGTGCGGTCGGTCCAGGCGTCCACGACGAGCAGGCGGGCGAGTGCGTCCACTTTGGCCGATGCCGTCCCGGTCGAGACCGCGTCGACCGCGCCCTGTCCGGCCGCCGCGGCGAACCCGGCCGCCACTCGCAGCCGCACCTGTAGTGACGACGTGGTCAGCCAGGCCGCGTCCGAGGGCCAACCGCCCACGCTCGGCGGCTGCAGCGGCACCTGGCCCAGCCCGTTGAGCCCGGCCAGGACCAGTTGCTTGCGGCGGTCGTCAGGCAGCTTCGTCGGGTCGATCGCCAGCTGCCGCAGCGCGCCGACCACCCACTCGATCGGCTGCTTGACCAACTGCGCCCGGGTGGCCGGGAACGCCTCGTCGCTGAACATCGCGGTGGCCAGGGCGCTGATGTCCCGGGCCGGGCGGTAGGCGGCGGTAAGCCGGTCGGCCGTCGCGGCCGGCATCGGGTCGCCGGACGCGAACCGGAACCACAGCCGGTTGGCCAGGAACGTGGCGTTGGCCGGCTGCGCCATGAGCAGGTCCGCGTACGAGTCGACGTCGAAGTTGCCCGTCTGGCCCAGCACCGTCTTGGTCCCGTTGTCGTGCCGGTTCGGTACGAAGTAGGACTGCAGCGTGGTCCGGTTGATCGCCCAGCCGGTCAGGACCCGCGCGGCCTGCCGCACGTCGTCCTCCGTGTAGTTGCCGATCCCAAGGGTGAACAGCTCCATCAGCTCGCGGGCCAGGTTCTCGTTGGGCGCCTTGACCGTGTTCTGCTGACCGTCGAGCCAGACGATCAGAGCCGGGTCCCGCAGCATCGCCTTCACCAGGACCGCGAAGTCGCCCCGCCCGTACTGGCGCATGGTCTGCAACTGGCCCAGCATCATGGCCGCCGACTTGACCTTCTGCACGCTGGTCGCCCAGTGCCCGTGCCAGAAGAACAGCAGCTTCTCGCTGAACTGATGGGGAGTGGCGACCATCCGCTCCACCCACCACTGCACCAGCGCGGTGACCTGGTCCCGTGCGGTCTGCTGGGCCTTCAGCCGGGCGTCGCGATCGGCACTGGCCGGCAGCGTCGCGGACGGGTCGGCACCCAGCTGCGGCAGGGTCAGCGTGTCGGGTGCGGTCGGGGAGACCAGCAGTTTGACTGTGGCGTCGACGCCGACCGCCACCGCCGTGTCGACCTCGGCGGCGGTCGGTCCGAAGGTGGCGCGGCGCAGCAGATGCGCGACGAGCTGTCGATCGGCCATGCCGCGACCCTATCGACGATGTGTAAGAACCAGGTAAGACCGCGGTCCGGCCGGGGAAAGGGATCGACACCCCTGACGGTGAGTGACTGGTCAGACGCGGTGCGGATCGGATGCTTTGCTCGCCCCGGGGAAGGGATCCCAGTCCTTCACGATCAGCGGTACGCCGGCGGCCTGCACCGCGGTCGAGGGCTTGCCATCCTCAGCGCAGGTGCTACCGGCCGGCAGATCCGGCGGCGCGACGGGGAACAGGTTCGCCGTCTCGCGGGCGTTCGGAGCGCGCATCACCACGTCGATGTACGCCCCCCGTTGCTCGGCGATCGCCGAGCTGACCATGCCCCAGTAGCTCACGCCGTCCAGGACCTTGTTCACCAGGACGATCTCCTGCCAGGCCTCGTCGAAGATGAGAACGTCGTCCGGGATGCCCGTCAGCGCGGGGTTGGTGGGAGTGGGCGAGGCGGACGCGTCGGGCGTCGGCGAAGGCGCAGCCTCGGGCGTCGGCGAAGGCGCCGTTTCGGGCGTTGGCGAAGGCGTCGGCGATACGGCCGTAGCACCGGACGGTGCGGGGGACGGGGAAGCCGGCGCGGCGGCCGGTTGCGGCCGGCAGTACGCCCAGTGCACCCGCCATCCGCCCGCCCGCAGCTGGGTCACCACCGCGGTCATCTGCGCCTCGACCTCGGCCGGGGTGGGGTCGACGCCGTTCGGCGGAGTCCTGGCGAGGAAGACCCGGGCGGAGACCTGAGACCGGTCCCAGCCGACCTTCGCCGACCGGTACTGCCCCGGCATGACATCCGGTGGCGCGACGGCGTTGGTGAGGACCGGATCCGAACTCATGACCGTCGTGCGGGCCAGGTCCACGGCGCTCACCACGTCGGTGGCCTCCACCGGCTTCTTGCTGCACGAGGTCAGGCCGGTGAGCAGGACCGCGAGCAGGGCGGCGGTGGTGACGGGACGGGGCAACCGGGACGTGATCACAAACAACATCGTGCCGTACGGTGGCCCACCTGTCACTGGAGCATCAGCGAAGGACACCGATCCGGGTGTACGGGTGGTCCGGGAAGATCTTGGAAAGGTCGCCGACCCCGAATCCCCGCTGGAGCACCTCGCCGAGCACGTCACGGTAGTCGTTCGGCCCGGCCAGGTCGCCGTTGTCCAACGCCGCCGGGGCCAGGCCCGGCCACTTGCCGTGCACCTGGCCGCCGACCAGGCCCCCGCCGAGCAGCATCATCAGCCCGCCGCGGCCGTGGTCGAGCCCGGCGTTGCCGTTCTCCTGGACCCGGCGTCCGAATTCGGTCATGGTCACCAGCGTCACGTCGGACAGCGACGGGCCGAGATCGGTGGCGAAGGCGGCGAGCGCCTTGGCGAACCCGTCGAGGTTGTTGCGCATGTCGCCGCCGTTGACGTTGCCCAGGTTGGTGTGCATGTCCCAGCCGCCGAGGTCGATGGTGGCCACCCGCAGGCCGATCTTCGCCTTGATCAGGCGGGCCACGTCCTTGAGCCGGTTGGCGAAGCCGCCGCCGGGGTAGGGCGCGACCGGCGTGTATTTCTGGCTGGCGATCTGGCGGGCCTGGTTGAGCGCCTTGACGGTGGCCATCGCGTTGTCGGCCGCGGGGTGGTCGAAGCCGGTGTAGAGCGACTGCAGCGCCGTCATGGTCTTGTCGCGCAGGTTGCTCGGCCCGGACAGCGCGAACTGTTCGATGCCGTCGAGGGTCAGCTTGTGCTCGGCCCCGACCAGGGAACGGGGCGTCGCCTCGGACTCGGCCACCGCCCGGAACGTGGTGCCCGGCCCCATCGAGGTCAGCGTGCGGTCCAGCCATCCGGTGTGGACGGCGGTGGTGGCGGTGCCGCGCTCGAGGCAGTCCTGGGCCTGGAAGTGGCTGCGGCTGGCGTCGGGCGAGGCGACCGCGTGCACCGCGGCCATCTGGCCCGCCTTCCAGAACGGCGCCAGCGGCGCGAGCTGCGGGTGCAGCCCGAACCGGGAGTCGCCGGGCAGCAGCGCGCTGTCGGGCACGACCAGGGTGGGCCGGGCCTTCTTCAGGTTGGCGTCGTTGGCCGGCACGACGATGCTCAGGCCGTCCATGCCGCCCCGCATGAACACGATGACGAGCGTGCGGTTGTTGGTGGCCGGGTCGGCGAAGGAGTACTTGGTGGTGACCAGCTGGGTGCCCAGCGCGGCGACGCCGACGGCGCCGGCCCCGGCGATGACCCGCCGGCGGGTGAAGCCGCGCCGCCACCGGTCCTTCTCCGTGGCCAGGTCGGCGGCGACCGTCTCGGCCTGCACCCGGATGGCCGCCTCGGTGAGGTTGGGGCCGTGGCGGCTCAGTTCGGCCGCGGTACGGGGTCTCGGCACGCTCGAGTCGTCGGCCGACGCGTGCCTCGCTGTGTACTCAGTCATCGGACCTCACCGCAGCGCGTGGTAGACGGAGTCGAGGACCAGCGGG
>Ga0163163_10002647_pt1 | contig 15152 bp, 12 predicted proteins | sample S65metaG_FD_119766 | JGI IMG/M metagenome (GOLD analysis project Ga0163163, IMG submission 119766) | Switchgrass rhizosphere microbial communities from Kellogg Biological Station, Michigan, USA - S6-5 metaG | ecosystem: Host-associated > Plants > Roots > Rhizosphere > Soil | place: USA... | reverse complement strand
CGATGTGGAAATTCGTCAGCGGCGTCACCGTGCCGCTTCCCGAATACGAGCCCAGGCACTGTTGGGGACCGGCCGCACCAGGAATTCTCGACTTGCACGATTCCAAACTGCCGTCCGCAACCGACGTAGCACTCACTTGGAAAACTTCGAAAAGGTTGCCTTGGCTCGCATTGTTGCCCGCGATTCCAAACGCAGCGCTTACGTTATAGCCGGTTGAGGGTGATCCAAATCCGGCGAACGCGGTTAAAGAAAAGTCATATGAGTACGACACAGTCAAGGGCACGAACGTGTTCAGCGGCAGGCCATTGCCGAACAGCGTGAAGCCGATCTGCCAATCCGAGCTTGCGCTGGCGCCGGTCCGATAGTCTGTCGAAGAAGTCTGGGCTTTGTTGACTCCATAGTCCGTGACGGCCTGTGCGAAGCTCTGGCCGGAGTTGATATTGAGGACGACAACTTGGCCGCCTACGCCGGTTCCTTGGGTTTGGCCAGGCCCGCCGATGGGCTGGACGGCAACGTTTGATGAAATAAAAGAAGCGGCTGTTGCTGGAATGCTGCCAATGGCGCACGCGGCAACGGCAAAGAATAGACGGGATGAATTCATGGATCTCTGTCTCCTTAGTCCTGCAGTCAAAGAACAGGTTCCTTGGCTGTCAAAGAGGAACAGGGCAAGAGGCGTGTGAAGTGACTCACGAAGACGGCATCGCCAGGGGATCGTGTATCTTGTTTTATGTGCCTGGCGGCGAGATCACACTCCTGTTGCACCAGTGGCGTTCCGGCGATCTCGAAGCAGGCGAACGGCTGACTCCGCTGGTTTATGATCAGCTTCGGAAGATCGCCGAGTCGTACCTGAGGCGCGAGCATCCTGACAATAGCCTTCAGCCGACTGAGTTGGTGAATGAGCTCTTCGTCGAACTGCTCAAACTGAACCGCCTGACATGGAAGGACCGCAGCCATTTCTTTGTGTTTTCTGCAAAGATCATGCGGCAGATTCTGATTGGGCACGCCCGCCGGACTAAAGCGGCGAAGCGCGGCGGAGAATTGGAACACCTGCCGCTGAATGCCGAGCTCGACTGGATTGGTGAGCCGGATGTTCCGGAGACACTTGATCTGACGACGGCACTGGACGAATTGGAGCAGGCGGATGCGCAGAAGGTGCGCGCCCTCGAGATGCGCTACTTTTTTGGATTCAGCGCGGAGGAGACAGCTGAGCTGCTGGGCATTTCGAAGGCGACTGTCGACCGGGAGATCCGCTTTACGTTGGGGTGGCTGCACCAGCGTTTGCATCCTTCCTGATTCGTTCGGCGCTGTTTTTGCGCTATACCCTGATGGATGGCCTTTCGCCCATGGACCTTCGCACTCAACTTCCGAGGCTGCAGTCGCTCTTTGAAGAAGCGCTGACCTATCCGGAAGGTGCGGAGCGCCAAGCCTTTCTCGACGCCGCGTGCGGTGCGGACTCCGAGTTGCGCGCGGGTGTCGAGCGTGTCCTTGCGGGATTTCGGCGCGCTTCGACGGCATCTGAGGGATTGCCGCGCTTCGGTCCTTATCAAGCCTTGCGATTGATCGGGCGCGGCGGAATGGGAGCCGTCTACTTAGCGGAGCGCGCCGACGGCGAGTTCCAAATGGAAGTCGCGGTCAAGGTGGTGGCCGGGCGCTTCCTGAGTTCCCTTCTCGAGGATCATTTCCGGCGCGAGCGTCAAATACTAGCAGGACTCAATCATCCGAGCATCGCGCGTTTGCTCGACGGCGGAGTCGAGAACGGCGCTCCCTACCTCGTCATGGAATACGTGGACGGCATGCGCCTCGACGAGTACTGCCGCCCGCTGAAGCTGAGTGAGCGCGTCGAGTTGCTTGGGACGGTTTGCCGCGCGGTCGAGTATGCTCACGCGGCGCAGGTTGTGCATCGCGACCTGAAGCCTTCGAACATCCTGGTGACTCGCGAGGGCGTGGTGAAGTTGCTGGATTTCGGATCGTCCAAAATGCTCGACGCTCCGGGAGTGGCGGGACAGACCGTGCTGCGCGGGTTCACGCCAGACTATGCGAGCCCTGAGCAAATCGAGGGGCGGCCGACTGGAACGGAGGCGGATGTTTATTCGTTAGGAGTTCTGCTCGCGAAGTTGTGCCCGGGGGACGATCGGGCAGTCGCCGTCGCCGCGCGGGCGACGCGGCGCGATCCGGTTCAAAGGCAGTCGTCGGTCGCGGAGTTCCGTAAGGATTTGGAATCTGTCCTTTCCGGTCCGCGATGGATTGAACGATGGCGCTGGCCTCTCGCGCTCGCGGCGACCCTGGCGCTAACCGCACTTGTGTGGAACTGGCGCAAGGACAGCGGAGTGATCGCGAATGACGACTTGTACATCCGATTGAGTCCCGCTGGAGCCCGCTGGCGCGACGCGTCCGTCTCGGCCGATGGCAAGTGGCTCGCGTATTCGAGCGATCAGGAACAAGCCGGGAATTACGACGTTTGGTTGCGTGGTTTGGAAGAGAATGGCAAGGGCCGGCGGCTGACGAGCGGTCCGGAACGCGACCTCGAAACGAGCGTCTCTCCGGACGGGCGGTACGTTGCATTTTATTCGAATCGCCAGCCCGCGGGGATCTATCGAGTGGAAGTAGAGACCGGGCGAACGGAACTGCTGGTGGCGGGCGGCCGTACGCCGAAGTACTCGCCGGACGGGCGCTGGATCGCTTACTCGGGTCTTCCTCGTTTTGCGGCGGATGCGGAAGCCGTGAGTCCCAGGCATTTTGTCAGAATCATTCCCGCTACGGGAGGGCAGCCGATCGACGTCAGTAAAGGTTTGCCTTCCGCGGGCCTGCCCGTATGGTCGGCGGATGGGTCAGAGTTGCGATTTACAGGGTACGGCGGGAGCCCTGCTCAGGACCTGTGGTCGGTTCGCGCAGGAGCGTCGATTGGAACGCCGACCATACGAAGGAAGGGCGAGGTTGCAGGACAGAAGGGTCTGCCTTGCGCGAGTGAACCTTCGGGCGGATTTTCGGTAGTTCTGGTTGAGGCTGGGGCCAGTAGGTCGTTATGGCAATCCAGGACTTTCGGAGGACCTGCGCTCGAAGATCCCCTTCCTCGCGGTTTTGCGGGAAGAATCCGAGATTGTTCGGCGGCGCGAGACGGCGAGATGGTAGTAGAAGGAGTGGAGAATCGCACGCGGATTTGGCTTCAGGCTCTGGACTCGCGGACCGGGGCCAAGCAAGGCGAACTCACGGCACTCAGTGTCCAGCAGCAAGTGATCCGCGCGCCATCGATGTCATGGGACGGGCGATGGATGGCTTACTCAACTCCGGATGGCACCCGACTCGAGGACTTGCAATCGGGAAACCGCTCCCAATATTCCCATGGTTCGCGCACCAGTCTCACGCTCAGTGGGGACGGCCTGACTTTGTGGTCCGACGAATCGGCCGGCGTGATAACTGCAAAGCGAAGCGACTCCGGCGTGTTGCGCCGTGAGGATCATCCGTTTGGCGGCAACGTTGTTTGGGGCGCAAGCCACGATGGACGGCTGGTCCTGACGTTTGTAGATCCCTCGAATCCCAGGACCATCTCGTTGACCGACACCGAGGCGAATCGCACGACGGAGATCCTAAAGCATCCTCAATGGAACTTGTACGAGGCGAACTTCTCGCCGGATGACCGTTGGATTGTGTTCGAAGCAGATGCGCCGACGGGTGCATCCGTTTACATCGCTCCCTACCGCGGATCGCACGCAGTACCGCAGACCGATTGGATTTTGGTGGGCAAGGGGGACGATCCGAAGTGGTCGGCGAACGGCGAGGCGATCTTCATGAATTCGCAAGCGGATGGGTACCCATGCGTGTGGCGAATCCCAGTCGATGGTCCGACCAAGCATCCGACAGCGGCGGCTGAAGCATTTGTGCACTTCCACGGAAGTTGGAGTCCGCGATTTCTGGCACCCGGCATCTTCCGGATCGCGGCGGCGCGGGACAAGCTCGCGTTTTTGTTGGGCGAGCAGGATGAAATTGTATGGCGGCGAAAGCCTCATTGAGCGGGCGCGACGGTGACTACGATCGGCGTACTCTGCTGCGCGTTGGCGAGCGAGCGCACCTGTGCGACGTATAATCCCGGTCGCATGTCAGGCGGCAACTGCCCCGAGATCTGAGTCGGCGTCGTGCGGAGCAGGGGGATCGCCACATCGTTAAATGTGACGCACGTTCCGCCGAGCCTTGTAGGCGCCGTCAGTCCTGTAGGCGCGGCAGTCGAGGCAAGGCTTTGACCATTGATCGTGATGAATGAACCGGGCCGCACTACGTTTGTTCCGTCGGTGGCGTTGACGATTGCCTGTTGATTGTTGAGCGTCGGAGTGGTGTTCGAGCCAGTCGTCATAGGAACGATCGTGAGTCCGGAGAGCGTGAGAATGTACACCGTCCCCTGGGAATCGACGGCCATCTGACGCGCGGGCACGTTCGTGCGCGCCGGCGTGGTGCCAAAATCGCTGAAGGCTGGATTTTCAGGCATCGGACCGATCAGAGACTCGCTGTTGAGGTTGAGGTCGATCAGGCTGAGCGTAGCGCGCGAATCATCGGTCCCGGGGGAGGTGGAGGTTTGGCGCAGCGGCGTCGTCAACCGCAGAAATTGATGATCGTTGACTTGCGCGACTGCGGCGACATTGCGGTTGGTCGTGACCGAAACGGTGGTGGAAGTCGGGGCGACGATCGGACTGGTCGTTCCACCTAGCACCGACAATGAACTATTGAGGATCAGCCCGTTCGTCATGTAGAACGCTCCGCCGGGCGAGGCGGCAAGCGGACCATAGTAGCTCTGGATCCCCGTGCTGTAGAGTTGGCGGAGGCCGATGTATTCGTCCGTGAGGGCGTCGTACAAATAGACATAATTGCCGGCTAGCACCAACGCCTGCGTATAGTCGGGTGTCGAGGTCATCGTCAGCCCCGCAGTGGCGAGCGCGGTTTGAGTTGTGGTGGAAGCATTCGTTGAGGTCGAGTTGATGACCGAGCTCACCTGGCGCGGCACAGCGGAATTGCCGATGACCTGCCACTGCGTTCCGTTACTCATGATTACTTGCAATCCGCTCAAACCGTTTGCCATCGCAAGCACGGCGTAGTTGGTCGTCGCCGTCGCAGCGCGCGGCACGGGCGGGAATGCGACCGTGGCGGCGATCGTGCTGGAGTTCAGATCTATCAATTGAATCGACTCGCCACCGGTGTTAGCGACATATAAGGAGTCGCCGTCGGTGCCCATCGCAAGTGGTCCAGGTAGCTGACCGGCGGGCAGCGGAGTCAATAGCTGTTGGTTGACCGTGTCGAAAACCTCGATCTGGTTCTTGCCGGCGTTGCTGATGTACAGGCGTTGGCGCTTCTCATCGAGCACGAGATCCCGTAAGCCTTCCGAGTTCGCTCCATTCGGCGAGACGGCAATCGGAAAGACCTGGCCGCGTTGGTCGGACAGCCTGTAATTCATGTAGACCAGAATCGTGGGCGGGATGTTGATCGCTTCGGGAGAAATCAGATTGATCGGGTAAGCGATGCCACTGCTATTGGTGTACAAATTCGTGCCCGGTTGACGCAGCGTCGTGGTGACACGTCCGGGGTCCATCGTCAAAGTCATCGTGGCAGGAGCGACTCCTGTATTGACGCTGGCGGCGAGTGCAGTGCCGGTCGTAGGCACGCTGAACGTCAGTTTGCCTTTGCCGATGTTGTTGATCTTGACGGGGGACGACGCGATACCGCGATTGCAGTCATCCTGGGCGAGGAACACGGCGGTCGAGTCCGGCATCAGAATTGGATAGTCGTACAAAGTCGACAGCGGCAAGTGCACCAATCCGGACTCCGACGATGCCCATGCGTTCGAGCCATCAGCAGTCGCGACCAGTTTGGCGACGATGCTTTCGGGAACCTTGATGCCGAGCTTGATCGCTAGGTTTGAAGGATCCGCCACCATCATCGTCGACGCGCTCGGTTTCGGCAGCGGCGTGCCGGCCGCCATGTTGTACGCGCCATAAAGCGTCGCGCCGTCCGGGCTGAAGATGCTGCCGCCGACGTTCGCGATCGTATTGAAGGCCGAGGTTTGCGCATAGGGTGCGTTGCGATAGTCCATCTGGCCGATGACACCGAGCGTACCGGTGTCGAACATGGTGAAGCCGGCCATGAAGCGCGAACCATCCGGCGACATTGAGAGCGCAGTTGACTGTCCCACCGAAGCGCGGGAGCGAAGGACAGTGCCCGACGCAACTTCGTAAACATATACGAGAGTGTTCGTTGTGCCCGCGTTGAGATTGTTCACTCCTACGATGAGCGTTCCATCCGGAGTCCGCAGAAGCTTGCCGCGGAAGGTCGTTGTCGGGCGAGTCGTCTGGAGTTGTGTAAGAACGGCTGGCGTTGTGGGTGTCGGAGGGAAGTTCACCGACTGCACCTGCGCACCGGAATTCTGCAAAGGATCGTAGATCAGCAGGACGTTCTGCGGATTCGTCGTGTTGGTGCCCGTGCCTTGGGTGCTGATCAGGACTCGCCCGTCATTGCCGACTTCCACACCTTCGGGCTTCACGTTCGCGGGCAGCGAGATCGAAGCGGACACACTCCCGATTCCGGATCCCAGATCAATTACCGAGAGAGTCGAACTGGTGTTGTTCGTGACGTAAAGGTGCCCGCTGTCCATGGACATCGCCGCGGCGTACGGAAGCGTGCCTACTCTGATAGATCCAAGCAACGTATTCTGCGTATAGCTGTACACGTCGACACGGTTCGCGGGGGAGTTGACCAGATAGAGACGGCCTCGGGATTCATCGAGCACGACATCGCTCGGCGTGCTGCCCAACTTGATCACATCGCCAAAGGTTGCGCCCGTGGTTTGGGCCTGCAGGCAAGCGGAGAGGCACACAAATCCGGCTACAAATCTTAAAAGTCTCATAAGGGGCAACAACGATTGCAAACCAACCAGTGTCTAAGATACCCTAAACCCTACTACGGAAGGGCAAGTTGCTCGCGGCGTGTAACACTGGCGGCAACTTAGGCGCCAGCAGGAGGGTTTAGATCCATTGCAGTCCGCTCAAGGTTCGCCGGCCGGAGAGAAGAAGCTACGCGTCCGTAACGTGACGAAGAGCACCGTTATCGCGGACCGCGCGGGCATCGCGGACGACAGTAAGAAGCGCCGTACCGGGTTGCTGCAGCATGCGGGACTCGCGGAAGGCGAGGGCCTGTGGATCGTGCCTTGCGAGGGCATCCACATGTTTGGGATGAAGTTCGCGATCGATGTTTTGTTCCTTGATAAGAAGCGTAAGGTCTTGAAGGTGAGTGCGGATATGGCGGCCTCGGGAATTCGGCGGCGAATGTCGGCGAGTTTGATGGCGCACTCGGTGCTCGAGTTGCCGACGGGGACGATTGAGAAGACGCGAACAGAAGTTGGGGATCAGTTGGAATTGGAAAAATTCGATGCTTAGTTCGAGGAAGTGGCGGCGAGTTCCGGCATCCGCTGTATTGATCGGCGGACTGGTTGCGCCCTCTCTTACGGCAGCGGAGAAGAAGCCGAAAGCGAAGCCTGCGACCGCGGTCCAAACTGTGATGGACCGGCAGATCCGCAACGCCATCGACGCCGGTGAAGGCGATTTACTTGTGCGATCGCTGCGCCAGAGGGTCGTGGAACAGCCCGCCAACGTAGAAGCGCGGCTCGCGTTGGGTGCGGCTTATGAGCGAGACGGCGCGGCCGAGTTAGCGATCGAGCACTACCGGATTGCGGCGATCGAATACGGATCGGAAGCGGCGGCGGCGCGCTTGGCTCGGGCACTCGACAGGCTTGGGGAATCAGAGCAGGCAGTAGAGGTACTGGTACGATTTTGCGAGTCGCACGATCGCGTTTCATCGAGTATCCTGTCTGAATTGGCGATCCTCGAAGACGAAATGAGCAATCTTGTTGCGGGCGAACACTATCATGCGCGCGCGTTGGTGGCGGCGTTGAAGGAGGGTGCTGCCGGTCAGGATCAGTTGCACAGCAACCTCGGATACAACCTCATCGCGCAGCAGCGGTTTGTGGAGGCGGAGGCGCAGTTGCGTACCGCGTTAGCGCTGAATCCACAGTCCAGTGTGGCGCGCAACAATCTGGCACTCGCGCTAGCGTCACCGGCGGCGGCGACATCCGCTCAAATCAGTGAAGCGATTTTGCACTGGCAATCGCTCTCCGGTCCGGCGGCGGCGCATAATAATCTGGCGGCGGTTTACATGGAGCAGAGCCGGTACCCTGAAGCTCGCCACGAGTTAGAGCGGGCGATCGCGTTTGATCGCGGGAACGCTGCTGCATTCAAGAATCTGGAAACGTTGGGCATTTTAGATGGAAAGCCCGCGCAAGTGCCCGCGCCCGTCGTAGCCGTGCAGACGGCCCAGCCGAAACCGAGTCTCCTGCGGCGTCTATTCGTCCGCAAAGTAACTACGGCTGCTCCCCAAAATCAAGTGGCAACAGCATCCGTAAAGAAGCTGCGTCGCAAGCAGAATTCGCAATGAAGAAGTGAGGACAAGTATGAAGCAGTTCATTTTAAGGTTAGCCAGGGACGAGCAAGGCCAGGATCTGGTCGAGTACGCGTTGATCGTGGCCGCTGTCGGATTGGCTCTGATCTCGACCGTCAATTCGCTTTCGACCGCCATCGTCAGCTTGTACTCGAGCATCACGCAAGGCTTGACCAGCATCGGAGCCTCGGGCCAGTAAGAAATCGCCCAGGTGAACTCCCGCAAGCTCTGGATCCCTGATGCCAGTTGGGTTTGCGCCATACTCACGCTTGCGTATTGCCTGTTCCTGACGGATGGGTGGCGTCAGTTGTTCCGCGACTCCGACACGGGTTGGCACATACGCACCGGGGAGCGTATTTTGAGTTCGCGCACGCTGCCTCACGTCGATCCTTATTCATTCAGCAAAGCGAGTGAGCCGTGGTTCGCGTGGGAGTGGGCGGCGGATGTCGCGACCGCTTTTGCAGGTTCTTATGGACTCGCTGGAGTCGCCCTGCTATATGCCTCCTCGATTGGTTTGGCTACGTGGATGTGGTGGCAATTGACGTGGGCGGTGCGGGGCGACTTTCTGCTCGGCTGGTTGTTCGCTATCCCGATGCTGTCGACTACGAACGTGCATTGGCTCGCGAGGCCACATATCTTTGGATGGCTGTTCGCGTTGGGCGCTGTGTGGATCGTTGAACGAGTGCCGGAACGTACGCGGTTTCGCTGGCTCGTTCTTGTTGGCCTAATGTCGATTGTCTGGACGAACGTCCACGCGAGCTTCTTTCTGTTTCCGGTGATCCTGATGATCTATACGGTTGGCGACATCGCTGGGCCGCTCGTGTTTGCGTCCACAACTCCGCGTGTCGCGCGAGTGAGATGGTTCGTTGCGGCTGCCTGCGTGGCGGCGCTGGGCACGCTCGTCAATCCTTACGGCTGGCGCGTGCACCAGCATGTCTTTGCCTACTTGATGAACGGCGAGCTCATTGACCGGATCGCTGAGTTCCAAAGCTTCAACTTCCATGTGGAAGGTGCGGGACAGATATTGCTCGCGCTCGGACTTGCCGCAGCGGGAGGACTGCTCGCGTTGATGCAGGGGCGCGTCGCGCAGTTCTTGTTGGTGTTGCTATTCCTCGCGCTCGGCCTGCGTTCAGCTCGCGGACTTCCTTTGATCGGCCTGCTGCTATTGCCGATTGCGAACGGCGCGATCACTCAAGCGCTTTCGAATCCCAAAGGATTGAGAGAGCCGATCGCGCACCATATGAAAGCTGCGTTCGCGTACTCATCGCGCTTGCGCGCAATCGATCTGCAGTTGGGGGGGGGGGCGCTGACGCCTTTCGTACTGGTCTTGCTATTTGTAGTCGCGCGAACTCCGGCGATCCAGGCCCACGCTGGATTTTCTCCTGCGGAGTTTCCTGTCGTCGCCGCGTCCGAACAGATCGCAAAACTTCCAGTAGATGCGCGCATCCTGGCTCCCGATAAGTTCGGCGGATACCTGATCTACCGCTTCAACGGCGAGCGCAAAGTGTACTTCGATGGCCGCAGCGACTTCTACGGAAGCGCCTTCATGAAAAATTACATTAGCTTGCTCGAAGTTCGGCCAAACTGGCAAGATGAACTTTCCAAGTACGGGTTCACCCACGCCCTGTTGCCAAACCGCTACTCTTTAATACCCGCACTCGAGCAGGCGGGATGGAAGCGAATCTATACTGACGAAGTTGCAACGCTGCTCGCTCGATAACGTCTAGAGGTGACATGGATCGGCAGAAAATGCTCATGATCTTCGGCGGCGCGTGGCTCTCAGCCGCGCTGCTGACGTGGCTGGTGTACTCCATTACGAAGGCGCCGAAGTCCGACAAGACGGCCGCAATCATCGCGGCCGCACGCGATTTGCCGGCCGGCACGCGTTTGCGCAAGGGAGACGTGAAGCTCGTCAAGGTAGGCGACAAGGACATCGTGAAGGGCGCATTGGTGGATGAGAAGTTCGCGCTCGACCATCCGTTGTTGTTCCCGGTGACGTTGAATGAGCCCATCACGATGTCGAAGCTTGCTTCTTCAGGAGGGGCCGAGGGAGTGGCCTCATTGATCGAGCCCGGCAAGCGCGCGGTGTCCGTCGCGATCAATGACGTGAGTGGAGCCGCCGGATTGATTTTGCCGCGCTCCCATGTGGACGTTCTCTTTACCAGGCCCGGCAACATGGCCGACGCAGTCACGACTACAGTCTTGCAGGATGCGGTGGTGCTTTCCGTGGGCCGTTTGATTGAGGTGTCGGCGACACCCGCGCCTGCCGCGGGGTCCGCGTCTTCTACGACGGTGGGCGCAGCTCCGGCTTCCAACCAGACTCGCGCCGTGACGTTGCTGGTGACGCCCGAGCAGGCAGAGAAACTCGAGCTCGCGAAGAACCAGGGCAAGGTCAGCTTGTCTTTGCGCAATCCACTGGACAAGGATCAGATGAACGACGCGGGCGCCACCACGACTGCGAATTTGTTCTCACCCAATGCACTGCGCCAACGCGGGAAATGGAAGTCCCTGTGGTCGTCAATGACGGGCGACGAGGAACGTCCCAAGAGGATCATCACTGAGAGGCCGGTCAAAGAGCCGCCTACCAAACCGCGCAATGTGGTTGATGTTTACCGGGGTGAGAAACACGTGCAGGAAATCTTTCAATGAAAGTGTTCTGCTTCTTGCTGTTGAGCATTGCCGCGTTGCGCGCGCAGACCGCTGAGGCGCTGCCTCCGACGGAAGCGCCGACGTTGATCGCTCAACCGTCCACGGCGGCGACTGCCGTAATGCTCACGGTGGGCCGTGGACAACTGCTTCGATTCACGCAAGACCTCGTACGCGTCGTCATTGCCGAACCGAAGATTGCGGATGCTGTTGTCGTCTCGCCCCGGGAAATTATGATCACGGCCAAAGGCGTCGGCAGTACGACGCTCGCGGTTTGGGAAGGAAGCATTTCGCCTGCGCGCTTCGACATCAGCGTCCACGCCGATCACGATGAGGAGAACCGGCATAAGGCCGCATTTGCGGCAGCGTTGAAGTCCACGATTCCAGACGCGACTATCGCATTCAGCGGCAACGCCGACACGATGGTGCTAACCGGCAACGCGCCGAGTAAAGAGGCCTCGAAGAAAGCGGAAGCGCTGGCGGAGACGCAATCGAAGAAGGTCATCAATCTGATCACGGTCCCGCCGGCGCCCGATCCGCGGCAGATCATGCTGCAAGTGCGGTTCGCCAGCATTGACCGCACGGCGCTTTCGGAGATCGGCTTCAACTTCATCAGCCGGAATTCGAAGCTGTTGGGTGCGGGCTCGACTGAACAGTTCGCGACTCCGAGGATCGCGCAGTTGCAGACGACCGCGGATAGCACGAGCGTTAATTTCTCGGATTTGCTCAATCTTTTCCTGTTCCGCCCGGACTTGAACATCGGCGCGACCATTCGGGCGCTGCAGCAGCAGAACCTCGCAGAGATCCTGGCGGAACCGAATCTAATCGTCGTCGAAGGCAAAGAAGCGAGCTTCCTCGCGGGCGGTCAGTTTCCCTTTCCGACCCTAACAGCCACCACAACTGGAGGCGCGACGGCTCCCGTGATCACCGTGCAGTTCAAGAATTTCGGCGTGCAACTCGACTTCACTCCGACGGTCACAGCAAGCGGCGCGATCAATTTGAAAGTTGCGCCTCAGGTGACGGCTTTGGACTTCGGCAACGCGGTTACCGTACAAGGCACGTTGATTCCGGCGATCTCCGCGCGCAAGGCGGAGACGGAAGTCGTGCTGCGCGACGGTGAGAGCTTTGCGATCGCGGGTCTCATTGACAATCGAGTCATCAAGGAGATCGACAAGATCAAGTGGCTGGGCGACATTCCGATCATCGGCACGCTGTTCAAGAGCGTCAGCAACAAGAAGACGAACAGCGAGCTGCTGGTAGTGGTGACGCCACATTTCGTCAAGCCGCTCTCAGCGGACGACAAGGCGAAATTGCCAGATATGCCTGAGAAATTCTTGCCCACCGTAGCGCAGGAGCAGGCGAGGAAGAAGCATAAGAAAGACAAGTCCAAGCAGCCTGAAGTAGTAGGACAGCGTGGTTACCAGAAGCCTCCTCAACCACAGCAGCCGTAGCATTCGCACGGCGAAATCGGAACGCGGCGCCACTGCCATACAGGTTCTGGTGCTGCTGGTCCCTGTAATTATGGGGCTGATCGGATTCGCCATCGACCTTGGACGTCTGTACTCGGCACGCAATGATCTAAAGGAAGCGGCGAACTCAATGGCGCTGGCGATGGCTACGCAATTGATCGGCACGGACGCCGCGACAGGGAACGCTCCGCTCATCGGACAATTGACGATCGACAACACCGGCGGCCTCGGCAACAAGTACGACTTTGGCGGCAACGTGATTGGCCAGGACAACGGATCCCTTGCAAGCACGGTGTCGGATCCGCAATTTTACGCAGCATTGAGCGACGCGGTCGGCTCGAACAACGAAGGCTCGGGCAATACAGTCGGCGGCGCGACGGCGAAGTACGTGCGCGTCAACATCAGTGGTGAGACTCCGTTGGTCTTCTGGAATTTCCTGACCCTAGCGCAGAATCGCCGGACGCTTGTGCAAGCCACGGCAGTCGCGGGAATCAGCGCGCCGCTGTGCACCGCATGCTCGATCGAGCCGATCGGCGTGCCTGCCGTGGACGCAACGGACACGACGGATTTTGGATATGTCGTCGGAATTCCATACACTTTCGCATATCTGTGCAATGGAGGCGGGACGCCGGGAACGCTGCCGGGCGGTGGAACCGTGGTCCAATACGTTTTGTTGAATCGGCTGAGTACATCGACGCAGATCTTTACCGGCGAGACTTCGCAACTACTGCGCGCGGGCGCGGACGGCTTGCCCCCATCCTCAGTGCAGACCGACGCCTGCTTCTTCGTGAACACTGCCGAGCAGATTTGGGCTTCCGCGACACCGTCAGCCTGCAATGCGCCCACAGTCAACGCGAGTACGCAGGCGTTCCTTTGTGGCGTCGGCCTGCGCTTCGATTCCTCATTGCAAGGCAATTGCACGACGATCCCGGAGTCCGATTCGATCGCTACGATCTACACGCAGGATCCGGACTTGAGCGATGTCACCGACTACACCCAATACGTTGGATTCGGGCGCCGCGTGATTACGATTCCGATTGTCGATTCCACCGCGAACACCTCGGCGATGACGGTCCTCGGCTTCCGGCAGTTCCTGGTTCAGCCCAACAATGGCGCAACGACCATCAACGCAGCGGACACGAACGGTCGGTTCAACGTCCTATATCTCGGCACCGTGAAGCCGGTGCGCCAGGGGAGCTTCGGTGGATGTTCGCAAACCGCCGGACCTGGCAAGGTGGTGCTGCACCGATGAGACGCCGTCGTTCACAAAGCGGCCAGTCATTGCTCGAAACAGCGCTCCTGCTCCCGTTTCTATTGCTATTCCTGGTAGGCACGATCGAACTCGGCAAGGTCATCTACACCTACTTCGCTCTACAGAAGACGCTATACGCGATCGCGCGACTGGCGGGCACGCAACAGGGAATCAACCTGTGCGACTCGAACGATCCGCTGCTCACGCAAGCCATCAATATTGTTTTAACGGGATCGACTGGCGGAACGGGACAGCCGCTGATCCAAGGGCTTTCTGCTACCGACATACAGGTCCGGGTCGAGCGCTACGATCCGACTTCGAACTCGCTCGCTCAGTGCGCCTGCTCGATTGCCGGATGCGACACCTCGTCCGGCGGAGCGCCACCTGATTTCCTGGTCGTGTCATTGGTCAGCGGGTATCAAGTCACACCCGTCTTTCCGCTCTTCAAGGTCGATCCATTCGCATTGCGGCCGCAAGTCCGCATCCCTTATGGAGGCACCTGATGCGGCGGCGGAGAAATCGTCAATCCGGTGCTGTCACGATTGAGTTCGCGCTGACGTACGTCGGCCTCATTATTCCCGTGACCTTCGCAATCATTTTCACAGCGGAACTGCTGTGGGTGTGGCACTCCGCGATCGAGTGGACTCGCGAGGGCGCGCGCTACGCTGCGACGCATTGCTGGCAGTCGGACGCCTCGAACGTCACCGGGTACATGCGCAATAACGTCCCGCTCAACATCGATCAGGCGCAGTTTGCAACCGGCCCTGCTGAGATTGCGATTTCGTACTATGCGAAGGATCCACTGAGCGGCGCGTACGTTGACTTCACGTGTTCCGGCGACTGCTCGGTGACGTGCGTGCCTGACCTGGTGATCGTGACTGTGAGCGGTTACCAATTTACGAAATTCCTCAACTATCTCGGACTCAACCCGATTGCGCTACCGGACTTTACTACAACGCTGCCGGTCGAGGGCGCGGGCTGCAATCCGGAAGATTTGAGTTGTTCGCCATGAAAGGATCTCCTGCGTGCCGTTGAATATTCTGGTGGCTTCCTCCGACGAGCAACTCCGCGAACTGGTGCGCGACAACCCCGGCGCCAGCCTGATGTTCGCGCCCGTGGCCGTGGGCCGCGAGCTGCTCGGCTACGTGCTCCTGGCCCGCGACGCCTCGGTGCGGTCGTGGACGGCTGAGGAGCAGGAGGCCGTGATGGAGGTCGGTCGCACGCTCGGCCGGGTCGTCCTCAACGCCCGGCTCTACGAGCGCGAGCGCCACCTGGTGGGCGAGCTCCAGGAGCTCGACCGCTACAAGGGCGAGCTG
>Ga0163163_10002645_pt1 | contig 15158 bp, 13 predicted proteins | sample S65metaG_FD_119766 | JGI IMG/M metagenome (GOLD analysis project Ga0163163, IMG submission 119766) | Switchgrass rhizosphere microbial communities from Kellogg Biological Station, Michigan, USA - S6-5 metaG | ecosystem: Host-associated > Plants > Roots > Rhizosphere > Soil | place: USA... | reverse complement strand
GGTGGTGCGAAGCGCGTCATCCGATTCGGGAGAGGCAAATGAGCGAGCACGTGCGCGTGGAGAAAGAGGGCGGAGTTCTGGCGATCGCCCTCGCCAGGCCCGATCGGCGCAACGCCATCACCGTCGCCATGTATGCCGCACTTGCCGACGCGATCGAAGGCGCAGCGGAGGATCCCGACGTCCGCGTGATCACTATCCGGGGCGATGGTCAGGATTTCGCCGCCGGTAACGATTTGGCCGATTTCCTCGAATCCGCGCCGCGATTGGATGAGGAAATCCCGGTCTGGCGATTGCTCCGCGCGCTTGCCACCTGCGAGATTCCGATCGTCGCCGCTGTGCACGGCAATTGCGTGGGCATCGGCACGACTATGCTGCTCCACTGCGATTTCGTCATCGCCGACGACACCGCCCGCTTCTCAATGCCCTTCGTCGATCTCGGACTGGTACCGGAAGCTGCGAGCTCTTTGCTCTTTCCGCGCCTCGCCGGTCGGCGCCACGCCGCACGCTACCTGCTACTCTCCGAACCGTTTGCCTGCGACGAGGCCCAAGCGATTGGCCTTGTCAGCCATCGCGCGACCGGGGACACATTAGATGCGAAGCTCGACGAAGTTGTCGTGGCCCTCCTGACTAAACCGCCCGAAGCGCTGCGGCAGACGCAGCGGCTGCTGCGTCATGGCTCGCGCGACGAAATGCTGGAGAGGATGAAGCTAGAAAGCAGCCTCTTCGCAGAAAGGCTCGCTTCTGAAGAGGTCAAGCAGGCGATCAAGGCGTTTTTCGCGGCGCGCAGCGGACCTCGGGTCAGCTAGACAGATAAACCGTCTTTGACTTGGCGATGGTCACACTCGGCCCAGCGAAAAACAAGAAGTTAGTCGGCTGCGAATAGGTGACAGTAATTGTCTTGGTCTTTGCGGTGCTATCCGTCGTAATGCACGTTTGGGGACAAGCTGTGTAGAAAGTCCCCTCAACAACGCCGCCGAACTTGGCCGAAGTAAGCTTGCTCAAAATCGTCGTGTCACTCGGCGTCGGATAGATTGTCGCCGCGCGTGCCGCCTCACCCAGGGCATGCTGTACCCCAGCATTGACCTCGAAGAGAAGGGCGATCTGAAAGATCCCCCAGATCAGAGATACGAGTATCGGAACGGCAATGACGAACTCGATCGCCGCCGAACCTTGCACGTCGTCCCGGATCTTGCGGGCCGTCCGAGTCATTGGATCCGAACCCCTGCGGTCGACCTCAGGGTGAAGGTGCCGTCAGAATTGGCGCCGGGGAAGAACCGGGTACCGAAGAGGGGCGTGAAATTCTTCTGGACGGATACCGTGACGTAGCGAGCAAAGGGAGCAGTGCCCGAGCTGCATGTTCCGCTATCATAGTCCAGCTTCACGCCGTCATTGCTGCATTCCAACCAGGAACTCACGGTGACATTGCTTGTGTTTACCCCTGCGGCGGCCGCCGCATCAGCCTGATAGGTGGAATTGTTCGTGGTCTTGTATTGTGTCCCGATAGCCTGAATTTGCTCGATCGTGTGCTGCGTTGCCTGCTCCAGCTGCAGATCCATCGATACAGCGCGACTGATATCCACCATGCCGACAAACAGCGTCGTCAGGATTGGGACGATGAACGCCATCTCGATGAACGAATTGCCGCGCTCGTCTAGCGCAAGCGATTTGAAGCGCTCCATCATGCGACCAGCTTCACTTCCTTGATCTTCTGCCGCTGATCCGCTTGGCACGGAGTGCCGTCAGGACGCGTCAAACTGTTCTGGAAGTCGGCGTTGCCGCTGATGTTCACCGTATAGCCGATGGCCATGATGCACCTCGTCATGTTCGATGACGAACCGCTGAACGTGATGTTGCCGCTCGGGAAGTACATCGCACCGTCGAAATAGGATCCACTGTCGCCGCTGAATGTGTTTGTATTGTCCAGCGTTGCGTTGGATGCCTGGATGAACAGCATCTTATAGTAGGGTGAGGTGGTGTCGGTGGGAGCGGAAAGTTGAACGAGTGGGTTACCCGTGACCTTGACCGATCCGGGCGTGTCCCCCGTGAGAATGATCGTCACGCCAGTCCCAGTGAGCGTATTACCACCGGTTATGCTGAAGTCGGTGTTCTTCACATAATATACGCCGGGCTGCAGCGTATAGTTTTTGTTGCCAGTGAAGCTGAAATCTTTGTAGCAGCCGGGGCCAAACGTTGTCTGACTGCCGTTGATCTGGCCGTTACATGGACTGGGCACAGTCGTGTTATACTTGCCGGCGAATGGGTCCGGAATCGGCGCATGATAAGGTTCTAGCTTCGTCACGCCGTTCATGGAGCTTGGAAGGCTGCCGGCGCCTGCGACGACAGGCGCGTTAAAGTTGTAGGTTCCGCCGTTCGTGTTCACGGAAGGGTTGTAGGTCGAATTGGCAATCGCGCCGCAACCGAGGTTGGTTGTCGAGCTACCCTGAACCGTAATTCCGGAACCGCCGCTCTTCTTCAGCGCGCCCATGCAGAAGTCGCCCAGGTCTACGTAGGCCGCCGTCGCCGACACTGTGATGATTGGCGCTGTGGTCCTGAACAGCGAAGAGAAGCCAAGCGTCTGCTGAATGGACACCTGGACCTTGACCCCGTAGCTCCAGTTTGGCGATGTCGGATAAGTGACGATCGGGTATCCAGACCTCAGCGGAACGATCGTGTGATTGTTCTTGCTCGCGGCAAGGTCATCGGCCACCGCCTGGGCCGCAGTCTTGCTGGCGTTGGCCTGGACGTTCGCGAAGACGCCTGCAAAGGCGGCCGAATCTGCGGCGCGCTGGAGTTCGCGAGTCCAAAGCACCCATTGGATGGTGTCGGTCGCAAGTCCGGCGGCGCCTACCACGAGCGGCATCGCGACGCCGGCGATCATCAATGCGTTGCCGCGGCGGTCATTCCACAGTCGAGTGAAAACCCTGATCATTTCGTGCCTAGTCCCGCAACGGTGAAGTGCTTTGGGAGCGATCTAGCGCCTGCAGGGTAAGCGAAGCGTTCAATGCTATGGTTAAGAGGCGATAACCTTTGGCACCCATCTCCTTGAAACGTCGTGTCTTACATCTATAATACAGCATGAATGCCCGCGCCGTTGACCGTCATGGTGGACGGTCGCACAAGGGCCGCGAAAGGATTGATGCGATGGCGACCGAACCCGCGAGCGAAGCTGCGACTGCCGCGCCGACGGCAACCAAGCTCAAGCTCGACCCGCCTGACGCTCTCCAGCCGGTGCCGGCGGCCGAGGCCGCAGGGCTGGTGCCGCTCAAAGCCGAGGAAACCAGCGAGCTCGACAAGCGCGTGGCGCAATTCGTCGACGAGCTCGCCGGCCTCGATTCAAACAGCCCCGAGTTCGGCAAGAAGGTCGATCAGCTGACGGCAATGGGACGCAAGGAGATCGCCGAAGCGGCTGGCGCCTCGAACCGCTTCCTCGATCGGCCGGTCAAGGCCATCGACAAGGATACCGGCATCGGCGCCGACCTCACCGAGCTGCGCCGCACCGTCGAATCACTGGATCCCAAGGAAGCAACGAAGACCCGCAAACTCCTGGGGTTCATTCCGTTCGGCAACCGCGTCGACCGCTACTTCGACAAATATCGCAGCTCCCAAACCCACATTTCGAAAATCCTCAGCAGCCTTGGCAATGGCAAGGACGAGCTGCTGATGGACAATGCGGCGATCGATACCGAGCGGGCGAACCTGTGGAAGACGATGCACAAGCTCGAGCAGATGGTGCACATCTCCAAGAGCCTCGATCAGAAGCTCGAGGACAAAGCGAACGAGCTCGACGCGACCGATCCGGCCAAGGCTAAGGCGATCCGCGAAACCGCCCTCTTCTACACGCGCCAGCGCACGACCGACCTGCTGACGCAAATGGCGGTAACCGTGCAGGGCTATCTCGCGCTCGATCTCGTCAAGAAGAACAACGTCGAGCTGGTGAAGGGCGTTGATCGCGCGTCGACGACCACCGTCGCGGCGCTACGCACTGCAGTCACCGTTGCCCAGGCAATGACTAACCAGAAGCTGGTCCTCGAGCAAATCAGCGCGCTGAACACGACAACGGCGGGAATGATCGATTCCACGGGCGAGATGCTGCGCACGCAAACCGGCGCGATCCACGAGCAGGCGGCGAGCTCGACTATTCCGCTAGAGACGCTGCAGCGCGCCTTCCAGAACATCTACGACACGATGGATCAGATCGATCAGTTCAAGCTTCAGGCGCTCGGCAATATGAAGCAGACAGTCGATACGCTGGGCAAGGAAGTCGAGAAGTCGAAAGGCTATATCGCCCGTGCGGAGGGCGTGAACCAGGGCAAGCTCGAGGGCGCGGCGTCGCCCTTGACCCCTATTGAGGCGAAGTGACCGAAGTAACGGATAAAGTCGAACGTGCGATCGCCCGCTTCGAACGGGTCACGCGTCAGCTCGATGAGCGCGACGGACCGTCACGCGAAGCGGCGCGGCGCGAACGGCAGCGGCTGAATGCCGGGCTCGGACGGACTGTGCTCCGCGTCGCGATCACGCTCGGCGTAATCTGGCTCACGATCATCGCAATCGGCCTTGTAAAGCCGATCGGCATGTTCGGCTTCCTCGCGGCGCTGCTCGTCAGTGGTGTCGTCGCCGCGGTCCTGATCGCGCGCGGCGGCCGGCAGGCGATCTCGCCTCCTGCTCCGTCGGCCGATCTCCCCAATGGCGCCATGGTCGAGAGGTTCGATTCTTACATCTATCGCGTGCGTAGCGCCCTTCCCGCTCCGGCACGGGCCGAACTCGACGCAATGACTCAGGTGCTTCCCTCATTGAAACAGACGCTCTCGCGGCTCGAAACGCTCGATCCAACCGCGCAGGACGCGCGGCGGCTGATGTCGATCCACCTGCCCGGGCTCATCGACCGCTATATGCGCGTACCGCCCGCCTATCGTCAGGAACGCGACGGCGAAGACAAGACCGTGGATCAGCGGCTCGTCGAGGGACTGGCGGCGAGCCGCGCAGCGCTCGCCGAAGTCTCGGAGCAGCTCGCGCGCGCCGATGTGGCAGCGCTAGAAACCCAGGGGCGCTTCATCCAGTCTCGCTACGGCGAGCGGCCAATCGAAAGCGAAAAGACGCCAAGCTCTTAGTGCTGAGCCACTTAGTGATTGCACACTGAGGCGGCGCCGCTCATGATAATAAGGGGTTAACGGCGGCTGGAGCTGATGGGGATGCAGCTTGCCTTGGCTAGCAACGGGCCAAGTTTGAAGGGCGGGTTCCGCTTGCCGCCCTGCGTTCCGCCGTTCAACACGCTCACGCTCCGGCTCTTTACGCTCGTCTGGCTCGCTGCTTTTGCGCTTGCGTTGGCGGGGCCGATTGCCGGCTTCTACCTCCGCTACCACGAGGCGGCGAATAACTCGCAGCTCCTGCTCGGAAGTCGCGCGGGCTTCGCCGTATCGCCGCGCGACGCGACGGTCGTGCGCTTCACGGTAGGGCCGCAGGCCCAAACCGCGGGTATTGTCGCGGGCGATAAGATCACCGCCATCTACGGCCTGCCACTGCCCGCGAAGATGCCGGTCAACGAGCAAGCGCTTGCCGAACATGCGGACGATCCCGCTTATATCGCGCTTGGCAACCTGCTCTATGGTAGCGACAGTGCAGAAATTCCACTGACGGTCCGTGGTTCGGACGGGCGGGTCCGCGACATCACAGTCACGACCGGTGAGCAGCATATCGACGGGGGCGCTCGCGCTCTTGGCATCTCGGCCAAATGGCTGCGCTTCATCGATCTGATGCACGTCCTTGCCTATCCGTTCCTGCTGTGGGCGGCGTGGCTGCTGCATCACCGCAATTCGCGTGACGCGGTCAGCTCCGTCCTTTCGCTTGCGGTTCTGCTGACGATGAGCGCGGAGCAGCCATCGTCAATGTTCCTCACGCACTTCGGTATCCCGCGCGGGCTCAACGTTGCCCTTTACGATCTCGGCAATGTGCTACTGCTGACGGGAATCCTGCTTTTTCCACATGGTAATCTGTCGTGGCGCCGCGTCGGACTTATCGCGCTTCTGCCGGTTCTGATGTTCCTCAGTGGTGCGCTCTACCAGACCTTCTTCATCTGCTGCATGATCCTCGCGGTCCTCTCGCTACTGCGCTGCCTGCGCCTGACGGACTCGAGCGAGCAGCGGCAGCAGGTGCGCTGGGCGCTGTTCGGAATCACAGGCTACGCGGTGCTCCGCTCGCTATCGACCCTCGCCGACGCGCTCAAATGGACTGCCGACAGCTTCGGGCACCAGCTGCTGATCGAGATGGGGGCCGGCGTCAGCCTCGCGCTGGCCGTGCTCGTGCTGCAGATCGGTCTGCTCGTCGCGTTGCTCAGATACCGCCTCTATGATGCCGAGTTCGTTATCAGCAAATCCGCCAACATCGCGCTGATCACGATCGCTGTGGCGGCGGTGTTTGCCGGGACCGCCGACGGTCTTAAGCAAATCATCTACAATTACTACGGCAACACCGACAGCGAAGGCCCGGTGATTTTCGCCGCGGCGCTGTCCACCGTGCTCATCAATCCGATCCAGGAGCGGGTCCAGCGCTGGTCGGAGCGGCGGTTTCAAAAGAACCTGTTCCTGCTGCGCGATGATTTGCCCGAAGTTGCTCGCGACATGCGCGAAACCGCCTCTCTTGGCGAAATGCTCGATGAGATCCTCGCTCGCATCGATCGTGGGGTTCGCGCGGTGCGGAGCGCCGCGATCGTCAACGGCTGCGTCTTTTGTGCGCGCGGTCTTTCGACCGATGAAGTCGAGACATGGCGGACAACCTCTTTTGCGCAAGATTACAAGAGCGACATTTGCGAACCTTCTGACAAGCTCTTCCCGATCCGAGTGCCGCTGGTGCCCAGCTCCGACGACGAGGAACCGATCGGCTATCTGCTCGTCGGCCCTCGTCCCGACGGCTCAATTCCCAGCCGCGATGAACAAAAGGCACTCAAGGAAGTCTCCGAATCCATCGCCCGCGCCATCCGCACGGTGATCAAGCGCGAGGCGCGGGAGCGCGAAGTCGCCGAACTGATCGACGGCAACAGCCGGCGGATCGAGGAGCTTGAGGCACTTCTTGCACAGATGATTCCGCCAGGACGCCGGCCACGCACCGCCTGAAGTTGGTCCGGTAAATATTGGTTAATTGACCCCGCTGAAATCCGGGCATAATTTGCCGTCAAAGCGAAACTGAAAACGACTCGGCCGCCGCCTATCGAGGTGCCGCGGGGAATTCGAACTTGGCGAATGAAAACGAGGAGCTTGGATGATGCGTAAGGCAATGCTGTGGGGCACAGTGGTCGCGCTCGCTTTTGCGTCGACTGCAGGTCTTGCCAATGTGGTGGTGGTGAAGTCGCTAGGACCCTCGGCGAAGTCCTATCCACCGGGTAAAACTCTTCCGGAAACAGCGAAAATCTCGCTTCAGGGCGGCGATGTGGTCACGGTGCTCGGGCCGGCAAGCGCGCAGACTTTGCGCGGCCCTGGCAATTTCGACGCGAAACAGGTGGCGCTTGCGTCGGCTGCGGGACAGCGCGGCCGCTTCGGTGCCCTTCGGGCAATTGAGGTCGCTCACAACCCGAGCATCTGGGACATCGACGTGAACGCTGGGGGTAAGGTCTGCGTCGCTGACACGTCCAAGCTGCAGCTGTGGCGCGGCGACAGCGAGGCGGCCGCGACCATTGAGATCCGCACGGCCGATGGCCAGAGCCAGCAGCTGAGTTGGGCCGCAGGTAAGGCCCTGACCGCTTGGCCGAGTGCACTGCCGATCAAGGGCGGTGCTTCGTATCAGGTCGAATGGCCTGAAACCGGCGAGAAGAGCAGCCTCGATGTCGTCACCGTCCAGAACCCGCCCACCGATCTTGTCGGGGCGGCGCAGGTGCTGCTGGCCAACGGTTGTCAGAAGCAGCTCGACCTGCTCGTTGACAGCGCGAGCAAAGGCTCGAAATAGTTTAGCCGATTACCGCTGCGGCCCTCAGGCGCTCAGCCTCATCCGGGCCGACGCCGAGGGTCGCAAGCACATCCGCGGTATGTTGCCCGAGAGCGGGGGGTGGCAGGTCCGAGTCTGCCCGTTCACTGTCGAGCCTGACTGGTGAGCCGACCAATGGAATGCCGGCCAACGTGCGCACCATCTGCCTGTGCTGGGCTTGCACGTCCGCCAAAGCTTGCGTGATCGTGTTGATAGGTCCCGCGGGTATCCCTGCGGCCTCCAGCTGCTCGAGCCAAGTCGCGGCGTACTTCTGCCGGATGGTATGGCCGACCAGCTCCACCATTTCTGCCCGATGGGCGATGCGCGCGCCGTTCGAAGCGAAGCGCTCGTCGCTGGTCCATTCGGGATGTCCACAGATCTCCGCCAGCCGCGCGAACTGCCGATCATTGCCGACCGCGATGATGATCGGCTGATCAGCGGCGCCGAACGGCTGATAGGGGACAATATTAGGGTGCGTGTTGCCTTGGCGCGGCGGGTCCTTGCCGGAGATCAGCGCGTTCTCTGCTTGATTGGCGAGCACCGCGAGCTGCGTGTCAAAGAGCGCTAGGTCGATGTGCGTCCCCCGCCCCGTCTTCTCGCGGCCGTAGAGCGCCGCGAGGATCGCTGAGCAGGTGTACATTCCGGTGAAGAGGTCAGCGATGGCGACTCCAGCGCGCATCGGCCCGCCGCCCGGTTCCCCATCGGGGATGCCGGTGATGCTCATCATCCCGCCCATGCCCTGGATGATGAAGTCGTAGCCGGCCCGGTCGGAGTAAGGACCGTCCTGGCCGAAGCCGGTGATCGAGGCGTAGATCAGCCGCGGGTTGTTCGTGCGGAGTGAAGCTGCGTCGAGGCCGAGCTTCTTGAGTCCGCCAACCTTGAAGTTCTCAACGACCACATCGGCGTCTTGCGCCAAACGGTGCACCAGGGCGGCACCTTCGGGCTGGGAAAAGTCGATCGCGGCCGACTTCTTGCCTCGGTTGCAGCTGAGGAAATATGCGGCGACGCGGTTCTCACCTTCGCCGTGCCACGGTGGGCCCCAGTGGCGTGTGTCGTCCCCTGCCCCGGGCCGTTCGATCTTGAGCACCTCAGCCCCGAGGTCGGCGAGCAATTGCGTGCACCATGGTCCAGCGAGGACGCGGCTGAGGTCGAGAACCTTGATCCCTTCGAGGGGCTTCAATGCCGTCGCCTCCAGAACCGCCGGTCGGCGAGCACCGCATGCGCGGCGTTATGGCCGGGTGCGCCGGTCACGCCGCCCCCGGGGTGGGCACCCGAGCCGCACAGATACAGCCCTTTGAGCGGCATCCGGTAATCGGCAGCCCCAATCATCGGCCGGGCGCTGAACAGCTGGTCGAGACCCATCTTCCCATGGAATATGTCGCCGCCGACCAGTCCGAAGCGCCGCTCGAGATCCAGCGGTGAGTGTATCTGCCGGCCGATGACTGACTTGGCGAAGCCGGGCGCGTGGGCGTCCACCGTCGCGATGATCTGATCTGCCGCTTTCTCGCGCTCTTCGTCCCAGCTGCGGCCTGGTCCCAAATCAAAACGGAAGTGCTGACAGAACAGGCTCGCCACATGCTTCCCCTTGGGCGCGAGCGTCGCATCGAGCGTCGAAGGGATCAGCATCTCGATGATCGGCCTCTTCGCCCAGCCGCTCACCGCCGCATCGAGGTACGCGCGATGCATGTAATCGAGGCTCGGCGCCATGATGATGCCGGCCGTCAGGTGATTGCCCTTCTTGGCCAGCACCATGAATTTGGGCAGCTCAGAAAGTGCGACATTCATCCGGAAAGTTGCGCTTTCGCATTTCCAGCTGTGCATGCGACTGGCGACATCGGTGTCCACCGCGCCATCGGGAACGAGGCGGTCGAAGAGCAGCTTTGGATTTACGCCAGCGACAACAGTTAAAGCCTGCCAAGCTTTGCCGCCTGCAACAACCCCCGCAGCGCGGCCCCCGTTGACGATCACCTCTTCGACAGGCGTGTTCAAGACGATGTCGACGCCGGCTTCGCGACAAGCGCTCGCCATCGCCTGGGTGATCGAGCCCATGCCGCCAATCGCGTGGCCCCACGCGCCCGGAACGCCGGCCGCCTCGCCGAACAAATGGTGGAGGAGCACGTACGCGGTCCCCGGCGATTGCGGCGAGGCGAAATTGCCGACGACTCCGTCGAACCCGAAGAGCGCCTTCGTCAGATCACCCACAAAGTGGCGATCGAGAATATCCGCCGCGCTGCGCACCGCGAAAACGTGGACGATCCGCGTTTCCGCGAGCGACAGTCCAGCCATGTCCTTGCCCAGGCTCAGCAGCTTGGGAATCGCGCTGACGTTCCGGCCGACGTTCGGCGGCGCGCGCAGCAGCCATTTCTTGAGGAGCCGGACGACCGTTTCGAGCTCCGCGACGTAGCGGTCATATGCTTCGGCATCGGCCTTATGATGTCGCCCGATCTCCTTACGCGTCAGCCCGCCGCGGCCGGCGAGAAGATAATCGCCGTCGCCGGGGAGGAAATTGTCAGTCTTACGCAGGACCACCTTCAGGCCGTGCCGCTCAAGGTCCATGTCGCGGATGACCTTGGGATTGAGCAGGCTGACTGTGTAGCTCGCGGCTGAATTCCTGAAGCCCGGCAGGAACTCGTCCGTCACCGCCGCGCCGCCCACAGTGCCGGCGGCTTCCAGGACAGCGACTCTAAGTCCGCGCTTTGCGAGGTAGTAGGCGCAGGTCAGGCCGTTATGGCCCGCGCCGATGATGATTGCGTCATGCATGTACCCGCCGCCATAGCGGCGGAAGATTCACCGCATCAACACCAGTTCTTCGGCCATGGTCGGGTGAAGTGCGACAGTAGCGTCGAAATCCGCCTTCTTCAGCTTGCCTCTAACAGCGATGGCGGCGGCCTGGAGGATCTCCGGCGCGTCAGGCCCAATCATGTGGACTCCCACAATTCGGTCGGTCGAGCCGTCCACCACCAGCTTGTACAGCGAGCGCTCGTCGCGACCGGCGAGCACATTCTTCATCGCTCGGAAGTCGGACGTATAGGTCTTCACCTGGCCGAGCCTGTTGCGTGCTTCGCCCTCTGTCATTCCGACGCCGGCGAGCGGCGGATGGCTGAATACTGCCGAAGCCACGCAGCCGTAATCGACCTGGTGCGGCTTGTTGCCGAAGAAGGTGTCGGCGAAGGCCTGGCCCTCGCGGATCGCTATAGGAGTGAGCTGGATCCGATCGGTCACGTCGCCCACGGCGAAGATCGACGGAACCGAGCTTCGGTTGTCGGCATCGACCTTGATCTGGCCCTTATCGCCCACCTCAACTCCGGCCGTCTGAAGACCCAGACCCCCGGTGTTCGGTTTCCGTCCGGTGGCGAAGAGCAGCTGATCGGCTTCGATATCGTCGCAACCCGACATGCTGATATGGAGCGTCCCGTCTTCGCGCTTGTCTATTTTCTCGATCGTCGCGTGGAACTTGAAGTCGATCCCCTTGCGGATGGAGATTTGCATGAGACGATCGACGATCTGCTGATCGTACTGGCGCAGGATCACGTCTGTCCTGTTCACCAGCGTCACATGGCTTCCAAACTGGTGGAAAATGCCGGCGAACTCATTGGCGATATAGCCGCCGCCAGCGATCACGATCCGCTTCGGAAGCTCGGGCAGATGAAAGACTTCGTTGGAGCTGATCGCATGCTCGACGCCCTCCATCTGAGGCATGACTGGTGTAGCGCCAGTGGCGATGAGGATCTTGTCGGCGGTGATTTCCTTGCCGTTAGCCAGACGTACCGAGTTTGCCCCAGTAATCTCCGCCCGCTCGTGGAAAATGGTGACCTCGTGATTGGTCAGCGTATCGGTGTACGCTTGGTTGAGACGCCCGACCTCCGCCAGCACATTGTCGCGCAGCGTCGGCCAATCGAAACGCTTCTTGGGGACGTCCCAGCCGAACATCGCGGCATCATCGAGGTCCTCTGCGAAATGCGCACCATAGACGAGCAATTTCTTGGGCACGCAGCCGCGAATCACGCAAGTGCCGCCGACCTTATGCTCCTCGGCGATTGCGACGCGGGCGCCATAAGCCGCGGAAACACGCGCCGCGCGCACGCCGCCCGAGCCGGCGCCGATCACGAAAAGGTCGAAATCAGCCATTCAATTCCTCCAGACGGCGCCTTCTCGCGGATTGGCGAACCGCGTTCCAATCACTTGTGGGCATAAGAGCGATGCCCGAGCTAAACGCCCGCTCTTTCCATGAGCGCCCGAGTGGATGCATCGAGGCTTTCCTCATCGGCGCCCTCGGACAGCTGCCGCGCAATGTCCTTCCCCAGTTCGACCCCGAACTGATCGAATGGATTGATGCCCAGCAGCACCGCATTGGCGAAAGTGCGGTGCTCGTAGAAAGCGATCAACGCACCGAGCGATCGGGGGTCGAGACGATCGAGTAGAACGGTCGAGCTCGGCCGATTACCCGAATAGGTTCGCTGCGGATCGTCGCTTTGCTGGCCCTGCATCAGCGCCGCGCCCTGTGCGAAGGCGTTGAGCAGCAGCAGGCGATGATGTTCTGGATCTTGCGCGTCGTCCGCCTCGCGCACGGCGACGAACTCGACGGGCGCCAGGACCGTCCCCTGGTGGAGCAGCTGGAATACCGCGTGCTGCGCATCGGTACCCGTACCGCCCCAGGTGACTGGCGCCGTCGGATGGTCGACCGGCTTTCCGTCCCTGGTGACCGATTTGCCGTTCGACTCCATCTCGAGCTGCTGGAGGTAGAAAGGCACGAGCCGCAGCCGCTCGTCATAGGCGAAGAGGGCCCGCGTCTGGCAGCCGAGCTGCTCGGCATAGAGCCGGTCGGCAAACGCCGCGATCAGCGGCACGCTGGCCGCCGGCTCCGCGAAGCGGAAGTGCCGGTCCATCTCGGCTGCGCCTTCGAGGAGCGCTTCAAACGCGTCCCAGCCGAGCGTGAGCGCGGCGGTAAGTCCCACGGAACTCCACAGTGAATAGCGGCCGCCAACCCCTTCGCCGAACTGGAGGATGCGTGTTTCGTCGATGCCCTGATCAAGCGCAGCTTCGGGTTTCGCGGTTACCGCGATGAGGCGGCTGTCGGGATCGGCAATTCCCGCTCTTCGTAGCCACGCCCTGGCTGCGTCCATATTGGTCAATGTTTCGAGCGTAGTGAAGGTCTTCGACGCGGCTACGACCAATGTCGTTGCCGGATCGAGCGCCTTCACCGCATCGTCGAACGCTGCCCCGTCGATGTTCGACAGGAAGCGCACACTGAACGCGGGGGTCCGCCGCCCAAGCGCATCGACCAGCAGTGCCGGGCCGAGTACCGATCCGCCGATGCCGATGTGCAGGATGCCGGTTATATCGCCGAACGCGCCCGCCTCGATCGCATCGACTAGCGCGCGCATCCGCTGCCGTCGCGCGGTGGCGACGTCCACGTCCTCGGGCGCCCCACTGCCGCGTTCGGCGATGTGGGTTGCAGGGCGGCCCTCACTCGCGTTGACAATCTCGCCGGCGAACAGCGCATTCCTGGCGGCTGCAAAGCCCGCAGTTTCGGCACGCGTGAGAAACTCGCCGATCCGATCCTGGTCGAGATGCGTCTTGGACCAATCGAAATAGATTCCGGCCACTTCGAAGCTGAGGCGGCTGAGGCGGTCGGGCTCGACGGCGAACAGCTCGTCGAGCCGTTTGATCTGTGGTTGCTGCATTGCCGCCGCACATTGTGCCGAGCCCGCGATTTGCTACCCCGGCTTGACCTCTCGTGCCGGGGCGGAAACAAGCAGGCGATGGCCGCGCGATCTTCCCGCCGCAGTCGCACGACCGCGGGTTCCCAAAAAGCAGACAGGAAGGAGAGCGCGGTCTCGCTGCTGCGCTTCGTCCTCACTGTCGCAATCATTGCGTGGGCATTTCGCAGTTTCGTGGGCGCGCCGTTCAATATCCCGTCTGGATCGATGCTGCCGACCCTCTACATCGGCGATTATCTGGCCGTGTCCAAATGGCCGTACGGTTATTCGCGTTACAGTTTCCCATTCGGGTTTCCCTCCTTCGAGGGCCGCATTTTCGGCAGTCTTCCAAAGCGCGGTGATGTCGTCGTTTTCCGTCATCCGAACGAGAATGCCGATTTGATCAAGCGGGTGATTGGACTGCCGGGCGACAGGATCGAGGTGCGCAGCGGGCGGTTGATCCTCAACGGCCGGCCAGTGCCGCGCCAGCTGCTACCCCCGACCAGAGTCGCCATTACTCCCAACAGCCCTTGCCGGACGATCCCGCCTTCGACTCCGGCGATCGCAGTGCTCAATGGCCAGCCGAACTGCCTCTACCAAACCTACCTGGAAACGCTCCCGGGCGGTCCGAGCTACACGGTGCTCGACCAAGTGGACCATGGTGTCGCGGACGACTTTGCCGTGACGACGGTCCCCGCAGGCCGCGTGTTCCTGATGGGCGACAATCGCGACGACAGCCTCGACAGCCGCTTCCCAACCTACGAGGGCGGGATTGGTATGATCCCGACGCAGAATCTCATCGGCCGCGCGAGCTTCACCTTCTGGTCCACCGACGGCAGCGCGTCCTGGTTCAAGCCATGGACCTGGTTCACAGCACTGCGCGGCGGCCGGATCGGCAACGGCTATACTGGGAAGGCCGAATGAAGGGAGACGTCGCCGCCTTCGTCAACGAGAAGCTCGGGCATGAACCGAATGATCTCGGCCTGTTCGAGCTCGCCTTCACCCACTCCAGCGTCCGCAGTGAGAGCTATGAACGGCTGGAGTTTCTCGGCGACCGGGTGCTCGGCATCGTCATCGCCCACGCGCTTTACCAACGCTATCCAAACGAGCCTGAAGGAAATCTCTCCAAGCGCTTCAATGGTTTGGTCGACCGCGAAACCTGCGCGGAGAATGGCCGCGAGATCGGCGTTCCTGCGCTGATCCGCCTCGGCAAGCAGGCGCGCGAGGACGGCGCAAGCCAGAGCGGCAATGTGGTCGGGGATGTGGTCGAGGCGCTGATCGGCGCACTTTACCTCGACGGCGGAATGGAAGCGGCAGAGCGGTTCATTCTAAAAGTATGGGGTCCCGATCTATCCAGCCAGCGCAGGGCACCCCAACATCCCAAGTCGGCACTTCAGGAGCTCGCCGCAGCCAAGGGCGTCAAAGCCCCTGCTTATGAGGTCGTCTCCCGCACCGGCGCGCATCACGCGCCCAAATTTACGATCCGGGTGTCGGTGCCAACGCTTGGCG
>Ga0163163_10002644_pt1 | contig 15160 bp, 15 predicted proteins | sample S65metaG_FD_119766 | JGI IMG/M metagenome (GOLD analysis project Ga0163163, IMG submission 119766) | Switchgrass rhizosphere microbial communities from Kellogg Biological Station, Michigan, USA - S6-5 metaG | ecosystem: Host-associated > Plants > Roots > Rhizosphere > Soil | place: USA... | reverse complement strand
TGCGCACGTGCAATCGCCCGATCATCCACCGGTCGATCCGCTGGTGTTGAACGCCGTGCAGAAGGCGATGCGCCGCCAGGTGCACGAGGCGATCGCGAAAGTCGGCGACGACTACGGCCGCCGACTGTCGTTCAACACGGCGATCGCCGCAGCGATGGAACTGCTGAACGCGCTCGGCAAATTCGACGACGCGAGCGACCAGGGCCGGGCCGTGCGCCATGAAGCCTGCGAGACGCTCGTGCTGTTGCTCAATCCGATCACGCCGCACATCTGCCACGCGCTGTGGCACTCGCTCGGCCACCAGGAGCCGCTGATCGACGTGCCGTTCCCGCAGGCCGATCCTGCCGCGCTGGCACGAGCCTCGGTCACGCTGGCCGTGCAGGTCAGCGGCAAGCTGCGCGGCACGATCGAAGTGGCGGTAGATGCGCCGCGCGAGGAAATCGAGAAGGCAGCGCTGGCCAACCCCGACGTGGCGAAGTACGTTGCCGCAGCGACGCCGAAGAAGATTGTCGTGGTGCCTGGCAAGATCGTGAACATTGTCGTCTGATGCCGATTCTTTATTGCAATCACGAATCCGGCCACAGCTATAAGGTCGCGCTGGCACTGAGCTTGATGGGTGTGCGATTCGAACAGCGGCCGATTGATTTGAATCTGCCGCGCACGCAGCGCGACGCGGATTTCCGCAACGTCGCGCTATTCGGCGAAGTGCCGGTGCTGGTGTTCGACGATGGGTTAGCGGTGTGCCAGTCGAATGCGATTCTCGATACGCTGGCACGACGCTGCGGCCGTCTGGACGGCCAGACGGAAAGCCAACGCGTGCGTGTGCGCGAATGGCTTGCGTGGGAGGCCAATCGCATCGCGATGAGCTTGCCGCACCTGCGTTTCTCGCGACGTTTCACGCCGGCGGGCCCGGCGCTCGATGCCTGGTTCAGCGAGCGCATGCATGTCGATCTGGATCGCCTGGATCTGGCGCTGGGCGAATCGCCGTTCCTGGCCGGCGATGCACCGACCATTGCCGATGTATCCTGTTGCGGCTACCTGTTCTGGGCGGATCAGGCCGGCGTCGACCTGGGCACTTGGCCGCGCGTTCAGGGCTGGCTCACGCGCATCCGCGCGCTGCCCGGCTGGCGCGCGCCGTATGAGCTGCTGCAAACCGCTCCTCCCATTCTGGCTGGAACAAGAACATGAAATTTTTGCGTCAGATGCTCCTCCTCGCTGCCGCAGGCGCACTCGCCGCTTGCGGCTTCAAGCTGCGCGGCGAAGCCAATCTACCGGCGGCTTTGCAACATGTGCATGTGCAGATCAACGATACGTTCAGCCCGCTCAAGCGCGATCTGGAAGCCGCGCTCACGCGTTCGGGCGCGAAGGTCGAAGACAAATCCGCCGACGGCATCGCCGAGATAACGTTGACGAACGTCACGCTGGCGCCGGTCGTGCGCTCGGTCGGTGCGACCGCATTCGTCAACGAGTTCAGCATGATCTACCACGTCGAGCTGGCGATCAGCGATGCCGACGGCAAGTCGTTGCAGGCGCTGCAGGTGATCGAACATTCCCGCGAATTCACGTTCGACCAGAGCCAGGCGATCGGCACCAACGTCGAGCAGGACGAGATCAAGAAGGAAATGGAGCGCGACATGGTGCAGACAGTAATGCGCAAAATCGAAGCCGCCGGCCGCAAGTAACCGCGTGGCTGTGACGCTCGCCCAGTTCAACAAGCAGATCGCCGGAGCCGAACTGAAGCCGGTATATCTGATTGCGGGCGAGGAACATCTGCTCGTGCTCGAAGCCGCAGACGCGCTGCGTGCACGTGCGAAACAGCTTGGCTACACCGAACGCGACATCCTCGACGTCGAACAGCATTTCGACTGGAACGCCCTGACCCAGAGCGCGAGCATGATGTCGCTGTTCGCATCGCGCCGGCTGATCGACTTGCGCATGCCCACCGGCAAGCCGGGCCGCGAGGGCAGCGCGGCCATCGTCGAGTATTGCGAGAACGCCCCGCCCGACACCGCGCTGCTGATCACCGCGATGCAGTGGTCGAAGAAGGACAACGAAGGCAGCGCATGGGTCAACGCCGTGGAGCGCGCCGGAGTCTATGTGCCGGTGTGGCCGATGAAGCTGGAGGAGCTGCCGGGCTGGATCGGCCAGCGCATGGCCAGCCGCGGCTTGAAGCCCGACGCCGCGGCGATCGACGCACTGGCCGAGCGCGTCGAGGGGAATTCGCTCGCTGCCGCGCAGGAAATCGACAAGCTCGCGTTGTTACACGGCGGCGCGCCGCTCGATGCCGACACCTTGGAGGAACTCGTCGCCGACAGCGCGCGCTACGATGTGTTCAAGCTGGTCGATGCCGCGTTCGCGGGCGACGTGCCGCGTGCGTTGCGTATCCTCGACGGCTTGCGCGCGGAAGGCGAGCAGGTGCCGGGCCTCATGGGCATGGTGCTGTACCAGCTGCAGCTGCTCGCGCGGCTGGCGTCCGCGGATAATCTGTCGGCTGCGTTCCGCGCCGAACGCATGTGGGATGCGCGCGAAAAACTGCTGCGTAAGGTGCTCGCACGCGCCGACCGCGCGCATTGGGATGCCTGCCTGGTGCATGCTGCGCGCATCGACCGACTGAGCAAGGGCCGCGGCATCGGCGACGCGTGGCGCGAGCTGGAGCGGCTCCTGGTGGCGATTGCGATGCCGCGCTCGGCGTTAGCGCAGGCGGGTTAGCGATCTTTTCGAGTTCCGTTCGCTGAGCCCCTCGAGGGTGCTCGGGACAGGCGACGGCCCGCAATGGAATGCTGGGTGCTTCGACTTCGCTCGCTGCGCGAGCTACGCTCAGCACGAACGGAAAAATGATGCGGCGTCCTCTATCCATGCAACCGATCGCCATACTCGGTGGAACATTCGACCCGGTGCATATCGGCCACCTGCGCGTGGCCTGGGAAGTAGCCGATGCGTTCGATGCACAAGTGCGCTTGATGCCCGCACACGTGCCGCCGCACCGTCCGGCACCTGTGGCGACTGCAGAACAGCGCACGCGCATGCTCCAACTCGCACTGGCCGGGCAGGAACGCCTGAAGCTTGATACGCGCGAGTTGGATCGATCCGGCCCGTCGTACACGTTCGATACTCTGCGCAGCCTGCGCGATGAATTCGGTGAAAATCGGCCTTTGATCCTGCTGCTCGGCGCCGATGCATTTGCCGGGCTACCGAGTTGGCACCGCTGGCGCGAGTTGTTCGAACTGGCGCATATCGTCGCTTTGACGCGGCCCGGACACGCGGCGGCGTGGCCGGCGCAGCTGACGGCCGCGGCAAATCCGCGCCGAACCGACGCTGCCGGCAAACTGTGCGCGATGCCGGCCGGATATGTCTTCGAGCTTCCAGTGACGCCGTTGGAAATTTCCGCCAGTCGGATCCGCGCGTTGCTCGCCGCCGGCCGCGAACCGCGCTGGCTGTTGCCGCAGGCCTTGCTGGCCGATGCGCAAACGCTCGCGGTCTACCGACGCTGATCCGAATTCGATGCGCACGCTTGCGGACTGGCTCGAATACCAGCAGCGCGTCCACCCGCGCGCCATCGAGATGGGTCTGGAGCGCGTGCGCGAGGTGTGGCGCAGGATGGGGGCGCCGGCGCCGGCACCGGTAGTGATCACGGTCGGCGGCACCAACGGCAAAGGTTCGACCGTCGCCTTCGCCGAAGCGATGCTCGGCGCCGCCGGCAAGCGCGTCGGCAGCTACACGTCGCCACACCTGTTGCGCTACAACGAGCGCGTGCGCGTGCTCGGCGAGGAGGCGAGCGATGCGGCTCTGGTCGACGCTTTCGAACGCATCGAGATTGCCCGCGCAGCCGATCCAGGACAAACCGTTCCGCTCACGTATTTCGAATTCGGCACGCTTGCGGCATTGTGGATTTTTGCGCAAAGCCGCCTCGATGTCGCCGTGCTTGAAGTCGGTCTCGGCGGCCGGCTCGACGCCGTCAACATCGTCGACGCCGACGTGGCCATCGTCACGACCGTGGATCTGGATCACCAGGATTGGCTGGGTGATGACCGCGACAGCATCGGCCAGGAGAAAGCCGGAATCTTTCGCGCGCGACGACCGGCGATCATCGGCATGCATGATCCGCCGCAGGGCCTGCTCGACGAAGCGCGGCGCATTGGCGCGTCCCTGCTGCTGGCCGGGTGCGATTTCCGGATTTCGCGCGCAGGCGATTCGTGGCGCTTCGAATGTGCCGGCACCACGATGAGTCTGCCCGATCCGGTGTTGGCCGCGCCCTGCCAGATCGACAACGCTGCCGCCGCGATTGCAGCGTTGCATGCGCTGCGCGAGCGCGTCGGCTGGGTGCCCGCGGCGATCGTGCGGGGCGTGCGCAACGCGCGCTTAGCGGCGCGTCTGCAACGCTTTCTGAAGCCCGGCGCTGCCGAACTCGTGATCGACGTCGCGCACAATCCGCAGGCCGCGCGCGTGCTGGCGGACTGGCTTACGCGCGATCCGGCGCGCGGGCGCACGCTTGCGGTATTCGGCGCCCTCAGCGACAAGGACGTGGCCGGCATCGCGGTGCCGCTGTGGCCGAAGTTCGGGCACTGGTTTCTGGGCAACCTTGCTGGCGAGACACCGCGCGGCCTGACAGCGGCACAATTGCGCGAGCGCATGCCGGCGGGCGCGGCCGCATCCGAATTTGCCGATCTCGGCGCCGCGCTCGACGCGGCCAGCGCACGGGCGGGCGCGCAGGATCGCATCGTCGCCTTCGGGTCTTTTTTTGTCGCTGCCGCGACGCTGAACTGGGCGCAACGCAACGCTTATAAAACGGCATAGTGCAAGCCCGGCAGGTATAATTGGCGCAGTTCCGCTTGGGACACGCCCATGGATTCCGCCTTGAAACAACGCCTGCTTGGCGCCGCCGTGCTGATCGCGCTCGCAATTATTTTCGTGCCGATGTTCCTGAGCAACACGCCGCAGCAGCCGGAAAGCACGACGCTGAACCTGGATATTCCGAAAGCGCCGGAGCGCAAGTTCGAGACGCGCACGCTGCCCGTGACAGAACCCGCGGCGGCTCCAACGGCGGCCCCTGCTGCCGTTAACGACCCGAACAAGGTTGTCACCGTCGACACCAAAGCGCCGCCCAAGGTCGATGCGCGGCCGGAAGATTCGGCGCCGGCGCCAGCAGCGCCGGCACCCAAGCCGGAAACCAAGCCAGCACCACCACCGGTACAACCGCCGCCGCCAGCGTCCGCAGCGGAACCCGTCGCCGCACCGGGTGGACGTTTCGCCATCAATCTGGGTGTCTATGCTGACAGCGGCCATGCCGACGCCCTGGTCGCGAAGGTCAAGAAGCTCGGGTTCGCCGCCTATGACGAACCCACCGATTACCAAGGCAAGCAGGCACTGCGCGTCCGTGTCGGACCCTTCGCCGACCGCGCCGCGGCCGAAGCCGCACGCCTGAAGATCAAGCAATCCGAGCCGAAAGTGCCGAGCAGCGTGGTCGAGTCGAATGCGCAGCCGGTTGCCGACGCGCCCGCAACGGCGGTCGCGGCCAATCGCGCCGGCGGCTGGGCCGTGCAGCTGGGCGCGTTCAAGTCCGAAGCCGAAGCGAACAAGCTGCGCGACCGCCTGCGCGCGGCGAGCATCGCCACATTTGTCGATCGCAACGGGACTGGCGATCAAGCGCTGTGGCGTGTGCGTGCCGGCCCCTACGCGGATCGCAGCGGCGCCGAAAGCGCGCGCGACGGCATCGATACGAAGTTCAAGCTCAAGGGCATGATCGTCACACAACCATGACATGAATTGGGCGGACTATTGCATCATCGCCGCGCTGGCGTTGTCGGTATTGATGGGCCTGGCGCGCGGATTCATCGGCGAAGTACTTGCGCTGGCATGCTGGGCCGCGGCGTTTTGGTTCGCATGGAAATTCGGCGACAAGCTGGCGGCCAGCTTCACCGCTGTCGACGAACCGTCGGTGCGTTTGCTGTTGGGTTATGCGATCTGCTTTATCGCCGTGCTGATCGCCGGGGCGATCGTGAGTTTTCTGATGCGCAAGCTCATCGCGGGAAGCGGTTTATCGGGCAGTGATCGCATGCTAGGGATGGTTTTCGGGCTCGTGCGTGGCCTGGCATTGGTCACGTTCACGGTATTGATGCTCGGCTTTACGCCGTTGCCGCGCGATTCCTGGTGGCATCAGTCGCAGCTGATCCAGGCGTTCCAGCGTTATGCGACGTGGCTGTCGGCGCAATTGCCGCCGCAAGTGACCAAACATCTTGATTTACGCGGTATGCTGCCGCAGATACCCGCGGCGGCGCCAAAATCGCCGGAACCCGGCAAAAAGACGGCGACTTGAGAGGAAATCGAACAGAGCATGTGCGGCATCATTGGCATTGTTGGCAAAACCGAAGTCGCCGCGTCGTTGTACGACGCGCTGACCGTACTGCAGCATCGCGGTCAGGATGCGGCCGGCATCGCCACGGTCGATGGTGAGCGCCTGCGTCTGCACAAGGGTGGCGGACTCGTACGCGACGTGTTCCAGCCCGAAGACATGCTCAAGCTGCGCGGCAGCGTCGGCATCGGGCACTGCCGTTATCCGACGGCCGGTTCGGAAAGCACGGCCGAAGCGCAGCCGTTCTACGTGAATTCGCCGTACGGCATCGCGCTCGCGCACAATGGCAATCTCGTCAACACCGACACGCTGCGGCGCGAGATGTACGAGGACGACCGCCGCCACATCAACACCGATTCGGATTCGGAAATCCTGCTCAACATCTTCGCGCACGAGTTGCAGATCCAGGAACGCCACGCGCTGACGCCGGATCACATCTTCAAAGCCGTCGCTGGAGTCCATGCCCGCGCGCGCGGAGGCTATGCGATCGTCTCGCTATTGCTCGGCTACGGCATCGTCGCGTTCCGCGATCCGTACGGCATCCGCCCGCTCGTGCTCGGCGAGCGTGACACGGAAACGGGCAAGGAATACGCGGTCGCCTCCGAATCCGTCGCATTCGACATCCTCGGTTTCCGCCGCCTGCGCGATGTGGAGCCCGGCGAAGCCGTGCTGCTGACGCTGGACGGCAAATTGTTCAGCCGTCACTGCGCCGAAGGCTATCCGCACGCGCCGTGCATTTTCGAATATGTCTATCTGGCACGGCCGGATTCGATGATCGAGGACGTTTCCGTGTACAAGGCGCGCCTGCGCATGGGCGAGCGCCTCGCCGCGAAGATCGCGCGGCTGCGTCCGGATCACGACATCGACGCGGTGATTCCGATACCGGACACCTCGCGTACGGCAGCCAGTTCGCTCGCGCAGACGCTCGGTATCCCGATGCGCGAAGGCTTCGTCAAGAACCGTTACATCGGCCGCACGTTCATCATGCCGGGGCAGAACGAGCGCGTGAAATCGGTGCGCCGCAAGCTCAATGCGATCGAACTGGAATTCCGCAAGAAAGTCGTGCTGCTGGTCGATGATTCGATCGTGCGCGGCACCACGTCGAAGCAGATCATCCAGATGGCGCGCGACGCCGGCGCGAAAAAAGTCTACTTCGCTTCGGCCGCGCCGCCGGTGCGTTTCCCGAACGTCTACGGCATCGACATGCCAGCCGCGGCGGAACTCGTCGCGCATGACCGCACCGAGCAGGAAGTGCAGGAGCTGATCGGCGCCGACTGGCTCGTGTACCAGGATCTATCCGACCTGGAAGCCGCGGTCGCCGAGGGCAACGAGAAGCTGACGCGCTTCGATACGTCCTGCTTCTCGGGCGAATACGTTACCGGCGTCGAGCCCACCTACCTGAGCGAACTCGAGTTCGCGCGTTCCGACACCGCGAAAACGCAAAGACGCCAAGCCTCCTAGCTTATCGGCGTTGCTGCCATCTGGCAGAATGGGTGCGCAGGGGTAGGAGATGGGGTTGAACGCACACGGGATCAGCGACGCCTGCTTGTTTGCGCGTGCCCGGGCATGCCTGGAATCGGCCGATCCCGCGCGCAAGGTGGCCGCCACCGCTGACGTGGCCGCGGAATTTGCCGCCGGCAACCTGCGCACGGACGGCGCAACGCAAGCGCCTTTGCCAATCGGTGCACCAGGAAGACCGGCGCGGCCGCTTCTGGTCCCGCCGCGCCAACTGCCTCATCGCGGACTTGGCTCGCCGGAAGGCCGCGTCGCGCTCGTGCACGCGGTCGCGCACATCGAATTCAACGCGATCAATCTGGCCTGGGATGCGGTCTACCGTTTCCGCGGCATGCCCCGCGAATACTATGCCGACTGGATCAGTGTCGCCGCCGACGAAGCACGGCATTTCAGCCTCCTGCAGGCGCGCCTGGCCGAGCTCGGCCACGGCTACGGCGATTTCGACGCCCACGACGGCCTCTGGGAAATGGCCGTGAAGACGGCTGATTCATGTCTGGCGCGCATGGCGCTGGTGCCACGCGTACTGGAAGCGCGCGGGCTCGACGTCACACCCGGCATGATCGAGCGCCTGCTGGCCGTCGGCGATAACGCGACGGTCGCGATCCTCGAGCTTATTCTGCGCGAGGAAGTGGCGCATGTCGCCGCCGGCTCGCGTTGGTTTGTGTGGTGCTGCGCGCGCGCAGGGCTGGATCCGGAAATCACGTTCAACGACCTTGTCGGACAGCATGCCCGCGGCGCAGTGAAGGGGCCGTTCAATACTGCCGCACGCCTGGCCGCCGGGTTCAGCGCCGAAGAACTCGCGCGGCTCGGGGCCGCGGCATGATCCGGCGCATCGCTTGCGCTGTCGCGATCGCGGTGCTCTGGGCAGGGCTGTTCGGCTGGGCGACCGGCCTGCCCTGGAACACGCCGCTATTGCCGGGCGCAACGTTCGCGGTGGCCGGCAGCGATTTCCACGCGGTAATGGGAGCCGCCGCCGAAGAGGGGCAAGGTTTGCGTGTCGCCGCAGCCGGCGACGATGGCAGCGCACTGCAGACCACGCAGCTCAGCGTGCGCGCAGAAGGGTTTCCGTTGCTACGCTACCGCTTGCAGGATTTTCCGCGCACGCTGGAACTGTCGCTGCTGTTCCGCCGTGCCGATGCGCCAGCCGACGTGCAAGCCGTGACCCTGCCCTGGCCGGCCGACCGCTGGTGCACGGTCGATCTGCGCGGCGTTCCGGCCTGGCATGGGCAGATCATCGAGCTGGGTTTCGCGCAGTTCGCTACCGGCCAGTTGGTTCCTGCGAGCGTGGCTTTCCGGCCATTCCGCCTCGATTCGGCCGAGCTGACATCCATATCGTGGGCCGGCATGCTGGCCGCACAGCGCACGGTCTGGTTCGGCTACGCGCCATGGACGTTGCGAACGATCAACGCGCTGGGGGGCCAACTCGACGCCATTCCGCCCGTACCGTTCGCTGGGCTTGCCGCGGTGTGCGCCGTGCTAGCGCTGGGCAGTGCGGCACTGATCCTGCGCTGGACGAAACGCCGGATCCTGCACGCGGTACTGATCGCGGCCGCATTTCTGTGGGCGGTTTTCGACCTGGGCTGGTTACATAACTTCCAAGCCAAGCACGCCGTTACCGAGATCGTCTATGCGGGCAGGACCTGGAACGAACGCGAACGGCTGGTGCCGAACGAGGATTTGACGTTCGTGGCGTCGCAGGCGCGCGAATGGCTGTCCGCGCATGCAGCCGGACAACGCGTCCTGGTTGCCGCCGACACGTCATACATTTTCTTCCGCCTGCTCTACGAAATGCTGCCGCAGAATGCCGGCGCACTGTTCTACGCGTTCGACTCGGCCTTGCCCGACAACAGCCTGATTGTGCTGTACGGCGACAGCCAATGGCGCTACTACCCCGATTCGCGCACGATTGGAGGCCGCGGCCGCTCATTCGCCGTGGAGCCGGTATTCAGCAGCGGCGGCGCGCGCATTTACCGCACCCGCAGCGATGCGCCGGTGAAATGATGCAGCAGCGCTGGAATTGGCTTACGCGACGGATGCGCATGCGGGCGTGGAAGCACCCGCTGTGCTTGCTGGCCGTCGTCACGGCGTGGCTGGCGGCCCTCGGCTGGGCTGCCGCTCTGTCCGGGACCACGCCGCTCTGGCCGCACGAACGCGTGATGCTACCGGCGCATGATTTCCGCGTCGTCATGGGTGCCGGCGTCGAAGACGACGAAGCGTTGCGCATCGGTGCGATCGGCGGCGACGGCAATGCGTTGCAGGTGCATGCGCTGGATCAGTTGTCGGCGCGAGATTTCCCCGTGCTGCGCTACCGCTTTCGCGACTTTCCGCGGACCCTGGAGCTGTCCTTCATTTTCCGGCGCGCCGACAGCCCCGAAGATATCCACGCCACCACTGTGCCCTGGCCCGGCGACGGTTGGCGTAGCGTGGATCTGCGCCGCATTCCGGACTGGCGCGGCCAGATCGTCGAGGTCGGGTTCGCCGAATTCGCGACCGGTCAGCTCGTGCCGGCGTCCGCGGCGTTCCGGCCATTCCGTTTCGATCTTGCGGAGCTGGACTCACTGTCGTGGCAGGGTGGATTGAACGCGTTGCGGGCTTCGTGGTTCGGCTATGTGCCGTGGGCATATATTTCCGTGAGCGCGATGACGCCGGACCGCAACACCGCCGGCGCGTCTTCGCCGTTGCCGACCTTGATCGCCGCGACACTGCTCAGCATGCTGCTGGCCGCGCTGATCCTGCGCTGGCGCAGCCGCCGGCTGCTGGCTTGTGTCGTGATCGCTTCATGCGGGTTGTGGCTGTTGCTGGACTTGCGCTGGCTGCAAGGTTTCGATGCCCGCCATGCGCTGACGGAACAGCTCTATGCCGGTAAGTCCTGGGAAGAACGCGACCGCCTGCAGCCGGATGAGGATGTTGCCTTCGTCGCCGGGCGGGTACGCGACTGGCTCGCGGCGCAGCCCAACAACCAGCGCGTGCTCGTCGACGCGGACGTGCAGTACGTGTTGTTGCGTCTGATCTATCTTTTGCTGCCGCGAAACGTCGGCATCGATCTGTTCCGTGCGGGAACGCCGTTTCCGCCGGATAGCCTGGTCCTCTTATACGCCGGCGGGCGCTGGCAATACGATGCCGAACGCCGCTTGCTCGGCAATGGAGCCGAGTCGTATCCGGCCGAGCGGGTGTTCGACAGCGGCCCGGCGCACTTGTATCGCATCCGGAGAACCCCGTGAGCTTAGCCTTGTTTGTCGCCTGGATCGTTCCCCTGGCTGCCGGCTGCAGCGTATGGCTAGCTTTGAATCCGGCGCGTGTGCCGGGTTGGCCAGCCGCCGCCGTCGGCCAAGGTTGCGTGGCCGGCATGCTGCTTTGCGCCGCGATCACCGCCTTGAGCGCGCGGACGGACACGGCGCACGCCCTCGCGCACGCCGGACCCTGGCTCACGGCGCTGGCCATTGCCGCCGCCGCGGTCGCGTGGCGGCGTATGCATGGACTCGCGCCAACGCGGGAACCGCAGCCGGCAATGCAGCCGAACCGTTGGATGACGGCCCTGCTGGCGCTGGCCCTGCTTTCGCTGGCGTGGCGCGCCGGCATCGCGCTGCGCGAAATCCTGCTGCGGCCGACCTATCCCTGGGACGCATGGGATGCGTGGGCGGTAAAGTCGAAAACTTGGGTCTTGCTCGGTCACTACGTGCCCTTCGTGCCGATGCAGGAATGGCTGGCGCATCCGAACCCGGACACCTACACGTCGATGGCCTGGGCCTATCCGACCACGCTGCCGTGGATGCAGGTGTGGTTCGCCAGCGGGGCCGGCGGCTGGATCGAACAACTTGTAAACCTGCCGTGGTTCGCGCTGTGGGTCGGCCTGTTGCTGGGGCACTACGGGCAGTGGCGCGCACTCGGCGTGGCGCGCCGCCCGGCCCTGGCCGGAATGTACGTGCTCGGCTCGCTGCCGCTGATCAACGTGCATGTCGCACTGGCCGGGTACGCAGACCTGTGGGTTGCAACGATATTCGGCTTTGCGGTGCTGGCATGGCTGCGCTGGCTGCAGACGCGCGATGCTACGCACTTGGGCGTCGCGGCAGCCTGGGCCGTGTTGCTGCCGCTGCTGAAACTCGAAGGTGCCATCTGGCTGCTGCTGCTCGCGTCAGCGGTGATCTATGGGCTGCTGCGCCGCCGCTGGCGCCGACGCGTGGTTTTGGGGTTACTGCTTGCGCTGTTCGCCATCGCCATCTTTGGTCATCTGAAGATCCCCGTGCCGGGTCTGGGCTGGGTGGAAATCGCGCGTAATGCCGTCGATATTCCGGGTTTCGGCCGGCTGGCGTTTTCCTGGCACGGCGCGGCCTTGGCTGGCATCCTGAGCAGCATGTTCGTGCAGCCGAACTGGCATTTGCTGTGGTGGCTCGCACCATGCATCGTCGCCTGGCGCTGGCGCGAACTCATCACGCAAGACGCTCTGCGCCGCGTCGGTGCGTTGCTGCTGGCGGCGATCGGATTCCTGTTGTTCCTGTTCGTTCTCACCGATGCAGCGACCTGGGCCGAACATTACACCGCGATCAACCGCCTGCTCATGCACATCGTGCCGGCACTGGTCACGTTTCTGATGCTGCTGTTGCGCGGCGTGAAGTGGCGCCAAGTATTTCGCGGTACAGCGCCAGCGTTTGCTGCGCGTTCCGATCCATAGTGAACTCGTCGTGCCAACGCCGCTGGCCTGCGGCGCCCAAATGCCGGCGCAGGTTTTCGTCCGCGGCAAGTTCACGCAGTGCGCCGGCGAGAGCGCCCGCATCGCCCGGCGGCACGAGCATGCCGGTCTGGCGATCGCGCACGACGTAGCCGACACCGGAGCCGCTGATGTCGCTCGCAAGCGTCGGCAGCGCGGCGCGCATCGCTTCGAGCAACACCAGGCCAAACGCCTCCGCGCGCTCGATCGAAGGTAGGCAGAACACGTCGGCTTCGGCATACGCCCGCACCAGCGTGGCATCGTCGATGTGGCCGGCGAAGCGCACCCGTGATTCGATGCCGAGCTGCGCCACGAGTGCGCGCAGCGCCGCTTCGCACTCGCCGCTGCCGATCAACAGCAACTGCGCGTGTGGCACATCGGCCAGCGCGCGCAGCAGCACGTCGAAGCCCTTGTAATAGCTCAGCCGGCCGACTGCGAGTATGCGCAGGCCGGAAGCGGGCCAAAGCATTGAAAGCGGCCGGCCGGGTGCCGGATCGCTTTCAATAGGCGCGATGCCAAGCGGAATCACGTGCAGTTTGTCGCGCCATGGCTGCAGCGCGATGCTTGCGTCGACATACGGTTGCGAGGTCGCGATCACCGCGCGTGTACGCCGCAACAGCGCCTGTTCCCACGGTCGGTACACGCCGTAGGCGAGGCGCAGGCTGCTGCGCCGGCTGTCGAGCGGGATATCCGAATGCCAGTGCACGATCCACGGCAGCCGGCGCGCGGCAGGCGAGAGCAGCGCCCAGAATGCCGACGTATTCGGCATGTGGATATGCAGCAGGTCCGGCGCGAACTTGTGGATCATGCGCGCGAGCAAGCGCGGAAACGCGGGGCTTATCGGGGCATACAGCAATTGACCGTGACACGCAGCGAGCGTGACTTCCACGCCGTCGGCGACCAATTGGCGCGAACGGTGCGCGCCAGGCTCGGCGTGCGCCAGCATCGCCGTAGCGACACCGCTAGCGACGAGCGCAGCGGTCAGGTCAGAGCAGGACCTCTCGATACCACCCGGATACGGCGGGAAGAACTTGCCGATGTGCAGGACGCGCATGCGTCCGCGTCAAACGTCGCTGGACTTCGGCAGCGGTATCACCTGACCCGTCTTCACGCGCGCGGGCTCGGCACCCGCTTCGGCGCCGCGTTTGGCCTGTGCCAATTCCTGTTCGAGGATGCCGATTTTCTGCGTCAGGCGGCGCATCTGGCGTTCGCTGCGCGAGCGGTCGATATCCATCCTGAGCATGCGCAGCAGGATCATGCCCAGGCCGATGATGATCGGCAGTACCGGCGGATAGGCGATGCCGGTCAGGTGGCCGAGCCAATCGATGGTTTTGGGAAACAAACCGAGTAGCAGCGCCGCCGCGGCGACCGCGAGCCACCACAGCGCATAGCTGCCGTGCAGATGATCGCGGCGCACCAGGTACAGGATGGCAACACCCGTCAGGATGCCGACGACACTAGTGACGATGGCGGCGTTCATGCGCGCGTACCCGCGCGCAAGGCAAAGCGCCAGCGCCAGCCGAACTGGGCGAAGCACAGCACGGTGGTATGGAGCATGTAGCGCACCACCATCGGCCACGACGAGAACACGCGCGAGCCGCCCGTGCGGCGCGGCGACATCACGGTAGGAACCTCATGCAAGCTCAGGCCTTTCTGGCGCAACAACATCAGTACTCCGAGATCCTGGTAATCGAGCAGGCTGGCCTTGCGCGAGGCCAGCACGCGGATCGCGTGACGATCATACACCCGCAGGCCCGAAGTGAAATCCTGCACACCGATGCCGGTCAGCATGCGAAAGTAGCGCCAGGCGACCCGCTTGGCAGTGCTCAGGCGTTGCGGAAACGTGCCGATGGCCACGTTCGCGCGACTGCTGCGCCAGCCATTGAGCAAGGCCGGCAGTTCCTCGGGGTGATGCTGGCCGTCGGCATCGAGCGTCAGCGCCACGCGAAAATGATTGCGCTTGGCGTAACGCAAACCCGTCTGGGCCGCGCCCCAGGCGCCCAGGCAAATCGGCAAGTCGATGACCGTCGCGCCCGCCACGCGCGCCTGCGCGGACGTATCGTCGCTGCTGGCGTCATTGACCACGAGCACCTCGCCGCCGACGACCGAGCGTACCCGGCGCACAATCTCGCCAACCGTCGCCGACTCGTTGCGGGCGGGAATGACTGTCAGCAATTGCTTATGATCGGAAAGCGTCGATTGGCGCACGCGGGGTCCCCGGACGTTAACCACGTATTGTCCGGGGCTTGCGACAGGGCGTCAATGCGCAATCGAATACGTAGGAAAGTGTCCGGTTTTGGCCTCACTTTGCGTTCTTTGATACGAAGACCCGCAAGACGGGTCCGTTTTTTGGTCCGGCGCGTCAAATGCGTGTCGCGTTAATAGTGTTGTGCAAGCTATTGACGCTGCACGGGGGCTGCAATATGCTCCGCGCGTTCGGGTGACGGCTTGAAATCAGCCGGCGAGGGGGCTAGCGCCACCACCCGGTATCACTTGGGAGAAAATCCATGAAATCGATGAAAATGAAGGCACTGGCTGTGGCGGTGCTCGGCTTGGCTGGAATGGGTAGCGCGATGGCGGCTTGCAGCAAC
>Ga0163163_10002643_pt1 | contig 15162 bp, 10 predicted proteins | sample S65metaG_FD_119766 | JGI IMG/M metagenome (GOLD analysis project Ga0163163, IMG submission 119766) | Switchgrass rhizosphere microbial communities from Kellogg Biological Station, Michigan, USA - S6-5 metaG | ecosystem: Host-associated > Plants > Roots > Rhizosphere > Soil | place: USA... | reverse complement strand
TGTGTCTGTGGTGTCGGTGAAGGCGCAGGGTTTGGCGGCTAATCCTTACATGCAGTTGATGGAGAAGGCTGGTGCTCATGCGAGGCAGCATGGTGCAATCCAGCCAGTGCTCTCGCCAGTGGATGCGACGGTGCTGAATGGCGCGGTGCCAGTGAAAGACCTGCAGTTGAAGGGCTTTAGGGTAGTGCCGTGGACGACGAACGAGCCGGAGAAGATGCGGACGCAGATTCGCATGGGCGTGGACGGATTAATTACGGACAGGCCCGATCTGCTGCAGCAGGTATTGAAGGAAGAGCGCGAGGCCGCGAAGACGCCGGAGGAGCGTGAGCGGCTGGCGAAGTTCGATGTGACTGCGCATCGCGGAGGACGCGGATTGCGACCGGAGAACACGCTGCCTTCGTTCGAGAGCGGCCTGGACCAGTTGGTAATGACGCTGGAGACGGATACGGGCGTGACGACTGATGGCGTGTCGCTGATATGGCACGACCAGTTTCTGAATCCGGAGAGCTGCAGGCGTGCGGATGGGACGCCTTACACACTGGAGAGCCGGGTTTTTATCAAGGACATCTCCAGCACGGACGCACAAAAGACATTTATCTGCGACAAGCTGCACTTTGGTGGAGAGCAGAAGAACGATTTGGCGCTGTCGCCAGTTTCGGTTGCATTTGCGAAGAAGGAAGGGCTGATAAGCCCGTACGTTCCAACGTATGTGGCGCAGCTGTTCCGGTTTGTGGATTTTTATGTCGAGTACTATCGCACAGGCGCGGGCAAGAACGATGTCCACGCCAGAGAACGCGCTGCGAACGCTGAGCGGGTGCGATTCAACATTGAGACAAAGATCATGCCGGAGGGCATCGCGACGGATGAGGCACACCGCAACCATACGGTGGGGCCACAGGCGTTTGTGGATGCGCTGTGCGGCGCGATCGTGAAGAGCAAGATGGAGTCGCGGGCGGAGGTACAGAGTTTTGATTTCAGAACCCTGCTCCTTGTGGAAGAACAGCACCCGAAGATTCCGACTTACTATCTGACGGGCTCTCCGAGCTCGCTGGCAAGTCCGCTGGTTCCAGAGCAACTGCGAGTGACGGCCGACGCGAAGTAACAGATCGGCCGCACTGGACTACTTTTCGTACGGGAGAGCCCAATGCAACGGTCTATTCATCTCATCGTAAATGTGCGTAAACAAAGAGAAGTTAGCGTTTTCGTTATGCGCAAAATTCTATTTCTACTGACAGCGGCACTTGTGTGCCTAGCACTGTTGCCGGGCCGGGCCCTGGCGCAGTATGAGAACGGCAGCATCGTTGGAACAGTTCGCGACAACTCCGGGGCAGTCATTCCAGCCGCTACCGTTACGGTTACGAATAGGGCAACGGGTGTTGTGAGCACGCGCCAGACGAATGACAGCGGCGACTACGAGGTGCCGTCGCTGCGCGTGGGGCAGTACAACATTGAAGTGACTAAGACGGGCTTTGCCCCAGGGCGGGCGACTGACATCGCCGTCTCGGTGGGCGCGCGGCAGAGAATCGATCTAACGCTGCCGATTGGAGAGACGAGCACGACTGTCGAAGTTACGGGCGTATCGCTGCAGGTGGAGACAGATACAAGCCAGCGCGGACAGATTGTGACTCAGTATCAGACGGCAGCGCTTCCGCTGGTGAGCCGCAATTATTCGGACCTGATCGGGCTAACTACGGGCGTGCGACAGACGACGCAGTCTTACTCGAGCACATCGAATACGGGACTGACCCGTGAGGGGTCGTTCAACGTGAACGGCCAGCGCTCGATCTTCAACAACTTCCTGCTCGACGGTATGGACAACAACGCCTATGGAGAGTCCAACCAGGGCTTCTCGAACCAGATCATCCAGCCGGCTCCGGACTCGATTGCGCAATTTCAGGTTGTGACCAACAATGAGACTGCTGAGTATGGCCGCGCTTCGGGAGCTGTGGTCAACGTGGCATTTGCGCAGGGTGGCAACCAGTTCCATGGGCGCGTCTACGAGTTCATACGCAACACCGACCTGAACGCAACGGGCTTCTTCCGTCCGCCTGGAGGCCAGAAGCCTTCGTACAACCGCAACCAGTTTGGTGGAAATTTCAACGGACCGATTCTGCACGATCATCTCTTCTTCTTCCTCGACTATGAGGGCTTCCGCCAGGTTCGTAAGCAGATCTCGACCGCAACGCTGCCGACGCCGAACCAACTCGCAGGCAAGTTCGCCAAGACGGTCTACGATCCGTATAACGGCACGCCGTATGCGGCAGGAACGTCGATCCTCAATGCTCCGGATATCTCTCCTTCAGCACGAACCATTGCGGGCATGATTGCGCAGCTGAATCCGGGCACGGCATCGAGCAGTAACTTCACGACCTTCCAGCGATCGAACAACTACACCGACAAGGGTGACCTTCGCCTCGACTACACGATCAACTCGAAGAACTCAGTCTTTGTCCGCGCGTCGCACTTTAAGACCAATGCGACTGACTTCCCAATCTTCGGCCTTCCGCTGGACGGCAGCTCTAACGGTAAGCAACGCATTCTCGATCAGCAGATCGCAGGTGGATATACGCGTGTCATCAGCTCCAGCCAGCTGCTGGATGCACGCTTTGGCTTCTCGCGTACGCGCGCCGGCAAGTACTCTCTCTCTATCGGAACCAATCCCGGCTTTACTTACCCGGGTCTACCCACTGACCCGGCTGTTGCAGGCGGCATTCCGGGCATCTCGATTACGGGTTTCTCCGCGCTGGGACGACAGACAACGAATCCTCAGTTCCAGAACCCCTCTCTGTTCAATCCCAAGGTCAATTACTCATGGGTAGTGAAGAACCACTCGTTGAAAGCGGGCTACGAGTATCAACAAGTCTGGATGGATGTGCAGGATACGAATCCGCTGTACGGCGGCTTCACCTTCGCCGGTGGTTACAGCCGCAATTACAAGGTGACACCGCTGGAGGCTTCAACCAGCGACAACACCTTCGCCGACTTCCTGTGGGGAGCTTCGAGCGCTTACTCGCTTTCGAGTTACTTTGTGGCACAGCTCCGCAACCGCTCCAACTTCGCCTACCTGCAGGATGACTGGAAGGTCTCGCCCAAGCTTACTCTGAACATCGGCCTGCGATACGAATACACGACACCGTATTGGGAGGAGAAGAACCGGCAGTCGAACTTCAACCCGGCTCTTGCGACAGGCACGAATCCCACGGCGGCGATGGTTCCGGTTACGGCAACGGGCAACAAGTTCGGCTACGAACCTGATCGCAACGACTTCGCCCCGCGCTTCGGCTTTGCGTATGCGGTTGATGATAAGACGGCGATCCGTGGCGGTTACGGTATCAGCTTCTCGCACTATGATCGCGCTGGTTCGGGCAACATCCTTGCAATCAATCCTCCGAACGCACTCTTCGTGACGGTGACGCAGACCGCGGCTAACGCGGGTGGGAACGCGGCGAGCTTCGTACCGATTGACAAAGGCTTTCCCTCCAATACGCTGACGTTCAACCCCATCACGGCGAACGTGACGTACATCGACGGTTCGCGATATCGCGACAGCTACGTGCATAACTATTATCTCGACGTGCAGCGCAGCTTTGCGAAGAACATCCTCTTCGACGTGGCTTACGTGGGCAATCACGGTCTGAAGCTACTGCAGTTCGGCAACTACAACCAGGCTGATCCGAAGGTGATCACGAACAACAAGTTCACACGCCCAATCTCGACGTATGGAGATATCACCGTTGCGCTGCACCAGGCTTACTCGAACTACAACGCGCTCCAGGTGCGGTACGAGCAGCGTATGGTTGCCGGTCTGACGCTGCTGAACTCCTTCAGCTGGTCGCACGCTTTGGACAACGCCGGCGCTTCGCTCGAAGCGAACACCCCGTCGTTCCAGGACTATCGCAACCCCGCCGGAGACTATGGGCAATCGGAATATAACCAGCCCATCGTCAACACAACCTCACTGGTCTACGAGTTGCCCTTCGGTCGTGGACGTCGCTGGATGAACACAGGCGGTATCGCCAACCAGGTCCTGGGGCAGTGGCAGGTCTCTGCCGTGAACCAGGCGATGAGTGGTTTCCCCTACCAGATCCAGTACACACCGCCGACGGCCAACCAGGTGTCGGGTATTGCCGCGAGCTATCGTGGATCGAACCTCTACCGTCCGAATCGCGTTGCTGGTCAGACGTTGAACTCACTGGACAAGTCGAAGTCGACCGGCACCTCGCTGCAATACATCAACCTTGCCGCGATCTCCCTGCCGACGACCACCAGTGTCGTCAATGGTGTACCGGTTAGCCCATTCGGCAACATGGCGCGCGATCCGGGTCGCAGCCCGATCTTTACGACGCTGAACCTGGCGTTCAACAAGCGCTTCGACACACCGCTGGAAAGGATGAAGGTGGAGTTCCGCGGCGAGCTGTACAACGCGTTCAATCACACCAACTTCACCCAGCCGGGCAGCGGAATCGGAACATCGGGGTCGGGGTTGACGGGCGGCACGATTACGAGCACGTTCGATCCCCGCATTATCCAGTTCGGAGCGAAGGTGTTGTTCTAGCGCGCGAAATCATCAACCAGGGCCGGCTGCTCCAACGGAGTCGCCGGCCTTTCTTTTTGCGAACGGGGTTGGTGTAGTTTGGATTCGTGATCAACACTGGCCGGATGCCGTGCGATGAAGCTGCGATTCTGTCCGGCGAATGCCAGGACAGAGCAGCGCGCGCAGGCGCATGGGTGTTGGCTGCGACTGTACTGGGCTCCGGCATGGAGTTCATCGACGGCACAGTGGTGAACGTGTCGTTGCCTGCGATGCAGCATGCGCTGGGGGCGAGTGGGGCGCAGGCGCAATGGGTGGTTGAGTCGTATGCGCTGTTGCTTTCGTCGCTGCTGCTAGTGGGCGGAGCGATGGGGGACAGGCTGGGGCCGAGAAAGATATTTCTGGGCGGCGTGGTTTTGTTCGCTGCAGCTTCCGTATGGTGCGGCGTGGCTACAGGTATTGGACAGTTGATTGCGGCGCGCGCCGTGCAGGGTGTGGGCGGGGCTATGCTGGTGCCGAACAGCCTCGCGCTGGTGAGTGCGCACTTTGCTCCGGAGAAACGCGGCAGAGCGGTCGGGACATGGTCAGGGTTTGCCTCGATGATGACGGCGCTGGGGCCAGTGATTGGCGGATGGCTGGTGGAGCATGGCTCGTGGCGCTGGGTATTTTTTGTGAACGCGCCCCTAGCTGTATTGACAGTGTTGATTGTGATGTGGCGTGTTCCGTCGGATAGACAGAGGAGTGCGCCTCCGAAGCGCCTGGATTGGGTAGGCGCGCTGCTCGCAGTGGGCGGGTTGAGCGGCGTGACCTATGCGCTGATCGAGAGCACGCAGGGTGGCGAACATGTTCGGTTGGTCGCCATCGTTGGAGTGGCGCTGTTGATCGCACTTGTGCGATACGAGAGGAATTGCAGCGCCCCGATGCTTCCGCTGGACCTGTTTGCGAACCGAGGCTTTGTTGGTGCAAACCTATTAACGTTCTTTTTGTATGCAGCGCTGGGCGGAGCTCTGTTCTATCTGCCGTTGAATCTGATCCAGGTGCAGGGCTACACGCCGACGCATGCCGGGGCGGCACTGACTCCGTTGGTTGTGCTGATGTTTCTTTTGTCGCGCTGGTCGGGCGGACTGCTTGATCGTTACGGGGCGCGGGTGCCATTGATCGTGGGACCGTTGATCGTTGCTCTTGGTTATGCGGCGATGGCCAGGCCGGGTATTGGCGGCCCTTACTGGACGACGTATTTCCCAGCGATGGTGCTGCTGGGCCTAGGCATGGCGATCAGCGTTGCTCCGTTGACGACGGTGGTGTTGAGTTCGGTTGACGGGTCGCGTACGGGAGCTGCTTCGGGGGTAAACAACGCAGTGTCGCAGGTTGCAAGCATGTTGGCGTTGGCAGTTTTCGCTCCGATCTTCTTCCACGTCTTTGCGCCTTCGCTAAGTCGCGGGCTAAACGCGGCACGGGTGCCGCGGGAAGTGGTGGAGCATGTAGAACTGCAGCGTGTGAAGCTGGCAGCGATCGACACGACAGACGAAGCCGCACGACGGGCGATCGATGAAGCCTTCGTGGCGGGTTATCGCACTGTGGCGTTGATTGCGGCTGGGTTAGCTGTGGCAGCGGCGGCTAGCGCGGCAGCGACAATGACACGGCGAGCCGACAAGCAGAGATAGTCGCGAGTTCCGGAACGAAAGATAAAGATCCGAGCTACGAGAGTTTGCCTTAGGGTGCATCTACTATTCAAGAGGGTGTGCATTGAGACAAGTGAAGTGGCGAGCGTTGCGGTCTGCGTTGATTGCCGGATTGATGTGTCTGCGCGGTGTGTTGTTGATTCCGATTGCCGTTGCGCAAAGTGGGAAGACAGCGCATCAGGTGGTGGATGAAATGGTGGCGAATGAAGGTACTGCGGAGACGAGCCTGCGCATGTTCCTCTACGTTTCGGAGGAGAGGTCAGAGCGCACCGGCGGCCACCTGTGGACGGAGCGTGTTGCGGAGACGCAGGCAGGGAAGATCAGGATGCTGATTGCAGAGGACGGCCAAGCGCTGAGCGGCGATCGCGCCGCGGCAGAGAGGGCGAGGCTGAACGGTATCGCGGATCATCCGGAGTCGTTTGAAAAGAGCGCAGCTGGGTTGAAGAACGACGAGAAGCACGCGAGGGAGATGCTCTCCATGCTGCCAAAGGCATTTGTGCTGGAAGGAATGCACGAGGACGGAGGATTTTGGCGGATCGACTTTCGTCCGGATCCTGCGTATGCGCCGCAGTCGCTCGAGGAGCGCGTGATTCATGGCATGTCGGGATCGATGCTGGTCGATGAGAAGTTGATGCGACTGCACAGGATCGAAGGCCGCCTACCAGAGGATGTGAGCATAGGGTATGGGCTGCTGGCTACGATTCACGCGGGTAGTAACTTCAGCACGACGCGAAGCCGGGTGAATGGCGATGAGTGGAAGACGCTCTCGTTGGATACAGATATCAATGGCCGCATCATCTTTCTTAAGGCTATCGGGAAGAAGCAACATGCAATTCATCGGGACTTCAAGCCATTGCCCGATACCGTAAGTGTGAAGCAGGCGGTAGCTGAGCTTCTGAAGTAGGAGTTGCCGCGATGCAGTCCCTCGATGTCGATACAATTTGCTAGATGGGTCTAACCTTCGAAATAGAGAAAACAGCCGCAAGCGGTGGACGGCGCGGGGCGCTGAGTCTGCCGCATGGGGTAGTGCAGACGCCGGTGTTTATGCCGGTGGGAACAGCTGCGAGCGTGAAGGCGGTGGAGCAGGGGGTGCTGGAGCGGATCGGGCCGCCGAAGCCGGATGGTACGCCTCGTGGCGCTGAGATTATTCTTGCCAACACGTATCACTTGTATCTGCGGCCTGGACATGAGCTGATTGCACGACTGGGTGGCGTACACCGCTTTATGGGCTGGCAGCGGCCGATGCTGACGGACTCGGGGGGCTTCCAGGTCTTCAGCCTGAGCAGCCTGCGCAAAGTTACTCCGGATGGGGTGGAGTTTCGTTCGCATCTGGATGGATCGCGGCACTTCTTTTCGCCAGAGCACTCGATCGATGTACAGATTGCCCTAGGCGCGGATGTTGCGATGGTCTTCGACGAGTGCGTGGAGACGCCCGCGAGTTGGGAGCGCACGAAAGAGTCGATGGGGCTGACGCATGCCTGGGCGCAGCGGTCAAAGGATCACTTCGAGGCGAACAAGCACAAAGTGCCGTGGCATGCGGAGTTGAACGGAGCAACGCAGAATCTGTTTGGCATAGTGCAAGGCGGGATGTACGTCGATCTGCGGAAGGAATCAGCAGAGCATCTGGTCGAGATGGATCTTCCCGGCTATGCGATTGGAGGCCTTGCGGTGGGCGAGCCGCGCGAGGTGACTCGCGAGATGATTGCTCGCACGCTGGAGTGGCTGCCAACGGACAAGCCACGCTATGTGATGGGCGTCGGCTATCCGGACGAGATTGAGGAGTACTCGAAGATGGGGGTGGACATGATGGATTGCGTGCTGCCGACCCGTGCTGGGCGCCATGGGCTGGTGTTTGCGCGCGGCGAAGACGGGCTGCCAGTGCGCATGAACATCAAGCGCAAGGAGTATGCGGAGGACCAGGGGCCGATCGACGCGACGTGCGGGTGCATGGTGTGCGCGCGGTATACGCGGGCGTATCTGCGGCATCTGTTTGTGGCGGGAGAGCCGCTGGGGCTGACCCTGAATTCGGTGCATAACCTGCATTTTTATCTTGCGACGATGGATAGGGTACGGGGTGAGTTGGCGGGAGGGGCTGATTGACAGATTCGGAGGATGGGTTGGTATGTCTTAATACTTTTTTTGATGCAATTCACGCAGGAATGGCGTGCAACTTCTTGCGGCAGGATGGCATTCGTTTCGAAGTGCGTGATCATAGTGTTCGAGAGCACGGTTTGGGGTTCGGCTTCAACGAGGGCCCAAGGATTGTTATGGAGATCTTTGTGAAGCGCGAGGATGTTGAACTTGCTCAGGATTGTCTGCGAAGGACTATGCAGTTGTTTCCTGAACGAGAGGTTGTTCCGGCAGCAAACAATGGATTGCGTGACGGTGACGAAGTTGTGTCGGAAGCATTTGCATGCGATGAACAAAACGACGCTGCTTCAGCATCTGAGGCACTATCAGAGGCAGGAATCTGGAGCACCTTTCATAAAGAAACCGATGAAGGCGGCGATCATTTCTACATGGTCGAAGTAAAGGGCCGAGATATTGAACGGGCAATTGTTGTCGTGAACCGGTGGCTCGATTCAAGGTAAAGATGCGATAGTGGTTCGCATGAATCGTCGAGAGCTTTTGCGCGGCTCGGCCGCCATGGTGGGTGGGAGTTATCTGTCTCCTGCATTTGAGAAGGTCGCATTTGGACAAGCTGGAAGCGAGATCGCCGGCCCGCCGAAGCGGCTGTTAAGCACGACGTTTACGCCGGAGCTTCTGCGATCGAAGCTGGTGCCGGTGGGCGCATGGCATCCGTATCCGCGGGTGGCGGAGCGCGAAGCGTGGATGCAGGTTCCGGAGGACCTGCGCACCGCGATGGTGAAGCGAGCGGATGTGTGGAAGGGCAAGGAGTGGCCATCGCTGTTGGCGACGACGGCGCTTGACTTCAAACGCAACGGAAATCGAACGCGGTATGAGTCGGCTCAGTTCGGGCGGCGGCACAGGCTTGTGGACCTCGTGCTGGGCGAATGTGCGGTGGGGGATGGGCGCTATCTCGACGAGATTGCAAACGGAGTGTGGCTGATCTGTGAGGAGAGCTTCTGGGGAGTGCCGGCGCACCTGGGTGCACAGAAGGCGAAGGTGGGCTTACCGGATGTGTCGGAGCCGATCGTAGATCTGTTTGCGGCAGAGACCGCTTCGACGCTGGCATGGACGGAATATCTGCTTGGCGAGAGACTGGGCGCTGTGTCGCCGCTGATCTCACAACGTATTCGCGCGGAGGCGAAGCGGCGCATTCTCGATCCGCTGCTGGAGCGGGATGACTTTTCGTGGATGGGGTTGGAGCAGGAGCGCGAGACGTCGAAGAAGTGGATCGACTTCGGTGCGAATGTGGTTCTACCGAAGCGGATTCATCTGAACAACTGGAATCCCTGGATCAACTCGAACTGGCTAGCGACGAACCTGCTGTTGGAGCAGGATGTGGAGCGCAGGCAGCGCGCGATTGAGAAGAGCTGTCGCAGCCTGGATGAGTTTCTGAGCGACTACTCGCCTGATGGAGGATGCGAGGAGGGACCGGTGTACTGGCAGCGGTCGCCGGGGTCGTACTTCGATTGCGTCCGGACGCTGGCATCGGCAGTGAACGGAGCGGCGGACGTGATGACTAATCCATTTGTGCAACGTATGGGGCAGTACATCGCCGATGTGCACATTGCGGGGAATGCATTTGTGAACTACGGCGACGCGCACATGGAAGATGCTCCGACGCCGGAACTGGTGTATCGGTATGGTGTAGCCGCGAAGCTCCCAGTGCTGACAGAGTTTGGCGCGTATCACTCCGCGATCGACAGCATGGGAGTGGTGGGGGATCAGGCGAAGCTGGAGGCGGCGCTCGGGGCAGGACTGCCGACGCTGGCGCGATCGCTGCTGTACGTGACGTGCGTGCGAGACATTCGCGTGGCAAAGAGAGCAGATGCCCTGGGGCGCGATGCGTGGTATCCGGCGCTGCACCTGATGACGGCTCGTGAGAAGGCGGGGACGACCGACGGCTTCTACCTTGCGGTGCAGGCGGCGAGCAACGGGCGCAGCCATGGGCACTGTGACTCAGGCAGCTTCATCGTCTTTCACGACGGTGAGCCTGTGATTATCGATCCCGGCGTGGAGGCATATACGGCGAAGACCTTTAGCGCGGAGCGGTACAGTATCTGGACGATGCAGTCTGCGTATCACAACCTGCCGACGATTGGAGGAGTGATGCAGCATGATGGCTCCTCTTATGCGGCAACTGATATCAAGTACGCGACGACTGACTTGGCGGCTCGGATCACGATGAATCTGGCAACTGCGTATCCGCCGGAGGCTGGCGTGAAGCGCTGGATGCGCGAGGTTGCACTCGATCGTAAGGCCGGTATGGTGCGTGTGACAGAGGAATTTGAACTGACGAAGAGCGCACCCGTAGCGCTGTCGTTTATGTCCTCGCGCATGCCGGCGGACGGAAAAGGCGAGATCGCGTTTCGTTCGGAGAAGGCTGGTGTTAATGATGTGCGGCTGAAGTATGACGCTGCTACGCTTCGTTTCAATGTGGAGAAGATCGAACTGGCGGACCCGGGAATGCAGCGCTCGTGGGGGCCTGCGCTGTATCGCGTGCAGTTGAAGACTTTGAGCGATGTGGTGGCAGGCCGTTGGGTGTTTGAGATTCGGTGATGCGGCTATGCGAAGGCCTGATGGCGCAGCGGAGTGAGGCGTGTTTGCTCGAGGTTGTCGCGGTAGAACATGTTGTAGGTGTCGAAGGGAATCAGACGCTGACCGTCAGGGTGCGCGATGTGGATGCAGGTTTTTTTGATGGAGCGCAAGTCGAAGGTCTGGGCATCGATGAACTGCACAATGAGGATGCGAAAGAGATTTTCGTAATTGAGTGATTTTGGTGCGAACACCTGCGGCAAGCAGCAGAGCAGCTCGCGTAAAGTGCTCGCCTGTGATTGCGGAGAGTGATTGGTGGAGAAGAGTTTGAAGATGTGACTGCGCAACTCGGGGCTCTGCTCGATGGAAGCGCGGACGGCGGGGTCCTGCTCGTAGATGATGGTGTTGCGCCCACCGTTGATAAGAACGTCGGGAGAGACCATACCGGTGAGGGGGACTACCTTGCCGCCGAGCTTCATGGCGTAGCCCATGGCGAGCGAGTCTGGGTGACATGGGACAGGAATGAGATCCTCAGGCTTGAATACGGAGGTCTGCGCAAGGATGCGGCGGCGTACTTCTGAAAGTGTGAGGCGATGCTCGGCTGAGTTGTAGTTGCCCAGACGGCCTGCCTGCTGGACGGGCTGGAAGGTGACTCCGCGTACGCAGGGCTGTTGCAGGGCGAAGTCTACGATGCCACCCAATTCGTCGTCGTTGACCCCGCGCTCGACGGTGACGACGAGGGTAGTGGAGATGTTGAGCTTGTTGAGGCGCTCGAGGGTGCGTTCGCGAATATTCCGAAGGTCTGCGCCGCGTAGCTGCATCAGGGGGTCGCGGCGTTGGGAGTCGAACTGTAGATAGAGTTCGAAGTTGGGCATGTAGGTGGCGAGGCGTCCGGCGAAGGCCTCGTCCTGCGCAATGCGGATGCCGTTGGTGTTGACCATCAGGTGGCGGATGGGGCGCCGCTTGGCCGCATCGAGCACCTCGAAGAAATGCGGGTGGATGGTGGGCTCGCCGCCGGAGACCTGCACGACGTCGGGCTCGGCCTCGTTGGTTACGATGCAGTCGAGCATGCGCTCGATCTGGTCGAGCGGCTTGAACTCGGTGCGGTGCGTGCCGGACTGCGCGTAGCAGATGGGGCAGGATAGGTTGCAGGCGTCGTTGATCTCGAGCAGGGAAAGGCAGGAGTGCTGCTCGTGGTCGGGGCAGAGGCCGCAGTCGTAGGGGCAGCCGTACTTGATGGGCGTGTTGTAGCGGTCGGGCATCTCGGGCGGCTTGATGAAGACCTCGCGGCAGCGGCGGTAGTAGTCGACGTCGTCGGAGATGAGGACTCGCTCGAAGCCGTGCTGAGGGCAGCGCTTGAGCATGAAGACGCGGTCGTCTTCAAAGACGAGCTTGGCGTCGATGCGGCGGTAGCAGGTGGTGCAGAGCGAGACGGCTGTGTCGTAGAAGAGGTAGGGGCGGGTGCGGGCTGGCATGGTGTTCCTTAGTTGTAAGCGAAATGGTTCTTGATGGCGCGAGCGATTGCGATTATCAGGACAACAATAACTCCGACTGCGGAGAGTGACATCACGGCTAATTCCAGAAAACCGGTAATCATCAGCAGACCCGTCGCCCATGCTGGTCGGTCTGGAGGAGGAGCTCCTCCTGCGATGGACCCGAATTTCAAAAACAGGACGAAGTTTGCGCCACATAATCCCGATGAGATTAAGAGTAGGGTTGCTGAAATCGCAGCTGCTTTAGCAAGTCCAGTCTGGTTGCGCCAAGGCATTTTCATCGCGATTTTTTGACAGGCCTCATTCTGAATTGAAAGCACGTCCTGGTTGCGAGGTAGATTATGGACGTTTCCGCCACATGTTGATGATTCCCGCGCCGGCGCAGACCAGGAGGCCAATCGCGCAGATTCCCACGACGACCAAAGAGATGGGGAAGACAGGACCGTTCATCGCGTTCGAAGAGTTGATGAGGGTGACACTGCACAAGCCGAAGGTGATGATTCCTATGACTGCGAAGATGATGGCGAGCTTGGCAAGTGTGCTGCGTTGGCGCGGCGGTGGCGGAGGAACAGACGGGATAGTCGACTGCGGATCGCTCATAGACGTTTGAGTAGTTTCGGTTGAAGACCATTCTTAGCACAGAATCTCGCGCTCCATTTGTAATATCGCTTGCCTATGAGATCGATGATCGCGGCTATGCCGATAGCTAACAAGCTAATAGCCGTGGCCGCCATTCCAATGAAGGAGAGAAAGCCGGGTATGCCACCGAATTCGTCCCGTCCGCTTGTCGTGCTGTATCCGCAGACGCCAACGCAGATGATGAAGACGCTGGCGAAGAAGGCGGCCATTTTCGCCAGCGACGGATAGTCTCGGGATGGTTCGGTATCAAACATCGTATTCAGTCTTCCTTGGTTACAGGCGCGGCGCGATAGAAGGTGATCATGGCGTTGAGGTCCGATACGAGAAAGATCAGGCCAGCGACGCTGGCCCACTGAATCAGGTTGAGTCCCCACAGCGTTGGTTGGGGCTTGATGAAGTCGATGAGCAGCCGCCATGTGAGGTAAGCGGCGAGGAAGAGGCGAAAGGTTGCGCCTTCCCGGTGTGGGCGTTTATTGAAGCGGTGGAGCAGAAGCGCGAGCGCGAGGAGGAAGGCTACCTCGTAGAGTTGCGTGGGATGGCGGTGGAGGCCGTCGCCGAAGTCGATGCCCCAGGGGAGCATGGTGGGGGTGCCGCAGGTGTCGTCGGCGAGGCCGGCGAGGAGGCAGCCGATGCGGCCGACGGCGATGCCGATGCAGAGCGGAACGGCGAAAAGGTCGCCGGTGCGTGAGCGAATGCCGCGGAGGCGCTTGGTGATCTCGACGGCGGCCCAGCCGCCGAGCAGGCCGCCGACGATGGTCTTGCCGCCGGGAACAAGGAAGGATTGCCAGTGAATGCCGGTGCGCGGGGCTTGTTCGAGTACGCCGAGGATGCGGCTGCCGAGCAGGGCACCTACGGCTGCGGCGGCGATGACGATCCAGCGCTGGTCGTCCGCGATGATGTCGCCGGAGCGCGCGCGGCTGCGGCGGTAGAACTGATAGCCGACGGCATAGGCGAGCGTCTCGAAGAGAGTGTGCAGTGCGGGATGCGATGTGAGGTGCAAGCTGCGATTGAGTGTAGCTTGCACTCCCGGTGTTTAGTAGCGACTATTTGGCTAGGGGAAGACGCCGGCGTTTTTGAAGTATTGGTAGTCATCCCACAGGCTGGCCTTCTTGAGCCAGTCTTCGACCTGCGCGGGAGTCTGGTGCGGGGCAAAGGGTTGGGCGGAGTCGGCGATAGCGTATGCGGTTGCGGCTGTGGTGGCCACGCCCTGGTTCAGGTCGGCCTGGTTGACGGCGTCGAAGGAGTCCGACGCTTTGTGGTGCAGCTTGAAGTATTTCTCGACGTCCGTCCAGAGGACCAGCGTGGGAACGCCAAGAAGATCGAAGGAGATGTGGTCGGTCTGAAAGAGGAACTCGGTTGAGGGCGTTGTGTCGTTGGAGCCGAGGCCGGCGAGCAGAGGCTCAACGTTCTTGAGCGCGTCTTTCTCGTCGTCGCGGCCCATCAGGTACCAGCCCTTGGCACGCTCGCCTCCGGTGTCGGAGATCAGGACGCAGTCGATGGAGGCAAGGTCGGCGCGATGGTTCCTGACGTATGCGGTCGAGCCGAGGAGTCCCTGCTCTTCGCCGCCGAAGAGCATGAAGCGCATGGTGCGGCGAGGAGCGCGGCCGCTGGCCTTGATGGCGCGGGCGACCTCGACGACGGTAGAGGAGCCGGTGCCGTTGTCCTGCGCGCCAGTGGCGGGGTGCCACGAATCGAGGTGCCCGCCGACGATGACGACCTCGTTGGGGAGATCCCTGCCGGGAATCTCCGCGATGACATTGTTAACCTGAACGTCTTTGCGAATGCGGTTCTTAAAGGAGAACTCGACTGTGACTGGGCCGCGGTCAAGCATGCGCCTTATCAGCAGGACGTCTTCAAGGCCGACCTGTGCGATGGGGTAAGGCGAGATGCTTGCATCGATCGTGAAGGAGCTGGCGGACTGGGTGCCGTTTGGCCCACCGACTATCAGAACCGCCTTGGGCGCGATTGTCTTAAGGTGATCCAGGGTCTGTAAGAGCTGTCCGAAGGCGGGGTTTTCGCCGATGCTCTGGCGATCAATCAGAACGATGCTGCCCGAGAGTGCGTCCTTTTGTGCGTCGATGCCCGCTTTGGTCAGGTGCTTCAGGTAGGCTACGTTGCCCTTCAAGCCTGAGTCCGGGGTGGAGGGACTCCACCC
>Ga0163163_10002642_pt1 | contig 15164 bp, 9 predicted proteins | sample S65metaG_FD_119766 | JGI IMG/M metagenome (GOLD analysis project Ga0163163, IMG submission 119766) | Switchgrass rhizosphere microbial communities from Kellogg Biological Station, Michigan, USA - S6-5 metaG | ecosystem: Host-associated > Plants > Roots > Rhizosphere > Soil | place: USA: Michigan... | reverse complement strand
GAGTTCGAAATCGGGAAGGATCGTGATCACGCCCTCTGCATCATGCCTGGTTCCAAGCCCTTTGGGTATGTCACCGCTGTTCTTATAGGGAGTGCTTACAAAACCGATGGGCCAAGGCGTAAACATATCAGGCTAGACCTCCATATATGCGTGCTATCCGCCAAAGCAGGTGTTTGGCGTCTCTCAAGCATTTGACGTATTGGACGGGGAGCGTTAGCTTAAATGTAGTGTCAGTCATCCACATCCCCGCTGCCTGTTGCTGCGACTGTTGTTGCGCAAGCTGCTGCGTGGGTGCGTGTCGATGAGCAAGTGATCTAACTACATCACTTTAAGCGAATCCGAAGCCCCAACCGCAGTCACGCTGCAGTTGGGGCTTTTTCTTTTTCTACGTGACTTACGCGCACCGGAAGGGAGGCGGCATGAGCCAAGCGAGTCAACCTACAGGGACCACGGCGAAGGAGACAAAGGCGCAGAGAACCGAACGCCTTAAGCGCGAGAAGAATCCGTGGGCAGCATTTGACGAGATCCGACGCTTTGCCGCAGAGGGCCGTGGAAGCGTGCTGCCGGAGTGGGCAAGCCTCTATTTCAAGTGGTGGGGGATTTATACCCAAGGCGACGGCGCCGGCGCACTGGGCGGGGCTGGTGGCGAGGGCAAGAGCAGCGAATACTTCATGCTGCGCATTCCCGTTTCGAACGGCATCATCTCGTCGGTGCAGCTTGCCGCAGTCGCGGAGATCGCGCAGCGACACGGCCGCAATCTGGCGGACATTACGGTGCGGCAGGCGATTCAGCTTCACTGGCTGACGATTGACAGCCTGCCGGAGATCATCGACCGGCTGGATGCCGTGGGGCTTTCGCCGCGCGGCGCTTGCGGCGATGTCGTTCGCAATGTTACGGGATGTCCGCTGGCTGGGTTGTCTGCGGATGAGATCTTCGACGCCTCGCCGTTTGCACGGGGGGTTGCGAGGGCGTTGGCCGGCAATACGGAGTTCTACAATTTGCCGCGTAAGTTCAAGATTTCGGTGACTGGCTGCAGCTCATGGTGCTCCTACCCAGAGATCAATGACATTGGCCTGACTCCCGCGCGCCGCGGTAAGGACGTGGGCTTTTCAGTTAGGGTCGGCGGCGGGCTCTCGGCGGATCCACATCTAGGCGTGCGGCTGGATGCTTTTGTCCGGCCTGAGCAGGCGGTAGAAGTAGTAACTGCAATTGCGACGATATTCCGCGAACAGCAGGGCCTGCGCGAGAGCCGCGATCGTGCGCGCCTGAAGCACCTGTTTCTAAAAGAGGGCTGGACACCTCTGAAATTTCTCAACGAGCTGCAGATCAGATTGCCATTCCGTCTCGATCCGGCGATGGAAGAGGCGGTGCCGGCGGACGTTCTGCGGGACCACGTGGGTGTTCATCGGCAACGGCAGGCGGGTCTCTACTATGTTGGCGCGGCTGTTTTGCGCGGACGGCTCACGGGCGACCAACTTGCCGCAGCTGCGGAACTGGCGAGGGAGTATGGATCGGGCGAGCTGCGAACGACCGTTATGCAGAACCTGCTCTTCGTCAATGTGCCGAAACGCAATGTGGATGCTTTGGTGCGGGAACTTGCAGCGATTGATCTTCGAGTCGAGGGCTCGCACTTCTGGCGTGGTGCGATTGCTTGCACGGGAACTGAGTTTTGCAAGCTCGCGATTACAGAGACGAAAGGGTTTGCACGATGGCTGGTGGAGGAGATGGAGACGCGGCTGCCGGAGTTTGATCAGCAGCTAAAGCTGCACGTGACCGGCTGCCCGAATAGCTGCGGACAACATTGGATCGCAGATGTGGGCATTGAAGGCAAAAAGATCAAGCACAACGGCGCTCTGGTGGACGCCTACTACTTTTGCGTGGGCGGCAGCGCCGGAGGCAATGCTGCGATCGCCAGGCCGGTGGGCTATCGTTGCCCGGCAACGCTTGTACCGGAGTCCCTTGAACGACTGTTGCGTGGGTACCTGAAGGACCGCCGAGTGAACGAGAGTTTGCGTGCATTCCTCGGCAGAAACAGTAACGACGATCTGCGCGCGCTGCTTGCGGGCGAAGTTGTTGCCGGAGTGGAACGCGACCTGCCCGCGGGGCGGGTGCCGGTTGGAGTGGGAGAATGACCGTGCCGCTGTTGCCGATCTTTGTCAAACTAGAAGGAAGATCCTGCCTGGTTGTGGGTGGGGGGGCTGTCGCGCTGCAAAAAGTGCGCAGCCTGCTGGAGTGCGGCGCACATGTAACCGTGGTTGCTCCAGATGCCCGAGACGAGATCCGCGATCTCGCGGAGCGTGGGATCGTTGCGTGGCGAGGTCGTACCTATGTTGGCGAGGACGTGGCGGGCCATCGACTGGTGATCGCGGCAACGAATGATCCTGAGTTGAATCACGCGGTCTATAGCGATGCGGTAGAGGCGGGAGTTCTGGCGAACGCAGTGGATGATCCGCCGTTCTGTGATTTTTACTTTGGCTCTGTGGTGAGGCGTGGACCATTGCAGATTGGAATTTCGACGGCAGGGGAGAGCCCTGCATTAGCGCAGCGGTTACGGGAGGAGCTCGAATTGTTGATTGACGAAGGAACTGGTCCGTGGCTGGAACGACTGGGAGCGCTGCGGCGCGAGGTGCTTGCCAAGCATCCCGCGGGGGAAGAGCGCAATAACCTGCTGCGAACACTGGCTTCGCGCGAAGTGTGCGATGCGGCGCACTGTCCGTCGCGTGAGATGGCGCTGGGAACACCGCAGGAGAATCGAAAATTATGGTGGCTGACGTGAGTGCCGCGGCGAAGGGAAAGGTCTATCTGGTCGGTGCGGGGCCAGGAGATCCGGAGTTGCTGACGTTGAAAGCCGCGGCGCTGCTGCGTTCGGCCGGTCTGGTGCTGCATGACGATCTCGTACCGCCTGCGGTAATTGCGATGGTGGGCAGGCAGGCGCTGGTGCTCAGCGTGGGCAAGCGATGCGGCGTAAAGCATGTGCAGCAAGCGGAAATTCATACGCTGATGATCGAAGCAGCACGCCAGAACTTGTCCGTGGTGCGATTGAAGAGCGGCGATCCACTGGTATTTGGGCGGGCAGCGGAGGAGATGGATGCGCTGCGCGCCGCTGACGTTCCATTCGAGGTCGTCCCGGGCATCACGGCAGCATTCGCGGCAGCGGCCCAGATTGGCTGCTCGCTGACGGACCGGCGCACCGCGTCGAGCGTCAAATTCTACACGGGACACAAGGCCGCGGATCAAGTGCCGGGTCAGGAGTCCCCGACCGAGGCCGAGACACGGGTGATCTACATGCCAGGCCGCAGCTTTCGCTCTCTCGCAGAGGACCGGCTGCGGGAAGGCGATACGGCTGACCTGCCCTGCTGCGTAATCAGCCGCGCGGCCCAACCGGAGCAGAGCATCCAATGGAGCACGCTTGGCGAACTGGGCAACGTGGTACCCGGGCCGGCTCCCGTGCTCCTGCTGACGGGGTGGGCATTGGCGGCTGCGGCGGCACGCGACGCTGGTGAACACGCAAATGATTCTGCGCCTCTGTCTGTAGCGCCCGATTGCGTACCGGCGCACGATTTGTAGGTCGCACAGGCGGAGAGCAGGTTAGAGTGGTGGGCATCCCGGAGGATGCGCTTGAGAACCATTCCATCGCTTGTGAGCCTGTGCGCTATCACAATGTTTGTCGCTACACCTGCCTTCACACAGCAGTCTCCTTCCTTTCCTTTCCAGAATCCTTCGTTACCTGTGACGCAACGTGTCGATGATCTCATCGGGCGCATGACTTTAGAGGAAAAAGCCTCGCAGATGCGACATGCGGCGCCGGCTATTCCACGTCTAGGCATTCCGGCATATGACTGGTGGAGCGAGGGGCTACATGGGATCGCGCGCTCCGGCTACGCGACCGTTTTCCCGCAGGCCATTGGGCTGGCGGCTACGTGGGACCCAAATTTGATGCATCGTGTTGCTTCGGTGATTGGGGAAGAGGCGCGGGCAAAGAATGTAGATGCGCTGAAGCACGATAACCACTCGATCTTCTTCGGCCTGACGATCTGGTCGCCTAATATCAACATATTTCGCGATCCGCGCTGGGGACGCGGGCAGGAGACATACGGCGAGGATCCGTATCTTACGTCGCGACTGGGCGTCGCGTTTGTGAAGGGATTGCAGGGTGACGATCCGAAGTACTACGAGACGATTGCCACCCCAAAGCACTACGCGGTGCACAGCGGACCCGAGTCGGAGCGGCATCGCTTCAACGCCACGCCATCCGCTTTCGATCTGGAAGATACGTATCTGCCTGCCTTCCGCGCGACCATTACAGAGGGCAAGGCCGATTCAATCATGTGCGCGTACAACGCGCTCTACGGTTTTCCTGCATGCGCAAGTCCGCTGCTGCTGAAGCAGAAACTGCGTGGCGCGTGGAAGTTCCAGGGCTTTGTGACCTCCGACTGTGGCGCCATTGGAGATTTCTACAGTACAGGAAGCCAGGGCTTCAGCGGTACTGCCGGCCATCACTTCAGCCCGGACGCAGCGCACGCGAGCGCGACAGCCGTATTGGCAGGTACAGATACGAGTTGTGGCGACGAATACGATGCTTTGCCCCAGGCGGTGAAAGCGGGCCTGTTACCGGAGAGTGCGCTGGACGCGGCAGTGAAGCGGCTCTTTACCGCACGGATTCGGCTCGGCCTCTTTGATCCGCCGGCAGAGGTGGCGTACGCTCGACTGCCGTTCTCTGATGTTGATTCCGTAGAGCACCGCTCATTTGCTCGAGAGGTGGCGGAGAAGTCGATGGTACTGCTCAAGAACGACCAGCACCTTCTGCCGCTACAAGGTGTCAAGACGCTGGCGGTGGTTGGTCCGAATGCTGAGTCGCTGCTCGCGCTCGAAGGGAATTACAACGGAGTGCCATCACATCCGGTGTTGCCGCTGGACGGGATCGAGAGGGCGTTCGCTCAGGCGCATGTGCTCTATGCGCAGGGTGCGCCTCATGCGGAGGGTGTGTCGCTGCCGGTGCCGCGCACTGCCCTGCGGGTGAAGGGCGAATATTTCGCGAACGCGAGTTTCAGCGGTGCGCCGCTATTAACGCGAGATGACCACGCAATCAATTTCGATTGGACTGCGGCATCGCCGGCGGAGGGAGTGCCGGCGCAGGCCTTCAGCGTGCGTTGGGCGGGAACGCTGACAGTGCCTGCTCCGGGCGACTACGTATTCAGCGTAGACATTGGCGATTGTTATCCATGCCAGGATCGCGAAACGTATGCGATCAGCTTTGATGGCAAGGTTGTTTCGCAAAAGGATTCGGGTGCGTCCAAGGAGTCTCGCGGTCATACGAATCCAGACTTCACTTTGCATTTCAGCGACACGCAACCTCACAATGTTGAGCTGAAGTACAGCCACCAGTCGCCGATTTTTGGCGCTGGCATTTCGCTGCGGTGGAAGCCGCCGGTGGAGACCCTGCGCGCGGAGGCGGTCGCTGCCGCAAAACAGGCCGATGCGGTGATTGCCTTCGTGGGACTCACGTCCGAACTTGAGGGCGAAGAGATGCCGATTCATGTGCGGGGATTCGCCGGTGGCGACCGAACGGACATCGATTTGCCGCCGGTGCAAAAGCAGTTGCTTGAATCCCTGGCCGCAACGGGCAAGCCGCTCGTGGTCGTGCTGCTCAACGGAAGCGCACTGGCGGTGAACTGGGCGCAGCAACATGCGGCCGCGATTCTCGAAGCATGGTATCCGGGCGAGGAGGGCGGCGCCGCGATTGCCGAAACGCTTTCTGGAAAGAACAACCCAGCGGGCCGGCTGCCGGTGACCTTCTACGCATCGACCGACCAGTTACCGCCGTTTGAAGATTACTCGATGCAGAACCGGACTTATCGCTACTTCAAGGGCAAGCCGCTTTATGGCTTTGGATATGGCCTGAGCTACACACATTTTGCGTACTCTGGCCTGAAGCTATCCGGGACGAATGTGAAGGCGGGCGACCCCATAAAGGCACAAGTGTCGGTCCGTAACGATGGCGAGGTCGCGGGCGACGAGGTAACAGAGCTATATCTCGCGGCGGCGGGTGGGCATGGCAATCCGGTGCTTCGTGGAATGGCGAGGGTGCATCTCGGGCCGGGCGAGAGCCGGGTCGTCTCCTTTGATTTGACGCCTCGTGACCTCAGCACTGTGGACCAGCAAGGGAAGCGTGCCATCCAGCCGGGCGAGTATTCGGTGATGATCGGGGGAGCGCAGCCGGCAGACGCGGTGCACCTGACTGAAAAATTTACCGTGACCGGATCGGTAGCGATGGCGGAATAACAGCGCTGTGAGATTAACGAACGAGAACGCCGGCGGATTGCACTGTAAGATCACCTGCTTGGGTCGAAACGAGCGGCAGATCGGGCGTGCCAGTGATCAGTTCGATTGCGCCGTCGCGGAGCAGCACCGTGTCCTCGACTTTGCCACCCGCGATGGATGGATTCCATGCGAAGGCCTGATTATTCATGACGCGTTCTCTCCCTGCGGGAGTTGCCAGCCATTCCCGTTCCGCATAGCCGGTGGCGCCTCCTTGGTGGTGGCGCTGTTCTTCACCGCGATGGCCGAGCGAGGCATATATATCGGCTGATGTGGCGAATAACTCGGCTGATGTGGCGTCTGCCTTCGTGGCGGCGAGGAGGCGGGCGTTTACTTCCGCCGCTACACCGAACGCTTCAGCGAGGCGCTGCGGCAGCGGGCCAAAATGAACAAAGCGGGTGATGGATATGCAGAGTCCCCAGCGCCGCGAACAAAGATTCAACATGCCGAAGTGCTCGAGTGTCGCATTTTGCGCGACGGCGTGTTTGTAACGCAGGACCCGGCCGTCCACCGCCATCAGCAGCACGGAGGGTTCGATGCCGCGCTCGATGAGCGCCGAGGCAACGCGCGCGGCCATTGTGCGTTCCGTAACGCCCGGCTGGAGGGAGTGGAGCACCTTGACGGTGACTTCGGCGGTGTTGCGACCCAGCCAGCGGTAGCGCTCCACTTCACTGTCTGCGAGTGAGGCGCGGTGGTCGAGCAGAAGCGCTGCGCCTTCAGGCGCGATATCGGCGGCGATGCGGCCATCCCCTGCGAGCGAGCGAATCTTTGTTGAAAAGTCGGCAGCGTGCCACGGTGTGTTGATCGCGGTGAAGGGAAGTCCGGCGAAGTCTTCCTCGGCGAGGCGAGGGGCTTCGTTGTCTGGCGCGAAGTAAAATGCGTCGCCGCTGCGCAACACGAGAATGGTGGCGATGCCAGTTGCAGAAGGAAGGAGAACGCGACGGTCGACGCGTCCGGCGGTAAGCCACGCGATGTTCTCGCTGCGCTGCAACTGCACGGCTGCCAAACCGGAGGATGCCATCTGCTCGCAGAGCCGCCGGCGCTTGGTTTCGAACTCGGCAAGCAGAATTTGCGCGGACTGTTCGAGTTCATTGACGCCTTCCGCCAAAGAAGCTGCTTTAGGCATTCGTCTTCACCTTTGTAGTTGCTGCATGCAATCCGTGGAAGACCGGCTGCAGCGATGGATACAAGCTTCGGTAGAGGGCATAAAAGTCTTGGAGCTTTGCGCTATCCGTGGGCTTGGGGGCGATGCGGTCGGCCACCTGGATAACGGCATCGCACGCCGCATCTGCCGATGGCCACACGCCTGTGCCGATGCCCGCCAACAATGCCGCACCATACGCAGCGCCTTCTTCGGCGGCGACAATCTCGACCGGCTGCGCGTAGACATCAGCCTGGATCTGCCGCCAGAGCGGCGAGCGGGCGCCGCCGCCGCCCAATCGTATTGCTCCCACCGGCACGCCGAGCTCGGCGAAGATGTTCAGAGTATCTTTGAGGCTGAAGGCGACGCCTTCCATGATGGCGCGGACGATGTGCGCGGAGCGGTGGGAGGCGGTAAGTCCGACGAGAGCACCGCGCGCCTCCGGATCAAGATGCGGAGTGCGTTCGCCCATCAAATACGGAGTCCACAACAGGCCTTCGGCGCCGGGAGGTACGGACGCGGCGGAGTCAGCGAGACGAGTGTAGCCATCTCCATCCGAAGTGCCAGCAAAGGTGTCGCGGAACCAGCGCAAGGAGAGACCCGCAGCTTGAGTGACGCCCATGATATGCCAGCAGCCGGGCACGGCATGACAAAAGGTGTGCAAACGTCCCTGCGGATCGAGAAAAGGGCGATTGGTTGCGGCGAAGACCACACCGGAGGTGCCGATGGTGGCACTGACGTCGCCGGGACGCACGATACCCATGCCGAGAGCGCCTGCCGCCTGATCGCCAGCCCCGGCAACGACAGGTGTTCCAGCACGCAATCCAGTGAGCGTAGCCGCTTCTGCCGTCACGGTGCCGGCAATCTCATGGCACTCGTGAAGCATGGGAAGGATACTTTCACGCATCTCCACGGCAGCCAGCATCTCGGGGGACCAGCGACGATGCGCGACGTCGAGCAGCAGCGTGCCTGATGCGTCGGCGACATCCATGGCTTTCTCGCCCGTAAGGCGAAAGCGCACATAGTCTTTCGGCAGCAGAAAGGAGCGGATATTCTGCCAAATGGCTGGCTCGTGGGTGCGTACCCAGAGGAGTTTGGTAAGCGTGAAGTTCGTGAGCGCGGGGTTGGATGTGAGCTCGATCAGGCGCGCCGTTCCGAGTTGCTCGGTAAGCCATGTGGCCTCGGCTGCCGTCCGTTGGTCGCACCAGATGATCGCCGGACGTAGAACGCGGTCCGCTGCGTCCAGCAGCACAGCGCCGTGCATCTGGCCGCTCAAGCCCACTGAGGCGATCTCGTCGGGTGAGGTTGACGTCGCTTGCAGCAAGGCAGGGATCGCATGAGCCGCCGCCTGCCACCAGTCTTCTGGATCCTGTTCTGCCCAGCCGGAGTGCGGCGAACGGAAGGGCGCATGATCTTGCACGGTAGAGCCAATGACTTTGCCCGCGGCATCCACCAACAGGACGCGCGTACCACCGGTGCCGACATCTATTCCGATCAGTTTCATCGTTCTCAAGGCCACGCCGGCCGCGCTGCTTTCAGCCACTGTGATGGTTACAGCCACAGGACGCGCGCAATATCAGTTGGGTGGGCAACACGATCCGCCGCTCGGGCTTGTGGTCTGTCGCAGCATCGCGAGAGTGACGGATCATGTCAAAGAGCATGCGGGCGGCGCTGCGTCCGAGTTCCAGCGCGGGCTGGCGAACTGCGGTAAGCGGTGTGTCGAGCAGTGGCGCGAGCTCGAGGTCATCAAAGCCGATCATTGCCAAATCGGCAGGCAGGCGCAGTTGCATGGCGCGGACGGCCTGCAATGCATGGATGGTCGTAACGTTGTTTAGCGTAAAGAGGGCGGTTGGCCGGTCGGCTTCGCTCATGAGGCGTCGCAGTAACGCCTCGGTGCCAGCCGCTGTTGTCAGATTCGTCCACATCTCGGATTTCAGCCCCGCTTCTTTCATGGCGCGTCGGTATCCGAGGATGCGCTGATGGATGGTGTAGACCTTGGCGTCATAGCCGATGCAGACCACGCGGCGATGGCCATGCGCGATAAGGTGCTGGACCGCTTCTTCTGCGCCTCCCGCATTCTCTACAATGACCTGGCCGGCATCGACGCCCTCGATAGTGCGGTCAAGTGCGACGAGGGGGATCTCGGCCTGTTGCAGTTCACGCAAGCGCTTGTCTGCGCCTGAGCGCGAAGGCACAATAAGCAGCCCGGCGATGCGGCGCGCCGCCATCATCGCGATTTCGTTTGACTCGGTCTCTACGCTGCGCTCTGAGGTAACAATCAGGGTCATGTATCCGTGGGCGCCGGCGACTTCCTGCACGGCGTTGGCGCAGGTGGCAAAAAATGAGTCGGCGAGGTCGGGAACGACGAGCCCAATCATGCGGGCGCGCTGGCCTTTCAGCATGCGTGCGGCTTCGTTTGGCGTATAGCCCAGGCGCCGAATGGCTGCCCGAACTCGTTTTTCCGTTGCCGGGCTTACGTAGCTGCCGCCGTTCACCACTCGAGACACGGTCATGATGGCAACGCCGGCTTCCCGCGCTACGTCAGTGATGGTTGGGCCGGAGTGGCGTCGCCTGGCGGCCTTTCGAGGTGCTGGCACGAACGATCCTTCCTATGTCCTGCCCGTGTTCACGGGCAATCGGCGCTGTCCGAACAAGAGCGTATCACCGGGCTGTCCCGCCTAGGAACAACCTCGTCACAACATTGACGTCGAAGCGGCAGTCGCAGACGCAGAAAAATTCATTCGGAGTATTGGAACTATTGCACGATACGGAGTTAACGTTAACAAGTCTGTAAACGGCCGGCCAGTGTAGCCCAAATGGCAGAACTCCGGGGCGCGTTTCGGGGCAATGCACGTGAGTACGCGGTGCTGCGCGCATTTGTTCGATATCGGTGGAAGAGTAGGGCATGGGAATAACGTATCGCCATATCGGATGGTTGGGCGCGCTTGTTGTCTGCTTATGCATATTCGGGCTGCATGGGCAACCAGCGCATCATGGCAAATCCGCAACGCCCGCGCAAACGCCGCCTATGGGATGGAACAGTTGGGATTCTTACGGGACGACGGTTGGGGAGGCGCAGGTAAAGGCGAACACAGACTGGATGGCTGCCCATCTGAAGCAGCACGGCTGGCAATACATTGTCGTGGATATGGAGTGGTTTGTCGCCAACCCGATTGCAGAGGGCAACGCGACGAATTTCCGCTATGCGCTCGATCTTCACGGCCGCTACGTTCCTGCACCCAACCGGTTTCGGTCCGCGGCGAAGGGCGATGGTTTCGCGCCGCTTGTCGCATATGTGCATGCAAGAGGCCTCAAGTTTGGCATCCACATACTGCAGGGAATCCCTCGCGAGGCGGTCGCGAGGAACTTACCGATCGCGGGGTCACGCTTTCACGCTACGGATGCCGCGAACACTTCGGGTACGTGTCATTGGAACCACGATAATTTCGATTTGAAAGACACTCCCGCGGGTCAGGCGTACTACGACTCGATCGCCAGGCTGTATGCCGCCTGGGGGGTGGATCTGATCAAGGTGGACTGTATTGCGTCGCGTCCCTATAAGAGCGCGGAGATCCGCATGTTAAGCGAGGCGTTGCGCAAAACGGGCCGTCCGATCGTGTTGAGCCTGTCTCCGGGAGCCGCTCCGGTCGACAAACTCGATGAGATGAGGAAATACGCGCAGATGTGGCGGATCTCGAATGACATCTGGGATGAGTGGCACAGCGAGGTGGAGTATCCGCAGGGACTCGGCGATCAGTTTTCTCGCGTGGCGGAGTGGGCGCCGCTCACCGAGCCCGGCCATTGGCCGGATGCGGACATGCTTCCTCTGGGCTACCTGGGGCCGTCGCCGGGCTGGGGCAAGGCGCGCCAGACACGGCTCTCTCTCGCGGAACAGCGCTCGATGATGACGCTGTGGTCCATCTTTCGCTCGCCCCTGATGATGGGGGGCGATCTGCCGCACAATGACCCCGCGACAACGGCACTGTTGACCAATGATGAAGTCCTGGCGGTGGATCAGCGCTCGACTGGAGGGCACGCTGTGTTCCAGTCGCCGGCAGCCAGCGTATGGACGGCGAAAGCAGAGAAGGGGGAAAGCAGATACGTGGCGATCTTCAATACTTCGAATCAGGCGCAAGAGTTGAATTACACCTGGGAGCGACTCGGGTGGCCGGTCGGTAGATACGTTCTACGCGATCTTTGGGAGCACAGTGAGAGACACGCTGCGAATGGCGTCAGCGTGCACCTGGCGCCGCATGCCTGCGCCTTATATCGGGCCAGCCCGGCAAAGAATTGAGCGCGTCAATGCGCTGACGAAGGTTGGCTTACCCAAAGCTGCGATAGGCTGGGACGGTTTGTATTTCAGGGACGTTCAAGCGATTAAGTGCCGGCGGCGCCTATTGGAGACATGCGATTTGGATCGTCGAGATTTTTTAAAGCTGCTATCAGCCGCAGGAGCAGGAAGCACCTTCGGGCCGGCTGAGGATATGTTCGCAGCGCCACGCCCGTCCGGCACTTACCGGCCGGGCCGGATCGTGAACGAATACAGCACCTACTTGCTGGGAGAGCGGGAGGCGCTGGCAGAGCCACCAAAGGTGAGGGCGATCGATAGGACAGGAGCCACCGCGAGTCATGCGGGCGCTGAGACCAAGCTTGTGCACGGTGAGAGCATCGCAGGTTGGGTGCTGTTGACTACGGTGGAGATCAACGGAGTGATGACCGCGGTATTCGAAAAGCATGCGACGCACCGGGGAGCGATTGCCTATGTGACGGAGCGCGGCGGTACGATCGGGCTGATTTCCAAGCAGGTGGGAGACCTGAGCAAGGTGCGACCCCGGCCCATCGATACGCTCCACGGCGTCAAACTCGAGCGGCCATTGCAGTTGACTGGCGGTCCCGATGTAACGGGTGAATACATTCTGAAGTCTGTCGAGGACCCTTGCTACGAGAACGTGGCAGCACTTGGGGCCGAGTACATTGGCTGGTCTCTGGTTGCGAACGAGGAAGCCGGCCCGCTTGGGTCGATCTATCTGGAAGCGGACGGCACCAGCCGCCAGCCGAAGAAAAACCCACAGGCGGAGTGGGCTCCAGATCTAGAGGGACGGCTCTTTGACCCATCCCGTTATTTCCCGTTCGCGGCCCCGGAGCGCTATGCATATCAACACGGCTACAGCAAGCGCACGCTGCTTGGCGGTTATCTTCCAGTGGCAGACACTGCGGTGTGGAATGTGCAATACGGATGCGGCTATGAACTCATGATGCTGTTGCCTCCGGGCGCGGAGGCGCAGCCGATGGCACGCATGCGCATGATGATTCCGGCCGAAGACGTGGCGCACTACGAGCGGCAGGATGCCATGCTCGTGCAAGCGCCCGATGGGCACACCTATGCCGAGCACTTCTGGAATACGTCGTCGGGAGCTTTCTTCAGCGCGTTGGCGGGCATCTGGAACCGTTGGCACAGTTTCTACGAAGACGCGATGCCAGTGGAGGTACCGGATCCGTGGATTCTGGACGCCGCGCGGGCTGGCATTACGTTGTGCCGCTGCAGTTATCGCGGACTCGATCCGACATACCAGATAGGGGAGGGGAGCTACACGAAAATTCCCGAGCGCAGCCATGCGCTGTTCCCGGTCGCACATTATGAGTTTATCTGGGCACAGCAGTTGTGGGGGCTCACCGAGGCCAGCCGCCCCTACATACAGCACTATCTGGAACACTATGTGCTTCCTGACGGCAATTTTCTGTACAACACACAAGACCAGGTGGAGGCGCCGCTGAATGTAGGCATCTTCCTGATGAATGCGTCACGCGATTACTGGTATACGCGCGACACGAGCGGCCTCAAGCGGCAGCAGCCGGTGCTCGAACGCATGCTGGGGTACGTGCTGGCGCGTTACGAATATGGGAAGCAGCGGTTTGCGAAGAGCGATCGTCGTTATGGATTGATCTGGGGCTCTCCGGAGGCGGACTTGGGCGATCCGGCGAACGACTATCCCGATTCGCATCCGTACTACTATCAGAACGCGGCGTGTGTGTGGCGTGGCATCACCGAGTATGCGAAGGCGCTGCGCTCGATCGGCGCATCGGAGAACGACCGTGGAATGACTGCGCTGGGGGAACGCTATGCGTCGGTTGCAGAGGAGATGAGGCAGAACATTCAGGCTTCAATCGAGGCCACGATTGCCGCCTCGACTCCGGAGATGCGCACGGCTGGGATCACGCCGTTTGAGCCGAACGACATTCTGCGTACGCCGACGGAGCTATCCAACTACGAGAACCACCGTTTCATGATGGACTGGTTTCTCGCGGACTGGGGTGTCCCATCTCTGGATCTAGGTCATTTGAAACATCGCGAGCTGGCCGGCGAACAAATCTGTGGACTGAGCACGAATGAACATGTTCCACGCAACTCAAACTTCATGGAACATGGCTCGCTTGCGGTGAAAATCCGGCAAGACGACTACCGTCCATTCCTGCTGACCCTCTACGCGTTGGTGTGTTATACCGCGGACTCTGGCAACCGCTACTCGCCGGAGGACGCTTACATTCCAGGCGGTTATCCGGGCGATGGGGCGCCGTGGGGATGGTCTGCGGTGATCAACAGCGCACTTCAGCCCGCCATGGGGCTGCGCTGGATGCTGTGCTACGAGGAGAACGATCGGGACATCTGCCACCTGCAAAAGGCGGCACCCAAGCACTGGTTCCACAAAGGAGAACGGATCGCGGTGCGTAAATGTCCGACGCGCTTTGGAAGCATTGCATGGGCGACTGAGGCAACCGGCGACGAAAGATGGCATGTGGTGGTCGAGGCCGTTGCCGGGTTCAGTGGAGAGGTCCGGGTCCACATACATCCGCCGGGCGGTGGGAACCTCCGGACCGCATCGGTGGGCACCGTGGAGGGTGCAGCTATTCTGCTGCCTGCTTCCCTGTTTGCGCATGGTGAGCGTGTGGAACTTGACGTGAGCGCGTAGCGCAAGATGCTGCAAACAGCCGCCAACGGAGTGGCGCATAGTGGAAGATGGCAGGGCCAGTTCCCGAGATTGTGAGGGCCCGGTAGCTTATAGATGATGTCTTTACGGGTCACTGTTCGGCCTTTGGGCTCATCTCTAATATGGAGAAGCCTGCAGACCAGCCGTGATGAGCGGCGCCGATGGGCGCCGGCCGAACGTGTGGAGAATAGGAAGACAGGAACGATGCCTTTGATGGAATTTCACATTTCGCGCTCTGCACGCCACCGATATCACGCCGAACAGGCGTTGTTCTCCTTCTCCGGAAACGTGATCTTTGCTGACGTGAAGGCCAGCCGTGAGTTGGCACACAGCATGAATCAGGTGCGGGGTACAGAAGAAGATCCGCAGCGGACCATCCACCCCGGAGCGCTCTTCGCGATGGGACTGATTGATGAGGCAAGTCATCTGCTTATCGACCATTACCGCAAGGTCGTGGCGCCACAGGCGATCGCTGACGCGTTGCAGTGGTTTTCGTCGCGGCTCGGAGCTGAGCGCCTGAATGAACTGCTGCTGCGCTTTGTACAGGAGTTCCCGGGATCGACGATTTACAGAGGCGAAGAGACAGCAGAAGAATGGCTGAGCGGTTCGACGGACGGTATATCGCATCGTGAGGCAGCGTTTGAAGAACTGATGATGTTGTGGCTGGCGAACGCAAATCCCGGCTTTCACAAGTTCATTGAGCTCTTCGATGCCACGTC
>Ga0163163_10002641_pt1 | contig 15166 bp, 7 predicted proteins | sample S65metaG_FD_119766 | JGI IMG/M metagenome (GOLD analysis project Ga0163163, IMG submission 119766) | Switchgrass rhizosphere microbial communities from Kellogg Biological Station, Michigan, USA - S6-5 metaG | ecosystem: Host-associated > Plants > Roots > Rhizosphere > Soil | place: USA: Michigan... | reverse complement strand
TCCAGGTTGGGTAGACGCTGGATCTTTTCGGGATCGGTGCCGGCCAGACAGCCGGCGGTCGCGTGTGTGAGAGCGGCGGCGGTGCCGGCGGTAATCAGGCCCCACCCAACCTGCAGCAGTTCCGCGAGGCGATCGCCGGCCTTCTCCATCAGTTCGCCCAGGTTGACGTGAAAATGCGCGGCCTGTTCCATGGCGCTGATGACTTCCGGAAGCATCAATGACCCGCCATTAATGGTGAGCGTCGCCGTGCAGTTGATGAACGGCTTGATGCCGAGTCGGGTATAGACTTCCGAACCCGTTTCCGGCACGGCTGCTGCTGCGCCTTGCTCGCTGCCAATGACACTGGAAATGGCGGTCCCGGCTTGCAAAAGTCGACGACGACTAATGGACATGGATCGACGCGTGCCCATGAGGCCTCCTTCCACGTGGACAATTCTAGCCTTAAATCGTCCTCATTGCTGAGATATGATGGCGAAGCTATGCGGCTCATCCTTCTTGCGGCAGCGTGGACCTCAATGGCGGCAGCTCAGCAGTACGATTTCGTACTGCGCGGCGGTCGCGTCATCGATCCCGGGAACGGTATCGACGGGCGTATGGACGTGGCAGTGTCGAACGGCCGGATCGCTGCCGTGCAGCCGGACATTCCGGCCGCCAGTGCGCGGAGGGCCCTGGACGTTACCGGATTTTATGTAGTGCCCGGCCTGGTGGATCTGCACACCCACGTCTTCGGCTACGAAGGGTCGCTCGTGCCGGACAAAACAGCGCTTCCGGCGGGGACCACCACCATCGTCGATGCCGGGGGGAGCGGCTGGCGAACCTTTGAGGAATTCCGGCGGACCGTAATCGCCAACTCCAAAACGCGCGTTCTCGCCCTGCTCAACATCGTAGGCAAGGGCATGATCGGAGAACCGTACGAGAGCGATACTGAAGATATGGACCCGGTCAGGACGGCGGACACGATCTCGAAAAACCGGGACGTGATCGTCGGAATCAAGACCGCGCACTTTTCCAAGCCGGGCTGGACGGCGATCGACCGCGCCGTGGAGGCAGGGCGCAGGGCCGCCGTGCCGGTCATGGTGGATGACAAGATCTTCACCAACTCAGGCCGCACCACCCGGGAAGAGTTGCTGGACCATTTACGGCCTGGCGACATACACACGCATATGTACAACGATCGTCAGTTGGAGCTGGTCGACCGGTTCACCGGCAAGGTTGCGCCGTGGATGGTCGAGGCGCGGCGGCGGGGCGTGCTGTTTGACGTCGGGCACGGCGGCGGCAGTTTCCTATGGCCGGTTGCGGCACGAGCCGTGGAGCAGGGCTTTCTGCCGGATACCATCAGCACCGATCTGCACAGCGCCTCGATCAAAATCCAGCAGTCGGACATGCCGAACGTGATGTCGAAGATGATGCTCTTGGGTATGGCTCTGGGCGATGTAGTGGCGCGGTCAACCGTGAACCCCGCGAAGGCAATCGGCAGATATCCTGAGCTCGGAACTTTGGCAGTCGGACGAACGGCCGATATCGCCGTGCTGGAGGAACAGACGGGGTCTTCGCGTTCAAGGATTCCTGGCCGGCTAAGCGCCTGGGGACGAAGCGGCTGAACTGCGTGCTCACGATTCGGGATGGCAAGCTTGCTTACGAAAGAGGCCCCGTCGCAGCCAGTGAAGTGAGCGCCGTCATCTACGATCTTCTCTTGAAGCGCGTGCGGATCGGCAACGCCAGGGAGGCGTTGGACATCGGGATCATCGGCAACCGGATCGCGCACCTCCGCCCTGGCCTGAAGGCCGCCGAGTCGCGCGTGGTGGCTGAAGCGGAGGGCTATGAGGTAGCGCCGGCAAAACTCTCGGAGGGAATAGCGGCCGATCTTACTTTGCTCAAAGCCGGCCGGGTCGCCATGACGATCCGGAACGGGAAGGTCATCACGGACGACGAGGGGCTGACGATTCCGGACGTAAGCCGGGCAGGGCCTTATAGCAACTTCAAATAGAGAGATGCCCGTTCCGAAACCGGTAACCGCGCAAACCGATCGTCCGACCAGGATCAAAGCCGTCTTCCGTGTGGCAACGGGCAACTTTCTCGAGATGTACGACTTCACGGTGTTCGGTTACTACGCCGCGGCAATTGGCCGGACCTTTTTCCCCACAAGCAGTGAATTTGCTTCGCTGATGCTCTCGTTCGCAACCTTTGGAGTTGGCTTCCTCATCCGGCCGCTCGGCGCCCTTGTGTTAGGCGCCTATATCGATCGCCGCGGACGCCGCGCAGGCCTGATCCTCACGTTCGGGTTGATGTCCATCGGGACGCTTTCGATCGCCTGCGTTCCCGGTTACGCGGCGATCGGTCTGGCCGCCCCGCTGCTCGTGGTGGTGGGGCGCCTGCTGCAAGGCTTTTCGGCCGGCGCGGAGATGGGCAGCGTTTCCGTCTATCTCTCGGAGATCGCCACTCCGGGCCGTAAGGGCTTCTACACAAGCTGGCAAAACGCGAGCCAGCAATGCGCGGTGGTCGCCGCGGCCCTGCTGGGAGTAGGATTGACTTCTTCCTTGACGCCCTCGGAAATGGATGCGTGGGGCTGGAGGGTTCCCCTGCTCATCGGCTGCGCCATCATTCCCGTCCTCTTCATGATGCGTAGATCGCTCCCCGAAACAGGGGAATTCCTCGCGCGCAAGCGTCACCTTTCTACTCGCGATGTACTGCGGTCCCTGGCAGCAAACTGGCGGGTAGTGGCGCTTGCCACGATGTTGATCGCCATGTCCACATCTAACTTCTACCTGATCACCGTCTACGCTCCGACATTTGGCCGGAATGTGCTGCACTTGCCTGAACTCGACAGTCTGGTCATTACATTGGGCACGGGCGTTTCGAACTTTCTATGGCTGCCCGTTATGGGTGCATTCTCTGACCGGGTGGGCCGGCGACCGCTGCTGTTTGGCTGCACGATTTTAGTGCTATTGACCGCCTATCCGGCGCTGTCCTGGTTGACCGGCGCCGCCTCGTTCCAGCGGCTGCTCGCGGTGCAACTTTGGCTGTCCTTTCTCTACGGGAGCTATAACGGCGGCATGGTCGTTTACCTGACGGAAATCATACCGGCCGACGTGAGAGCATCAGGTTTCTCCCTTGCACAAAGCCTGGCGGCAGCGCTTTTTGGCGGCTTCACACCGGCAATCTGCACATACTTCATCCGGGCGACCCATGACCCGGCCGCTCCCGGATTATGGCTCTCCTTCACAGCCACAATCGCCCTGACATCGACTCTCCTCTGCGGCCGGCTTCAGGCACGTTCAACGGCTTGTATGAGCGCGCGAATATAGCCATAGCAGTAAGCGAACGACTGAAGGCCCGCGGGATCGTTCGCCGCCTGCGGGACGTGGTCGGGCATCAGCAGATAAGGATAGCCAACTTCCTTGTAGACTTGGATCGCCTTGATAAAATCGATGTCGCCCTCGTCCGGATAGACCTCCACAAAATCGTCACGATGTCCGCGGATGTTTCGGAAGTGAACATTGAAAATCTTCTGCCGCGTGCCGAAGTATCGGATCACATCGTAGATCTCCTTGCCCGGGTCGGCCAGCATTTCGCAGACGCTGCCCTGGCAGAAGTTCAGGCCATTGTACGGACTCGGCATGATCTCGATGAATTTCTTGAGGCCCTCCACGGTCCCAAGGACACAGTCCACACCTTGATATCCCGGGTTTGGCACGTAAGGGTCAAGCGGGTGCAGAGCCATGCGGACCTTGTATTCCGCCGCTACCGGAATGACACGCTCGAGAAAGTAGGTGATGCGCTCCCAGTACGCATCCGCATCCACCTGGCCTGCGCGCGTCAACGGCGAAGGGGGTCGTGCATCGTTGAGACGCCACGTGCTGTACGTAGAGTCGCCCCGTCCCGCGGAGCGGCCCGTGCGAAGGTCGCCAACGATGCACAGGTTGTACTTAATCGCCGGGATGCCGGTGGCGGAGCAATTACGGATCAGCGTCTGAAGATCTTCGATGTCGCGATCACGCTGCGGACTCTGGGCCAGCATGATCGCGGGATGTTTCTCGCGATCGATGTGACTCGACGCGAGGAACGGTGGCGCAATAATGTCGAGCGTGATGTGATGGCGCTCCGCGAGATCCCGCATCCGCTTGAGCTCATCGGGCGTGGCATATAGCCGGCCATCGGCGTTTTCGGGATAGCCGCAGATGCCCTGAACGCCGTAGCGTTCCAGGTATTGCAGGTGCTGTTCGTTGGTCGGCGCACTTTGACAGCCGAGCCTCATGAGTGGACCTGTGGGAGGTGCTGCCGCGACGGGCGGAATACCCGTCAGTGCCGCGGCGGCGCATCCCGACGAAAGGAAGTTCCGGCGATTCATCCAGCCTCCTTCCGGCGAATTCTATCAAAGCTAGCGGCGCCAAGGTTGTTTTAAGATTTACAGACCTGTTTAGTTGACAAACTCCGGTCTGTCCGTTAACGTGACAAGATCTTCGGTCCGTATCCGCACATTGACAAGAATGGCAAGCTGGTGAACACGCGCTAGCAGAGGCAACCGCTCAAGGCAGGGCGCAGCGGGGAAAGAGCAGTTCATAAAGGCCGTTCACGCAGGAGCATTGCGGGGCGGGAGGCGCCGTGGGAGTCAGACGCGCCACCGCACAGCGCAGGGCGAAGTCTCGTGATCCGAGCGCCCCGGCGGTCTGAAGTTTGTGCCGCGCTTCGGCGGGCTGCGAGCGCTCCAACAGCAGTCCATGAACCAGGTAGGGCCGGTCCCATTCCGGCCATTGGGATTCGACGTCTTTCAGGACTTTCTCGGCAGCGGCGTTGCGTTCCATCAAAGCCAGCACGATTGCCTGGGTGAGCAATAGATCCGGGTCGTTTCCAGCCGCTTTGGAAATGAGGTCAAGTGCCAGGTCCTTGCGGTCGTGGCGCACCAGCAGAAGCGCGGCCTGACGGGCAATCCGCGGACGGGAAATAGAGAGCTTGCGTCCCTGTTCGAGAACTTTTTCGGCTTCGCCGCCCTGACCCGCCGCGTCCAGGATCTGCGCCTTCAGCAGCATGTAATCGCCGGACCGTTCCTGCTCGGGGACTTGTTCCAACGTGCTCAACGCCGTCGCCGATCCTTCCAGGAAGAAGATTGCGACGGCCAGGTCGAGGTTCGCGGCGGGAGTCTGCGCCGTGGCGCGCAGCAGAAATTCCTTTGCCAGGGCATACTGCTCGAAACCCAGCAGAAGGCTACCTGCCTGATGCCAGATTCGGCTCTCCGCATTCAACGTGAGCAAGGTACGAAACTCAGACGTCGCCTGTTCGACGGAACCCTCCGTCAGCAGCAGACTGGCGAGGCGGAACTGCAACTCCGGGTCGTCCGGGTGGGTGCCGGCATCTCGGCGAAGACGCTCGATTTCGCGCCTGCTGCGCTCCGCCGGGGCAAGAATGGCGGATTCGATCATTCCAGGTTGTTTCCACGGTCCGCGAACTCTCGCGGGCCGAGTCTTCTGAAATTGATCCAGAAATTGCCGGGCCTCTCCTTCGCGGCCCAATTCCATCAGGGCACGACCCAGGTGCATCACGGCTTCCGGATTGTCCGGGGAGATGGAGATTGCCCGACGGAGTACTTTCTCGGCGTCGGCGGGACGGTCCAGGGTGATGTAAGCCGCGCCGAGTTGGTCGAGCGCACGAATATCCCGAGGCGAGATCTCGATGGCTTTCAGAAAGTGGGGAATGGCTTCGGCCGTGCGGCCGAGTCGATTGAGGAGCCACGCCAGGTCGATATATGCCTCCGCCATGCCCGGCGCCAGGCGCAAGGCCTTCGCCAGTTGGTCCAGGGCCTCCTGGGGATGATCGCGCCAGGTGAGCTGTGCCAGATTGTAATAGCCCAATGGATCGTCGGCGTGCTTCTCGATGTACCAGGCCAGTTCCTTCAGCCCTTCCGCCAGCCGTGCGCCGGTGTACCCGTAGATTAGCGCGCGGTCGCGGCGCGCCGTATCGTCAGCGGGCCGCATGCGGAGATAATCGTCGTACGCGATGGCAGCGTCCCCGTAGTATTCGCCGGCCTGGGCGGCGTGGGCAAGCGCCAGCGGTATCTCGGGTCGAGCGGGGGCGAGTTGTTTGGCGTGGGCAAGAAGGTAGATGGCGCGGGGGTAGTCGTGAAGCGCGGCATTCACTTCTGCAAGCTCCAACAAAGAGTCCACATGGTTCGGCTGAAGCTTAAGGGCAACCTCAAAAGCACGCAGGGCGCGGTCGTAGTGCCGGGCGCGAACCGCTGCGCGGCCAAGGTTGAACAAGACATCGAAATCGTCGGGCTGTTGCACGAGGACAGTATTGAAGGCCGCTTCAGCCCGGTCATAAGCTCCGATTCTGGCGCAGGTCAATCCGTAAAGGAAGCCCAGACGTGGGTCGGCGCCAGCCTCTTTCAGTAAACCGTCCAACATGGTCAGCGCCTCAGTCTGCTTGCCCGCCCAGTGCAGCGCCTCGGCACGCAACAAACGAGCGTTGGGCTGCGAATCGGCGACGCGCGACAGGTATTGGAGCGCTCGTGCACCCTGGTGCTGGTCCGTGGCGATGCGCGCCAGTTGGAAATTGGCGTTGGCGTGTTGCGGGTTTAGTTTGAGGACACGCTCGAAATACGAACGGGCCTTTTCCACGTCGCCGCACAAGACGTAGTGATTGCCCAGGTTATTCAATAGCGCCAGCGACGGGGGGCCCTGTGCCAGTGCCTGTTCATAAAAGCGCTCCGCCTCGCTGCACTGGTGCGCCGCGTCCAGCCGGGCTGCCTGACGGAGAGCGCTATCCTGCGATTCCACCCGCTGCGCGAACATCAGCGTCAGAAACCAAATGGCGGCGACGTTTTTGGAAGCCATCGGTCGCCCGTATTATACAATGGAGTCGCTTTTGGGCGATTGACCTCCGGAAAATGACGCTCCGCTCGATTTCCGTAATGCTTGTCGCCACCGCAATGCTCGCGGTCGGAGTTGTTTCGTGGGGCGGGCTGTGGGCCGCGGCTAGGCGTCCGCACTTCACGGACATCGCTCCTCGCTCCAGAATCGCTTACGTCACCAACAACAACTACACGGGCCGCAAATACTTCCAGCAACCCATGTGCGGAGGCGTGGCCATTCTGGATTTCGACAAGGACGGCAGGATGGATATCTTCTTCAGCAATGGAGCCAAATTGCCGGAATTGAAGAAGACCGACGCTTCGTTCTACAACTGCCTGCTGCGCAACAAGGGAGACGGAACATTCGAGGACGTTACCACCCACGCCGGTATCGCGGGCGAGCATCTCGACTTCAGCTACGGTGTGGCGGCGGGCGACTACGACAACGACGGCTTTCCGGATATCTTCATCGCCAATACCGGCAGGAATGCGCTGTACCACAACAACGGGAATGGAACGTTCACCGATGTCACCGACCGGAGCGGACTGGGAATCAAACCTCCACAAACACTCAGCGTCCAGGCAGCGTGGTTCGACTATGACAATGACGGCCTGCTCGATCTCGTGCTTTCTAACTACACGCTGTGGAGTCCAGGGGAAGACCGGCGATGCACCGTTCGCGATGTCGAGTCTTACTGCCACCCTCAAATGTACGCACCCGTACCGCAGCGGCTTTACCACAACTTGGGGAACGGCAAATTCGAGGACGTAACGGACAGGTCCGGTGTTGGAAAACCTCCCGGCAAGGGCATGGGGATCGGCATCGCGGATTTCAACAACGATGGCAGGATGGATGTCTTCATCGCGAACGATACCGAACGGAATTTCCTCTTTCTGAATCAGGGCAACGGTACTTTCAAAGAAGTGGGATTGGAACTTGGAGCGGCTTATAACGAGAGTGGCGCGACAGTCTCAGCGATGGGAGCGGATGCCAAAGATTATGACAACGACGGGTTAGTCGATATCTTCTATAATACTCTGATGGGCCAGACCTGGGGCCTGTTTCGAAATCAGCGGGGAAGATCTTTCCGTTACACCTCTCCGAGCGCTAAGATCGTCCAGATAAGCCAGCATTTCTCAGGCTGGAGTAATGGGTTCGTCGATTACGACAACGACGGTTGGAAGGACATTTTCTCGGCGAATGGCGACGTGGATAACCTGATTCCCTCCTCGGCGCAACATGACACGATGTTCGAGAGCGAAGGCGGTAAGACGTTCATCGAAGTTTCACGTGATATGGGAGAGGATTTCCTGCGAGTAGGCTACCAACGCGGTTCTGCTTTTGCGGATCTCAACAACGATGGCTTCATGGATCTGGTAGTCACGTCGCTAAATCAAAAACCTCGCATTCTTCTCAACTCGGCTGATAATGGCAATCACTGGCTGCTGATCAAACTGGAGGGCCATCGGAGCAATCGGGATGCCGTCGGCGCGAGGGTTAAAGTCACGACGCCTTCGGGACGTACGTTTTATAACCATGTGACAGGTTCGGTCGGTTTCTTATCGACAAGCGACCTTCGGCTGCACTTCGGATTGGGGCCGGAAACCATGGCGACCACGATCCAGATACAGTGGCCGAGCGGCGCCGATCAGACCCTCAGGGATATTCCGGGCGACCGAATCTTGAAAGTGGATGAGCCGGATAAATAGCATTACTTTGGCCTTGACGCGGCCGATGATAACGCTTACCATCGAGCAAATATCAAGTACGGGAGGTCTCCAGGTATGAGCTTACTCGCGTCTTATCGTGCAGGACTGCTATTCACTCTGCTCGCGCTGGTTTCGTCGGCGCAAGACTATCGCGGCAGAATACAAGGTACTGTAAGAGACACAAGTGATGCGGTGATTGCAGGTGCAACTGTCACGCTGCACAACGCTAACACTGGTATCTCGACAGCCCGGAAAACTAACGAAACAGGCCATTACATTTTTGACCTTGTCGAACCGGGCTCTTACAGTGTCACCATGGAAAATCCCGGGTTCGCCAAGTTCGTGCAGGAAACGGTGCCGCTCGGCGCGCGGGGAGACATCACGGTGGATGCCATGCTTAAGCCAGGCGACACGCGAGAAACCGTCACGGTCGCCGCCGAGGCAAGCCAGGTTCAGTTCACGACCAGCAAGCTGGAAACGTCCGTCGATACGAAGCTTGCAGAGCAGCTGCCACAGCTTTATCGCAGCCCGTTCGTGCTGGCGACGCTGGACCCGTCGGTGCTGAAGGACGATGCCAACACCGAATACAACCCCTTCAACAGTTGGGGGCCCGGCCGCATGAGTGTCGGTGGAGGCGCTAACTTCTCGAATGACCTGCAAGTGGACGGCAGCCGCGTCGGCATCAGCGTCAAGACAGGCTATGTTCCAACGCCCGATATGGTGCAAGAGGTCAACGTTTCGCAGAATACCGTGGATGCCGAGTTCGGGCACGGTTCCGGCTCGGCTATCTCAATCGTGACCAAAGGCGGAACGAACCAGTACCACGGAAGTGCTTATTATTATGGCCGCTATCCCTGGGCTGCGGCAGTCTCCAACCGTCAGTTTCGTACCGTCAACCTGGATCGCCAACAGATGTACGGTGGCACGGTCGGACATCCCATCCTGAAGAACAAGCTATTCAACTTCGTCTCATTTGAAGGTTGGCAGTGGAACCAGGCAGCTTCTCCCTACACTGCGACGCTCCCGACGGATCTCGAACGGCAGGGGAATTTTTCGCAGTCGATCAATGCCGCCGGGGCGATGAATATGATCTACGATCCATCGTCCACGCAGACGTCCGCCGACGGCGGCACGATCACGCGCACACCCTTCGCGGGCAACATCATTCCATCGAACCGGCAGGATCCCATCGCGGTGAAGTATCTGGGGGCTCTTTGGAAACCCAACGGGCCGGGCCAGGGTTACGACCACCTGTACAACTACACGGTCTCCCTGCCGACGAAGTACCCGTACAAGAACTTCGCCGACCGTGCGGACCTGCATTGGAACAAACTCACGATCACGGGCCGGGCGCAGATCTTCCGCACGCCTGTCGGCGTGACGAATCCCACCGGTTCGCCAATCTTCGTCTCGGACCGGGGCAGCGAACGGGATGGTAATACGTTTTCGGCCAGCGCCACTTATACCCTGAGCCCTACCACGGTAATCAGCATTAGCGGCGACTATCACGACTTCGTCGATGCTTCGCGCTACGGACCCCAACCACAGGAATGGACGTTCGCCGCGCTCTATCCGAATTCGACGTTCTACAAAGCGCTGTATGCCGACCCCGGTATTCCGGTACTGGCCGCTCGTATGTCGATCAGCGGAGACGGCGGGCGCTGGGTCAATATGGGACCGGGCGGAGGAACCTGGGACCAGCGCCCGTTCGGCAACGGATTTAATGCCAAGATCGCGCAGCAGCGCGGCAGGCACTATCTCAAAGCCGGTTTCGAAACCCTGGGTACGCACGCGCCGAGCGTCCTGCAGCAATCCAATCCTGGCTTTGGGTTCAACGGCGATATCACCAACTCGACGTATGTCAATCCGAATCAGGCCGTCGCTGGCAACCCCTATGCTTCGTTCCTGCTCGGCGCGGTGGTTCCCATTGGCGCCAGTTCCAGCAACTGGGATAGTAACGAAACGTCCATGCCCAGCCTGATCATCCCCACTACCTCCACCCGTTTCTACGGGGGGTACATCAACGACGATTTTAAGGTCAGTAAGAATCTGACCTTGAACCTGGGCCTGCGCTACGAATTCGAGCAGCCATATTCCGAGGAGCAAAACCGCCTCACCGCGCCGCTCGATCTCACGAAACCCATCCCCGAACTCCAGGGAGTGCAAATGCCTGCAGCGTTGAAGCAGTTCTACTCCGGCTCGTGGACCTTGAACGGGGCGTTTCAGTTCACCAGCAACGACCATCCGGGAGCCTGGAATGCGGGCTCGGGCACGTTGTCTCCGCGCCTTGGCATGGCTTATCGACTTAACGATAGGACGTCGGTGCGCGCAGGTTACGGCCGCTACGTCACGCCATGGAACATGAACGCTGCCGCGTCAGATCAGTTCAGCGCTCCCTATACAGGGTTCGCCAACTATACGGACGCCGCTCCCACGGTCCAAGGTGTCCCACAGATGCAGTTGTCCAATCCGTTCACCTCGGCCTTCCCGGTGGTTCCGTCTTACGGTAAAGCGTACGGAACTTATACAGGGCTCGGCGGTGGGCTGACTTACTTCAATGCGGACCGCCCCCGCGCTTACAGCAACCGGGTGAACATTTCCCTTCAACGGCAGTTACCGCAGAACATCATTCTCGACGTGACTTACTTCCTCAACCGGTCCAGCCATATCACCACAGTCAATTACGATATCAACCAGGTCGATCCGCGGATCGCCTTACAGTACGGCGCCGCCACCAATGTCCAGGTAGCCAACCCCTTCTACCATCTCTCCATCCCCAATCAGTCCCCGGGCGCATTATGGAACCAATCCACTGTGTCCGTCCTGACACTGGCACGGCCGTACCCACAATACTCGGGCGCCTTGACCGTGATCGACGGTGTCAACGGCGGCGACATGACCTATCACTCGTTACAGATCAAAGGAGTCAAGTCGTTCAGCAACGGCTACACCTTGCTGGTCGCCTACAACTACCACGTTCAGATCAACCAGCAGTTCTACGACGGCGTAGATAACTACCTCCGGCAGTGGACCGGCGAGGATTCGGGCACGCCCCGCCACCGGCTCACCGGTTCCGGCACCTGGATGCTCCCGGTGGGCAAAGGCCGCCACTTCATGACGAACGCGCCCCGGTTGCTCGACGCCCTCGTCGGCGGCTGGAACCTGGCCAGTACGATGACCTGGCACTCCGGCACTCTGTTAAACTTCGGCGGCATGCTGGTCACTGGCGACCCGGTGGTCTCCAACCCTGGCCCCGGCGGCTGGTTCAATACGTCGGTATTTAAGCAGTTGCCCGCCTATACCCGGCGTACAAACCCGTGGTTCTACTCCAATATCAGGGGGCCGAAGTACTTCAACATCGACGGTACCTTGAATAAGGACTTTTCGGTTACTGAGAGGATTAAGTTCCAGTTGCATATGGACGCATTCAATGCGCTCAATAACATGAATTACAACAATCCGAACATGAATGTTACGAGTAGTCAGTTCGGAAAATCCACGGATATCTATCCGCAGGATTTCGGCCGCCGCCTGCAACTCGGGCTTCGCCTGACATTTTAGCGTTTCGTATCAGAAATAGAACCGCATCCCCAGTTGGACATTTCGTGGCGTGTTGCCTTGGGGGCTGGTGATCAATCCGAAGGTCGAGCTCGCCATATTCGTGTCTGGTCCTGGAAATATATGCCGGTTCAGCGCATTGAACGCCGAGAGCCGGAACTCGAAGTAGCGCTTCTCGGTGACATTAAAGTTCTTCAACAGCGCGAAGTCCTCGTTAATAGTCTTCGGCCCGCGGAGCTGCGCGATTCTGAGAGGGGTGTTGCCATACGTCATGTTTGCCGGGAAGACAAACGCCGCCTTGTTCAACTCTGGGACACTCGCTGCGATTGCGTTGCTGGAATTCCAGGCCGGGTTGATCAATGGAATTGTAACGCCCGCGCCGGGCGCCAAACTGGCTCGTGGGTTACCCGCACCGAACAAGTTCTGGTTAGATGCAATGCCCAACGGCGCACCGCTCTGATATCGTTGGATGGCCGATATCCGCCAACTCCCAACAACCGCATCCACCAGTCTCGGCAAGCGGCTCCCGAAGGCTTTCCGCCTGCCTACGGGTAGGTCATAAACGAACGCAATTGAAAGCGTGTGCGGGCGATCCGCGCTGGACACGGCCTTATCCAGTCGCCGATTATACGTGTTCTGAGCGCCAGCCTGATTCCCGATCTCGCTGTCCACATTGCCGATGAGCTTGGAAAAGGTATAGGAACTCAGCGTATACAGCCCGTGCGAAAGCCGGTGTTCGAATGTAGCCTCGAAATCGTTAAAAGTAATGTGGCCATCGTTTAGCGCCCCCGCGTTGATGCCGATGCTGTTGTACTGTGGAAACGGCCGCAAGGCCTGCTGTAGTTGTTGCGTAAGCGGGTAAGTGGACCACGGTAGCCGGAATCCGTTCGCGTTGAGGACAGCAACATCGGCCGGGCTGCTGTAGAGCGTTTGAAGAGTCTGGCCCAGACGGGTTCCGTAAATCCCCCAATATCGTGGATCCAGCTGGTTGAGGTTCTGCTGTTGGGCTTGCAGCTTGACTCCCATGTTTCCGTGATATGTCAGGCGAACCAGGGAATTGGGTGTGACGTTGTGCTCAATCGTGAATTGAAAGTCGCCGAAATACGGGGCCCTCCCCTTTGGCGGATACCAATAATAGGGTGAGCCGAACAACTGGAGGCCCGGATCGATTACGGGGGGTTTGTTCGCCTGGACCTGGGAGGCGAAGGGAAGGAAGCCGGTTGACAATTGAAGAGCGATACCGCTGCCGAAAAAGTTTGCCGGAGCGCTATACGATCCGCCGAACCCCTGCACACCGTTGTCTGCATTTCCGTCTTCGCGGGTTGGTTGGTAGAAGATTGCGCCGCCGGCACGAATCACCGTCTTGCTTCCCAGTTGGTAAGCGATACCCAGCCGCGGCCCGAAAGCGTTGTATCTCGTCTGGTAAAAGCCGCTTTTGCCATCGCGGCCCGGACCGCTGCCGGCGAACTCCATTGCTCCGGGAATGCCTCCGGCCGCGGGATTCGGGAGAGTCGGATTGAAGGTGCTGATGTTGTGGTTGACTTCCGTTTTGGCGTAGGGCAAGTCGTAGCGCAAGCCGATATTTAGCGTCAGCCTCTTCGATATCTTGAAGTCGTCTTGAATGTACCAGGCGTAGCTGGGCATGACAAAGTCGAAATCTCCGCCGTAAGCGAAAAGACCGCTGCTGGCCAGGCCGAGAAGGGAGGACGCCCAAGCCGAGCCCGTGGTTCCGTTCACCCCTGGATTTCCGGTCGCGGCCGACGAAAACGAGACATGTCCCGTTATGTAGTTTGAATCGATCCGGCGATAGTCCGGCCGTACGAACTCAAACCCGAACTTCACGCTATGTCTTCCCCTGATCCAGGCAAATTGTTCGTTAATATTCCACGTGCTCTGGATGGAATCCGTATAGACGTCTGACCCCCAGGTTTGCCACTCGTTCACGTATTGACTTGGCTTTCCTTCGATCGGGCCTCCGGTCGTACCTTTCAGGTAAGTCGCTTTCCGCCAGTCGTCAGGGATTTGATTGACGTTGTCCGGTTGCTCCACCAGATGGCGATTGTTCACGCCAACGGTGAGATGACTCAGTAGATTTGGGCGGAAAACGTAATCATGATTAATACGGATGAACCGCTGCCAGATGTTGGTGGGAAAACTCGAGCTGGGAAGCCCCTCCGTTGCATTAAAGCTTCGTTGAGCGGGCGTGAAGTACCGGCTGAAGAGCGCGCTGATGCGATTTTTATCCGAAAAGATATAATCGCCCTTAATCGATGGCACCGCCGACTTACTGACCGCGCCACCCATCTGGCGCGTGTTGTTGAAAACCTTTGTCGGATCATCCGGCTTCGGCAGCAGCGCAATGTTCGCCTTCATGACGGGATCAATCCGATTCGGACATATCACGTTCAGTACGCCGTTGCACTGCAGTCGGGGACGGGAGAATGCATCTTGAATAATGTTTCCCGCCGCGTCGAATGGGTCATACAGTGCAATCTGCCTGCCGTTCGAGTCCACATAATTGCGCATGTCGCCGTTCCTGAACTCGTCGATCGGTACAGTCACCAGGCTGGTCGGGCGGCCAGTCTTCGAATAGGACCTCTCATAGGCGAAGAAGAAGAAAGCCTTGTTGCGACCGTCAAAGACCTTGGGAATATAGATGGGCCCTCCAATGCTGCCGCCGGGATTCCACTGTCGGCTGACCGCCCTGGTCGTGGCCGTGAAAGTGTAGCCGCGAGCATTGAAAAACTCGTTGCGGTTGAACAGGAACCCGCTTCCGTGCAATTCGTTTGTGCCCGACTTAGTAACGAAGTTGACCACGCCGTTCGAAGTCCTCCCAAATTCGGCCGAGAACGCCCCCGCCTGTACCTTGAACTCTTCCAGCGCCTCGACGCTTACCGCGTTGAAACTCGGATCGTTGCGCCGCTCGCTCTGGGATTCTGCGCCATCCAGACGGTAGCTCTCCCCATTGGACAGCCCGCCGGCAACCCGGTTGTCGTTCCCGGTCCCGAGAACGCCCGGCGTCAACTGGATGAATGCGGTCGGACTCCGTAAGCC
>Ga0163163_10002640_pt1 | contig 15166 bp, 11 predicted proteins | sample S65metaG_FD_119766 | JGI IMG/M metagenome (GOLD analysis project Ga0163163, IMG submission 119766) | Switchgrass rhizosphere microbial communities from Kellogg Biological Station, Michigan, USA - S6-5 metaG | ecosystem: Host-associated > Plants > Roots > Rhizosphere > Soil | place: USA... | reverse complement strand
CGACATGAAAGAATTGCAGGAACTCCGGACGGCGTATCACCCGATCGGCATCACGTACGACCGCAAGACCGGTCGAGTGTGGGTGGCGTGCTACTCAGGGGAGATCGAGATCTTCGACGACAGTCCTCCGAGCACGTCTTAGCTAACGGAGACACCTCCCTGATGTTCGCAGAGTCGTGCGGGCCTTAGCCAGTGACGCCGGTCCCGACTGGTCTCGCCGGGTCGCCAACGCCGCTCGCTAGACCCGTTGACTCGACAGAAGCGGGGGGCCTCAACCGGCCCCGACGCGGCGGCGGCCTGACCTCGGCGACGGGTGGCTGGCGGTCGACTGCTGGCGGCGCTGCAGGCTAGCGCGGGCTCGTTTGAGGGCGCTGTTGACCGATTCGATGGTCACCTCCAGCATGCTGGCTACCTCGCTGTGGAATCCGAGGACGTCGCGCAGGATGAGGACGGCGAGCTGGCGCGGCGGTAGCAGCTGCAGCGCGGTTACGAAGGCCAGCGAGATGGCTTCGGAACACCGCCCACGGCGCGAACTGGGCGGCTCGCGGGCGCCCAGTTTCCCGGTCCCGCGGTGTATGCACTACCGACCGCCCGGACGATCCGCCCACCGGATCGCGCCGCAGCAGCAGGACGCTCGCTCGGCCTCGGCTACGAGGCGGCGGACCAACTCGAAAAGGGCCCCGACATCATCGGGGTCGCGCTCGATGCAGCCACCTCCGTAAGTGAAAGGACTCATTGACCATGACGCGCGACGCGATTGCCACGGACAAGCTCGCGGCACCGGTCGGCCCGTTCTCGCTCGGCGTGCGCGGCGCCGGCCTGCTGTTCCTCAGCGGGCAGGTCGCTCAGGACCCGGCCACCGGCAAGCTGATCGACGGTGACGTTGCCCGCCAGACCCACCAGATCCTGGACAACGTCGCGAAGGCCCTGGAAACGGTCGGCAAGGATCTGGGAGACGTGCTCCGAGTCGGCGTCTACTTGACAGATATATCCGATTTCGCGGTGATGAGTCAGGCGTATCGCGAGCACTTCGCTGAGCCCTACCCGGCACGCACCGCGATCGGCGTCGCCGCCCTGCCGCTGGGCGCGGCGGTTGAGATGGACGTGGTGGTGGGCTGAGCCATGGGGTTCGATTTCTCTCTGGTCGACGTGTTCACCGACCGGCCGTTCGGCGGAAACCGGCTTGCGGTGTTCCCCTATGCGACCGGGATCGCCGACGCGACCATGCAGCAGCTGGCCTCGGAGTTCAACTTCTCGGAGACCACGTTCGTACTGCCGCCGAGCGATCCGTCCTGCACCTGCCGGGTCCGGATCTTCACCCCGCGCCAGGAACTGCCGTTCGCCGGTCATGCCACCGTTGGCACCGCCGCCGTCCTGGCCAGCCTGAGCGACGACAAGCAGTTTGTGTTTGAAGAGGGGATCGGGCCGGTCCGGGTCGACGTTGACGGAGAGTCGATGCGTCTTCACCTGGACTCCCCCCGCTATGAGAACAGCTCCGAAGCGCCACCGACAGCCGAGATCGCCAGGGCTCTGTCGCTGCCCGACGACGCCATATCCGATAGCTGGTATGGGGGTATCGGGCTGAAGTTCTGTTTTGTGCGCCTGGCCTCGCCGGAACTGGTGGACCGTGCCGTCCTGGACAAGGAGGCGTGGGCGTCTGGAGTTGTCGGGACCTGGTCGGCGGAACTGTACGTGTTCGCCGGTGACTTCCGCGACCGCGCCCGCGTGCATGCGCGGTTCTTCGCCCCAGCACTCGGTGTCGACGAGGATCCCGCTACAGGGTCGGCGTGTGCGTCGCTGGCCGCCAGCCTCGCCCAACGATCACCGGAGCCGAACGGCACCTACCGTGTGCGGATCGACCAGGGAGTGGTCATGGGCCGCCCCAGCGCGCTGGAGGGCACTGCACGCAAGGAGGACGGCCGGATCGCCGAGGTCGTCGTCAGTGGCTTCGCCACCATCGTCGGCCACGGCACCATGACCCTCCCCTCCGGGTATGGCGACGTCGACTGGAAGGAGTCCGGGAGTGAAGGCCTCATCCTCACCCACGGCTGGCCCGGCTGCGCTGTATGAGCGTCATGGAGCCGCCGCAGAGGTGCTGCGGACCGGGCCTGCGCTGGACCTCGCCGGCTCGGACCAAGACGCCGGACCAACGCCGCGCTAGACCACGACCGGCCGGAGCAGCGCTCGGACCAAGTCCTCGCAGGGCCGGGACGGCTCGGACCAAGACGGCGGACCCAACGCCGCGCTCGGCCACGGCGATCTGGACCAACGCCCGGCCCCGGACGTGAGGTGGGTGATTCCTTTCCGAGATCGGCGCGACGGTGAAACCGGCCGTGGGTGCCGGCGGTCTCCGTGCGGCCGTGGACGCGTTCTTCACCGCCGTCTGCCTCGGATCCTGGTCCACATTGGACGAAGCAGGCAAGGCGCCCGTTCCGCCTCAACGCGATGATGCTCGCCAAGTTCGCCGGGCGGTCATACGAGCTGCATCCCTCCGACCTGGCAGAAATCACAGGTGCCGATCCTGTTCCTCCACGGCGACCTGAGCCACCCGATGTTCCCGCCGTGGCCGATCTTCAAAGAGCGCCAGTGGCCTAGTTTTCAAAGAGCGTCGACAGGCGGGTTATGACCTGCTCGGAGTCCGGCACTACCGCCGTACGCGACGGTCGTGACTGGGATCGGGCCATGGTGCGCGAGGGCATGGCCCTGGCGACGAGGGCATTGCGCGGCGGCCTGCGGGAGCTGGTTCACCGCACGTTGTCGACGCGCTCGTTGCGGTGCCGCATTGCTACCCGTGGCTTCATGCGTGATTCGTCACCGAGTGGTTCGACGGGCCGATCCGCCCCGGAACGGATAGACTGCCGCCGCCGATCCGGAAGGGGACAGCGTGCGTACACGGGGGTCGATTGCAGTGGTCGCCGCGTTTGTCGGCGCCATGTCGGGTGCTGGTTGTGGCGGTCCTACGGGCGGCGGGCCTGGCGCGGCCCAAGGGGTTCGGCCGAGCGATGCGGCGTCGGGCGTACCGGCATCGACGTCGGCTGCACCGGGAACGTCGACGTCCGGTACGCCCACGGCGCAGGGCAGCCGGTCGACGTCCACTCCTGCCCGGGCCCCGGCGGATGGGTGGCCGCCCTGGTGCACGGTGGCCGACATGCGATTCGCCACCGAAGCGGGCACCGGCGGAGGCTCACTCGTCCCGGGCGGGGTGCTCCTGACGAACGTTTCCGGCCACCCATGCTCGCTGGGTACCTACGTGATCCTGCGTTGGCGTGACGCGCAGGGCAACGTGGTGCCTGTGACCGTGACTCACGTGAACGGTCCGGTGCCGCCCCCGGTCACCTTCGTGAGCCAACCCGGGAGCACCGCGATCGCGCCCCTGCGCTGGAACCGATACCAGTCCTTGAACTCCACCCAAACGTGCCCGCCGTACTCGGTGACGCTCGACGTGTGGCTGCCTCCGACAGTAACCAACCCCCACCCCGAGCAGGGACCGCCGGGACACACAACTTGGGTCACGGGCGACAACGCGAGTGTGTGCCAGGGCACGGTCCAACTCCAGCCGATCGAACGGCTCCCGTGAGTCTGGATCCCGCACCGCTCAACGGACGCGACGGGTACTGACCAGGACAACTAGGCGCAGGAACGGGACAGGCACGCGAGATCTTGGGCCGGATGACCGACGCTATGGCACAACAGAGGAGCCCGACTTCAGCCGTGTCACGTTAGGCCAACGACGCGGTTGTTACGCCTACGACGCGGTTGTGGTGACGCCGGACGCCGGTGCGGTCCGCGGTCGGGACCGCTTCCAGAGCCAGTCAGGCTGGTTCGTGGTCGGCGAACCAACGCGTCCGCTCCGATCATCGCAGCGGTGAACGTGTTGGCCGCAACACCGCGTTGCATCGACAACAACTTCCCGTACAACCACTCATCCGCGCTGTTTGACGTCATCAGCGGCAAGCAACGGCAACGACTGCAGCCCAACCCTGCTGCGCTGCGCCGGAACCGGCTGGGACGGCCCCACCGGGCTGGGCACTCCCAACGGAACTGGCGCTTTGTGAACGGCCCGTCCTGAAGTCGGCCGGCGCCTCAGGCACCGGCCGAGCGGGCCCAAGACGCCGATTCGCCGCTCAGAGCCCGACCCGAGTTCGTTCTCGTCCAGCAAATTCGACCGCCAGCGCGGGACCGGTGTACCACCTCGTCGGTGCGGCTCCGCCGCGGATCCAACCGGGGCGAGAACGAACTCGGGCCGCGGTCGTTGACGTGCCCGCGACACGCCGAGGTTGCCGGCTGGCGGGCGGTGCGGTAACGGTCCGGGCCCGCGACGCGCTGTTTGTGACGTACCTCTACGCGTGCATCCGTCCATTCCGCACGCGCACTTCCCTGGCGGACAAAGGGGTTCGCATTGGTCGGTTCCCGCTCCACGCGCGCATACAGACTTGACTGGCTCAGCCGCTGCGCGGTGGCTGTGGACGGCGGCGAACGGCATTTGCGCAGACAGCATGCCGACGATTGCCGCCACCAGGATCCAGCCGGGGTTTTTCCGTCCGCGGCGCTGCACAACGCCGTCGGGCTTTCGGCGTGTGGAACAAGCCACCGCCGAGGAGAACGAGCCGGGAGGCGACATGACACTTTCTAAACGTTCACGTGTGGTGTTGGCCATCGCTAGCGTCGCAGCAGTTGCCACGGTCGGCCTGGTGGCGATCCCTCCGGTCGTCGCCGGCGGGCAGGCGTCGCGGTCATCGGAGCGGAAGCTCACCGATGCCTCGGAGGGTAACTTCGATGTCCTGGAACAGGCGGACCAGTACGCCGAGGCGCGCACCGCGCCAGTCGACCTCGTTGACGCGGGCGCGTTCTCGGGCGGCTACGCGGCGTACAAGAACATGGCGGTAGCGGGGTCGAACTGGACCCAGGTGACGACCGTGCCGTACGACAGCGACGCGCCCAACTACCGCGATCCGGTCTGGTCGAACTCCGGCGGCGGCGCAGCGCACGTGGCGGGTCGGATGACCTCGCTGGCTGTGGACGGCGCGACACTGTATGCGGGTGCCGCGGACGGCGGCGTCTGGAAGAAGCTCGGCAACGGCCCATGGCAGCCACTGACTGATGACGGCCCCACGCTCTCGATCGGGGCGCTCACCGCCACACCCGACCACGCGTTGTGGGTGGGCACCGGCGAGGCGAATACGAATTCCGACTCGTACGTCGGCATCGGCGTGTTGCGGTCCACCGATGGTGGCGCGACCTTCGTCCGGGTCGGCGGAGACGAGCTCAACAACCACACGATCGGCCGCCTCAGTTTCGCCAACGGGTGGGTCCTGGCCGCGACCAGCCGTGGCCTGTTCCGCCACTCCGCGGCGACCGCCGGCGGCGCGTGGACCGCGGTTCTCGCCGCTGGCATCGGCCTACCGAGCACGTGTTCGCAGTCGGGAGGCGTCGGCGGTCAGGCGTTCATCAGCGACGTCGCGACGAGGCCCGGTACGAACGGCACAGTGGTCGACGCCGTGGTCGGCTGGCGCGCCGGATCGAACTGCAACGGCTTCTACGAGTCCACCGACTCCGGCCAGACCTTCAGTCCGGTGACGGTCAATGGTGCCGTCAACGACAACGACCTCGGTCGGACGACGATCGGGTGGTCAGCGGATGGCTCGAAGGTCTACGCCCTGGTCCAGTCCGCCTCGATGTTCAACCAGGCCAAGACCGACCAGGGCGGAACGCTCCTGCAGGGCATCTACGCTTCCAGCGGAGGCTTGTCCGGTCCGTGGAACAAGATCGCCGAGTGGCGCAACCTCGCCAACTCGGGCTCGGCACTGAAGGCCGGGCGCGGATATCACCCCGGGGTCCAGGCCTGGTACAACCAGTTCGTCGGCGTCGACCCCGCAAACGCAAACCACATCTTCATCGGTCTCGAGGAGGTCTTCGAGTCCAGCGACGGCGGCGTCAGTTGGCGCACGGCTGGCCCGTACTGGAACTTCGGTCTGCCCTGCTCGGCGACCAGTTTGGACAATTGCCCGCCGACGACCCATCCGGACCAGCACGCGGTCGCGATCGGCAACGGGACGGTGTATGTCGGCAACGACGGAGGGGTCTACACCCGGGGCATCAACAGTCTGGGTAACTTCGTCTCGTTGAACGACGGCCTCCACACGCTCCAGTACTACTACGCCGACGCCGGACCGGTCGCGGGTGGCGACGCGATCTGGGGCGGCCTTCAGGACAACGGCGAGTCGCTGTTCTCGCCGGGTGCCTCGACGATGGTCTCGCCGTTCGGTGGCGACGGTGGCGACACACTCGTTGACCACTCGAATGGCAACCGGGCCCTCGTCGAGTACGTCGGGCTCGACATGGCGCTGACCACCAACGGGGGAGTCTCGAACGGCTCGCCCGGCTCCAACGCGTTCCGCGAGATCTCGCCGTCCTGCGGCGCGTTCACGTACACGCCGAGCCCGTGCGACCCGAACGCCCGGTTCATCGCTCCCTTCGAGGCCGACGGTGCGAACGCCGCGCACTGGTACGCCGGCGGCCAGTTCGTGTGGGACAACCAGGCCAAGGGATGGGACACGACCTGCGGCGCGACGGCATGTGACTGGAAGATCGTCGGGGACACCGGCGCCGGGCACTCGATCACCCAGATCGGGGGATCCAACGGAACCTGGTACGCCGCGTGGTGCGGGCCCTGCAACTCGGCCGGCTTCACGCGCGGCATTCTGACCAACTACGGCGGACCGGTCCACCAGCTCAACCTGCCGGTGCCGCCGACGGGCAGCCTCCCGAACCGGTTCATTCAGGGCCTCTTCGTGGAGCCCAACCACCCCAACCACGTCTACGCGGTGTTCAACGGATTCTCCCGGCGCTGGACGAACGAATCCGCGGGCGTCGGTCAGGTCTTCGAAACGGCCGATGGTGGGGCCACCTGGACCAATATCAGCGGCAACCTGCCCGACGTTCCGGGCGACGACATCTTCCTCGTCAATGGCAAGCTGGTGCTGGCCACCGACGTCGGCGTGATGATCTCGTTGAGCGCGCACGGCGGCACGTGGTTCCGGCTCGGGTCCAATCTTCCGGCCGCGTCGGTGAACGACGTCCAGCTCAGCCCCGCCGGGGACTACATCATTGCCGCCACTCACGGCCGCGGCATCTGGCGAACGCCACTGCCGTAGGCAGGGACGGCCTGCGTCCCCGTCCCGCCGGGCGGGGGCGCGGGCTCTGTGGCTCCATCTTTCGCATTGGTAATGTCCGAAGTGGACAAACGCTACTGACCACGCTGTGCGCTGTGGACGGTGCTTGACGGACAGCCGTTGTCCAGCCCTGCCGGGCGAGACGTGATACACAACAACTCTTAGTACGATGCGAAGGAGGATCGATGAAACGACATGCTCTTGCACTGTTGATATTGGGGCTGGTCGTTGGTCCCCTCGGAGCGTCCTCGGCCGGTGCGGCTCCCCCCGCCGGAACCCGGCTCTGGACGTCGACGGTGGCGTTCACGAACGCGGTGGCCAGCTCGCCGACCACGGGAGGCGGCTACCCCGTACCAGCCGGGTCGCGCGTCCCCTTGGCCGGAACGTGCGGCCAAGGACCGTTCAATGCCAACCATTCGGAATCATGGCTCGCCGTGAAGCCAGGAACGGATGATCTGGTCGGAACGTCGAAGTTCTTCTTCGACAAGTACTCGACCTACTACATGTTCTACGTCGGGGCGTTCCAGATCCCGGCGGGTACGCCGTCAACCAACAACCAGGTCCAAGGCTATGACTGTGTCTCGACCGGTACGCAGGACATGCCCCCGAGCTGGACCGATGTGACAGACCCCAACGCGGACTTCGACACCCAGGGCCGGGTCTACCAGACGCTGCTGCCGTTCAACTCGTTCTTCGACGCCTCGCGGCTGCATCCGGACGGCGAGATCGACGTCTCCTACAGCGACGACCTGGGACGGCATTGGGTGAACGGCAACGGTGGGCAGCCCCTTGAGCCGCCGAACAACGCCGCGGCCCTGCAGTTGGGCCACGTCGAGGACAAGCAGTGGGTCGCGGTGAACCACATCGTCGGCAACCGGTACCAGGATCACGTCTACGCCGCGTGGGCGGTGTTCAATGGCTCGTCGATCAAGGTCCGGATGGCGGTCTCGCGCGACCGTGGCCAGACGTTCGACGCGGCGACCACCATTACCACGCCCTCGCAGGTCACCGCGGGCGCGACGTACGTCTACCCGGAGATCGACGCCGCGGGCAACCTCTACGTTTCGGTCGTCTCGTTCCCGCCGAACGGCGATCCGTCGACGATCTACGTGGCCCGCTCCACCGACGACGGCCGCACGTTCGGCTCGTTCGTTCCGATCACCGCCGTCACGACCCCGCCCGGGGACGCGTACCCGAACACCCGTTTCCGGAGCGGGATCATCGAGAGCTTCGCCGCCAGCCCGACGTATCCGGGCCACCTGTACCTGACGTACGAGGACTGGGACGCGGTGGCCGGACAAGCGGATGTCAAGTTCACACAGTCGGTCGACGGCGGTGGGACGTGGTCGACGCCGGTCGTGGTCAATGACAACATTGACCCGGCGGGTGGGCCGACCGACCAGTTCCAGCCATCCATCGCCGCAGGCCCAAACGGCGCGGTGGCCGTCGTGTTCTACGACCGTCGCGGTAGGTGCCCCAACGACAAGAGCGTCCTTGCGGCCGATGTTGGGCGTATGAACTTCTGCATCGATACCTCGCTACAGGCCTACAAGGACAGCGGCGGCGGCGCGGTGCCCGTGGCCGGCAACGCGCGGATCTCACAGTTCACCTGGGACCCCGAGCAGCCCGGTCAGCACCTTGGCGGCCTCTCGCAGTACCCGTGCGCCGGAGCCACCGACCCATGCGCCGCGGGCAACGGGTTCATCGGCGACTACTTCGGTCTGGCCATATCAGCGACAACCATCTACGCGCTGATGGTCTCGACCCACTACCCGTCGACGGCGACGGCGGACGAGGGCGGCCCGATCTACTACCAGCAACAGGTCCTCGCGGCGGTTCCGCGCAACGATTTCGGCACTGGATACTGAGTCTGACGTGTGGGGAGGGCCGGCCACCCGGCCCTCCAGCCCGCCTGGTGCCGTGTCCGTCCATCATGGACTCAGCTCGCAAACGGCACCGCTGCCGGGATGTCTGGTCAGCGCGCACGGTGGAAGAGATCCTGGCCAATCCGCGCTATCCGGGGATGGCAGATGTCTGGAATCGGCAACCTTCAATCTCATGCGAAGTCATCGGCCGTCTGGCTTGCACGATTCATGGGGTCACTGTTGGCCAGCCGGTCCGGGTTCGGCTGGGATGCCTGTCTTGAGGCGGTGAGCTGCTTCGATTCTTCCCCTGAGGTTGGAAGGAATCTTCAGACCGACAATGTGCCGGCTCCGAGCAGAGCTGCGTTGACGGGGGTGGCCCGGGCCTGGTCTTGGCGAGCGGGTGGACCGGGAGTAACGCCTCGCACTTTGACGACGCTAAGTATATCGACGATTACTCATCGTCGGCTCTGCTCCGTTGTCAGCCCCACCAGGGAGGGTCCATGCGCGTGAGCACGCGTATCGCCGCGATCGCGGCAATGCTGTTGACCACAGCGGTCGTGACCGCCGCCAGCCCAGCCGCGCAGGCGGCGATCTCACCGACCGGTGCCGCGCATTCCTCGGCGAGGGTGTGCCCCGCCGCCGCCCCGGGCGAGGCTTCATGCCACGCCCTGATCCGCACCGATGTCACGCCGAACGCGTCTACACCATCGGGGTATTTCCCGGCAGATCTGCGCTCGGCGTACAACCTCACTTCGTCCGGCTCGTCGACACAGACGATCGCCATCGTCGACGCCTTCGACGACCCGACGGCCGAGGCTGATCTCGGCGTGTACCGCTCGCAGTTCGGGCTGCCTGCATGCACGACGGCCAATGGCTGCTTCCGCAAGGTCGACCAGAACGGTGGAACCAAGTACCCGCGCAAGAACGGCGGCTGGGCCCAGGAGATCTCCCTCGATCTCGACATGGTTTCGGCCATCTGCCCGAACTGCCACATCCTCCTGGTCGAGGCGAGCAGCAACTCGTTCGCCAACTTGACGACGGCCGAGAACCGCGCGGCGACCATGGGCGCAAGCGCTATCAGCAACAGTTGGGGTGGCTCGGACTCGTCTGACTCATCGTTCGGCACCGCTTTCAACCACCCCGGCATCGCGATCACCGCGAGCACCGGCGACTCCGGGTTCGGCGTTCAATACCCGGCCTCCTCCCACTACGTGACCGCGGTCGGCGGCACCAGCCTCACCCGCAGCAGCGGCGGCCGCGGCTGGACCGAGACCGCGTGGAGCGGCGCCGGCAGCGGGTGCTCCACGCTCAACGCCGCGCTGACCGGCGCGGCGAGCTTCAACACCGGGTGCGCGATGCGCGCGGTCGCGGACGTCTCCGCGGTCGCCAACCCCAGTACGGGCGTGGCCGTGTACGACTCGACCGCGTTCCAGGGACTATCGGGCTGGCTCGTCTTCGGCGGCACCAGCGTCGCTGCCCCGATCATCGCGGCCGTGTACGGTCTGGCCGGTAACGAGGCCAACATCGACAACAATTTCCCGTACACGCACGCGAGTTCGTTGTTCGACGTGACCTCGGGCAGCAATGGGTCGTGTTCCCCCTCACAGCTGTGCACCGCTCGCAGCGGTTGGGACGGACCGACCGGGCTGGGCACCCCGAACGGAACCGGCGCGTTCTAAACGATGAATGAATGTGGCGGCGGTCGCGGTCGCGGTCGTGGCCGCCGCCACCTACGGTCCGCCCGACAAGATCCATTACCGTCGACCATGTCGCTGGCATGTGCCGACGGCCACGTCGCCCCGGTGGGTTTGTCAACTTAGAGTGGATTCGCTCCGTGACGGTCACGGACACCCGCCGAGTAACCAACTCGTCACCCGTGTGGCCGCCGAGACGATTCGCCGGCACGAGAAGGCACGCAGTGATCGCCGAGGCGCGTGGTCTTTGCGCCACAAGGGACCGGTTCGCGGGTCTTGAAATGGATCGTCGGGCCATGCGGACCCGTGTCGGTGATGAAAACGGGCGTCATGGCGCCGTATAGGTGGCGCGTGTGGCAACCCGCGTCTTTACGTCATGCCCGGTGGCCCGCGACGAGGGGAGCGTTTGACCGTGGACCGGCACGCCGACCTCGTCGAAGCTGTGCGCGGGGCCGCCAACGGCGACGAGGCCGCGTTTCGCACGTTGTATCGCGCCGTGCAGCCGGGCTTGCTGCGCTACCTGAGGGTCCTGGTGGGCGAAGATGCCGAGGATGTCGCGTCGGAGACCTGGCTTCAAATAGCCCGCGACATCGGCGGGTACCGGGGCGAGGGTGGCGGGTTTCGCGGCTGGGCCGCCACGATCGCCCGCCACCGGGCCCTTGATCACCTGAGACACCGGCAACGCCGTCCCAGCGTGCCCACAGCCAGCGAGCACTTCGCCGACCTGCCCGGCCATCACGACACCGAGGGCCGCGCCATCGAAGCACTGGAGACGCACGCGGCGATCGAGTTGATCGCGACACTCCCGATGGACCAGGCCGAGGCGATCCTGCTCCGCGTCGTGCTCGGGTTGGACGCCGAGACCGCAGCCGGCGTACTCGGCAAGCGGGCGGGAGCCGTCCGCACCGCCGCCTACCGCGGGCTGCGCCGCTTGGCCGAGCAGCTCGAGGCACACCCCCAGGCGGGGCTCCCGCACCCGCGTCAGGGGCGGGCCGCCCGGTTCTGGTCGGCGGGTGTGACACGCCCGCGGCCGGCGACGCCTGAAGAGGACAGATGAACGCCTACGAACCCCGCCCGCTGTCCGCGGAGACCGCCGAACTGTTGCTCGACGGTCACCCGGTCGCGACGCGCCATGCCCAACGACTCGCCCAGCGGTTGGCCGCAGCCTCGGCTCCTGGCTTCCCGGGCGAACTCGCCGGGGAGGCCGCCGCGACCAACGCGTTCCTGGCCGCCGTGGGCACAAACCCAGCCCTCTCACCTGGAAGAAGAACAATGACGAAGTCGGCAGTTGTCGCCAAGTTGCTCACCCTCAAGGCCGCCGCGGTCGCCGTAGCCGCGGTGTCCGCCGGCGGAGTGGCGCTCGCCGCCTCCACCAATGTGCTGCCCAACCCTTTCGCTCCCGCCAATCCCGCCCACTCCACGCCCGCACCGGGGGGCCCCACCAACCGTCCTGACGCCACACCGTCGCCCTCCTTGGTCGGACTGTGCACCGCCTACCTGGCCGGCGCCGGCGCCGACCACGGCAAGGCGCTGGAAAGCCCGGCCTTCTCCGCACTGATCACCGCCGCCGGCGGCAAGGACAACGTCGACGCCTACTGCGCCGGCCGCGGAGTGACCGCGCCCGGATCAACGCACAGCACGTCCGAACCCAGCGAACACCCCACCGGTCAGCCGACGACTCACCCTGGCCCGAGCGAGCACCCGACCGGCGAGCCGAGCCACCCCACCGGGGAACCGACCACCCACCCAGCCCCCTGACATCCGGCAGAAGCCCGATCGCGGGGGCCGCAGCTGGCCGCCGGCCCCCGCGATCGCCGGATGACGTTGTCCCCCCGGCGGTCAGAGCCGTTCATCGGCGCGGGTGATGTGCCACACGCCGTGACGGGTCGCACACTGCTACCGGGTGGATGCGCAGAAGGGTGACAAACGCTGACGGTGAACATGCCACCTGGTGGACGGGGAGTAACGCCGCCGCTGCCGTCGGCGCTGACAGGTGCGACATGACCGTACGGCTCGCGCAGGCGCCGGTTGAGGCTTCGGCCCAGCCAATCTTTGTCGACCGCTCTGGTCGGCGGCGCCGGATGGTGGCGGTTCTCGGTACCGCGATTGCTGTTGTGATCGTGGTCGCCCTTGTCGCGGTGGCGGCGGGACTCTCCGGGGTCTCGCCGTTGCGGGTACCGGGCTTCCCGGACCTCACCAAGCCGACGAACGGTCCGGCGGCTACAAACGGGCCACAGGAAGATCAGCCGGCAAACCAGTCAGGCGTGTTGACACAGCCGACGAGCGGGACGGCCTGGTTTACCTGGGGCTGTTCCAGGTCCTGCTGCCGCTGTGCGCGCCAGCGGTGGACGTGTACGCCGTGTACGGGCTGATCTTCTTGCCGGTGCCGCAGGTCCTCGCGGTGTGGCTCGGCTTCACGGCCGTGCAGTTGATGGCGGCAGGATACGCGCTACGCCTGGATCGCGAATCGATCGGTCCACTGTGGACGCTTCCGTTGCAGCTGGTGGTGTACCGGCAGTTGATGTACCTGGTGACCGTACAGTCGACCGTCACGGCGCTGACCGGAATCCGGCTGCGCTGGCACTCGATCACCCGCACTGGTGCCGCCCAAGAGGTGCACGAAGTCCTAGAACTGCGCTGACCTCGAACCGGCGGAGGCATTCGATAGCCAGGTAAGCGGAACAGGCTACGACGTCGAAGGGGGCAGCACCGTCGGAATGTGGCCGACGACGACCTGCGAGCCCTCGCCGATCGGACCGGCGGGACCGTCGAAGACGACCGCCACATGCAGACCCGTAGCGGGTGGATGGTTTGGGCGCGCTCCCGTCCCTAGACACGACGGCGGGCCGATCCGGTGCGTAGCGAGCACCAAGAGGACCTGCCTGCCCTTGGCGCGGAGTACAGCAGGGATGGGCGTTTGGCTCCCATCCCGCACGACCACCGACGCGTCGTGTCCACATCGGATGGTGACCTCTGGATTGGGCCGCTGAGTTCATCGGTCGGCGTTCTGCTCAGGGATCTTCGCGCGAGGCTCGCGATGCGCACGTCGCTGAGCCGTGGAGCGGAGTGACCCAAGCAAGCCGCCTGACTCCCTTCGTCCTCGACGAACTTCACTGACTCGGTCACAAGCCGTCCTCGAACGCGCCGGAACGCGAGCGACGGAGGACCGGGCGGGTGTTGGATGGCTGGTCGAGGGTCGCGCTTGGCGGCGAGACGGCCTAGCGTCTGGATATGCCTCGACGTATAGGCCTTGTCGCCCTGGCCGTCGCCGCGCTCGTCGCGGTCACCGCCGGCCCGGCGTCGGCCATCACCAATGGCGCACCCGACGGAAACGCGCATCCTGAGGTTGGCGCCCTGATCGCCGACACGGCGTTCTCCGACGGCACGTGGGCGTACTGCTCGGGCACGTTGATCGCGCCGACGGTCTTCGTGACTGCCGCGCACTGTGGTGATCCCGGACAGGCGAGTGCACGGGTCGCGTTCTCCAGTCAGTACCACGACGGCGACCCGCTCTATGTGGGCCGGTTCATCGCTGATCCCCGCTTCCGCGGGGTGCAGTCGGATCCGTTCGATATCGCGGTCGTCCTGTTCGATCGTGCGGTTCGGGGCGTCACGCCGGCTCAGCTGCCCACGCAGGGTCTGCTTGACCGGATGAAGGCGGACGGCAGCCTCAAGGCCGCGACGTTCACCTCGGTCGGTTACGGCTCATTGCTGCCAATGAATGGTCCGGGCGGGAAGACATACACCTACACCGACACCCGTGACGTGGCAACCGGATCGCTGAACAGCCTCACCGACGCCTGGTTGCGGCTGTCGCAGAACGCCTCGACCGGTAACGGTGGAACCTGTTACGGCGACTCTGGCGGCCCGAACTTCCTCGGCGGCGCTTCCTCGAGCTTGCTGGTCGCGACGACGATCACCGGCGACACCGCGTGTCGATCCACCAATGTGGACTATCGTGTGGACACTGACGGAGCGCGATCGTTCCTCGGGCAGTTCGTCACGCTGCCCTGACCTGCGACCCAGCGGCGCGGCCGTGCAACGCGAGCTGCCCACGGCCACGGATGGCCCGTCACAGTCCAAGCACCGCGGGAGCGGGGGAGCCGTGTGGGGTCGGTGCCCGCCAGCGGCGGCCCGCGCCGGCGAAAGTCGCCGACGCGGGCCACGTCGAGGAGTACTACAGGATCGTCACGCCGTAGGCGTTGACCGCTTCGCGAACCGGCTGGAAGAAGGTCGTACCGCCGCTGGTGCAGTCGCCGCTGCCGCCGGAGGTGAGCCCGAGTGCCTTCGTGCCGTCGTAGAGCGGGCCACCCGAGTCGCCGCCCTCCGCGCACACGGTTGTCTGGATCAGTCCGCTGACTTTGCCGCCGGGGTGCCCGCTGTAGCGAACTGTGACGTCGAGCGCGGTGACCTTGCCGGTGTGGGTACCGGTTGT